>Ga0102591_1002512_pt1 | contig 19564 bp, 15 predicted proteins | sample AraplaCol_mCL_r2_2_FD_76860 | JGI IMG/M metagenome (GOLD analysis project Ga0102591, IMG submission 76860) | Arabidopsis root microbial communities from North Carolina, USA - plate scrape MF_Col_mCL_r2 (SPADES assembly) (version 2) | ecosystem: Host-associated > Plants > Roots > Endosphere... | reverse complement strand
CCGACCACGAACTCACCGACGACTTCAAGCTGCATTTCGAAGGCGGCCGCGCGAAGTCCGAGTTCGAGAATCCGATCCAGACCACGATCACGCTGGATCGCACCAACGCGCAGAACTACACCTGGGACTACCGCAACAACGATCGTCTGCCGGTCATCACCAACGGCTTCGACGTGAATGACCCGGCGCAGTGGGCGTTCATCAACGGCGTGTCGGAAATCCGCCTGCGCCCGCAGTACGCCGACAACACCATCGACAACGTGTCGCTGGGCATGGCGTGGGCGCTGACGGACAACTTCACGCTGAAGGGCGGCGGCCAGTTCAAGGAATACACATTCAAGTCGCGCGAGGAACGCCGTTCCTCCGAACTCGTCGTCCCCGCGCTGCCGGCCGGCACGACGCTGGCCGACTTCACGCGCACGATCCAGCTGGAAGATATCCGCAACGTCGGCGACAGCCAGTGGCTGATCCCGGACATCGATGCGTTCAACCGCGCGTTCGACATCTACAGCGACAGCGGCATCTTCGCGGTGAGCGACCAGGTGTCGTCGGTGCTGGGCAACAACCGTTCAGTCACCGAGCGCGACCAGGGCTTCTGGCTGCAGGGCGACTTCACCACGCAGATCGGCTCGCTGCCGCTGAGCGGTAATTTCGGCCTGCGCCAGGTGACCACGCGCCAGAGCTCCACCGGCTGGTCCACCGTCGGCGGCACGCCGGTACTGACCACCGTCGAGCGCAGCTATGAAGACACGCTGCCCTCGTTCAACCTCGTCGCCGACGTGACGCCGGACTTCCTGATCCGCTTCGCCGCGTCGAAGGTGATGGCGCGTCCGGGCCTGGCGAACCTGACGCCGGGCGTGACGGTGAATGTCTCCGGCGGCAACCGCGTGGTGAACGGCGGCAACCCGCTGCTCGATCCGTTCCGCGCCAAGACCGCGGACCTGTCGTTCGAATGGTATTTCGCCGAGGAATCGCTGCTGGCGCTGGGCCTGTTCTACAAGGACATCGACAGCTTCGTGCAGACCTCGCGCGAGACGCGTCCGTACTCCACCTCCGGCCTGCCGGCGAGCCTGCTGGACGGCACGGGCGCCACGGTCAACGACGACTTCCAGTTCAACATCCCGCTGAACACCCCAGGCGGTCCGCTCAAGGGCCTGGAGTTCACCTACCAGCAGCCGTTCGTGTTCCTGCCCGGCTTCTGGAGCGATTTCGGCGTGCAGCTGAACTACACCTACGTCGATTCGAAGATCCAGTACATGACCGCGGCCGGCGCGACGTCGCTGCGCACGGACCTCACGGGCCTTTCGAAGAACGCCTACAACGCCACGCTCTACTACGAAGGCGACAAGTTCAGCGCGCGCGTGTCGGCGGCGTATCGCGACGACTACCTGACCACGGTGCCGGGTCGCAACAACAACGACGTGGAAGGCACGGCGGAAACGCTGACCATCGACATGTCGGCCTCGTACAAGATCAACGACCACTTCGAACTGACGCTGGAAGGCCTGAACCTCACCGACGAGTTCCAGGACCAGTGGGTCGATTCGATCGGCGATCGCGCTTCGGTCTACCACCACACGGGCCGGCAGTACTTCGTGGGTGCGCGTTACAAGTTCTGACGCATGGGCGATGGAGGACGAGTGGGGGCGACGCCCCCACTCGTTTCTCCGGCGCGATTGGGGATTCGTGATTCGCGAACGCACGGCGTGATGGCGTGCTTTGCGAGTCGCGAATCCCGAATCCCGAATCACCACCAGTTCACGTTCCCAGTTCCTAACGTCAAGGAGCCGCAACGATGAGCATTCGCAGCATTCGCAGCACCCTCACCACCCTCGCCTTCGCGCTTCCGCTGTGGGCACACGCGGGCGCGGCTTCGCAGCCTCCGGTCGAACGCCAATCCATCGCGCCGAACGACGGCTGGGCCGCGCAGCCCACCACCGCCCTGCCGAACGGCACCACCGGCGGTTCCGCTGCCGACGATGCGCACGTCTTCACCGTATCCGACCGCAACGCACTGGTCGCCGCGCTGAACTTTCCCGACGCCACGCCGAAGATCGTCCGCATCGAAGGCATGATCGACGCGAACGTGGATGCGGCCGGCCTGCCGCTCACCTGCGCCGACTACGCGCGTCCCGATCCGCAGACGGGCGAGCCGTATTCGATCGACGCCTTCCTCGCCGCCTACGATCCGGCGACGTGGGGACGCGTGAACCCCAGCGGCCCGCAGGAACGCGCACGCGCCGCGTCGGCCGCCGCGCAGCAGGCGCGCGTGCGCATCCGCGTGCCGGCAAACACGACGATCATCGGCGCCGGACGCGGCGACGGGCTGCGCGGCGCGTGGCTCGACATCCGCCCCAGCTCCACCAGCGGCAACCAGCCGATGAACGTCATCGTGCGCAACCTGCTGCTGGTCGACAGCGCCGACTGCTTCCCGCAGTGGTCGCCGACAGACGGCGCGGAAGGCAACTGGAACGCGCTGTACGACGCGATCTCGGTGCGCAACGCCACGCACGTATGGATCGACCACAACGCGATGCTCGACGTCGACACGCGCGACGAGGACGCGCCGACGTACTTCGGCCGGCTGTATCAGCGTCATGACGGACTGGTCGATGTGACCAACGAATCGGACTTCGTCACCGTGTCGTGGAACCTGATGGCGAACCACGACAAGGCGATGCTGATCGGTTCGTCCGACAGCGCCACCGCCGACCGCGACAAGCTGCGCGTGACGTTGCACCACAATCTTTTCCACGATATCGGCCAACGCGTGCCGCGCGTTCGCTACGGCCAGGTGCACGTCTTCAACAACCAGTATTCGCTCACCAGCGAGGGCGCGCAGGACTACATCTACAGCTGGGGCGCAGGCATCGAATCGAAGATCTTCGCGCAGAACAACCACTTCCTCGTGCCCGCGGCGGTGACGGCGGATCTGTTCGTCGACCGCTTCAACGGCACCGCGCTGCATGCGGAGGGCACGCTGCGCAACGGTCTTCTGCGTAACGCGCGCGTGGACGTGGTGGCGGCGTACAACGTGGCCAATCCGGTGCCGCTCGGCACCGATGTGGGCTGGACACCGACGCTGTACCGCTGGATCGATCCGACCGCGATCGTGCCGCTGGTCGTGATCCTGGGAGCGGGGCCGTTCAAGTGATGCGAGGCGTTTCGTTGTCGCGACGCCGGTTGCTGCACGCGTCGCTGTTCGCCCCCACCCTCGCGTTGTTACCCCCTCCCCTGCTTGCAGGGGTGAGGAGGGACGCTCGCGCGCCACTGGCGCGCGCCCCGACGAACGCCATCGGGCCGCGCCCGATGGCCGGCGGTTCGGGAGGGGTGAAGTCAGTCGCCGTAACCCCCGGCGAAACCGCTCCTTTCGACGCAATCGTCGCCACGACGCAACGCGAAGGCACACCCACCTTCGCCACGGTGGCCGAAGCCATCGCCGCAGCGCCCGCGGATGGCACGAAACCCTTCCGCATCCTCATCACCCGCGGCCGCTGGCACGAAAAGCTGCTGATCGACAAACCGGACGTCCACCTCATCGGCGAGGACCGCACCCAGAGCGTGCTCACCTTCGATGCCGCAGCCGGCATGGCGCGCCCCGACGGCGAACCCTGGGGCACGTGGGGCTGCGCCAGCGTGACCGTGCGCGCGCGCGATTTCCGCGCTGGCAACCTCACCATCGAGAACGCCTTCGATTACGTCGGCAACCTCGCGACGCCGAAGTTCGAACCCATCGGCCCGAACGGCGCGCAGGCAGTGGCGCTGATGCTCGATGCCGGAAGCGATCGCGCGGCGTTCGACGGCGTGGATTTCCACGGCCACCAGGACACGCTGTTCGCCGATGCGGGACGCAGTTTCTTCCGCAATTGCCGCATCGCGGGCAGCGTGGATTTCATCTTCGGCGGGGGCAACGCGCTGTTCGAGCAGTGCGAGCTTCACTCGCGCTTCCGTCCTGGCAAGGAGCGGCAGGGCTACGTCGCCGTGCCCTGCACGCCGTCCGCGCAGGCGTACGGGCTGACGTTCGTGCGATGCCGGCTCACGCGCGATGCGGAGATACCCGACGGCAGCGTCGCGCTCGGCCGCGCGTGGCGACCGGGGCGCACGTTTCCGGACGGCAAATACGGCGATCCCGACGCGGTCGGCGCCGCGGTGTATCTGGATTGCTGGATGGACGCGCACCTCGACGCACGCGGCTGGGACGAGATGGGCTACACCGCGCGCGACGGCCAGCGCGTGATGCTTCGCCCGGAAGAGGCGCGGTTGTTCGAGTACGGCAGCAGCGGGCCGGGCGCGCATCGCGCGGATTCGCGACGCGTCCTCACGCGCGAACGCGCGGCCTCGTACTCGCGCGAACGGGTGCTCGATGGTTGGGCGGCCGTCTAGGCCGACCGCCGCTCAGCCCTTCACCGCCATCCGCCTTCTCCACCGTCATCCCGGCGAACGCCGGGACCCAGGCCCGAAACTCCGGACGCCCCCATGCTCAAACCCCTCTTCACCGCCGTCCTTTCGCTCGCGCTGTTGGCGCCCGCCTTCGCTGCGACTCCGGTGACGATCCACCTCGCCGGCGACTCCACCATGGCGATCAAGCGCGCGGAAAAACGTCCCGAAACCGGTTGGGGCGAATTCCTCGCCGAACAGTTCAAGCCCGGCGCCGTCGCCGTCGACAACCGCGCGATGAACGGCCGCAGCACGCGCACCTTCATCGAGGAAGGGCGCTGGAGCGCGTTGATCGAAGCGACGAAGCCCGGCGATGTCGTGCTCATCCAGTTCGGCCACAACGACCAGTCCGTCGAGAAGCCCGACCGCTACACGCCGCCGGCCGACTATGCGCGAAACCTCGAACGGTTCGTTGCCGATGTGCGGGCGAAGGGTGCGACGCCGGTACTGCTCACGCCGGTGGCGCGCCGGCGCTTCGACGAGGAAGGACGCGTGGTCGCCAGCCACGGTGAGTACCCAGATCTGGTACGTGCGCTAGCGGCGCGCGAACACGTTGCGTTCATCGACATGGAACGACGCAGTGCCGCCGCATTGCAGGAAGCCGGCGTCGAAGGATCGAAGGCGCTGTTCCTGTGGCTGGCACCGGGCGAGAACGCGAACTATCCGAAGGGCGTGCAGGACAACACGCATTTCTCGCCGAAGGGTGCGGCGCGGATGGCGCGGGAGTTTGCGGCGGCGTTGAGGGAGTCGGACTTGGCGTTGGCGTCGCAGCTCGTGTCCGGTCCGTAGGATGGGTCTCGCGAAGCGAAACCCACCGTCAGACGCCAAATGGGTTCCAGCTTCCGCTGGAATGACGAATACGTTGTAGCCCGGGTAAGCGAAGCGCACCCGGGTTGCGCGTGACAGCTCGCGGGTGCGCTTCGCTTACCCGGGCTACGGAAGCACGCATCGCGAATGCGAGCGCGGCCACACCTCTCCCGCAGGGAGAGGGGCTAACGCCTGTTACTTCAACGGCTCCCGCCGCGGCAGCGCCTTCAGCGGTTCCATCGTGTCCAGGTCCCAGTCCGCCGGCACGAACGCCTGGCGCGTTTCCTTCTGCACCGGATAGCCGCCGACCTGCTCCTGGCTGTCGATGATGCGTCCACGACCTTCGATCGCATCGGCGAGGATGCGGCGATCCACGTCGTCGCGATCCCACGGCCGCGCGCCCGCATTGGCGATCACCGCGTCCTGCACCTTCGACGACGGCAGCAGCGTCACGCCGAACGGCAGCGCCGGCGCGCGCTTCATCGCATCGACATGGATCGGCGTGGTCGTGTAGCGCCCCTGCTGCGGCAGCGGATTGCCGATGCGGTCCACGGCGAGGTTGTCCTCGAAGTACACGTCCACATCGCCGGATCCGCCGACTTCGAAGAAGGCCACGTCCTCCGTCGAGATGCCCGCGCGCATCACGTTGCCGCGCGCGATGACCTGCCCGCGCGAATACGGATGCCCCAGCCACTCCTCGGCGATGAGGTTGTAGTGCACGGCGCGCTGGCCCGGGTCGTAGATCAGGTTGTTGAGCACCTGCCCGCGCGCGCCGCCCTTGAACAGCGGATTGCGCTCGTAGTTGTGCGCGTAGAGGTTGCCGACGATCAATACGTCGTTGACGTGGTCGTGGATCAGCGAACCCTTGGAGTGCTCGCCTTTCTTGTGCGTCGCGTTCGCCAGGCCTTCGGCGACGATGTTGTTGCTGTAGGTGATCCGGCGCGAAGCCGCATCCATCCACGCCTTCTCGTCTTCGCCGAAGAAGCGCGTGCTGGAGGCGGACAGGTTCTCGTCCGTCGCCCACGTCAGCGAACAGTGATCGACGATCACGTCGTACGCGCCGCGCACGGTGGTGATCGCGTCGATGTCGCCGGAGAACTTCGGCATGCCGCCGTCGCCCGGGCGCATGCGGATGTGGCGCACCACGACGTCGTGCGTGGCGATCGTCAGCCCGCCCCTGATGAAGCTGATGCCCGGCTGCGGCGCGGTCTGGCCGGCAATGGTGAGGAAGGGCTCGGTGATGCGCAGCTCCTTCATTCCCAGGTCGATCACGCCGCCGACTTCGAACACGACGATGCGCGGACCCGGCGTCGCCAGCGCCTGCGCGAACGAGCCGGGGCCGTCGGCCGCGAGCGTGGTCACGCGCAGGATCTTGCCCCCGCGGCCGCCCGGCGTGTGCGCCGCCCAGCCCTGCGCGCCCGGAAAGGCGAGCGCCGGTGTCCCGGTGGACAAGGCTTCGGCTCCCCCTGGAGCAGCCGCGGCGCCCGCGGATGCCGTGGAAACCAGCAGCGCGGCCACTGCCAGCGCGCGTGCGAACCCATGAATCGTGCCGTTCCGACGTTGCGTCCCCATCCGTCCCCTCCCCGAGCCGTGATCCGAGTGTAGTCCCCCGATTGTCAATGACACCGGTTTCCTATACAACAGGTTCCATCAGTCGATATCAGGGGATCGCCGCCGCATGGACAAACACGCGCCCGACGCGGGCAGTGACAGCGCAACGATCGCCCGCCGGCTGGTGGACGCGCGCCGGCAGGCGCAGGCGCTCCCGGACTATCCCGGCGCCGTCCCCGCGAACCTCGACGAGGGCTATGCCTGCCAGGACGCCGCCATCGCGCTGTGGGATCGCCCCGTCGTGGGCTGGAAGGTCGGCAAGATTCCGGCGGACTGGGAAGCCAGGCTCGGCGAGGAACGCCTGGTCGGCCCGATCTTCGAAGGCGCGGTGCAGTCGCCGCAGCCGGGGCAGAACGCAACCTTCGCGGTGATTCCGGGCGGTTTCGCCGCGGTCGAAGCCGAGTTCGTGTTCCGCATCGCGCGCGACGCCGAACCCGGAAAGACCGCATACACCGCCGCCGAAGCGGCCGGACTCGTCGAAGCGCTGCACGTCGGCATCGAACTGGCCGGCAGCCCGCTGCCGCTGATCAACGTGCTGGGCCCGCCGGTGGTGGTGTCGGATTTCGGCAACAACGCCGGCCTGGTGCTCGGCGCGGAGATCACGAACTGGCAGCGACGCAACGCCGACGAACTCACCTGCGAGACCTTCATCGACGGCCACCTTGTCGGCGAAGGCGGCGCGGCGTCGATCGCCGGCGGACTGCTCGCGGCGCTGGCGTTCGCACTGTCGCGCTGCGCACGTCGCGGGCATCCGCTCAAGCGCGGCATGCTGGTGACGACGGGCGCGTCGACCGGCATCCACGATATCGTCGCCGGTCAGCGTTCGCGCGTGAGCTTCGGCGAATGGGGCGAGATCCACTGCAACGCCGTCGACGCGAAACCCGAGGGCAATCGCGCATGACCGAAGGCCAGCACGAACCGCATCGCCGCCGGTTCCTCGCCGGCCTGACCGCCGCCTGCGCGGCCGGCACGCTGCCCGCCGCATTGCATGCCGCCGCCCAAACCGACGGGGCGGCGCGCGTGCTCACCGCCACCGACGTGCACGTCAAGGATTACCCGACGGTGCAGGCGGTGCAGTGGATCGGCGAGCAGCTTGAACGCGAGACGCAGGGACGACTGCGCATCCGCATGTACCACGCGGGCCAGCTGGGCCGTGAGTCGGAAGCCATCGACATGGCGCGTTTCGGCGCCATCGCGATCACGCGCGTCTACACCGGTGCGCTGAACAACGCGTTTCCACTGACGCAGGCGCTGTGCCTGCCGTACGTGTTCGATTCCAACGAACACCTGCGCCGCGCGATCGACGGCGACGTCGGCGCGCAGGTGCTGCGCGGTTTCGAGTCGCGCGGGCTCGTCGGCCTCGCGATCTACGACAGCGGTCCGCGCTGCTTCTACAACATCAAGCATCCGATCGTGGTGCCGAACGACCTGCACGGATTGAAGATCCGCGTGCCGGTGTCGGACATCTTCATCCGCATGCTGCGCCTGTTCGGCGCGAACCCGACGCCGTTGCCGCTGGGCGAGGTGTTCTCCGGCATGGAGACGCACATGATCGACGGCGCCGAGAACAACATCCGCAGTTTCCAGTCGAGCCGGCATTTCGAGGCCGCGCGCTTCTGGTCGCACAGCGATCATTCCTGGGCGCCGGACGTGCTGCTGCTCTCGCGCAAGATCTTCGATTCGCTTCAGCCGCGCGATCGCGAAACCCTGCTTCGCCTGGCCCGCGAGTCGGTGCAGGTGATGCGCAGGTTGTGGGCGCAGCAGGAGGACGACGCGCGCCGCATCGTCAAGGAAGCCGGCGTCGCCTTCAACGAATGCGACATCCCCGCCTTCCGCGCCGCCGCGCAACCGCTGCTGGCGCATTACCGCGGCGATCCGGCGATCGACGCGCTGTACCGGCAAATCCGCGATCTGGCCTGAGGAATTCCCATGGACGCAGCCGTAACCCCGGTTTCTTCCACGATCCTGCAACGCATCTGCGAGCGCCTGGCCGGCTGGACGATCGCGACCGCCGCGTTCGCGCTGCTGATGCTGGTCTTGGTGCAGGGCTGGCAGGTGATCGCGCGCTATGTGCTCAACGATTCGCCGAGCTGGACCGAGCCGGTCACGCTGCTGATGCTCAGCACCGCGATGAGCATGGGCGCGGCGGCCGGCGTGCATACGCGCCGGCACTTCGCGTTCTCGCTGCTGGCCGAGGCACTCGGGCCGCGCGCGAAGCATGCGGTGCACAAGTTCCAGTCGGTGGTGGTGGTGATCCTCGGGGCGATGCTTGCGTACTGGGGCGGCGTGCTGTTCGTCGACGGCGTGCACATCCCCACGGCTGGAGCGCCCTTGCCGGAAAGCATCGACTACCTGCCGCTGGCGATCGGCGGCGCGCTGATGGCGCTGTTCGCGGTGTCGCAGATGTTCCATGACGCGCCTGCCGCGGAGGTCCACTGAATGGCGATCGCGCTTCTCTTCGTGATGTTCGGCGTGATGCTGGTGCTGGGCGTGCCGGTGGCGTTCGCGCTCGCTGCGGCCTCGCTGGTGACGCTGTTCTACCTGGACGTGCCCTCGATCGTGATGGTGCAGCAGGTCTCCGCGGGCTCGGGTTCGGCGAGCCTCATCGCCATCCCGCTCTTCATCTTCGCCGGCGAGATCATGATGCGCGGCGGCATTTCCGAGCGCCTGATCGGCCTGGCCTCGTCGCTGGTCGGCCGCATGCGCGGCGGCCTCGGGCAGGTCAGCATCCTGTCATCGCTGTTCTTCGGCGGCGTGTCGGGTTCCGCGCTGGCCGACGTTTCGGCCGTGGGCGGAACCATGATTCCGCAGATGGTCAAGCGCGGTTACGACCGCGATTTCGCCGTCAACGTGTGCATCACCGCCGCACTCGTCGCGTTGCTCGTGCCGCCTTCGCACAACCTGATCCTCTACTCGGCCGCCGCGGGCGGCGGGTTGTCGATCGCCGACCTGTTCGCCGCCGGCATCGTGCCCGCGCTGCTGATGACGGTCGTGCTGATGGTCACCTGCTACGCGGTCGCGCGGCATCGCGGTTACGGCGTGGAAATCTTCCCCGGCTGGCGCGCGGTCGCGCTGCGGCTGGTGTCGGCATTGCCGGGGCTGGGCCTGGTCGCGCTGATCTTCGTCGGCATCCGCGCGGGCATCTTCACCGCGGTGGAAAGCGCGGCGATCGCGGTGGTCTACGCGCTGCTGGTCACCAGCGTGCTGTACCGGCAGATGCCGTGGCGCGAATTCCTCGGCACCGTCGTGCACGCGGCGCGCAGTGCGGGCGCGATTTTGTTCGTGATCGCCACGGCGGCGGTGTTCGGCTGGTTGCTGGCCTACCTGCAGGTGCCGTCGGCGTCGGTGGATTTCCTCACCGGCCTCACCCAGGACCGCAACGTGATGTTGCTGCTGATGATCCTGGTGCTGCTGGTGCTGGGCACCTTCCTGGACCTGGCGCCGATGATCCTGATCTGCACGCCGATCTTCCTGCCGGTGGCGAAGGCGATTGGGATCGATCCGGTGCACTTCGGCGTGATCCTGGTGCTCAAGGGGGGCCTGAGCCTCATCAGCCCGCCATTGGGGTCGGTGCTGTTCGTCGGCACATCCATCGGCAAGATCAGCATCGGCCAGAGCATGCGCACGATCTGGCCGTTCTGGCTGGCCGGCCTGGCGGTGCTGCTGGTGGTGGCCTTCGTGCCGGCGCTGTCGCTGTGGCTGCCGGCGGCGCTGAAGGCTTGATCTTTTTTCGACACGGATCGCGCGGCGGAGCGCGGTGGCGCGCATTCCCCGTCCCGGCGTCCCCGCGTTTTCCGTTCGACCGGTACCAGGAAAGCCTGACCACGCGCACTCCCCCCGGGCCCCGCTAGAATCCCGCCCATGACCGAACCCGCACCGCGTCCCCGCCGTTCCCGCACCGCCTCGCCGCTGCCCGCGCCCGAGGACACGGGGCTGACCGGCAAGGCGACGATCAACGACATCGCGCGGCTCACGGGCGTGTCGAAGAAGACGGTCTCGCGCGTCATCAACAACTCGCCGCTGGTGCATCCGGAAACGCGCGAGAAAGTGCTCGCGCTGATGAAGCAGCTGGGCTACACGCCCGACCCGCAGGCGCGCGGACTGGCGTTCCGCCGTTCGTTCCTGATCGGGCTGGTGTACGACAACCCGACCGCGCAGTACATCGTGAACATGCAGTACGGCGCGCTGGATGCGCTGCGCGATTCGGGCTACGAGCTGGTGGTGCATCCGTGCGATTCCTCCAAGGAGGATTACATCGACGGCGTGCGCCGCTTCGTGCAGCAGCAGAAGCTGCACGGCGTGATCCTGATCCCGCGCGTGTCGGAGGACGATCAGCTCGCCGCGGCGCTGCGCGAGACCGGCGTGCGCTACGTGCGCATCGCTTCGGTGCCGATGGATGCGGCGGCGCACATGCTCGTCACGCAGGACCGCCAGGCCAGCATGGAAGCGGCGAACTACGTCGAATCGCTCGGCCATCGCACGGTCGGCCTGATCACCGGTCCGCGCCGTTACCGCTCCACGATCGAGCGCGGCGGCGGTTTCCTCGAAGGCCTGGACGCGCGCGGCATCGAGCTGACGCCGGACTACATCTTCGAAGGCGGATACACGTTCGATTCGGGCGTGGCGGGTGCGGAGTACCTGCTCGCCAAGTCGCCGCGACCGACCGCGATCTTCGCCTGCAACGACGAAATGGCGGCCGGCGTGTACAAGGCCGCGATGCGGCGTGGATTGTCGATTCCCGGCGACCTGTCGGTGGTGGGCTTCGACGACAGCCCGCTGGCCGCGCAGCTTTGGCCTGCACTGACCACGATCCATTCGCCCACGCGCGACGTCGGCCGTCAGGCGGCGCAGATGCTGCTGGGCGACGATCCGTCGGGCTCGGAGGCCGCCAGCGCCGCACCGCGCATGGTGAGCCCGCAGCTGGTGGTACGGGACTCGACGCAGCGGCCGAAGGTCTAAGCGCTGCGGCCTCCACTCCGGCGTTCGCCGGGATGTCGGAATTTCGTAGCTTCTAGCCCCTCTCCCTACGGGAGACGGGTTTGGGGTGAGGGGTAACGGAGCGCTGCGCGGTTGCGCCTTCCACCTTGCCAATCCCCGGAAGCCAGATGGGTTCCAGCGCTCGCTGGAATGACGGCGTGTTTGTTCGCCCATACGAGAGTGCCCAGGCGTTACGGTCCTGGATCCCGGCCTTCGCCGGGATGACGGTCCTTCTTGCGACTGCGCCTTCCCGATTCCCGATTCCCGATTCCCGATTCCCGTCTTTTGACACCGGTTACCAAAACCCCGCTATCATCCCCTCACACCGCCCCGCCGCGCGCTTTCGCGCCGGCCAGAACCACCGGAGAGGCCCGATGTTCCGCAAGACCTACCACGCCACCCACCCGGACATGATGGCCGGCGCCAGCAACGACCAGCTGCGCGAGCGCTACCTCATCGAAGGCCTCTTCGTTCCGGGACAGGTCGTCCTGAACTACTCGCACAACGAGCGCTTCGTCATCGGCGGCGCCGCGCCGACCACCGCATCGGTGTCGTTGCCTGCGCAGACCGAACCGGCCTCGGCCGCCGGCAAGCCGTTCCTCGAGCGTCGCGAGCTGGGCATCGTCAATGTCGGCTCAGGCACCGGCACCGTCACCGTCGACGGCACCGCGCACACGCTGGATCCGAAGGACGGCCTGTACGTGCCGATGGGCAGCGCGGACGTGGTGTTCGCATCCAACGACGTGGCCAATCCCGCCAAGTTCTACCTCGCTTCCACGCCGGCGCATGCGCGCTTCGAGGTCAAGCACATCTCCATCGCGCAGGCCGTTCCGCTGGAACGCGGCGCGCTGGAAACCTCGAACGAGCGCACGATCTACCAGTACATCGTTCCGGCCACGGTGAAGTCGTGCCAGCTGCTGCTGGGCCTGACGATCCTCAAGCCCGGCAGCGTCTGGAACACCATGCCGCCGCACCTGCACGACCGCCGTTCGGAGGTCTATTTCTACTTCGATCTCGCCGACCAGCGCGTCATGCATTTCATGGGCGATCCGGCGGACATGCGCCACCTGGTCATCGCCAACGACGAAGCCGTCGTGTCGCCGCCGTGGTCGATCCACATGGGTTCGGGCACGAAGAACTACTGCTTCATCTGGGCCATGGGCGGCGAGAACCTCGATTACACCGACATGAACCAGCTGGACATCTGCCAGCTGAAGTAAGCACGCCGCCGTACTCGCACACAGCACAAGGGGAAGGGTTCATGGGCAATGCGTTCAGTCTCGAAGGCAAGGTCGCGCTGGTCACCGGCGCCAACACGGGCCTCGGCCAGGGCATCGCGGTCGCGCTTGCGCAGGCGGGTGCGGACATCGCCGCCGCCGGCATCCAGGCGCCGCTGGAGACCGAAGAGAAGGTGCGCGCGCTCGGCCGCCGCTTCGTGTCGATCGAAGCGAACCTGTCGAGCGTGGAGCCCATCGACCGCGTCGTGCGCGAAACGCTCGACGGCCTGGGCGGACTGCACATCCTGGTCAACAACGCCGGCCTGATCCGTCGCGCCGACGCGGTGGATTTCACCGAGAAGGACTGGGACGACGTGATGAACGTGAACATCAAGGGCGCGTTCTTCATGGCGCAGGCGGCGGGCCGGCACATGATCGCCAACGGCGGCGGCAAGATCGTCAACATCGCCTCGATGCTGTCGTTCCAGGGCGGCATCCGCGTGCCGTCGTACACCGCCAGCAAGAGCGGCATCGCCGGCATCACGCGCCTGCTCGCCAACGAGTGGGCGAACAAGGGCATCAACGTCAACGCGATCGCGCCGGGCTACATGGCGACCGACAACACCGCGCAGCTGCGCGCGGACGAGGCGCGCAGCGCGCAGATCCTCGATCGCATCCCGGCCGGACGCTGGGGCCTTCCGGAAGATCTCGGCGGCACGGCGGTGTTCCTTGCATCGCGCGCTTCGGATTACGTCAATGGCGCGATCATCCCGGTGGATGGTGGGTGGTTGGCGCGTTGATGGCTTTGCTTGGCGTTGCTTTGAAGTCTTGCTTTTAAGTCTTGCTTTGAAGTCTTTGCGCTGAAGCCTTTGCCTTGAAGTCCCTCTCCCACCGGGAGAGGGATTGGGGTGAGGGGTAACGAAGCCACAGTGGTGAACTGCTGTGAACGCACAGCGCTGCGATGTTGCACTTGAAAAGCAGAGTGGGTTCCAGCTTTCGCTGGAATGACGGTGAAGTTGTTCCGCCGCAACGAAACTACCCACGCGTTGCGGGCCTGGATCCCGGCCTTCGCCGGGATGACGACAAGGGAGACGGACATGCTGCGATTCCTGTTGCTGTGCATGCTGGCGATGGTCACCGCCGCCCACGCCGCCGAACCCCGCCGCGACTCCTACGTCGAGAACGCGCGCGACATCGCGGTGCAGCAGCCCGGCCCGCACGAAGGCGAAGGCACCACCACCGCGTATCCCTTCTTCGAACAGGCCGACGGCTTCGACATCGTCTTCCGCCAGCGCGCACTGCATCCGGGCGCCACCATCGGCGAGCATCGCAACGACAAGGACGAGATCTACTACGTGCTTTCCGGTCGCGGCGAACTCCTGCTCGATGGCAAGCGCCGCGATGTCGGTCCCGGCGATGCGATCCTCACGCGCGATGGCAGCACGCACGCGCTCGCGCAGCGCGGCGATGCGGACCTGGTCATCATCGTCGTCTACCGCAAGCGCGCGCCGCGCTGACGGGCCGCACTCCGGTGAAGAACCGGTGACGCGTTCGCGCTTCGACGACGTGCATGAACGAAGAGCGTTCGCGTTCGCCCGACCTTAACCGTCTCCCGAACAGCATGGGCCATCGTCCACTGAAGGGAGCCTATCGATGGAATCGGGCAAGCGCGAACTCATCGCACCCAATGGCGACAAGCGATTCGTGCGTCGCGACGAGAAGGGACGGTTCAAGGAATCCGACGACGTCAGCCGCTCGCTGTCGCAGGATCGTCGCCGTGATTCCGATACGGACGTGAAGTCCGGCCAGGGCGATCGCGGCGACCACAAGCGTTGAGGCAGGCGCGATGAACTCCCGCCAGCTCATGATCGCGATGGCGATCATCCTTGCCATTGCCGTCATCGGTTTCGTGTACCTGCACAGCCGCAAGGCGGCGCCGTTGCAGGATGCGTCGCCGGATGCGACGAGTGCGTTGTACATCGGCGTCGATGCCGCCACGTAGGATGGGTTGGGCGACGCCCAACCCATCGTCCAGCGCAACCGGCGCCCGTGCGATGGGTTTGGTTACACCAAACCCATCCTACGATTCGCGATCCGGGCGTTCTTCCTTCGGCCCACGCAACTTCTCCATCGCCTCTTCCGATACCGAACGCAGGTGGATGTCCTGCTGCGGGAAAGGCAGCTCGATCCCCGCCTCGTTCAACGCGATATAGATACGCGTGACCAGATCGCTGCGAATGGACGCGGAGTTGTCGTAATCGTAGGTCCACGCACGGATGCCGAAGTTCAGCGCGCTCGCACCGAAGCCGAGGAACAGCACCACCGGCTCCGGACTCGACACGATCCCGGTCGTCTGCAAGGCCGTTCGCTGCAACAACGCCGACAACTTCGCCGGATCCGAGCCGTAGGCCACGCCGATGTCGATGTCTAGCCGGCGATTGCGATCCAGCAGCGTCCAGTTGGTCAGCTTCTCCGACAGCAGCGTGCCGTTGGGCACCACCACGTCGGCGCCGTCGAAGGTCTTGATCGTGGTGGCGCGCATGCCGATCTCGCGCACGCGGCCGGAGGTGCCCGTGATTTCCACCACGTCGCCCGGCTGGATCGGCCGCTCGAACATCAGGATCAGACCGGAAACGAAGTTGTTCACCACGTTCTGCAGGCCGAAACCGATGCCCACGCCCAGCGCGCCGAAGATGAAGGCCAGCTGCGTCATCTTGAAGCCGGCCGCCGTCAGCGCGACCAGCCCACCCAGCAGCAGCACGGCGTAGTACGTCAGCGACGCGACCGAGTTGCCCACGCCGCGCGGCAACGACATGCGCGTGAGCACTTCCTCCTGCAACAGATAGCGCGTCGCCTTCGCCGCCCAGAACGCGACGTAGATCGACACGAAGAACACCAGGACGTGGCCGAGGCTGATGCCGATCTCGCCGATCTGGAACGTCCGCGTGAGGATCGATTCGAAGAACGCGTACACCGGCCGGAACACGCGGAAGCGGTTCGCCGCGAACACCACCCAGCCGATGATCGCCGCCAGCGACAACAGCCGCACGATCAACGTGAACAGCGGCGTCGCCTTCTCGCGCACCACGCGCAGCCGCGCATCTCCACCGCGCGCGAGCAGCAGCTGCAACAGCGCGACCGCCACCGTCATGCCCGCGTAGAGCACGAGGGCGAGGTAGCCGCTGTCTATCACCGCGCTGCTGATCATTTCGGCGAGCGACACATTGCCGACGATGTTCGAGACGATCGAAATGCCCAATGCGACCACGCTGAACCACGCCGCGAAGTGCACGACGCGACCCATCCGCATCTCGAGGACGTGCCCGTCCGGAACGGCATGCCTGTGCTGGCGCGCGCGCCACAGCAATCCCAGCGTGAGCAGCAGCGCGAGCGAGGCGAGCACCAGGTGGTACCAGCGGTACACCAGCGCATTGGGGACGAAGAAGATCGCGATGCGTTCGAGCAGGTACAACGCGGTCGCGACATACGGCCACAGGCCGAGCAGGCGCTTGGCCTGCGGGGGCAACAGGCGCAGCACCGGGATCAGCGCGACCAGCATCGCGAACTGGTGCGCCAGCAGCGGCGCATCGGGCTCGAACGCCAGCACGCCCATCATCGACAGCAGCAGCCACGACGAGAACGGTCGCTGCAGCACGCGCGTGGTCGCATCGACGGGTTCGGGTTCGGCGCCGGCCTTCTCCGCTTCGCGACGCGCACGTCGCGCGCGCCACGACAGCAGCAACAGCACCGGCAGCAGCAGGATCTGCAGGACGTGCAGCGCACGCTGGTTGCCGAAGTCGGACGCACCGTACTCGGCGAGGAAACGCGCCTCGATGTCGAGGCCGTTCTTGATCGACGTCATCGCGCCGTCGGAATCCGTGTCGACCTGGCGGGCCTTCCATAATGGCGGCGAGTCCAGGCGGATCAGGCGGCTGTCGATGTAGTCGATCGCCTCGGCGACCGAACGCAGGCCGACCTGGATGCGCGCATCGACGAGGTTCGCGCGACGGCCCAGCGAAATCTGCCGCGCCAGCGGCTTCGACAGGGCCTGTTCGGCGGCCTTCAGTTGCGCGACCAGCGCATCCACGCGACTGGCCAGCGCCGCCGGCATGTTGCCGCCGCTCGCCATCTGCTGCGTGGCTTCCCAGTCGGCGCGTCGCTGCGCGAGCTGCGCGGCGCTCTGGCCGTAGGGCGCGGTCGCGGCGCGCATGTCGTCCTGCCAGCGCGCGAACCGGCGTGCGTCGAACTTCCAGTGGCGCTCGAAACTCTCAAGGCGCATCACCGGCAGCGCGCGCAGGTCGCCGGCACGGAACATCTTCGCCTTCTCGTCGACGGAACGCGCAATGGCGTCGAGCTGCGGCGCGAGGCGGTCGGTGGGATCCTCCTGCTGCGCGCGCAGCGTGACGGCTTCGGCGAAGCGCTCGTCGGTGTCGGCGCGCAGCGGGATGTCGGCCACCGGAATGGCGACGGGCGCCTTCGGGCCTTCGGGCACGGCGATGGCCGGCGCGGCGCTCTTGGTCTGCGCGAACGCCGGCATGGCCGCCATCGCAAGCCACAGCAACGCGCACAGCCAGCCCGTGAATCGACGCATGCGGCACTCCGGTGTCAGGGCGAAAGTCTAGGGGAATTCGCAGAAGGCGGCTTCACACGCCTCCGCAGGATGGGTTTCGCCCCGCGAAACCCATCATCTGCGTCCGGCTCGATGGGTTTCGCGCGCGAAACCCATCCTACGGCGCGACCGCGCTCTTACTTGCCCTGCGTCGCGATCCAGTCGTCCACCGAGGCCTCCAGCACCGCCAGCGGCACCGCGCCGTTGCCGAGCACCAGGTCGTGGAAGGCGCGGATGTCGAAACGATCGCCCAGCCTGGCGCGCGCGCGTTCACGCAGTTCGACGAACTTCAGGTGGCCGATCTTGTACGAACATGCCTGCCCGGGCTGCACAAGGTAGCGATAGACCTCGGTGCGGACCTCGCTCTCGGGCATGCCGGTGTGCGCGCGCATGTAGTCCATCGCCTGCTGCGGCGTCCAGCGCTTGCGATGCAGGCCGGTGTCCACGACCAGCCGCACGGAGCGGAACAGTTCCGCACGCAGGCGGCCCAGGTCGCCCCACGGATCGTCCTTGTACAGGCCCATTTCCGACGCCAGCTGCTCGGCGTACAGGGCCCAGCCCTCGGTGAACGCGCTGGGATTGAGGCTGCGACGCAGCATCGGCAGGTCGGTCAGCGTCTGCGCGATGGAGATCTGGAAGTGATGGCCCGGCGAGCCTTCGTGGTAGGTCAGCGTCGGCAGGCTCCAGCGCGTGTTGGCCTTCAGGTTGCCGAAGTTGACGAAGAAGATGCCGGGGCGCGAGCCGTCCAGCGCAGGCTGGATGTAGTACGCACCGGGCGCATTGGCTTCGGCCTCCTTCGGCACCGCGCGCACGTCCAGGGGCTGCGGCGGCGTGCGGCCGAAGTACTGCGGGACATGCGGATCGAGCTTGGCGAGGTTGTGGCGGATATCGGCGATCAGCTCCGCATGGCCCGCCTCGGTATCGGCGTACTGGAAGCGCGCATCGGTCACCAGCGCGGACATGCGTTCGCCGACGCTGCCCTTCGTCATGCCCTGCGCGCGCAGGCGTTCGTCCATCTCGCGTTCGATGCGGGCGACCTCGGACACGCCGAGTGCATGGATCCTGTCGGCATCGAGGTTGGTGCTGGTGTTCCAGCGCAGCGCAGCGTCGTAGTACGCCGCGCCACCCGGCAGCGCCCACATGCCGTGATCGCCCGGCTTGCGCGCGATCTCTTCGTCCAGGCGCGCGAGCAATCGCGCGTACGCCGGATTAGCGTCGACGCGCACCGCGTCGATCGCCTGCGCGACGAGTTCATCGCGACGCTGTTGCGGGAGCTTGAGCGCGGCGAGCTTGCGTTCCAGCGACGCCACCAGCGGGCTCTTCGCAGGCGCGGGCGAGATCAGCGCGCGGATCTGCGTCGCGGCGCCTTCCATTGCCGTCTGCGGCGGCAACACGCCCTGCTTCGCCTGCATGTCGAAGTTCGCGCGCACCTGGTCGATCTTCTTCGCCACCGCATGCAGGCGCGATACGTACGACACCGCACCGGCTTCATCGCGGACCGCGTGCTGGTTTTCCAGGAACCCGGCCAGCGACACGGGAATGCTGAAAAGCTGGTCGACCGCATAGGTCGATGCGCCGGCCGGCATCCACGCCGGCGCCCAGTCGGGCTTCAGCAGGTCGATCTGGGTTTTGTAGAACCACTCGACGAGGCCGTAGCTCCAGCGATCCTGCCCCGTGAGGCGCTTCGGATCGAAACGCTCCAGCTCCTTGAGGTTGCGCTGCATCTGCGCGCGCAGTTCGTCGCGGCGCGGCAGGCCGACGTCGGTGAGCTGGCCGGACAGGTCGATGCCATCGCCCGACAACCCCAGCAGCGTGCGCAGCTCCGGATTGTGGCGGACCTCGTCCATCGTCTGCCGGTCGACGAGGGCACCGACGGTTTCGGGCGTATCGGCGGCGGAGGCGTTGG
>Ga0102591_1002511_pt1 | contig 19568 bp, 24 predicted proteins | sample AraplaCol_mCL_r2_2_FD_76860 | JGI IMG/M metagenome (GOLD analysis project Ga0102591, IMG submission 76860) | Arabidopsis root microbial communities from North Carolina, USA - plate scrape MF_Col_mCL_r2 (SPADES assembly) (version 2) | ecosystem: Host-associated > Plants > Roots > Endosphere... | reverse complement strand
AATCGAAAGGACCCCCGAGATCCGCCTTGTAGGCGTCCGAGAGATCGCGAATATAGATAGAGTTCTCGGTAAAGTCGTGGGTTGTCGCACGATGTTCGTGGAAGATGCGCCGTGTGTGGCCACCAAGCGAGGAAACCCCCACGACGAAACCTCGATCGCTTGCCGGTGTCATGACCTGATCGAGTTCAGTGTTGACTGTCGCCTTCCGAAAGATATCGATGTCTGAACCAAATAGGCTTTGGTTGATCGACAACTGCTTCAACGAGCACCCGAACCCGTCGGTCGAGTTTCCAGAAGAAGATTGCTGGCGGAGGGGGAGAACTTGGACCACGACGCAGTTCTTTCATTTGTACACACTCGAGCACGGGATCTGCCGGCTTTGGTAGCTTTCCCACGCTAAGCTTGCCTCACGACAATTTGCTAAATCGGCCCCGCGAGGATCCTTTTGTTCAAGATTGCCGTTTGAAACCTGTGTAGGAAACTGTGAAGCGCGGCATCTCGTCGGTACGGCTATACAATCCCCAGCCAGGATGATCGAGATACATATGAGTGAAGCGTTGACGGTCAGTGAGAGAATTGCGGCGTGTTTTGGGATTAGTTCTGCAAGGGCGCTGGCAATCAGGCCTCTTTACGAAGCAAAGCTCGCTGTCGTCCATCTCGAGCACTCCTATGACAATGGCGAACATACAATCCTCCTGCCGGCTGATGACGCCTTTCTGGTCATGCTTTATCTCGTCGACGTTGATCATTGTGACGTCCGCCCGGACAGTGCACGGACACCTCTGACGACCTATTCCAGAGGTTCTATGTGTCTTATCAGTCTGAGGAACGGCGCCGCAATTTCTGTTCGTGGCCACTTCGAAGCACTCGCGTTTCATATCCCAAGCGCGCTTTTTATCGAGCTCGCTGAGGAAGCAGGCGAGCCGCGTATTGATGACCTCATAACCTGCCGCGGGATTGACGATCAGGTGGTCCGCAATATCGGCGCTGCACTGATACCGATGTTCGACATGCCGGACGAAGTCAGGGACACACTGCTTCCTCATATCGGATTAGCGCTAAGCGCCCATCTTGCGCATCGTTATGGGCGATCCCCCATCCAGCACCTTTCGGGCACCGGTCAACTGTCTCCGCTGCAGGAAAAGCGCATCAAGGCGTACATAGCTGCGAACCTATCAGGCGGCACACCGGTCGATAAGATCGCCGAAGCGTGCGGGTTTTCAGTCGATGAGCTCTGTTCCGGATTTTTGAGCACGACCGGGCAGTCAGTTTCGGAATGGATCGCGTCATATCGAATGAGCAGAGCCCAATCGCAACTGAGCAGAACCGGTGAAACTATTGCCCGGATCGCTGCAGAGTGCGGCTTTCCTGACGAAAATGAATTCGTCGCAACCTTCACGAGGGCCGAGGGAGTGCCTCCTGCGGCTTGGCGCTTGCGCAACCGACACTGACGGAAACACAATCGCGCAGCACTGCTCTTGAGCTAAGCTTCAGAACGAAAAAAACTCACGGCGATGGCCTTTTTGGTCGAGCTTGTGTGGCCGGATCCGGGCGCGGCCAAAATGGCCCCACCCGGAAAGTCCAATTAGGCCTGGATAAATGCCAAGAGGTCGGCGTTCAGGACATCGGCGTGGGTTGTCAGCATTCCGTGCGGATAACCCCGATAGACCTTCAGCGTGCCGTTCTGCACCAGCTTGACGGAAAGCTTGCCCGCGTTGTCGATCGGCACGACCTGGTCGTCGTCGCCGTGCATAACGAGCGTCGGAACAGTGATTGCCTTCAGGTCTTCCGTCTGATCGGTCTCGGAGAAGGCCTTGATCCCGTCGTAATGGGCCTTGGCACTGCCCATCATGCCCTGCCGCCACCAATTCTGGATAACGCCCGGATAGACCTTGGCGTCAGGGCGGTTGAAACCATAGAACGGACCAGTGGGAAAATCGATGAAGAGCTGCGCGCGGTTCTCAGCTACGCCCTGGCGGATGCCATCGAACACTTCCATTGGCAAGCCGCCGGGATTTGTCTCGGTCTTGAGCATCAGTGGCGGGACGGCGGAAACCAGAACGGCCTTGGCAACGCGGCCAGCGGGCTGGCCAAATTTTGCAACGTAGCGGGCAACTTCTCCGCCGCCGGTCGAATGGCCGATATGAACGGCATTTTTCAGATCGAGCGCTTCGACCACGGCGAAGGCATCGGCGGCATAGTGGTCCATGTCATGACCGTCAGAAACTTGAGCAGAGCGGCCGTGACCACGGCGGTCATGGGCGACAACGCGGTAACCCTTCGACAGAAAGAACAGCATCTGTGCGTCCCAATCGTCCGAAGAGAGCGGCCAGCCATGGTGAAAGACGATCGGCTGGGCATCCTTCGGACCCCAATCCTTGTAGAAGATTTCGACGCCGTCCTTGGTGGTGATGTAGCCCATTCTATTGTCTCCTTTGATTGAGGTGGGGGTGGAAGAAATGTTGGCAGCAAACCCGAAAGATGTGGGGAGTGCCATGGCGGCTGCGGTGGCAGCGCCGGAAAGCAATGCGCTGCGGCGGGTGATGGAAGGAAAATTCTCGGTCATTGTCGCGTACCGTGATCCTTTGATGGTTGTGATTCGAGGGTAGTGGGGATGCCGCTCTCCCGCGTTGCTAGGCGGCCCCCGGCCGGTTGATTGTGAGGAAATGCCGGACGACCGGCTTGTCCGTTCCTGAGTGATAGGCGAGGACCTGGCCCTGTAGGTCAGCATCGGCATTTGAAACCCGCTTGTGCTGACGAAGATGCTCGGCCCAGGATTCGACCATGAACCATTCGACGATCTTTTGCGGATCGGCGGAGTCTTCCGTCACCCCCCATCCGTAGGCGCCGTCCCGGCGTCGCTCGTGGGACATCTCATCCAGCGCATGCAGGAAGGCTGTGCGATGATGTTTTTCGACATGGTATTCGATGAGGATCAGAACAGGTCCGCGGTCGTGGGCGACAGGCTCGGCGACCAAGGGTTCTGGCCAGTGATTGGACGGCACCATATCCGCGTCGCCGGCCGGCAGCTTTAAACGATGCATGATGAAGCCTGCAACGAGCAGTCCCACCGCGCCGATCAGCAGCGCTCCCGGCACCCCAGCAGCTTCACCAACGGCACCCCAGCCAAGGCTACCTGCCGTCATCGCGCCATTGAAGACGGTGAGATAGACCGCCAGTCCGCGACCGCGGACCCAGTTCGGGAGCACGGCCTGCGCTGCGCCATTCAGCGTGGTCAGGGCAGTGATCCAAGCGCCTCCGAGAAAGAGCAGAACAATGATGGCGACCCATTTCGGCGGCGCGAGCGACAAAGCGCCCATGACGAGTGCTGTGATAACAGCGGCACCGAGCAGCAGGCCATCGGCATTAAAACGTTCGCGCAGTTTAGGCATGAGCAATGCGCCGCCGATCGCGCCGGCGCCAACGGCGCCAAGCAGGATACCGTAGAAGCCTGCGTCACCGCCGAGCAATTCTCGGGCGACAAGCGGCAGGAGTGCCCAGATGGCACTGGCGAAGGCAAAGAAGATCGCCGCGCGCAAAAGTACGACATGCAAGGGCTTGCTGGCGCGGGTGTAGCGCAGGCCTGCACGGAACGCGCCGAAGAAGCCTTCAGCCAGCGCATCATTCGCGTTCTTTGCCCGCGGCCACCAGACGAGCGCCGCGATGACGACGAAATAGCTCGCAACATCCGCGCCATAGGTGACGCCCGCGCCGAAGGCAGCAAGGAGCAGGCCGCCGGCAGCCGGCCCGATCGACCGGGCGATATTGATGCCGAGCGAGTTGAGCGCGACGGCGTTCTTGACGTCTTCTCTCTTCACCAGTTCGGGCACGATGGCCTGCCAGGTCGGCCCCATCAACGCGGCGCCGATGCCGCCAAGGAAGGTCAGGCCGATCAGCGCACTGACCGAAAGCATGCCGGTATTTGCTAGGATCATGAGGCTTACGCTGACCGACGCGAGCAAGATCTGCACGGCGATCAGGAATTTGCGGCGATCGAGAATATCGGTGAGCACGCCTGCAGGTATCGCCAGGAGGAAGATCGGCAGGGTTCCGGCCGCCTGCACCAGCGCGACGGCCGCCGGCGACGCCGATAGATCGGTCATGAGCCAGGAACTGGCGACATCGCGCATAAAGCTGCCGGTATTTCCGAGGACGGTTGCAGCCCAAAGAACTGCAAAGACGGGCTGGGCAAGGGGAGCAAAGCTGCTCCCGGAGGATTTGGTAGTGCTCATTTGCCAGCTCCCTTGGTCAGATCAATTGCCGCGACAATGATGAAAGCGCCAGCGAGCCCGAGATGTTCGAAGAAGGCATTGGTTGCCATCATGCGGTCCATGCCCGGGGGCAACTCCCAGAAACGAAGGGCGATAAGGGTAGCAAAGAGTGTGAACCCGGCGAGCGCCAGCGCACCTGCCCAGCGAAGGATCCCCGATACCACCATGGCCGAAGCCGCTAATTCGAAGGTGATAACGGCGACCGCGAAGAATGCCGCCGGATACAGACCGAAATGGTTCATTTCAGCGATTGCGCCCTGGAAATCGAAGAGCTTGGTGAGCGGCCCCTGGATATAGGCCGCGCAGAGAGCGAGGAGTGCGACGAACCGTGTCGCTGGTGCAGTGATGATCCGCGCAAGAGGAGAGCCCCGGTGACGGCTGGACGAAAAATGATCAATCATGTCTGCTCCTGTCGTGTTGTCGATCAAAACAAGCGGCTTTGTTTGCCGCTGGTGGAGCGATATTGGCCAGAAAGATTACTGCCAACAATTGCATCGATTATTTCGATTTAATTGCGATTTTCGCAATAAGCGATCCGATAGAGCAAATTGGGCAGCGGAGGCCGCTGCCCACTCAATGCGGGCGCGATACCGCGCGGCGTCACACGGCCCAGCAGGCACAACCAAGCGCGCCGAAGAAGCCCTTGAGATCGGCAATCGGCAGCTTCGATGTCCAGGCGCCGGCGTGGTCGTGACCATGGACATTGCAGGAACTGGCGCAACCGCACGTCGAGATCGCGGTACGGCGCAAGGAGTTCATGCCTGCGCCCTGCGGTTCGCCCCATGCCGCGTAGCCGCCGAACGTGCGCACGGGAGACCAGTCCGGCATCGCGGGAGGCACGTCGTTCTCGTCGAGTGACTTGAAGTCGCCCGCACCGAAGACGATCTTGCCGCCGACCATGGTCAACTGCGAGGACAGAAACGAGATCTCATCCTCTGGGCAGGTGAAGAAGTCCCTATCCGGCACGACGAGATCGGCGAACTGGCCCTTCTCGATGCGGCCCTTCTTGCCTTCCTCGTTAGAGAACCAGGTGACCTTCTCGGTCCACATGCGCAGCGCCGTTTCACGGTCGAGGCAATTGGCGCGGGGATAGAGCTGCATGCCGCCGACGGTCTTGCCCGTTACCATCCAGGACAGCGAGACCCACGGATTATAGGAGGCGACGCGCGTCGCATCGGTACCGGCGGAGACGTTGATGCCCTTATCGAGCATGCGCCTGATCGGCGGTGTCGCTTCTGCAACGCCGTGGCCGTATCGCTCGACGAAATATTCGCCCTGATAGGCCATGCGATGCTGCGTGGCGATGCCGCCACCGAGCGCTGCGATACGGTCGATCGAGCGATCGGAAATCGTCTCTGCATGGTCGAAGAACCAGTTCAGGCCCTCGAGCGGGATGTCCTTGTTGACCTTCTCGAACACATCGAGCGAGCGGCTGATCGTTTCGTCATAGGTGGCGTGAAGCCGCCAGGGCCAGCGGTTTTCAGCGAGGACTCGAACGACGTCCTCCAGTTCGCCTTCCATTTCCGGCGGCATGTCCGGGCGGGGCTGGCGAAAATCTTCGAAGTCCGCGGCGGAAAACACCAGCATCTCGCCGGCGCCGTTGTGACGGAAATAATCGTTGCCCTGCTTGTATTTGACCGACTGCGTCCAGTTGAGGAAATCCTGCTTCTCTTCCTTGGGCTTCTGCGTAAAGAGATTGTAGGCCAGACGTACTGTAAGCTGGTCCTCGTCCGAGAGCTTCTGGATCACCGCATAGTCGTCCGGGTAATTCTGGAAACCGCCGCCGGCATCGATAACGCCGGTGATGCCCAGCCGGTTCAGTTCCCTCATGAAGTGGCGGGTGGAATTGACTTGATATTCGAACGGAAGCTTGGGGCCTTTCGACAAAGTCGAATAGAGAATGCCCGCATTCGGCTTGGCAAGCAAAAGGCCCGTCGGATTGCCGTTGGCGTCGCGGGTAATCTCGCCGCCTGGAGGGTTCGGCGTGTCCTTGGTATAGCCGACGGCACGAAGGGCAGCACCGTTGAGCAGTGCGCGGTCATAGAGATGCAGCAGAAAGACAGGCGTATCGGGTGCAATAGCATTGATCTCGTCGATCGTCGGCAGGCGTTTTTCGGCGAACTGGTGTTCGCTGAAGCCCCCGACGACACGCACCCATTGCGGAGCAGGCGTGATCGCCACCTGTCGTTTCAGCATGTCCATCGCATCGGCGAGGGACCGCACGCCGTCCCAGCGAAGCTCCATGTTAAAGTTCAGGCCACCGCGCACGACGTGCGTGTGGTTGTCGATCAGACCAGGCAGTACACGCTTGCCCTTGAGATCGACGATCTTCGTATCGGCTCCGGCAAGCACCATGACGTCCCGGTCGGTGCCCACGTCCATGAATAGGCCGTCCTTGACGGCGATTGCGGTGGCGTTCGGATTCGCGCGATCAAGCGTCGTGATCAATCCATTGTGAAGAACGATGTCTGCGTACATGGAAGCGGCTCCGGTCTTGTTGGGATCGGCGGCATTGGCCGGTGAAAACAAGTTTGAAAAGGCGAGGCTCGATGCTGCGCCCAGGAATGTGCGGCGCGTCGTCATCAGCTTTTCCCCGATGTTGAATCTTCATGGGGTGGGTTCATCGCCACCACGTTTTTCCCGCCCTTCGGAAGGTGACCGAACATGTGCGGCTTGACCTGATGAAGCCAGGAGACGGCGGCAGGTTCGCGAGCCCAAATGCTCTTTGCCAGCGGCACGAGCTGCTCGCCGACAAGGATGCCGAGCAGCCCGATGAGCGCGACGACAGGCGGGGCAGGCGAGCGAACATTGAGCAGGCTGTAGATCACGCCCACCAGCAGGCCGGCACCAAGTGAAAGAAGATAGAGTTTCATAGGGGAACCTCGCGTGGTGAAAGAAAATCACTCCGGCAGGACGCAGCCGGCCGGAGTGATTGACGGTTTACTTGGCAGGGTTCGGGCCGATCCGCTTGCCATGCTTGACGCGTTCGGTACCACCGTGGACATGCGTAACAGCATAATCGATGCCCATGCCGTAAGCGCCGGAATGCTCCTTCACCAGCGACGTGACCGCGTCGTAGGTTTCCTTGCGGGCCCAGTCGCGCTGCCATTCGAGCAGGACCTGCTGCCAGGTGACCGGAACGACACCAGCCTGCACCATGCGGTCCATCGCATATTTGTGCGCATCGACGGAGGTGCCGCCGGAAGCATCCGCAACCATGTAGATTTCGTAGTCGGTATCGTTCATGCAGGAGAGCGCGAAGGTGGTGTTGCAGACCTCCGTCCAGAGGCCGGCGACGACAATCTTCTTGCGGCCATTGGCAGCCTGCTTGGCAAGTGCGTCGCGGACGTTCTGGTCGTCCCATGAATTCATCGATGTGCGCTCAAGGATGTCGTTTTCGGGAACGACGGCGAGCAGTTCCGGGAACGTGTTGCCCGAGAAGCTGTCGGTCTCGACGGTGGTGATTGTGGTCGGGATGTTGAAAATCCTGGCGGCCTTGGCAAGACCGACGACATTGTTCTTCAATACCTGGCGGTCGATCGACTGAACGCCGAAAGCCATCTGCGGCTGCTGGTCGATGAAGATGATCTGACTATTCTGCGGGGTGAGGACCTGAAGCTTGCTGGACATCTCGTATCTTCCTTTGACTGAGTTGAAGGTAGGTAATGGGGCAGGGAAGGCGGCACGTCTTGAAAGTTATGCCGCCGTATTGTTGGAAAGCGACGTCAGGCGGCGAGCGGTGCCAGCCCGGCCTCGATCTGGTCACGATAAGGCTCGTACCGTGCCGGCAGCTTCAAAACCTCGCCGAGGTGCGCCGTATCTTCATCGCGGTCGAAACCGGGTTCGTTCGTGGCGATTTCGAACAGGACGCCGCCGGGTGTCCGGAAGTAGATGGCCCAGAAGTAATCACGGTCGATGACAGGTGTTACCTGGTAACCCGTGTCCATCAGAGCCCTGCGGACTTCGAGCTGCTTTGCGCGGTTCTCGACGGCGAAAGCGATGTGGTGCACCGAACCTGCGCCCTGCCTTGCGAAAGGTGTATTCGGAAGGACCTCGAGGTCGATCGTATCCGCACCATTGCCGCCGGGGATGATGAAGCGGGTGACGGCACCATCCGTTTCGGCGCGCTGGTAGCCCATGAACCCAAGCAGTTCGGACGTGGCAGCGGTGTCATGCAGGCGGAACTTAGCACCGGTGAAGCCGCGGATGCCAACGCTTTCGTCGATGCCGGCACCATTCCAGGCCTTGCGGCCATCATTTTCCGTTTCGACAAGGGCAAACCCTTCGCCGTCCGGCCCTTTGAACAGGAGGCGGGCAGCGCCGAAGACAGTGTCGGTAAGCAGGTTGACGGCTCCTTTTGCCGACAGGCGATCCTGCCAGAAGGAGAGTGAGCCCTTAGGCACTGCGAACTGTGTTTCGCTGACTTCGCCAACGCCTGGGCGGCCGCGCATTACGTCGGGAAAAGGGAAGTAGGTCATGACGGAGCCGGGGGTGCCGGCCTCATCGCCGTAATAGAGGTGGTAGACGTTAGGGTCGTCGAAATTCACGGTCTTCTTGACGCGGCGCAGGCCAAGCGTGTCCGTGAAGAACGCGTTGTTCTGCCGGGCATCCGATGCCATCGACGTGATGTGATGCAGTCCCTTGATATCCTTGATCATAATGCTCGCCCTTCCGCGGCTGCGTTGGTTTGTCTGGTGTGATTGAAAACCTACGCCCGTTGATCACCGGTCGGAATTGCAATAATAATTGTCAGTGAATTGCCTCAGGTGAAATAATCAATGAACGACTACAAGCTGCTTCGAACCTTTTTGCTGGCCGCCGAGAAACGGAACTTCGCGCAGGTCGCACGCGAGCTCGACATGACCCCGGCGGCCGTCACGCGGGCGATCGCGGCCCTGGAAGAAGACCTGGGCGTGCAACTCTTCGTGCGGACCACGCGCCAGGTGTCGCTGACGACCGACGGCGCGATCTTCGCCGCCCAGATACAGCCGGCGGTGCAGGCGTTGGACAACGCGCGCAAGGACGTGATGAATACCCACAAGGCGGATCATGGCCGCCTGCGAATCAGCGCGCCGACCTGGTTCGGCCAGCAGGTCCTGCCGCCCATCCTCTCGGCCTTCAAGGAACGCTACCCGAAGATCAGCTTCGAGATCTCGCTTGCGGATGGACTCGTTGACATCATCGATGACGACTATGATCTGGCAATCCGCATTTCCGCGGCACCCTCGGACAAGTTCACGATCTGGCGCAAGATCAGCGTCGTGCGCCGTATCCTCGTCGCAGCGCCAGGCAGCCGGTTTTCCGACATGAAGCATCCGAACGAGCTCATTCCAGACGATTGCCTGGCCTATAGCGGCGACAGCAAGCGGGAGACCTGGACGCTGTCGGACGGCAGTGGTAGCGCCACGATTTCTGCGGGCCGGGCATTCAGCGCCAATAGCGGAGAGGTGTTGGCGAGGATGGCGGCCGACGGCGTCGGGGTCGCCATGCTGCCCAAGTTCCATGTGGCCGAGCATCTGCGGACCGGACGGCTCGTCCACGTCCTGCGGGACTGGGCGCCGCCAGACTTATGGTTGACCCTGTATTACCCCCCGTATCAGGTGCTGCCGCCCCGTATCGCCTCGTTCTCGAAGTTCTTCGAGCAACAGATCCCGGCGTTTATATCGGTAATCGAATGAACTGAGTTTGTTTTTAAAAGGTTTTTGAAAGGGATATTGCTGCACCCGACGGGCTTGGCTTTTCAACTGGCTCTATTGTCGGTATTGCCACGTTGTTTGACTTGTCTGGGTGGCTATTCGAGCCGGATGAATATTCCGTGCCAGATGCCGCGCCTGAAAGGCTTTCGCTTTGCCCGTGAAATCATCGCCTATGCGGTAGGGGCTTATCATCGCTTCGCGCTCAGCACCGCCGACGTGGAAGACCTGCTTGCCGAACGCGGTGTCATTGTCAGCCGGGAAGCAATCCGGCTTTGGGTCAATCGCTTCGGGCGGCATTTTGCAGTTTGTGTCCGGCGAGATCGACCTGCGCCTCGCGATAAATGGCACATCGACGAGGTCGTGATCACGATCCGTGGCAAAAAGCATTGGCTATGGCGGGCCATCGACGCGGACGGCCATGTGCTCGACATTCTGGTTCAGCCACGTCGAAATGCGAAGGCCGCAAGGCGTTTCCTGCGCGGCCTGGTTGCTCGGTTCGGCATGCCAAGGGTTGTCGTTACGGACAAACTCCGCAGCTACATCAAGCCGATCCGAACCCTCGCGGCAGGCGCCGAGCATCGGGCGCACAAAGGGCTCAATAATGCGGTCGAAGTCTCGCACAGGCCGACACGAAAGCGGGAGAAGATATTTGGCCGGTTCAAGTCACCACGGCAAGCACAGAGGTTTCTCGCTGCCCACGACCAGATCAATCTGATCTTCCGGCCCCGCCGCCACAAATTCAACGCCGCGTCTTGCCGTCACGCCAGGACGGATGCGTTTGCCCTCTGGCATGACTACACCGCAGAAATGACCGTCTGAGCTCGGTCCAGTTGCTCGCGCGCAACTTGCTTCAAACAACTTGGCGATACCCCGCCTCATACTCCGCCCAGTTCGTCACTCTGAACTTCATTTTACCGATGTGATGGCGGCGGGCGGCGTTATGTTTGTGTGGCATGCTGGACCAGTCAAGCTATTTTCGATGCCCGCCGCATAGGCGCAAAACGTTGAAATTTGATCCCTGCACCAACGCCAAGGGTAGGGCTATCACGTCAAAAGGCTGATCGCTGCAACACGGCCATGTTGAGCTGGGCGCCGCCTGGCAGAAGCGCTCCACCGAGAGCGACCGCGACTACCTCTCGGTCTGGACGACCCGAGCTTCCCGGCTCCGATCTATGCCACGCTCGCTGAGGTCGAAGGCGAGGACGGCTACCAGCTGATTTGGTCTCGCCCCAACCGGGATTGAGATCCGGCGAAGGCCCCGCCACCGAGCGGGGCCTCTCCCGCTCTGACTTTTTTCCGCCGTTCTTCCTTATTGGATGAAAATGGATGGAAAAATGGAGCCTAGTATGTCATATCCCATTCGGATGGAAACGCATGGAAACGCATGGAAACGGATGGAAACGGATGGGATAATGGATGACGGCCCTTGATCTTGCGAAATTGCGTATCACGCCTGAGATCGCAGTTTGCGCCATCTTTTGCGTTTCACCTTGATCTTGTGCTTGTTTTCCAACCATTCGCCTTCACCAAAGACCTTCAGACCGGTGCTGTCCACCACCAGATGAACCGGCCTCCAGCAGGCCGTTCGCCGCCGCACTGGCGGCAAAGCCAGTCCCTTGCTCCGGCGCGACAGGGTGGAGAAATCCGGCACGGTAATTTCAACTCCCATCAGCGCCGCGATACTGCGCATCAGGCCTTGGGTTTGACGCAAAGGCAATTCGTAAACAACACGCACGGTCAGGCACATCGTAATCGCCAGGTCCGAGTATTTCGGCTGGCCGCTACGAGACGTCCGGCGCTGGGCCGACCATTGAGAAAGCGCCTTATCGCTCACCTAGACAGTCAAATCACCACGCTGGCGAAGGCTTTCATTATAAGCCGCCCAGTTCGTGACCTTAAACTTCTGCTTGGCTATCTTGTGCCTACGGTCTTCATTGAACTTATGCGGCATCCAAATACCCTGGGACCAAAAACGGTCGCCTGGTATCAGATCCGCGCCGATCCACGCAACACGGCCAATGCATGGAAATTCCGAGATGGTTCGGACCCTGCAACAGATGCGCGACAAAATGTACAGGCTTTCGCGGCGCCTGCACCGAATTCATCCCGAGCGGCTGAGTTTGAACGCGCAACAGCACAGGGCAATTGTAGATGCAATTCGCGAAGGCGAGATTGATAAGTCGCGTAGGAGTATGCAGGCGCATCTGGCCTGGGGACGTGCATTCACCCTTGATCCCAACGGGCGAATGGGAGGGGACTGGCAGCGACTAACGGTCGCTGCAGGCTGATCCTAAAACTGGCGAAGGCCGTAGATTGTGTCGTCCGCGAGAGGAAAGCTTGGACTGATCGGAGGAACGTTGCGGAGGGTATTGCGCCCGACTGTTACCAACCCCAGGTTGAGCTTGCCATGGCGCGAACAACGCCAAATTCGCTCGACAGCCTGTGCTCAATAATAACGAAGCCATCTAACTGATCGTATGGTCGCTGATCGACTGCCTAAGCCTGCGAACGTCGCGGACGGGCGGAGCCCCGAATCGCCGCAGATATTCGCGGCTGAACTGAGAGGCGCTCTCATAGCCGACCGCATAGGCGACGTCGGAGGCACTATGGTCGCCGGCGAGCAGCAACTGGCGCGCCTCCTGAAGGCGTATCTGCTTCTGATACTGGATCGGGCTCAATCCAGTCAGCGCGAGAAAGTGGCGATGCAGGCTCGCACGGCTCATGCCAGCAGCTTCGCACAGAGCCTCGATCCGCAGCCGCGTATTACCGCGGTCGCGGATCCATTCGACCGCGCGGCGGATGCCGCCGATCGCGCCTTCTGGGCGGGCGATGTGGCGCAACAGTCGCCCCTGCGGGCCCTGCAGGAGACGATAAAGCAATTCGCGTTCGGCCATCGGCGCGAGCGCCGGGATGTCCGCAGGCGTGTCGAGCAACGCCAGCAGTCGCAGCAGCGTGTCGCGCAGCGGCGGAGTCATCGGATTGATCGCGATGCCGCTGCCTGGCGCGTCCGCGTCGCGCACCGCCGGCATCGTCGATGCGACCTCGGCCAGAAGTGCCGGATCAAGGACTAACGAAATCGCCACATAAGGACTGCCGTCGTCAGCGTCATGGATCTGGCCGCTCAAAGGCAGATCGAGTGCGCTGACCAGATATTGAGACGCGTCGTAGCGCAGGAGGTCGTCGTGTATGGCCACCTCTTTCGATCCCTGCAGAATGAAGCAGATCATCGAGCGGTAGAGACACGGTGACGGCCCCGAGGTCGTTTGTCCTACGCCGATTTCCAGGCGCGGGATCGGCGTCAGGGTCATTCCGGTCCGCCCGTGGCGGAGCGCGATATCGCGATGCGGCTGTAGGTTGTCGGTCATGCCAAGGAGTATGACACCATTTCTCCCATCTGCAAAGCGCTTGAGACAATTAGGCAAGCAATTGAGAGCATTAGGCGGGGCGTCGGACACAGCAATCGCCTATTTGACTGGCAGCGAATGCGACGCCTCAGCGGCGTGCCGTCTGGAAAAATCAATTCACAAGGAACCTAGCCATGTCTCAGAAGATCGCTCTCATTACCGGCGCCAGCCGCGGCCTCGGTCGCAACATGGCGCTGCATCTCGCCAAGCGTGGTGTGGGCGTCATCGGTACCTACCGAAACAGCGCCGCAGAAGCCCAGACGCTGGTCGACGAGATCGAAGCCCTGGGCGGAAAGGCAGCGATGCTGCCGGTCGACGTCACCGACACGGCAAGCTTTTCCGGCTTCGCGCAGGCGGTCACCCACACGCTGGGGACCACGTTTGGCGTCGACCGGTTCGACTATCTGGTGAACAACGGTGGCGAAGGCCTTTATGCAGTGGTCGCCGACGCGAGCGAGGACCAGTTCGACCAGATGGTCGACATGCACCTGCGCGGGCCGCTGTTCCTGACCCAGAAGCTGCTGCCGCTGATCGTCGACGGCGGGCGGATCCTCAACGTCTCCTCGGGCTTTGTTCGCACGACCATGGCGGGCTACGGCCTCTATGCCGCCGCCAAGGCGGCGATGCAGACGCTGACCAAGTTCATGGCGGTCGAACTGGGCGCTCTTCAGATCCGCGTCAACGCGATCGCGCCGGGCGCCATCGCCACCGACTTCGCCGGCGGCCGCGTGCGCGACGACAAGCATATCAACGACTTTGTTGCCGGTAATATCGCGCTCGGCCGCGTCGGCCAGCCCGACGACATCGGTGGCGCGGTCGCCGCAATCCTGTCCGATGATCTCGGTTGGGCCAACGGCACGACGTTTGACGTGTCGGGCGGCCAGTCGCTCTGATCTCTGTTCCAGCACATCGAGACACCGTCATGACCGAGCAAAACCTCACTCTCGTCAGCCACCCGCTGTGCCCATTCGTCCAGCGTGCCGCGATCGTCCTCCTCGAAAAGGGGGTGGCGTTCGACCGGGTCAACGTCGATCTATCGGCCAAGCCTGACTGGTTTCTGGCCCTGTCGCCGACCGGCAAGGTGCCGGTGCTCAAGGTGCGCCAGCTGAATGGTGAGGAGGCGATCCTCTTCGAAAGCGTGGTCATCTGCGAATATCTGAACGAGACGCAGGGTGGCGCGGCGATGTACCCCGACGATGCAACGCTGCGTGCACGGCATCGCGCCTGGATCGAATTCGCCACCCAGACCTTTACGGAAGGCTGGCAGTTCCTCCACGCCAAGGACATGGCGACCGCCGACGCCAAGCGGGCCGCCTTCCGTGATCGGCTGAGCAAGATCGAAGCGGAACTGGGCGACGGCCCGTATTTCGCCGGGCCGGACTTTGGTCTGGTCGATGCGGTCTACGCACCGCTGTTCCGCTATTTCGGGATCATTGATCCGGAAGTGGCGGACCCGATCTTTGCTGGCCTGCCACGTGTGACGGCGTGGCGCGCGGCACTTGCCGAGCGATCCAGCGTCAAGAACGCCGTGATCGACACCTATCCCGACCTGTTTCGCGACCACCTGCGCCAGCAAGGCGCGATGATCGCGGCTTAACAACCAGAATTCCAAGGAGTGATATCATGACCGACCCATCCAATAGCGCGCTGATCCTGATCGAATATGTCAACGACTGGCTCTCCCCGACCGGCGGCATTTATCCGGTGTTTCAGGACCGGGAGCAGGTCGACACCGCGATCGCCAATTCGAAGATCATCCTCGAAGAGGCCCGCCGTCGCGGCCTGCACGTGATACACGCAGCGCTGAAGTTCGAGCCGACCTTCAAGGTGCTGGGCGAGGCCAAGTACGGCCTGCGCAAGATGACGCGCGACCATGGCGCGTTCCTGGGCGAGCAGGCCGATTTCTTCCCCGGCTTCGAGCCGGCGGCGGGCGAGCATGTCGTTCGAGAGCGCGCGGGCGGCAGCAGCGTCTTCGTCGGAACCACGCTCGACGGCTACTTGCGCAACAACCGCATCGACGAGATCTACCTGTCGGGCTTTTCGCTGCGCCAGTGCGTCGAGTCTTCGATGCGCAATGCCCACGACCTCGGCTACCACACCAACGTCATCTACGACGCGTCGGCCGGCTATACCCGCAAGCAAAAGGACGACTTCGTGGCCGAGATCGCACCCTTCTACGCCAACGCTATCACCACGCAGGAATTCGTGTCGCACGAGTGAACTACCACCGCCCGGCCCTTTCAGGGTCGGGCCTTGGTTTATCAAAGCTTCGGAGGCACTACGATGATTGGATTGATGGTGGAACTCGCAGTCACGCCTGACAGCGGTGCAGCATTCGAACGTGCCTTCGCCGTTCAGGCGGCTGCGGTACAGGCCAACGAACGGGGCAACCGCCTGTACGAACTGTTCAAGTCGACCACTCTGTCTGACAGCTACACGCTCGTTGAAATCTACGAGGATGAAGCCGCGCTTCAGGCGCACCGCGCATCGCCGCACATGGCGGCCAATCGACCGCTGACCGCGCCCTTTCTGGCCGGGCCGCCCGTCATGCAGGTGTTCGAGGTCATCGCGCACCGCCTCTGACCGGTGCGTTGGCCGGGCTCTTTTACCGAGGCGAGCCCATGGGTGACTTACCCGAAAGTCGCATCGGTTGAGTTTGCCGAACCGTCGCTTACATCTGGGCGTGGTTGCCCAATACTTGGACGACTATTTCTCGCATAGAACCAAGGTAACCTTAACTTAAGAGTTCCATAAATACCCTTTATGCCAGCAGCACTTAAACAAGGGATCGACGGTTCGATTCCCTTCAAGGCGTGGGACTTGTACCGACGACCTTGCTTGTTTCAAATGCTTTAGTAATCAGACATGGCTGGTAGCGTTCGCTTACTTCACAATGCGATAGGCGATATGCCGAGCGAGCGGCGTGTCAAGCATGCTGGTCGGCTCAAGCGTGATCTGATTGGGTATCGTGTCGAACAGCCGAGTCCCAGCACCAAAGAGCACCGGCACGATATGCAACTCGATTTCGTCGACAACCCCGCCGGCCAGTGCTTGGCGAAAGACGTCGGCTCCACCCATGAGGCTCACATCCTTGCCTCCGGCCGCCGACTTCGCCTGCTTCACCGCGTCGGGAATTGAACCAGCCGCGTGATAGATTCCAGTGCTGTGCGAGGCGAGTAAAGGCCGGTGGGTGACGACGAAAAGCGGCAGCTTTAACGGCCCCGTCGGCCCGTTCTCGTCCCAGTATGGGATCGAGTCGTCATAGCATTTGCGCCCGCAGATCACGGCGCCAACATTGCTGGTGAGGCGCTGCACATATGCATCGCCCTCTGCACCGCCGTTGAAGAACCATCCGTGAAGAAATTCGCCGTTCTTGCCGAGCGGTTCCTCCCTGGTCTGGCTTCCTGCGGTAATAAAGCCGTCGAGCGACATGCTGATATTGAAAGCGACCTTGGTCATGTGCGTTCTCCGTGACCGGTTGAGGTTACGCCTTCAAGACGTATGAGTGTCGGTCAAATCTACATCTGGAGCAACGAATAACTCGTCGCGGCCTTTTGATGCGTCCGAACTCCTCGGCCATTTCGGGCTTACGGCGTTGATCCGGATGCTGCGGGTCGAGGCTAAGAGCGGCGGAGCGGACGGGGCCATCGACTTCGCCGTTTGCGACCGGGAAGCCGGTCGCTGCTAGGGTCGGATCGTCGAAGAGGTAATCCGACATAGGGCGCACCTTCGTCCGAGATCAGCGGATGGTCCTGCGAGGTGATGCGAACAGTTAAAAGAACCGCAGCGATGTCCCCCCACGCCTTTGGCCCATCGCAAGTACCGGCTGTAGAGCGTCTTCTTCGGTCCATAATCGGCCGGCGCGTCGATTTGCCAGCGATATGCGTCGGCGTCGTACCCATGAAACCTTCAAAAGTGCAGGTGGGCCGGTTCCTATCTCATCAACTGCATGACTGTGGAATGGCTGATCCGCGCGATGACACTGAGACGAGGGTAGCCGCTTAGCTCGGCTTTAGTGCGCGAGGTCGCCCCGGATCTACCCATTAAATTATTCGCCGAACAGGATTGCGCCATAGTCCGTGGCGCCGTGCAGGATATGGATGATGATCACCTTCGCGTTCTCGACGCGGTAGAAGATCAGATAGTTGCCATGAACGCGTCGGCGGATACCATGGTGCTCGTAGCGGGGAACGAGGGCGAAACCGTTGGGGCTGTCGACGAGGTCTTCGCACTTGCTGCGGAGCTCCCGGACGAATGAAAGGGCGCGGCGTGGATTGTCCCATGCGATGTAATCGGCGATCTGCTCAAGATCGTTCTCCGCCTCGTCGGAAAATTCAAGGATCATGCCGATTTTTCGGCCTGATCAGCCATCACACTGTACTTTGCCTCGAGCCGGTCGAAGACATCGCTCGCTGGCTTAGTCCGGCCCGCCTCGGCATCGGCAATGCCGCGCATGATGGAAGCATCCAGTGCGGCAAGCCGGGTCTCCCGGTCCTGAACCAGTCGAACACCTTCGCGGAGGACTTCGCTTTTCGAGCCATAGCGACCTGTGTCGACAAGTTGCTGGATATAGGTTTCGAGCTGCTTTCCCAGATCGGCACTAATCATTCTGCTCTCCATCGGTTTTGATGGAGACAAGATATGTCGTTTATCAACTATTATCAAGCGTGATCGTTCTCTCCTCTCCTCTGAGGCGAGGCTTTCGGGCCCGACATTCCTGCTTCTGGCGAGAGCCGTGATGGCCCTGGTGGCGGTCATTGCCCAGAACCGCTTGTAGTAAGTTCGATAGGTTTCGCCATCACGTCAAGCCAACCCCAGCCAGCGCGGCGACTTCCTCACGGCGAAGGCCTTTGGTTCGCCGGCGGCGCACCTGCGGCAAGCCAACCGATTCCGGAGAAGTGCGCTCGCGAAATTGGCGGATGAAGTCCGACAGCGCCTGTCTGGCCGGCACGCGCGTTAAACGATCAGACGTCACTTCCCACCTCGCAAAGTATCATTTTAGTAATAGCATAAAAGCCCCATTGTAACACGATAGATTGCGCGTAACCTCTAGGACATGACTACTGATCGAAATGCCAAAGCCGGAAGGTTGGACTGCATGCTCATCTACCAGTTTCAAAAGGGGACGAATCCGCGGCGCGTTATCATCTACCTCAACGAAAAGGGGATCGACGTTCCGCGATACGAACTGGATTATGCCGGAGGAGAGCACAAGTCGCGCGAATACCTCGCGATCAATCCCAGCGGACGAGCCCCGACCCTCGTTACGGATGAGGGGGTGCCGATCACGGACTCCGCCGCCATTGTCGAGTATCTCGAGGAGCTGTATCCCGACATGCCAATGATGGGGACGGATGCCCTTTCTCGCGCGAGAATACGGTCGCTCGAGCGCCTGGGCACTGATCTGGTGGTCCGCTCCCAGCTTTGGCTGTGGAACGTCACCCAATCCTTCCCGGCCAAGGAGCGATCCCCATCACTGGAGGTTGCCACCAAGCTCTTTGGGTACGTCACCGAAATACTGGATGTCCTGGAGGCGACGATCGAAGATGACGCGTTCCTGGCGGGAGACAGGCCTACGATCGCAGACTGCACGGTATTTTCAATCTTTCAAACATGCCGGGAAAGGTTCGACCGAGCCTTCGGCTCCGATCATCCGCGTCTTGACGCCTGGTACAAGAAGTTTCGCCAGCGGCCGAGCGCCGAATACTAAGAGGCTAGTGATTTGAACACGCACAAGGCCATGACCTCCGATCTGGAGAGTCTGAGGGCATGCCACGGCCCCGTGGTCCGTCCCCTGTCGGCGACGGACGCAGACCTTCTTGCGGTCTGCAACCGGCTGAACTCAACACCGCGGAAATGCCTCGGCTACCGAACACCGGCAGAGGTCTTTCGAAAGAAACTGTTCGCCCAGATGAGACATGCCGGATAGCTTGAAGTGCTCCGCAAGTCGCGTCTCAGCATGAACTCACATCGAAATGCGCGCAGTTATTGTGTGATTTCCACCACCACGCGGCCACGAATTTTCCCCGCGACTATGTCTTCCGCAATCTGCGGCAGAGCCGACATAGGCTCGACCCGCGTCAGCGACTCGATATGCTGCGGACTTAGGTGCCGGCTGAGGGTTTCCCAGGCGCGCGCTCGTTTCGCTATAGGCGCCATGACCGAGTCGACGCCAAGCAGCCCTACACTTCGCAGGA
>Ga0102591_1002508_pt1 | contig 19628 bp, 15 predicted proteins | sample AraplaCol_mCL_r2_2_FD_76860 | JGI IMG/M metagenome (GOLD analysis project Ga0102591, IMG submission 76860) | Arabidopsis root microbial communities from North Carolina, USA - plate scrape MF_Col_mCL_r2 (SPADES assembly) (version 2) | ecosystem: Host-associated > Plants > Roots > Endosphere... | reverse complement strand
CGGTGAAGGCGACCTTGAGGATCGCCACGACCCCAAGAGCGCCGCCGAGGACGCAAACGAAAAGATTGGCGAGGACCAGCACGGTCTTGGTCGTGAAGTCCGGGACGTAGTCCTCGATCACCACCTGGACGGCGCCCTTCAGGTGGATCAGGGCGACGATGATCAGCAGGCTGAGCAGGACGGTGTTGTGCGGGATCGACACCCACTCGGCGGCGCCGTCGAAGCCGAGGCCCGCCAGGCGCAGGCCGGCGAACACGCCCCACAGCAGCAGCGGAATCAGGGCCAGGCCCGACACGCGCTCGGTGATGAAGTGGCCGACGCCGTGGTGCGAGGCGCCCAGGCCGCGAGCCCGGGACATCGGCGTGCGGAAGCGGGCGGAGGGAGAAGGACCGGCCATGATCAGAGCGCTCCGGTTTGGGCGGCGATCACCCAGACGACGATCGCGCCGACCACCGCGAAGGCGATGGCGGCCGCGCCGGACATGTCGGCGACCTTGGGGGTGAAGCCCTTGCCGGCGTCCCAGACGGTCTGACGCACGGTGTAGGCGATGTTGTAGAGCACCGCGACGGTCAGGCCGAACAGCACCAGCTTGCCGAGCGGCGAACCCAGGCAGCCGGCGTAGCGGGCGTAGGCCTCGGGACCCGCCGCCAGGGCCAGGGCCCAGCCGGCCAGCAGCAGGACGCCGACATAGAGGGCGAAGACGGTCGCGCGGTGCAGGATCGAGCAGGCCATGGTGATGTGCCAGCGCCAGACTTGCAGGTGCGGCGACAGGGGGCGCTCGGGAAGTCCCCCGCTGGTGTCGGTCATGGTTGCGTCCAACCCTTTGGCTTTGTGCGTTGCGGGACGCTTTTAAGCGCGACGCCCCGGGTGTCAACGCAGCCGCCCTTGTTGAGAAACGTTCTCAGCCTGCCGACATTTTGCTAAGGAACCGCAAGCTGCGCTTTACGTTATCTGGCGCTGAGCGCACGGGGGAGGCGCTGCGTATGTCCGGGCCGATCGATTTTCAGAACGTCTTCGACCGGATTCCCACGCCCTACATGATGCTGGATCGGGATTTGCGGTACGCGGCGGCGAACCGCGCCTATCTGGCCGCCACCGCCCGTCGCTGGGAGGATATCGCCGGCCGCAATATCTTCGACGCCTTCCCGGCCGAGGGCGATAGCCGTCGCATCCTCGAGGAATCGCTGCTCCGCTGCCGCGATTCCGGGCAGGTCGACATGCTGCCGCTGATCGAATACGCGATCCAGCGCCCGGCCCACCTGGGCGGCGGCTTCGAGGCGCGGATCTGGAGCGCCACCCACACGCCGATCGCCGACGAGCGCGGCGAGACCGCCTACATCCTGCAGCACACCCAGGACGTCACCGAGATCCAGCGCCTGAAGGACGTGGCGTTCGGCGGCCGCGCCCCGACCGCCGCGGCCATGCTGGGCGACGACATCCTGCAGCGCGCCGAGGCGGTTCAGGCCCAGAGCCTCCAGCTGCGCCGCCTCTTCATGCAGGCGCCCAGCTTCATGGCCGTCCTGCGCGGACCTGACCATGTGTTCGAACTGGTCAACAACGCCTACCTCCAGCTGATCGGCCATCGCGACGTGGCGGGCAGGCCACTGCGGGAGGCCCTGCCCGAGGTGGTGGAACAAGGCTTCTCAGACCTGCTGGACAAGGTGCTGGCCACCGCCGAGGCGTTCGTTGGCCGCCAGATCCGAGTCGGGCTGCAGCGTACGCCTGACGCGCCGCTCGAGGAGCGCTATCTCGACTTCGTCTACCAGCCGATCATCGAGGACGACGGCTCGGTGTCGGGCGTGTTCGTCGAGGGCGTCGACATCACCGAGCAGGTCCAGGCCCAGGACCAACAGCGGCTGCTGCTGGACGAGCTGAACCATCGGGTCAAGAACACCCTGGCCACCGTGCAGGCCATCTCGCAGCAGACCCTGCGGGGCGCCAAGGATCCGGCCGCCTTCGCCAAGGCCTTCGAGGCGCGGCTGCTGGCCCTGTCCCAGACCCACAACGCCCTGACCGACGGCGCCTGGGCGGGCGCGGGCCTGCGCCACATCCTCGACCTGGAGCTTCAGCCGCACGGACCCGAACGCGTGTCGCTGGACGGACCCGACGTGCACCTGCCGGCCCGCATGGCCCTGTCGCTGGGCATGGTGTTCCACGAACTGGCCACCAACGCCGCCAAGTACGGCGCCCTGTCCAAGGACGGGCGCCTGTCCGTCAGCTGGCGGCGCGAGGACGAGCAGGGCATGGCCGGCCTGGCCTTCACCTGGCGCGAGACCGGCGGGCCCGTCGTCGCCGCCCCCACCCGTCGCGGCTTCGGCTCGCGCCTGGTCGAGCGCAGCATCGTCGGCGAACTGCGCGGCCGTATCGAGATCGACTACCGCCCGGAAGGGTTGATCTGCGCGTTCTGGGTCCCGATGACGCGAACCTAAGCCCCCGGCCGTGAATCGAGCTCGTCGCGCGAAGCTCAACCTTTCGTTCAGGGCTGAGACTTAAACACCCGTTGACCAAGTCGGGGGTGCGTAAAATGGCCGCAGCGATTTCGACGGACGCGCCAGCGCCGTTCGACTGGCGGCGGCGTCTCGCGGCGATCAGCGACGTGCTTCGTGTCTCGGGCGGCGACACCGGCGGGATGAGCGCGCGCCTGGTGTTCTCGGCGGTCGTCTTCTGCGCCACCCTGCCCTATTCCAACGATCCTTCGCCCTATGCCTGGATGGCCGCGATGGCGGCGATGGCCGTGGCCGAAGCACGGACCTCGGGCCGAACCACCGACCTCTTCGCCTGGATGCAGAGCGCCGGCTACGCCTTGGCTGGCTTCTATCTGACCTTCTTCCAGGTCGGCGCGGCCCAGACGTTCGGTGTGACGCTGTACGGCGTGGTGATGTTCGAGATCCTGGTGCGCGACTACGCCCGGCCCAGGCGCCTGCTGACCAACCTGACGCCGATGATCATCTCGATGGTGGTGGTCCAGCTGGGGGCCAGCGCGCGGCTGATCGAGCGCGACCAGCCCTGGCGCATCGCCACGGTCCTGGCCACGACCTATCTGGTGTTCCGTGTCTTCCGCTCGCTGCAGATCGACCTGGTCCGCGCCCGCCGCGACCTGGCCGAGGCGCGCGCCCGGGCCGAGGCCGACGCCCGCCGGACCCACGAGGCCAACCGCATCGCCATGATGGCCGAGAACATGGCCGGCGTCGGTCACTGGCGCGTCGACGTGGCCACGGGCGAGACCACCTGGTCGGACGGCGTGTTCCGCATCTATGGGCGAGAGCGCTCGGCGGGCGTGCCCGACCGGGAAACCCAGATGAGCCACTATCCCGTCGCCGACCAGCCCCGCTGGCAGGCCGAGCTGGAGAAGGCCGCCGCGACGGGCGAGCCGTTCGAGTTCCGGACGCGCCTGACCCAGGCCGGCGGCGCGGTGCTGGACATCGTCAGCCACGTGGCCGTCGAGCTGGACGCCGAGGGCAGGGTCGCCATGCTGTTCGGCGCGCTGATGGACGTGACCGAGACCCGGGCGCGTGAAGCCGCCCTGCTGGACGCCAAGCTGCGCGCCGAGGCCGCCGCCGAGGCCAAGGCCGAGTTCCTGGCCAATATGAGCCACGAGATCCGCACCCCGCTCACCGCGATCAACGGCTTTTCCAGCCTGCTGAGCGACATCGACCTGCCTCCCGACGCCGGTCTCTATGTCCGCCGGGTGCGGACGGCGGGCATGACCTTGCTGACCGTGGTCAACGACATCCTGGACTTCTCCAAGCTGGAGTCGGGCCACGTGTCGCTGTCGCTTCAGGCCTTCGCCGTGGCGCCGTTCCTGGACGACGTCATGGCCCTGTTCGCCGAGCAGGCCCGGGCCAAGGACCTGGCGCTGTCGCTCGATCTGGATCCCGGCGTGCCCTCCACCCTGAAGGCCGACGCCAACCGGCTGCGCCAGGTGATCGTCAACCTGGTCAGCAACGCCATCAAGTTCACCGACGCCGGCGAGGTGATGCTGAGCGTGCGCCACGAGGACGGCGTGCTGCGCGTGTCGGTGCGCGACACCGGTTGCGGCGTGCCCGAGGACAAGCGTGGCGGCCTGTTCCAGCGCTTCTTCCAGGCCGACAGCTCCAACAGCCGCCGCCATGGCGGGACGGGCCTAGGCCTGTCGATCTGCAAGGGCCTGGTCGAGCTGATGGGCGGATCGATCGCCATGGAGTCCGCTCCCGGCGGCGGCTCGATCTTCGCCTTCGACGTCCGCGCCGGCCAGGCCGAGTTGGCCGCCGCCGGCGCCGGCGCCGGCGCCGAGCGCGTCAGGTCGACGACCGGCGCGCGTATCCTGGTGGTCGACGACGTGGCGGTGAACCGCGAACTGGTGCGCGCCATGCTGCAGGCCGTGGGTCACGAGGTCTCCGAGGCCGCCGGCGCCGCCGAGGCCCTGGGCCTGACCGCCTGCGAGCGGTTCGACCTGATCCTGATGGACCTGCAGATGCCGGAGGTCGACGGCTTCACCGCCGCCCGCGCCGTGCGCGAGCAGGACAGCGCCAACCGCGACACCCCGATCATCGCCCTCAGCGCCGACGTCCTGCCCGAGCACGTGACGGCCAGCGCCAAGGCCGGCATGAACGGCCACATCGGCAAGCCGATCTCGCCCGCCGAACTGCTGGGCGCGATCGAGCGCTGGACGAGGGCGGGGGCGATGGGGGGCGAAGAGGTGGGCGACGATCAGGAACGGGCGCCGAACCTCGGCTGAGTACTTCTCTCCTCCCCGCGCAGCGGGGGAGGAGAAGAGGGCTCGAGCGAAAGTCCTAACCCTTGAACACCGTCAGCGCCACGTGCTGCAGCAGCATGATGGTCTTGGCGTCGCGGATGGCGCCGTCGGCGACCATGGCCATCGCCTCGTCGATCCCCAGCTCCAGCACTTCGATGTCCTCGCCCTCGTCAGGGTGGCCGCCGCCGTCGCCGATGCGCATCGAGGCGTCGTACTCGGCCACGAAGAAATGCAGGATCTCGGTCACCGAGCCTGGGCTCATGAAGGCCTGAAACACCGGACGCACCTCGCCCAGCCGATAGCCCAGCTCCTCCTCGACCTCGGCGCGGATGCGGACCTCCGGCTCGGCGTCGTCCAGCAGGCCGGCGGCGGCCTCGATCAGCAGGTCGTCATGGCCGTTGACGAAGGCGGGATAGCGGAACTGCTTGACCAGCAACACGGTGCGATTGGCCAGGTTGTAGGGCAGCAGCACCGCCCCGTTGCCGCGGTCGTAGACCTCGCGATGCTGCGTCTGCCAGGTCCCGTCGCGACGCTTCCAGTCGAAGGTGGTCGTCTTCAGGACGTACCAATTGTCGGAGAGCAGCCGGGTCTCGTGGACGCGGACGCGATCCTTGACGCTCATCGAACTCTCCTAGTCCCTGATCCGCGCGACGTAGTCGGCCGAACGCATCTCCTGCAGGCGCGACACCGTCCGCTCGAACTCGAACGAGCCGTCTCCTGCGGGGTACAGCGCCTCGGGCTCGCCATGGGCCAGGGCCACCAGCTTGGCGTCGGCCTCGTAGAGGGCGTCGACCAGGGTGTTGAAGCGCTTGGCCGCGTCGCGACGCTCGGGCGTCAGCAACGGCACGTCCTCGAGGAACAGAGTGTGGAAGCGCTCGGCGATGGCCAGATAGTCCTGCGGCCCCAGCGCCTGCTGGCACAGGCTGGCGAACGAGGCGCGCAGCAGGCCGCCCGCGGCGCGCGGGAAGTGCATTTTGCGACCCAGCACCTCGAGTTTCGCCCCGACCTCCTCGGCCCCGTCCAGCATGTCGGCCCACAGGCGGTCGAACTCGGCGGCGTTGGCCTTGTCGTCGGGGGCCAGCCAGGTGCGGGCGGCGCGCAGCCGGTCCAGGCGGAAGTCCATCGGCCCGCGCACGGCCACGACCTCCAGCTTCTCCTTCAGCATCTCGATGAAGGGCGTGAAGAGCTGGCGGTTGAGGCCGTCCTTGTAGAGGTCGTCCGGGGGGCGGTTGGAGGTGGCCACCAAGGTGACGCCCTGGCCGAACAGCGCCTCGAACAGCCGGCCCAGGATCATGGCGTCGGCGATGTCGGTGACCTGCAGCTCGTCGAAGCACAGCAGGCGGGCGTCGGCGGCGATCAGCTCGGCGGTGGGCGCGATCGGGTCGTCGCCCTTGTGCTGGCCAAAGCGCGCCTTGCGCTCGGCCGCGTCGCCCTTGCGCCAGGCGTTGATGTGCTCGTGCACCTGCGCCATGAACACGTGGAAGTGCACGCGGCGCTTCTTGGCTACCGGGGCGCTGTCGAAGAACAGGTCCATCAGCATGGACTTGCCGCGCCCGACCGGTCCCCACAGATAGACGCCCTTCTGGCTCTTGGGCTTGCGGCCGAACAGCGAGAAGCCGGGCTCGCCGGCGTTGTCGAGGTCGGCCTCCAGCCGTGACAAGGCGTCGACCGCGCCGGCCTGGGCGACATCGGGCTTGATCTCGCCCTGGGCCAGGCGCTCTCGGTAGGCGGTTCGGACGGACGTAGGCATCGCCGATCCGGTTAGCGCGGCGAGCGCTTGGGGGAAAGGACTAAGAGGCCTTCCGCTCAACTACCGTTGTCATCCCGGAAAGCGCGCAGCGCTTGTCCGGGAGCCAGGGGACTGGGCAGATGCTTTAGGGGATCACCTGGGTCCCGGACAGCCTCTGCAAGGCTTCCGGGATGACAACCTTTTTGGGGCGCTGGCGTCAGAAGCGCTTCGTCCCTAGGCCCGTCCCGCCGCCCGCATCCGCCCGCGCATGAACTCCACGAACGCCCGCAGCGGGGCCGAGGCGCCCAGGCGGCTGGGATAGTAGAGGTGCCACGCGGTCGGCCCGGCCAGATAGCGATCCAGCACCCGCTCCAGCCGCCCCTGCATCACGTGCGCCATGGCCAGGGGCTCGGGCTGGTAGGTCAGGCCCAGGCCGTCCAGCGCGCCCTTCATCAGGAGGTCGAAGTCGTTCACGCTGATGGGGCTGTCGACCGCCACCTCGAACTCGCGACCGTCCTCCTCGAACTCCCAGCGATAATTGTTCATCCGGGTGGTCTGCAGGACGTTCAGGCAAGGGAAGCCCTTCAGGTCGCGCGGATGCTCGGGCCGGCCCGCGCGCCGCAGCAGGTCCGGCGACCCGACCACACAGAACCGGAACAGGTGCGAGACCCGCACGGCCACCATGTCGGGCGCGATCATCTCGCCCATCCGCACGCCGACGTCGAAGCCTTCCTCGATCAGGCTGACCGATGTGTCGTCGACCACGATCTCCAGCCGCACATCCGGATAGGCGCGGACGAAGTCGGCGATCACCGGGGCCAGCACCATGCGCAGGGCCAGGCGCGAGGTGGTCAGGCGCACCGTGCCAGCCGGGCCCTCGCCCAGCGACCGAGCCGAGGTGGTGGCCGCCACCATGGCCTCGACGGCCGGCTGGGCGCCTTGCAGGTAGCGCCGCCCCGCCTCGGTCAGCCCGACCTCGCGGGTGGTGCGGGCGAACAGCACCACGCCCAACCGCGCCTCGAGCTGCTTGATCGCGTGGCTGACCGCCGCCGGCGTCACGCCCAGGTCGGCGGCCGCCGTGGTGAAGCTGCGCCGGCGAGCCACGGTGGTGAAGGCGACGACGCCGTCCAGCAGGTCGCGCTGCATTATCAAATCCTGTTTGAAATGACGTTTAAACTATCAAGGATTATCGTGGCGCGGTCCAGCGGCCATCTTCTGACCACGGGCGAGGACGCCCCACAGCACAAGGAGATCCGCCATGACCGCCACCCAGAACATCACCGGCAAGGTTGTCGTCGTCACCGGGGCCAGCAGCGGCCTGGGCGAAGCGACCGCCCGTTATCTCGCCGCCCAGGGCGCCCGCCTGGTGCTGGCCGCCCGCCGCGTCGACCGTCTCGACGCCTTGGTCGCCGAGATCAAGGCCGCCGGCGGCGAGGCGATCGCCGTCCAGACCGACGTCACCGTCAAGGCCGAGGTCGACGCGATGATCGCCGCCGCCCTCGAAGCGTTCGGCCGGGTCGACGTGCTGGTCAACAACGCCGGCTACATGGCCATCGCCCCGATGTCGGCCCGCCTGACCGACGAGTGGGACAAGATGATCGACATCAACATCAAGGGCCTGCTGTACGGCGTCGCCGCCGCCCTGCCGGTGTTCGAGGCCCAAGGCTCGGGCCACGTCGTCAACATCAGCTCGATCGCCGGCCGCAAGGTGTTCAGCCCGGGCGGCACGGTCTACAGCGGCACCAAGTTCGCCGTGCACGCCATCTCGGAAGGCCTGCGCCACGAAGTCGGTTCGAAGATCCGCGTCACCGTGATCTCGCCCGGCGGCGTCAACACCGAACTCAAGCACGGCAGCTCGGACGCCGGCGCGCTGCAGGCCCTGGACGAGTTCTACAAGATCGCGATTTCCCCTGACGCCATCGCCCGCGCCATCGCCTATGCGGTGGAGCAGCCCGCCGACGTGGACGTCAGCGAGATCGCCGTCCGCCCGACCGCCCAGGATTTCTAAACCCTAGGGCCTTCGGCCGAACCTGCGCCCCCGGTCATGAAACGTGACTGGGGGCGTCGTCGTTTGCTTCCCTGACACGTCAGAGGAGACCGTCATGGCCCAGCCCGAAGACCGCACCCCGTCCACCGTCGCTCCCGAGGGCGAGACCCGGTCGATCTACGAGGACGACGACAACCTGGAGCTCGACGCGGGCGCCGAGCCCCGTGACGGCCACCTCGATCAGGTCCACGGCTCCAAGACCCGCCGGGCGAGGAAGGACGAGATCAGCCGCCGGCCGGTTTAGGATCGGGGACATGCCCTTGCGGCGTGTCCCCAACCACATCCACGGAGCCAAGACTTGGGACACGCCGCAAGGGCATGTCCCCGTGTGTGCTTAGGCCCCCAAATCCTTCCGCACGAACCGATAGGTCTCCCGCCGCTCGCAGGCGCAGGCCTTCATCTTGCCGTCCTTGGTCCACCAGACCAGCAGCGGGTAGGCGAAGGTCACGCCGTTGGCCTTGAGCAGGGGCCGCAGGTCCTCGACCGTCTTGCGGCCGGCCTCGATCACGGCGGTGCGGGCAACGTCGCCGTCGGCGGGCTTGAGGCCGGCCGCGGTCCAGGCCTCGACCGGGGTGGCGTCCCACTTCTCCGAAAGGGCCCAGCTGCGATTCAGCCACAGCTCGGCCACCGTCGCCCGTTCGGCGGGAGTCGATTTGGCCAGGCCGTTGCGATCGGCGCGGGCGATCTCGATCAGGCGGGTGTCGACGCCGGCCTTGTGCAGGCCCGGATATTCCTCGTGCTTGAACCGCACGCAGTCGGGGCAGGTGCGGAAGCTGACCATGTAGAGCTTGGGTCCGTTCAACCCCGGCGACACCCAGCCGGCGGTCTCCAGGATCCTGGCGATCTCGGCCTGGTTCCTGGTGATGGTCTTGGGCCGCCAACGCAGGTCGGTGTTCCAGTAGTGATAGGCGCCCGCGCCGACGATGACGAGCACGACGGCGGCGATCAGCCAGGGGCCGACTTTCTTCATGGAACGCTCCCGTAATCCGGACCAGCAAGGTCGGCTGTCGCGCCGATTTGGTCAAATTTCCTCGCGACGACGCAGCGGGTTCTCTAGACTCGCCGCATGAGCCCGCAGCAGGCCGCCGAACCGGTCCGCCCCCACATCATCGACACCCTGATCGCCGAGCGGGCGCCGAAGCTGTGCGGCTCGCCGGCGTGGCCGCTGGCGCGCGGGCCGGTGCACGCCCTGCTCAGCTACGACAAGGCCCGCGCCCTGGCCGAAGCCGTCGCCCCGATGAGCGGCCACGAGGCGATGACCTATGTCTCCGGCCTGCTCGACCTGACCGTCGACGTCCAGGGCCTGGAGAACCTGCCGGCCAAGGGCGCGGCCCTGCTGGTCTGCAACCACCCCACCGGCATCGCCGACGGGGTGGCGGTCTACGACGCCCTGAAGGGCCGGCGGCCCGACATCACCTTCTACGCCAACGCCGACGCCCTTCGGGTATGTCCCGGCCTGGACGAGGCGCTGATCCCTGTCGAGTGGGTCGAGGCCAAGCGCACCCTGGCCGACACCCGCCGCGTGCTGGAGCGCACCCGCGCGGCGCTGAAGGCGGGGCAGCCGCTGATGATCTTCCCCTCCGGCCGCCTGGCCACGCGCGTCGAGGGCCGGCTGACCGACAAGCCCTGGCAAACCTCGGCGGTGTCGATGGCCCGCTGGAGCGACACGCCGATCGTCCCCATGCACCTGACCGGCCCGTGGTCGACCCTGTTCCACCTGTTCGACGGCCGCTTCCAGGAGCTGCGCGACATCACCCTGTTTCATGAGATGCTCAACAAGCGCGGGCGGCGGTTCTCGCTGATCGTCGGCAAGGCGATCGCCGCCAAGGACCTCGACCCCGACGCGGCCATGGCCACCGGCGCCCTCAAGCACTTCGTCGAGTGGGTGCTGCCCAACAATCCCGATGCGGTTCTGCGATGATCGAAATCGACCTGCCTGACGAAGCCGCCACCAAGGCGCTGGGCGAAAAGCTGGCTGGCGTCCTGCATCCCGGCGACGCCGTCTGCCTGACCGGTCCCCTGGGCGCCGGCAAGTCGACCCTGGCCCGGGCCCTGGTCCGCGCCCTGACCTCGCCCGACGAGGAGGTGCCGAGCCCGACCTTCACCCTGGTGCAGTTCTATGATGGCGCGGGCTTCTCGGTCGCCCATTTCGACCTCTACCGCCTGACCGATCCGGACGAGGCCTATGAGATCGGGCTGGAGGAGGCGCTGGAGGACGGCGCGGCCCTGATCGAATGGCCCCAGCGCCTGGAGGGGCGCCTGCCGCCCAACCGACTCGCTATAGACATCAGCCCCACGGGCGAGGATGGACAGGCGCGCCGCGCCGTCATCACGCCCCACGGCAGTTTCGAAGGACGTCACCTTGAGTTCTGAACGCGAAGCCCTGAAGGCGGCCTTCTTGGCCCAGAACGGTTTCGGCGACGCCCGCCGCGAACCGCTGAGCGGCGACGCCTCGACCCGCGCCTATGAGCGGCTCTATCGGGGCGACGAACGCTTCATCTTCATGGACCAGCCGCCCGCCCTGGAGAGCGTAGTCTGCCCGCCCAGGGCCAGCGAGGCCGAGCGCGTGGCCCTAGGCTACAACGCCGCCGCCCGCCTGGCCGCCGGCTCGGTCGCGGCCTTCGTGGCCACGGCCGCCTATCTGCGCCGCCGCGGCTTGTCGGCCCCGGCCATCCTGGCCCACGACATCGACGCCGGCCTAGCCGTGCTGGAAGACCTAGGCGACGGCCTCTACGCCACCCTGATCGCCGACGGACAGGACGAGGGCCTGCTGTACGAGACCGCCGTCGACGTCCAGGTGGCCCTGCACGCCGAGAGCCCGCCAGAGGTCCTCACCGCTGACGGCGGCGTCAGCTGGCCGCTGCTGACCTACGACACCCTGGCCTTGAAGATCGCCACCGACACCTTCCTGGAATGGTGGCCCAAGTTCGCGGGCATGCCCGCCTTCTCGCCGGAAGCCGTGGCCGAGTGGGACGTCCTTTGGGCCCCGGTCTGGGTGCGGGGCGAGGCCGGCGCCAGCGTCTTCACCCACCGCGACTACCACGCCCAGAACCTGCTGTGGCTGCCGGGCCGGCAGGGCGTGGCGCGCGTCGGCCTGCTGGACTTCCAGGACGCCCTGCGCGCCCACCCCGCCTGGGACCTGACCCACCTCTTGCAGGACGCCCGCCGGGATGTCTCGCCGCAGCTTGAACAGGCCATGCTGGACCGCTACGTGGCCGCCCGCCCGGACGTGGATCGCGAGGCGTTCATCGCCGACTACCGGGCGCTCGCCGCCTCCAACGCCGCGCGGATTCTGGGCCGGGTGTTCGCCCGCCAGGCCCTGCTGGGCAGGCCGCAGTACGAAGCCTACATGCCGCGCACCTGGCGCTATCTGGAGCGCAATCTGCAAGACCCGGCCATGGCCGGCCTGAAGGCCTGGTTCGAAAAGTACGTGCCGTCGGAGTTCCGTCGATGAGCGCAGCCCCCAAGATCGCCATGGTCCTGGCCGCGGGCCTGGGCACCCGCATGCGGCCCCTGACCGACGATCGGCCCAAGGCCCTGGTCGAGGTGGGCGGCAAGGCGCTGATCGACCACATGCTGGACCGCCTGGTCGCGGCTGGGGTCGAGACCGCCGTGGTCAATGTCCACTACTTCGCCGACCGGCTTGAGCAGCATCTGGTCCGCCGCGCCGAGACCCACCCCCTGCCGCGCATCGTCATCTCCGACGAACGCTCCCAGGCCCTGGAGACCGGCGGCGGGATCAAGCACGCCCTGCCGCTGCTGGGCGACGCGCCGATCTGGGTGGCCAATATCGACTCCGTCTGGATCGAGGACGCCTCGGCCATCGAGGCCGTGGCCCGAGCCTGGGACGCGGAGCGGATGGACGTCTGCCTGATGCTGGCCTCGACTAGGGCATCCCTGGGCTTCCACGACACCGGCGACGTGTTCCTCGGCGACGAGGGCGTCGTGCGCTTCAAGGACGCCGGCGAGACCGCGCCGCTGGTCTATGTGGGCGTCCACATCTGCAAGCCCCAAGTGGTGGCTGACGGTCCCGACGGACCGTTCTCGCTGACCCCGATCTGGAAGGCTCTAGCCGCCGGCCATCGCGTGCACGGCGTGGCGCCCGCCGGCGTCTGGATGCACGTCGGCGACCCGGGAGCCCGGGACGTCGCCGAAGCGCGGCTGGCCGGACGCGCCTAGGCCATGGCCGGCCCCTTCGACAATCCGGGGCCGCGCTGGTTCTCGATCCCCGCCCACCGGCCCTTCGTCGAGGACCTGGCGCGCGGACTGCTGGACGCCCTGGCGCCGCTGGGGCCCGAGGCCCTGCCCGCCGCCACCGTCCTGACTCCCACCCGCCGGGGCGCGCGGGCGCTGGCCGACGCCTTCCTGGCGGTGGGCGGCAGCAAGGCCCTGCTGCTGCCGCAGATCCGGCCGCTGGGCGACCTGGACGAGGGTGAACCGCCGTTCGAGCCGGGCGAGCTGTCGCTGAACGTTCCGCCCGCCGTCTCCTCGCGCCGCCGCCGGTTCGAGCTGGCCCGGCTGGTCGCCGACCACGCCCATCTGCTGTCGTTCCAGCCCCAGGCCGGCCAGGCGCTGGAGATGGCCAAGGCGCTGGCCGAGTTCCTCGACAGCTGCCAGATCGAGGAGGTGGTCACCGACGACGGCCGCCTGGACGGCCTGGCCGAAGGCGATCTCGCGCAGCACTGGCAGGTCTCGGCCAAGTTCCTGAAAGCGGTGCTGACCGGCTGGCCGAAGCGGCTCGACGAGATGGGGCTGATCGACGTGAGCGACCGCCGCGTGCGGCTGCTGAACGCCCTCTCGGACCAGTGGGAGCAAAACCCGCCGCAGGGCGTGCTGGTCGCCGCCGGTTCGACCGGCACGGCCCCGGCCACGGCCCGCCTGCTGCGGGTGATCGCGGGCCTACCGCAGGGCGCGGTCGTGCTGCCGGGCCTGGACGACGGCCTGGCCGAGGACGCGTGGGAGCAGATCGAGGGCGTGCAGGGCGAGCAGCATCCGCAGGGGGCGATGAAGCGCCTCCTGGACAGGGCCAAGGTCACCCGCGCCGACGTCCGCCCCTGGTGGCCCGAGGCCGACAGCCGGGGCCGCTGGCGTCGACGCCTGATCAACGAGGCCCTGCGACCGGCCCAGGCCACAGCCGACTGGCTGGCCCAGATCGACCGCCTGCGCGCCGAGGTGCCGGGCCTGGACCCGATCGAGGAGGGGCTAAAGGGCCTGTCCCTGGTCAACGCCCGCACCGAGGAGGAGGCGGCGGTCGCCTGCGCGCTTCTCCTACGCGAGGCCCTGGAAACGCCCGGCCAGACCGCCGCCATGGTCACCCCCGACCAGGAGCTGGCCCGGCGGGTCAACGCCCGTCTGGTGCGCTGGGGGGTGATCCCCGACAGCTCGGCCGGCGCCCCCCTGGCCGCCAGCCCCGCCGCCATCCTGGCCCAGCATGTGGCCGGCCTGGCCGTCGATCCGCTGGATCCCGTGCGCCTGCTGGCCGTGGCCAAGCACCCGCTGCTGCGCGCCGACCTGGACGTGGCTCGCGACCTGGAGCGCTGGGGCCTGCGCGGCCCCGCCCCGCGCGACGCCGCCCAACTGCTGGAGCGGCTGGCGAAATATCCCGAGGCCAAGGCCCTGGTCGAGCGCGTGCTGGCCGCCGCCCACCGCGTGGCCCTGCCCTATGTCGCCGACCCGAAAGCAGGCCAGCCGGCGGCCGCCGCGCGAGCCCTGGTCGAGGCGCTGGAGGCCCTGTCCGATTCCGCCGACCTGTGGGCTGGCTCGGCGGGCGAATGCCTGGCCAACCTGCTGTCGTCGCTGATCACCGACGGCGTCGTCCTGCCGCCGGCCTCGGCCCAGGGCTTCGCCGACCTGTTCGACCGGATGGTCAACGAGGAGACCCTGCGCGTCGGCGGGGCCACCCACCCGCGCCTGCGGATCTTCGGGGCCATCGAGGCGCGGATGGTGCGGGCCGACCGGCTGATCCTGGCCGGGCTGGAGGAGGGGATCTGGCCGCGCGGCGCGCCGATCGACCCGTTCCTGTCGCGGCCCATGCGCGCCAAGCTGAAGCTCCCGCCGCCCGAGCGCCGCATCGGCCTGACCGCCCACGACTTCGCCCAGGCCGCCTGCGCGCCCGACGTGATCCTGGTCCACAGCGAGCGGCGCGGCGGCGCGCCGGCCGTGGAGAGCCGCTGGCTGTGGCGGCTGAAGACCCTGGCGCGCGGCGCGGGCCTGGCCCTGACCGAGCGCGCCGACGTGCTGAGCTGGGCGCGGCGGCTGGACGAGCCCGGCCCCTACGAGCCGATCAAGCGTCCCGCGCCGACCCCGCCGGTCGCCGACCGGCCGCGCAAGATGGCCGTCACCCGCGTCGAGGCCCTGACCCGGGACCCCTACGCCGTCTGGGCGCGCGACATCCTCAAGCTCTACCCGCTGGACCGTCCTGACGAGCCCGTCGAGGCCCGCGCGCGCGGCACGGCGATCCACGCGGCGTTCGAGCAGTTCGCCGAGGAGCATCCGGGTCCCGTGCCCGAGAACGCCGCCGAGATCTTCGCCGGGCTCTATCTGGGCGAGCTGGAAAAGGCCGGCATGCCGGCCGCGGCGCTCGCCCGTGAGCGCGCGCTGGCCCGCGAGGCGGCTCTGTGGGTCGCCGAGCTGGAGACCCGCCGCCGCGCCGGGGCCGAGCGGATCGTGGTCGAGGCCGCCGGCGAACTGACCTTCGACATCGGCGGCCGGCCGTTCACCGTCACCGCCAAGGCCGACCGCATCGAGCCGACCGCCGACGGCATGGCCCATATCCTCGACTACAAGACCGGCGCCGCGCCGTCGAAGAAGCAGGTCGAGACCGGCTTCTCGCCCCAGCTGACCCTGACCGCCGCCATCCTGCGCGAAGGCGGCTTCCCCGACCTCGGCCCTCGGGAGCCCGGCGAGCTGACCTATCTGCGCGTCACCGGCCGCAAGCCGGCCGGCGTGGAGGAGGTGCGGGCGAGCGCCGGCGTCGAGGCGACCGAGGCGGCGGTGAAGGCGCTGAACGGCCTGCGGGCGCTGATCGAGCGCTACGACAATCCGCGCCAGCCGTATCTCTCCCGAGTGGCGCCGCAGTTCGTGCACGACCATGCGGGCGATTACGGCCACCTGGCGCGGGTGTTCGAATGGTCGACCAGCGGGGATGACGGGGAGGGCGGGGAATGATCGGTCTTCAGATCCTCCCCCTTTGGGGGAGGTGGCCCGAAGGGCCGGAGGGGGTTCATCCCCGCCGGCTCGGCAATCCCCCTCCGTCGCGCCGCGACACCTCCCCCAGAGGGGGAGGATCTTGATGTCCGACGCTCAGACCCTCGACCCCCAGCGCATCGCCGCCGATCCCGCCATCTCGGCCTTCGTCACGGCCAACGCCGGTTCGGGCAAGACCAAGACCCTGATCGACCGGGTCGCACGCCTGCTGCTGGCGGGCGCCGAGCCCGAGGCGATCCTGTGCGTGACCTACACCAAGGCCGCCGCCGCCGAGATGCAGCGCCGGCTGTTCGAGCGCCTGGGCGAATGGTGCGTGACCCCCGACGTCAAGCTGCGCGAGCAGCTGGGCGCCCTGGAGGGCCGCGATCCCTTGAGCTTCGATCACATCGCCCTGTCCAAGGCCCGGGGCCTTTTCGCCAAGGCGCTGGAAACGCCGGGCGGCCTGAAGATCCAGACCATCCACGCCTTTTGCGAGAAGCTGCTGCGGCGCTTTCCGCTGGAGGCCGGGGTCTCGCCAGGCTTCACGGTGATGGACGACAGCGCCTCGGCCGCGATCGCCCAGGGCGCCCTGCGGCAGGTGGCGACCTATGTCACCGACCACGACGACGCGTTCGCCCAGGCCTATGCCCGGTTCTCCGTCGCTTTGGACTTCGTCAGCTTCGAGGCGATGTTCGCCACCTTCGAGAGCCAGCGCGGCGCGATCAGCGAGTATCTGGAGCGGGTGGGCGGCCTAGCCGGCGCGGTCGAGGACGTCTGGAAGGTCTGCGGCTTCCATTATGGCCCGAGCAGCGTCGAAGCCGTCGTCGCCGAGGCCATGGCCGAACTGGACCGCGACCTGTGGCGCTCGATCGCCGACGTGCTGCTGAACGGGACCAAGACCGACATCAAGTGCGCCGGCCAACTGCGCGCCGTGGCCGACGACCCCGACGCCGATCTCGACCAGGCCCTGGCGGCCCTCTTCACTGAGAAGGGCGCCGGCACGCCCGCGACCTGGCCCGGCAAGACCTCGGGTCTGAAAGCCCGCGAGGACCTGCGCGTCCGCCTGCTGGCCGAGCAGGAGCGGCTGGAGGAGGCCCGCGAATGGCTGCGCGCCGCCCGCGTGGCCGAGGACAGCGCCGACGCCCTGCGCCTGGCCGCCCTCTATGTGACCAGCCACCAGATCGAGAAGGACGCCCGCGGGGCCCTCGACTTCGCCGATCTGATCGACCGCACCCGCGTGCTGCTGACCCAGAAGGTCGACGCGGCCTGGGTGCTCTACAAGCTGGACGGCGGCATCGATCACATCCTGCTGGACGAGGCCCAGGACACCGCGCCCGAGCAGTGGGCGATCCTACGGGCCCTGACCTCCGACTTCTTCGCCGGGGCCGGCGCCACGCGCTGGCGAGCCGATCACGCGAGCGAGGCGCGCGACGACCGCACCCTGTTCGTGGTCGGCGACGAGAAGCAGTCGATCTATTCGTTCCAAGGCGCCGATCCCCAGCGCCTGCTGGCCGAGACCCAAGGCTATATCGCCCAGATCACCGCCGCCGAGCGCGTGGGCAAGGCCGTGCCCCTGACCATGTCGTACCGCTCGACCGTGGAAGTGCTGAACTTCGTCGACGCCCTGTTCTCGGCCCCCGAGACCCGCTCGGGCGTCCCCGCCCCGGCCGGCGAGGACGTGGTCCGCCACCAGCCGTTCCGCATCGACCACAAGGGCTGCGTGGACCTGTGGCCTCTCGAACGCGAGCTGCCCGGCGAGGAGCGCGAGGCCTGGGACGCGCCGCTGGACGCCGAGAGCGAGCAGGGCGCCAACCGCCGCCTGGCCGAGAAGATCGCCGCCGAGATCAAGGCCCTGATCGACCGGGGCGACGCGGTGTTCGACAAGGAGACCCGCCAGTGGCGCCCGGCCCATCCCGGCGACATCCTGGTGCTGGTGCGGCGGCGCAAGGCGCTGTTCGAAGAGGTGCTGCGGGCCCTGAAGCGGCGCGGCGTGCCGGTGGCCGGGGCCGACCGCCTTAGCCTCTCGGCCCACATCGTGTTCGACGACCTGCTGGCCCTGGGCCGGTTCTGCCTGTTCCCCGACGACGACCTGACCCTGGCGGCGCTGCTGAAGAGCCCGTTCTGCGGCCTGTCGGACGATGACCTTTACGCCCTGGCCAAAGGACGGCGAGGCACGCTTTGGGCGGCCGTGAACGATCGCGCGGCCGAGCAGCCGAACTGGAGCGCCGCGCGCGACCTGCTGCGCTGGGCCCTGGCCGAGAGCCGCCGCAAGCAGCCCTTCGAGTTCTACGCCCTGCTGCTGGGCCGGGTTGACGACAGCCTCCGCTCCAACCGCGCCAAGGTGCTGACCCGCCTGGGCGAGGAGGCCGCCGAGGCGCTGGACGAGTTCCTGGCCCAGATCCTGGCCGCCGAGCAGCGCGGGGTGCGCGACCTGGAGGCCCTGGTCGCCGACTTCGCCAGCCTGGACATCGTGGTCAAGCGCGAGATGGAGGGGGCCCGCCACGAGGTGCGGGTGATGACCGCCCACGGCTCCAAGGGCCTGGAGGCGCCGATCGTCTTCCTGCCCGAGACCACCATGAAGGGCGGGGCGCGCGGCTCGCCGCTGATGCGCACCGCCGAAGGCGGCTTCCTGTGGTGCGCCAGCAAGGCCAACGACTGCGAGGCCAGCGCGCAGGCCCGCGAGCTGCGCGAGAAGAAGGACGCCGAAGAGGCCCTGCGCCTCTACTACGTGGCGCTGACCCGGGCCCGCGATCGCCTGATCCTGTGCGGCCGGATCGACGCGCGGACCAAGGACGAGAACGTCGGCGGCTGGTACGCGGCGGCCCGGGCGGCTTTCGAGCACGAGGCCATCGCGCCGGGCGTGCGCGAGATCTCCGACGACGGGCGCCTGCGCTTTGGTCCCGATCCGCTGCGGGCCGAGGCCCTGGCGCCGCGCGCCGCGCCGGTCCCGGTCCCGACGCCCGCCTGGACCCTGGCCCCGGCCGCGCCCGAGACGCCCGCCGCCCGCTACGCCGCCCCGTCCACCCTGGAGGACGAGGTCCGGGGCAGCGCGCCTTCGCCCCTGGCCCAGGTGTCGGGCCTGGGCCGCTACCGGCGCGGCGAGATCATCCACCGGCTCCTGCAGCTGCTGCCCGACCTGCCGCCCGAGGGCCGCCGGAACGCCGCCGACCGCCTGCTGGCCGCCGAGCGGGACCTGACCGACGAGCAGCGCGCGGAAATGGCGGCCGCCGCCTTCGGCGTGCTGGAGGACGACCGCTTCGCCGCCGTGTTCGGCCCCGGCTCGCGGGCCGAGGTCTCGGTGGCCGGGGGCGCGGCGACCCTGCCGGCCGAGCTACGCATCGCCGGTCGGGTCGACCGGCTGGTGGTGACGGCCGAGCGCGTCCTGGTCGTGGACTACAAGACAAACCGCCCCTCGCCCGACCGCATCGAGAACGCCGATCCGGCCTATCTGGCCCAGATGGCGGTCTACGCCGCCGTGCTGGCCGAGGTGTTCCCCGACCGGCCCATCGAGGCCGCGATCGTGTGGACCGACGGCCCCAAACTCATGGCGGTTCCAGAAAAGGTGATGGCCGCGGCCCTGGCGCGGCTGTTCTAGATCATTGCCGAGGGGAGCGCGGGTCCCTAAATCTTGCGGCAAGATGGGGAGCGAATCCCCAGCGTGAGAAGTTTTCTAGCGCGCCCTCGAACCTCCGGGCGCAGATGGAGCCAAGAGATGAGCACCGTTGTGGTGACCGACGAGTCCTTCGAGAAGGACGTCCTGCAGGCCGAAAAGCCGGTCCTGGTCGACTTCTGGGCCGAATGGTGCGGCCCCTGCAAGCAGATCGCCCCGGCCCTGGAGCAGATCTCCGAGGAACTGGCCGACGCCGTGACCGTGGCCAAGGTCAATATTGAGGACAGCCCGACCACGCCGTCGCGTTACGGCGTGCGCGGCA
>Ga0102591_1002507_pt1 | contig 19630 bp, 17 predicted proteins | sample AraplaCol_mCL_r2_2_FD_76860 | JGI IMG/M metagenome (GOLD analysis project Ga0102591, IMG submission 76860) | Arabidopsis root microbial communities from North Carolina, USA - plate scrape MF_Col_mCL_r2 (SPADES assembly) (version 2) | ecosystem: Host-associated > Plants > Roots > Endosphere... | reverse complement strand
CTTGCGGTGATGAACTCCGGAGAGCTCGGTGCCATGGGGAAACGTAGTGTGGATCGACTATACGCCCGGGGCCGTGTACGGCCGTCTGAATGACAGCCTCAGCTGGCAGGACGGTGCGGTCCATGACTGGGGGCTTGTTCTGGCGCGAACGGGTTGACGGTCCGCTCACGGTTCAAGGACGATGTACCAGTGGGCAGGGCTTCATAGCGACCGGAGAAACGCAGTGGCCGTTCTGATTCAATGCTGCAGCGTAGGTCTGTAGCCGCGCATATCGATGCCCTCGAAGGTAGCTTCAAGAACCGTTGATCGCGCGTTTATGCGCTCAATGAACTCTGCTCGATATCTCAAGAGGAATGGTGCCGCCGCGCTGAGACCCTCTGCATCACGTTCAATCACGGTGCAAAGATCGAATAAGTCACGTGCTGTAGCTCGTTGCCCCCGGTGATACATCTTTTTGGCGATGATCTCCGCAGGCCGCTCAACTCGAACCGCGTGGCCACCGATATTCCACCACTCCCAAGCATCGCCCATCAAGTTGGGCGATGCCACGAAGTCAATCTCGCCCTCTGCGAACTCAAGCTTCACGTAGGAGCTCGCATCCTCGACGTAGTTGGCTGTCATCGCGGCGGCGGTGTCATTTAGCCGGGGTGTTACGTATCCGAGGTACTGAGGGTCCGGGACAAAAATATCGATGTCTTTGCTGGCCCGATGGTCGTATCGGAACATCAGGACGGTGCCCCCTCCAAAAGTCCAGAAAGGACCATCGCCTCCCCCTACCGCCTGAATTTCCTGGATCAGCACCATGGCGTTCGCGAAGAGCGCCTTCCATGGCCCATCAGGCAGTGTCTTTTCCGGAAGATCGTGCGGTGGAATCATTTGAATAGGCCGTTGCGAACCAGGTCGAGACTATCCGCCATCGATGCCACGTTCTTCCAGATTGTTTGCGGAGCAACGCGCTCTTTGGCCGCGGCCTCTTCCACCGCCATTACCAGTAACGGGATCGGGGCTTCCTCGAGCAAAGTGGCAACATGGGCAATGAACTCGCGCTTCAGATCGCCGGTGGCAAGTATGTGTGCGAGCTGCTCAGGATTGATTTCGCGTTTGTAGCTCACATTGGCGGTGTTGGCCGCCATCCAGAGGGCTTCCTTGGCGCTTCTGGGGCCAATTGAAGGCACGCCCGGGCTGAGCCCAATCACGTTCATCACCTGGCATACCCGGTTGAAACCCAGGTCCTTCAGCTTGCCACTCTCCAAGCCGTTGATTGTCTGCCTGGTCAGCCCGGACAGCTTTGCAAGCAGCGCCTGGGAAAGCCCCAGCTCCGACCGCCGCTCCTTGATGGAATCGCCCACTTGAGCAAGATGACTGATCATGCCGGACTCCCTCGGTGTCCAATATTTTAGACACTATACACCTAACCCTCCAAGGCCGCAGGTGGCGCCGGCCGGCCGGCCGGCCCGGCCTTGACTTGGCCGGGCCCAGCCTGACCGGCCGGTCCAACCTTAGCAGCCCGTCTCACCGCCACCCAACGGCTCAGGCGCGGCGAGCGCATTGCCTTGCAGCCCATGGGGGAAGATTGACCGGAACGCCAGGCAGCATCGGCTTCGATGAGGCGATCTGGTATCGTCCTGCCCCAATCCGAAAGCAACAGGGAACACCACGTTCATGGATCGAACCAAACGAGCATTATTTGCCCTTGCTCTGGCCACGGCCTCAGGGCCTGCCGCCGCCTCCGACTTCACCGGCTTTTTCTCCATGTTCATGGCCACGCCTTTCCTGATCTTCGCAGGACTGGTCTCGGGCTTCATTCTGCTGCGCCGCCATACCGCCCCGAGAAACGCCGTGGCGCGCCATGCACCGTTCCTGCTGCTGGTGCCAGCGTGGGCACAACTGGCATTCCTCTGCGTTTTCATGCAGCAGCTGGTGTGGGTTGGCATCCCGGTGGTGACGCTCCTGTTCGTGCTGGCTGCCCGCCGGATCTGGCAGGAGCCGCGCGGTGGGTTGGCGTTGTGGATCCCGCGCGTGCTGTTGGTGCTGAGCGTGGTCGTTGCCGGTCTGGTGGCGTGGGACATGAGCATCGTGGTGGGCTACCGCGGCAGCGATTACGCACTGGGCCCGATCGTCCTGCTGGCCACGCTGTGGGGCGTGTGCACCGGGCTGTGCCTGTTCGCTGCCCGTGGCAGCAATCAGCGCCTTGATGCTGGCCGCTCTCCGTAGATTTACTCGGCCCGGGTACGAATTGACACGCATGTAACGCCGGCGACTTCGAGCTGTAGCTGATCTCTGAAACGGCACGCGACGTGGGCATCAAGCTTCACCGCGAGTGAGCGGCCAAGCGCGGACGTCGGTTTCAGAATGGACACCCGCCGGCGCATGCAACACATTCGCACAGGCCGTAATCCCGTCAGCCGCCCGGCTGCTTGCCAAGCAGGTACTTGAGCCCGTGCGTAAGCCCGCGCGGGGCCACGCTCAGGTGGTCCTCGTCGTTGAGCACATCCAGCTTCAGGCGCAGTGACGGGTAGTTGTGCGCGCGCAGCGCGGCCTGCATGTTCTTCGCATCGGCCACCATGTCCGCGTCGTTGCCGAAGGCCGGCGTTTCGCGCTCGCCGACATACATGTACACCGATGCCTTCAGATCGTTGTGGCTGCCTGCGTAGTCCTTCTCGAACCGCGACATGACATTGCGGTCGTACCAGAACGATGGGCTACCCACGATGTAGCCCGCAAACATGCCTGGATCGGTAAACAGGATCTGGGTGCCCAGCAACGCGCCGTAGGAATGGCCCAGCAGCAGGCGCCGGCTTTCGTCGGTGCGGTAGCGGCTGGCGACGAACGGCAGTGCCTGCTCGCGCAGGTAGGCGATGTAAGGCGCGGCGCCCCCATGCACCGCGTCGGCCGGTGCGCTGCTGGGGCCGTTGGGTGTCGGGGTGTAGTCGCGGCGGCGGCTGGGCATGCCTTCGTCACCCACCGAATAGGACAGGCCCACCAGGATGAACTCTTCCAGCTTGGGGCCTTCCACGTTCAATCGCCGGCCGATCTGCCGCGCCAGCGGAAACGCGTAGTCGGCATCGGTGACATAGAGGACCGGGTATCTGCGCGCCGGACTGTCCGCGTAGGAGGCCGGCAGCGCAACGAAAACCTGGTACGTCCGCCCGGAAACCGGGTCGGGAACATTCCAGACTTCGCTTCCCACCACTTCATAGGGCGCGCCGTCGCCACGTTGGCCGCCCAGGGCCGAGGCCTTGGTTGTCACCTGCGGGGCAGCCAACGGCGCTTCGGCGAGCGGCTTGGAGTCCGGGGTCTCAGGCGTCTTGGCACACCCGGTGAGAATCAGTGCAAGCAGCACGCCTGTAACCAGTTTTTTCAACGCTACCTCTCCGTGGTGATCGAACGAAAATCATACAACGTGCACCTAATCGCACCATCCCTTCGCGCGCGCCGCCGCGCGTTCCTGCGCCTTGCGCAGCATGGCCTGGTTGTCCGCTTCCAGCCTCACGAAATCGTGGTGGCGGGCAAAGTACGGACCCAGCCAACCCGCTTCGTGGGTGAATGCCATGGTCCAGGCAAGATTGGGGGGGAACACGTAACAGTCCGACCAGGCTGGCTTCACCGGAAGATCGCCGGTCAGGTAGGCGGCATTGCGGTCGTTGGACAGCACGACGAACGCCACCCCGGTCTGTTGCTGGTACTCCGCCTCGGCCTCGGCATCAGCGAGGCTGGGATAGCGCCCCGAACTGAAGACATGCCACATGAAGGCCTTGGTGTTGATCCCCTGGCGGTCGCGTCCGAAGACGGCAAGCCAGTCCCGGGCCAGTTCCTTGGCCTCTGCTTCGGTGTACTGGCGGATGATCTGCGTGGCGCTCACGCCAACGAGTGTATTGAATGGCCATTGGTACACACAACAAGGGTCTTCCCATGTCGAACCCCTCTTCCGCGCAGGGTCCCGCTGCTGCCGCCCGCGCCTTCGATGCCATCATCATCGGCACCGGCCAGGCGGGGCCATCACTGGCCGGGCGGCTGGACGCGGCCGGTATGCGCGTGGCCATCATCGAGCGTCACCTGGTGGGCGGCACCTGCGTCAACACTGGCTGCAAGCCGACCAAGACGCTGGTGGCCAGCGCCTATGCCGCACAGATGGCGCGGCGTGGTGCTGAGTACGGCTTCAGCGCCGGCCCGGTCAGCGTGGATATGACCGTGGTCGAGGCCCGTGCCCGCAAAGTGATCATGGATTCGCGCAAGGGCAATGAAGACTGGCTTGCCGGGATGGCCAACGTGGAGCTGATCCGTGGCCACGCCCGCTTCGATGGGCCCGGCGCCATAGTGGTCAACGGCGAGCGTCTCACCGCGCCGCGGATCTTCATCAACGTGGGCGGGCGTGCAGCGGTGCCGGAAATGCCCGGCCTGCAGAACGTACCCTACCTGACCAACAGCAGCATCGTGGCGCTGGATGCCCTGCCCGCCCATCTGGTGGTGGTGGGCGGCAGCTACATCGGGCTGGAGTTCGCACAGATGTACCGGCGCTTCGGCGCGCAGGTGACGATCATCGAGCGGGGTGAGCGCTTGATCGCGCGTGAGGACGCCGATGTATCGGAGGCGGTACGCGGCATCCTGGAGGATGAGGGCATCGAGGTGCATACCGGCGCGGACAGGATCGCGTTCGAGCGCATGGACGATGACATCGCCGTTTCCTTCCAGGCCGGCGGCAAGGACGCGCGCGTGGTCGGCAGCCACGTCCTGATGGCGATCGGGCGCCGCCCCAATACGGACGACCTGGGCCTGGACACCGCCGGCATTGAGCGGGACGAACGTGGGTACATTACGGTGGATGACCACCTGCAGACCTCAGCCCCCGGTGTCTGGGCGCTGGGTGACTGCAACGGCCGTGGGGCGTTCACCCATACCGCCTACAACGACTTCGAGATCGTCGCCGCCAACCTGCTGGATGGCGAGGACCGCCGGGTCAGCAGCCGGGTGCCCGGCTACGCGCTGTACATCGACCCGCCGCTGGGCCGGGCGGGCATGTCCGAGGCCGAGGCGATGAAGTCCGGCCGCCCCCTGCTGTTCTCCAAGCGGCCCATGACCCGCGTCGGTCGTGCGGTGGAAAAAGGGGAGTCCAAGGGCTTCATGAAGGTGGTGGCCGATGCCGAAACCCGGCGGATCCTGGGCGCGGCGATCCTCGGCACTGGCGGCGATGAGGCCATCCACGGCATCCTCGACATCATCAGTGCCGACCGGCCGCTGGATGAGTTGCGCTGGGCGGTGCCGATCCACCCCACGGTTTCCGAATTGATTCCCACGCTGCTGGTCGATCTTGCGCCGGCACCTGACCGAGGATGATCTGGATGCGTACTGCTGCGACCGTCTCGCTGTGCCTGGGGCTGTGCACCGCCCTGCTGCTTCCGCCGAGCTGGGCCAAGGCCCCGGTAACGCCGGAAACCTACAGCGAAACGGGCACGCTGCAGGGCGCCCCCTGGCGCATCGACGTGCCGGCCCACTGGAACGGCGAACTGGTGATGTACGCCCATGGCTTCGAGCCGGTCGGGACGCCGCGCCCGAACCCCTGGCCGGGCAACCCGTGGAGCGAGGCGCTGGTCAAGGCCGGCTATGCGGTGGCGCAGAGTGGGTACGCCGACCAGGGCTGGGCCGTGCGCGGGGCCATCGATGACCTTGAGCGGCTGCGCGCGCAGTTCGTGGCCCGCCATCCAGACACGAAACGCAGCTGGATCCTGGGCTTCTCGATGGGCGGCGCGGTGGCGATCGGAACGTTGGAGCGGATGCCGGAGCACTACAGCGGTGGCATCTCGATGTGCGGCGCCAACCTGCCCGGCGATGTGCTGGCCGCCGAAGTGCTCACCTCGCTGGTGGCGTTCGAGTACTTCTTCCCTGGCGCCAAAGGCCTGCCCGAGGGTGGGTTGAGCTCGCCTGCCACTGCGACGTTGCCGCAGGGGGAGATGGTCGACGCCATCACCGCTGCCGTGCAGTCCCGCCCGGAGGCAGCCGCAGTACTGGCAAAACGCCTGGAGCTGAAGGTGGATGAGCTGGCTGGCACCGTCAGCCTGCATGCCCTGGTGTTCCAGCAGCTGGTCAAGATCAGCGGCGGCATTCCAGTCAGCAACAAGGACACGGTATATGCCGGCTTTGGCGACGACAAAGCGTTCAACGCCGGCGTCCGGCGCATTGCCGCGGATCCCGAGGCAAACGCGAAGCTTGACCGCGACCTGCGCCTGACCGGTGCGCTGCGCCGGCCGCTGCTGCTGCAGTACAACCTCCACGACCCTTCCGTGACGCCCCGCTTCGAGCCGGTCTACCCGGCACTTGCCGCCAAGGCTGGCGCGACGCCCCAGCCAAGGACGCTACCGCCCAGCGGCGAAGGACATTGCGCGTTTACGCCCGAACAGATTGTGGAAGCGGTGTCGATCCAAAGCCGCTCGTTGCCGGCGCGCCCCACTGGCGAAGCGCGGCGCCCCTGAGCGACTGCTGGCCGCAACCGGACGGGCAGCGCAGCACGCGTGCGGCCGAGGTGCTGACGAAGCCCTCGCCTTCCTGCGCCTTGAACACCACCTCGCACGACAGGCAGCGCGCCACCATCGAGTACAGGTGCACGATGCGCCCGCTGCACGGGTCCTGCAGCGCGTTCACATCCAGCAGTTCGAACTGGCAGCTGTCCGGCAGCGGGCGGCGCGGAAGCGGAAGGGGCATGGAGGTCTGCAGGTTCACGCTATGGGCGCCGTCGGGGGAATGCCAGCCACTGTAGGCAGCGCGGTGTGGAGCGCGCGTGCAGCCGGCATGCAGTGCACGCGAAAGGCTTGCTGGTACTACACCTCTCCCAATGCGCTCTTGCCAGCAGGGGTCAGGTCGATATCGCTGTCTTCGGCCTGCACCGCCAGACCTTCGGCGACGGCCCAGGTGGCATCGTCGGCTGACACAGGATCGGTCGCCTCGATGGCCCGAAGAATGGCGAGTTGCTTGTCGGTCAGTGGCATGGTCGGCGTTCCGTAAGGGGGTGAGCCGACTCTACTTCCGGTAGAGCAACGTGACCGTGAACCGGACTCCCCGGCCCGGCCCTCCACGTGGGCCATCGATGCAGGCCGGCACTGGCACCGGTACCCCGCCCCCACTATCGTAGGCGCCTTTCCTGCCCGGCTCCGCGCACTGATGCACTCCGCCCTTGCCCACCCCGCCGCCTGCGAGAACTGCAGCACCCCGCTGCAGGGCGATTTCTGCCATGAATGCGGCCAGTCCGCCCACAGCCCGGTGCGCAGTTTCGGGCACGCGGTGGAAGAGGTGTTCGAATCGTTCTGGCACCTGGACGGGCGCATCTTCCGCACCCTGCACCAGTTGCTGCTCCCCGGCCGGCTGGCGGCCGCCTACCTGGCCGGACACCGCACCCGCTACATCCCGCCGATCCGCCTGTTCGTGATCCTCAGCGTGCTGACCTTCTTCGTGGCGCGGCTGGCCGTTCACGTGGATGCAGGTTCACTGGTAGGCCAGACACCCCGCCCGCCGGAAGTGCCGGGCGCGTTCCGTGATGCCACCACCAACGACGAGGTCCAGCAGGTCCGCCGAGCGCTGCTGGCACCGTTGCAGCAATCGCGTGAGGCAATGCCCGCGTCCCTTCGCGCGCCGATCGACAGTGCCATTGCCAAGGTGGACAGGCAGGCTGCCAAGCGCGAGCGCGAACTGAAAGAGCATCCACCGGTTGCGTCTGCGCGCAAACCCGCCGCCGCCAAACCGTTCACCGTGCAGGACATGGCGACACAGAAGTCAGACCCGGTCGAGATCAGTTTACTGCCCGGGTTCGCCAACCGCTGGCTGACCGGCCAGGCCGAGATCATCCGCAAGAACCTGCCGCGCATCAGCGAACGGCCGCAGCTGCTGGTCAACGCGTTCTTCGGCTCGGTGCCTTCGGCGCTGTTCGTGCTGGTGCCGTTGTTTGCCGTGCTGCTGAAGGTGTTCTACCTGGGCAGTGGAAGGCTGTACCTGGAGCACCTGGTGGTGGCGTTGTACAGCCACGCGTTCCTGTGCGTGGCGCTGCTGGGCATCCTGCTGCTGTCGATGCTGGGTGGGCAGCTTGCCGCCGTGCCTGGCGCGGGGGTTGTCATCGGCCTGCTGATCACGGCGCTGCTGCTGTGGATGCCGCTGTATCTCTGGCTCATGCAACGGCGGGTGTACGCACAATCCCGGCTGGTGACCACGCTCAAGTTCGTCGGGCTGGGATGGCTGTACTTCACCGTGGTCACCACCGCGACCGTCATTCTCGCCATTGCCAGCCTTGCCCGGGTCTGATCCGGGCTAAGTAGTTTTACCCAGCCGGCCTGCACCTATTTCGGTGGAGTGCGGATGAGCGCGCCGTCATGCTCTCCGCATCCCTTGCCGCAGGAGGCGAACAATATGGCCATGCCCCGTAACCAGGCTCGCTCACCGTTCATTGCCGGCCTCCGGCTGGCCGCCCTGTTGATCAGCGTGTTCGCGCTGGTCGCCTGCGGCAAGCGTGAACCGGAAAGCGCCGCCCCAGCGCCCGATCCTGCCTCGGCAGCGCAGCCCGCCGCCCCGGCCGCGGCTGATGCCACCCGCATCAGCGAGCTGCGCGCCACCGCCAAGGATGCCTACATATGGGGCTACCCGATCGTGGAAGGCTACAAATCCATGTACCAGCAGGCCGTGGATGCCAAGGGTGCGAACTTCCACGCCGGCTTCAACCAGATCGGCAACGTCGCCCAGGTGGCCACCCCGAAGGACACCTCGATCATCACGCCCAACTCGGACACGCCTTATTCGTTCCTGTGGATGGACCTGCGCGCCGAACCGCTGGTCATCAGCGTGCCGGCGATCGATGCCAAGCGCTACTTCTCCGTGCAGCTGATCGACCTGTATACCTACAACTTCGCCTACATCAACCGCGCCGCGACCGACGGCAAGGCCAGCGTGTTCCTGGTCGCCGGGCCGGACTGGAAGGGCGAAACACCCAAGGGCGTGCGCGAAGTGTTCCGCGCCGAAACCCAGCTGGCCTATGGCCTGTTCCGCACCCAGTTGTTTTCGCCGTCGGACCTGGACAACGTCAAGCGCCTGCAGGCGCAGTACAAGGTGCAGCCGCTGAGCGCGTTCCTGGGCACGCCGGCACCGCCGCCGGCCCCGCCGATCACCTTCCCGCCGTATGACCCGGAACAGGCCAATGGCCTGGGCTTCTTCTCCTACCTCAACTTCCTGCTGCAGTTCGCGCCCACCGTGGACAGCGAAGCCGCGCTTCGCCAACGGTTCGCGGGCATCGGCATTGAAGCAGGCAAGCCCTTCGATGCAGCCTCGCTGCCGCCGGCCGACCGCGAGGCCATCACCGCAGGCATCGCAGATGCCAACCAGGCACTGGAACAGTTCATCGCCACTGAAATAAACACTGGGAAGGTCTCGAGTGCGGATATGTTCGGCACCCGCGCGGCGCTGAAGGACAACTACCTGTACCGTTTTGCCGGCGCCAAGCTGGGCATCTACGGCAACTCCGCTTCAGAGGCCGACTACCAGAGTTACTTCGTGGATGCGCAGGGCAGGCCCGCCGACGGCAGCCAGCACGACTACGTGCTGCGCTTCGCCAAGGACCAGCTGCCGCCGACCAACGCGTTCTGGTCGGTCACCCTGTACGACGGCAAGAGCAAGCTGCTGGTGGACAACCCGCTGGACCGCTACCTGATCAACTCGGCCATGCTGCCCACGCTCAAGCGGGATGCCGATGGCGGCGTGACCCTGTACATCCAGCAGGCGTCGCCCGGCAAGGACAAGGAATCCAACTGGCTGCCGGCGCCGGCCGGACCGTTCTACGTGATCCTGCGCAACTACAGCCCTGGCCAGGCCGTGCTGGACCGAAGCTGGCAGAAACCGGCATTGACGCCGGTTGAGCGCAAGGCCGATTAACTCCCGGTCAGTGCAATGGCGGGCATCGTCCGGTTGGCATGCCGCCAGCCGGCCGACTGCTGCAGCTGCTGCACCATGTGGCCAAGGAATGCACGGACCCGGGGTGCGACCTGCTTCCCGGGCGCGTACACGGCACTCAACGGCGAGGTCGCAAGCGCGCAGTTGGGCAGCACTTCTTTCAGGCGCCCGGCGTCGAGGTCATCGGCCACGTCCCAGATCGACTTGCGGGCGATGCCGGCGCCCTGCACGGCCAGGATCTGCGCCGCCTCGCCATCGTCGCAGAGCGTCCTGGCGTCCAGTGGAAAAGCGATGGTGCCGCCCGGCTGCGCAAACACCCATTGCGATACCGGCGGGCTGCCCGAGGCGATCAGATCGTGGCCGTGCAGGTCGTCGATGCTCAGTGGCGTGCCGCGCCGGCGCAGGTATTCCGGGGAGGCGCAGAGGATGCGTCGGTTCGGCGCCAGCTCGCGCGCCACCAGGCGGGAATCGTCCAGCGCGCCATAGCGCAGCGCCAGCTCCACGCCTTCACCGACCAGGTCCACCAGCTCATCGCGCAGCGACAGGTGCACGCGCACCCCGGGATGCGCCTGCTGGAAGCTGCGCACCGCCGGCACCACATGACGGCGTCCGAATCCATTGGGCGCGGTGAGCTTGAGCACGCCGGCCACCACGTCCTGGCGCTGCTCCAGCGCCGCCTCGGCCGCTTCCACCGCATCCAGCACGCGGCGGCAGTGCAGGTGGAACAGGCTGCCCTCGTCGGTGAGCGAGGCGCGTCGCGTGCTGCGGTTCAACAGCCGCACCTGCACGCGCCGCTCCAGCGCGGTGAGCCGCTTGCTGACCACGGCGAGCGAGATGCCCAGGTCGCGCGCGGCGGCGGACAGGCTGCCGCCATGCACGATGCGGTCGAAGGTCCGCAGCTCGTTGAGGTCGTCGATCACGCCGATGTTTCCAGTTTGGCAAGAGTTCCTTTCCCATATTGCCATTACGGAAACAGTCGCACATCCACACAATGGTCGCATTCATGCCTGCCGTGGAAAGGCCGGCCGCATTCGGCGAGCACGCTGCCGCGACAGGACCCGCGCCATGCTCAGCCCCAGCCACCCGCCAGGTAGCCACACAATGAAAGATGATGCCGACCAGAACCGGCCGACGCTGACCCGTCGCCGCTTCTTCCAGGGCCTTACCCTGCTCCCCGTCGCCGCCGCCCTGCCCGGCTGCGCCCCCGGCACCCCCACCGGGAACGGCACCGGGAGCGGCACCCCGGCTACCCCGGCCGCCAAGGACTACACCCCCGAATTCTTCAACGCGGCCGAGTGGGCGTTCATCACCGCCGCCTGCGACCGCTTGATCCCCTCCGATGAAACCGGCCCCGGCGCGGTGGAATCGGGCGTACCCGAGTTCCTCGACCGCCACATGCAGACCCCCTACGCGGCCGGCGCCATCTGGTACATGCAGGGTCCCTTCCTGGAAGCACCCAGCGAGTTCGGCTACCAGGGCAAGCTGGCCCTGCGTGACATCCTGAAGGTCGGCATCGATGCCTTCGATGCGCACTGCCGCAACCAGTTCGATGGCAAGACCTTCGCCCAGCTGAGCCACGAACAGCAGGAAACCCTGCTCAAGGCGGCCGAGGGCGGCAAGCTGGAGTTGGAGGCGATCTCCAGCAAGCTGTTCTTCTCCAACCTGCTGGGCGAAGTGAAGAACGGCTACTTCGCTGATCCGAAGTACGGCGCCAACAAGGATATGGCCGCCTGGAAAATGATCGGTTACCCAGGCATGCGCGCGGACTACATAGACTGGATCAGCGTCCGCGACAAGGCCTACCCCCTGCCGCCGGTGGATCTGTCCGGGCGGAGGGGCTGAGGCATGGCAATCACGAAACCGAAAGTGGATGCGGTCATCGTCGGCATGGGCTGGACCGGAGCGATCCTGGCCAAGGAACTCACCGATGCCGGCCTGCACGTGGTGGCGCTGGAACGCGGTGGCGACCGCGATACCCAGCCTGATTTCGCCTACCCGAAGGTGGTGGACGAGCTCGAAGGCTCGGTGCACCGCAAGTACCTGCAGAGCCTGAACCAGGAAACGGTGACGGTGCGGCACACCTTGGCCGATACCGCCGTGCCCTACCGGCAGATGGGCTCGTTCAAGCCGGGCACCGGCGTGGGCGGCGCGGGCAGCCACTGGTCCGGCGCGCACTTCCGGCCGCTGCCGGAAGACCTGATCCTGCGCACCAACGTGGAAGAGCGCTACGGCAAGAACTTCATCCCGGCGGACATGACCATCCAGGATTTCCCGGTCACCTACGCCGAACTGGAGCCGCATCTGAACATGTTCGAGCTGGTGTGCGGCACCTCCGGCAAGGCCGGCGTGATCAACGGCGTGGTGCAGCAAGGCGGCAATCCGTTCGAAGGCTCACGCTCGGGCGAGTATCCGCTCGGCCCGAACCCGAACTACCTGGGCGGCGAGCAGTTCTACAAGGCGGCCAAGGAAATGGGCTGGCACCCTTACCCGATTCCGGCCTCCAATGCCTCCGGCCCGTATGTGAACCCGTACGGCTGCCAGCTGGGCCCGTGCAATGCGTGTGGTTTCTGCAGCGACTACGGCTGCCTCAACTACTCCAAGGCCAGCCCGAACGCCTGCATCCTGCCGGTGCTGCGCCAGCGCCCGAAGTTCGAGCTGCGCACGCATTCGCAGGTGCTGCGGGTGAACCTGGACAGCACCAAGGCCAAGGCCACCGGCGTGACCTACCTGGATGCGCAGGGCCGTGAAGTGGAGCAGCCGGCCGATATGGTGCTGCTGTGCGCGTTCCAGCTCTACAACGTGCACCTGATGCTGGTCTCCGGCATCGGTGAAGCCTACGACCCGCAGACCAACACCGGCACCGTGGGGCGCAACTACTCCTACCAGAACCTCAACCGGGTGGTGCTGTTCTTCGACAAGGACGTGCAGGCCAACGGTTTCATCGGCATCGGGGGCGCGGGCACCACCATGGACGACCTCAACGGCAACCAGCTGGACAACGCAAAGGCCGGCTTCGTCGGCGGCGGCCTGGTCTGGGCGCGCCAGCCCGGCGCCGGCCCGGTGCGCGGCATCAACGTGCCCTCCGGCACCCCGAACTGGGGCGCGGCATGGAAGAAGGCGGCGGCCGACAACTTCCGCCACAACTTCTATTACGAGGTGCAGGGTGCGTGCATGTCCTACCGGCAGCACTACCTGAGCCTGGACCCGAATTACAAAGACTCCTTCGGTCGCCCGCTGCTGCGCATGACCTTCGATTGGCACCCCAACGAGATCAAGGCATCGCAGTTCTTCGTGGACCAGGCCATGCAGATGAGCCGCACGCTCAATCCGCTGTCGATGAGTGGTGACGCCAAGAAGAACGGCGAGCACTACAACATCACCAAGTACCAGAGCACGCACACCTGCGGCGGCGCGATCATGGGCGCAGACCCGAAGACCTCGGCGTTGAACCGCTACCTGCAGAGCTGGGACGTGCCGAATGTGTTCGTGATCGGCGCCAACGCCTTCCCGCAGAACAACGGCTACAACCCCACCGGACTGGTGGGCGGGCTGGCGTACTGGGCGGCCAAGGCCATCCGCGAGAAGTACCTGCCCGATCCGGGCCCCCTGGTCCAGGCTTGAGGAGGCGCGCATGAAAAAGCTTCTTCTCTGGATCGTGGTGATCGGCCTGGTCGTGCTGCTGGCCGCGCTGGCCTATGCCTACATTCCCACCAAAACCCGGGTACTGGCAGACGGGCCGACCGCCGATGCGGCGCTGATCGAGCGCGGGCGCTACCTGGCAGCGGCCGGTGACTGCACCGCCTGCCACACCAAACCGGGCGGCAAGCCGTTTGCCGGCGGGCTGCCGGTGGCCTCGCCGCTGGGCAACATCTACAGCACCAACATCACCCCGGACAAGGAAACCGGCATCGGCGCGTACTCGCTGGACGACTTCGACCGCGCGGTGCGGCACGGCATCGCCCCCGACGGCCGCACGCTGTACCCGGCCATGCCGTACCCCTCCTACGCGCGCATCACCGATGACGATGTACGGGCGCTGCACGCCTACTTCCTGCACGGCGATATCGCGCCGGTACATCAGGAAAACCGGGGCGTGGACATCACCTGGCCGTTGTCGATGCGCTGGCCGCTGGCGATCTGGCGCAAGACCTTCGCCCCCGACGCGGAAGCGGTGGCATTTGATCCGAGCCACTACAGCGACCCGCAGCTGGCACGCGGTGCCTACCTGGTACAGGGCCTGGGCCACTGCGGCAGCTGCCACACGCCGCGTGGCTTCGCGCTGCAGGAAAAGGCACTGGACGAATCGGGCACGGCGTATCTCTCCGGCGGCCAGGTGATTGACGGCTGGAACGCGGTGAACCTGCGCGGCAACGCGGCCGATGGCCTGGGCCGCTGGTCCGAGCAGGACATCGTGGACACCCTGCGCACCGCCCGCAATGCGCACAGCGCGGTGGTGGGCACGCCGATGGCCGACGTGGTCCGGCACAGCACGCAGAAGCTCACCGACGAGGACCTGAAGGCGATCGCCGTGTACCTGAAGCAGTTGCCGGCCAGTGCGCATGATCCTTCTGCGTACACCACCAGCGATGCCACCGCGCGCAAGCTGCAGACCGGCATCAACGACAGCCGCGGCGCCGAGCTTTTCGTCGACAACTGCGCGGCCTGCCACCGGACCGATGCCAAGGGCTACACGGATGTGTTCCCGGCCATCGCCGGCAACCCGACCGTGCTGGCCGATGACCCGACCTCGGTGATCCGCCTGCTGCTGGCCGGCAGCGAACTGCCCTCCACCGCCGTGCGTCCGTCCAACCTGGGCATGCCCGGGTTCGCCGAACGCCTGTCGGACACCGAGATCGCGCAGTTGGCCACCTTCATCCGCCAGGACTTCGGCAACAAGGCCGGCGCGGTAACGGCTGACCAGGCCAAAAAGGTCCGCCAGCACCTGCAGGACGAGGCCAAGGCGGCCAAGGCCGCGCACGACCCAACCGCGGCCCGGGGCGGCGAAGACGCGGAATGACCCGGCGGTTCAGGCCCCGCCTGCACGAAACCCCCGGATCGGGGAGAATAGCGGCCCTCCGAGCGCCCCTGCCCTGCAACGGCAGGGGCCGCTCCCCCGCGGTTGACGGCCTTGCCGGCCGCCCTCCCGCCGCTACCTCCGGATCCAACGTGAACGCCATCGCTTCTTCTCCCGCCGACGCCCTGCCCCAGGACGAGCTGCCCCTGACCGACCGCCTGCGCGCCGCGCTGGACCTGCTGGAGGCGATCGAGGCCGACCGCGCCGTGCTGGACACGCTGCCGGAAGACGACCGCGTGCGTTTCCACCAGGTCGTGGCCAAGGTCTACCACCCAGAACCCAAGGCACGCCGGGCGATGCTCAAGCAGCAGGCCAAGGTTCGCCACCAGGAAAAGGTCCGCAAGGCCGAAGCGCTGCTGGAACAGACCGGCATCCGCGCCCTGCGCCGCAAGCCGGTGTTCAGCACGCCGAACTACTTCCCGCCGCACAAGGCCGGCCTGCACGACGCGCACAACGGTGAGAACGCAGAAGCCACGCCGGAGCCGGTGCATTCGCCGGAACTGCGCCACTGCTATGTGTGCAAGCAGAAGTTCACCCAGCTGCACCACTTCTACGACCAGATGTGCCCGGCCTGCGCCGAGCTGAATTTCATCAAGCGCACCGAAACCGCCGACCTGCGCGGCCGCGTGGCGCTGCTCACCGGCGGCCGGGTCAAGATCGGCTACCAGGCGGGCCTGAAGCTGCTGCGCGCCGGCGCCGAGTTGATCGTGACCACGCGCTTCCCGCGCGATTCGGCGGCACGTTATGCCGAAGAGCCCGACTTCGCCGAATGGGGCCACCGCCTGCAGGTGTACGGCCTGGACCTGCGCCACACCCCCAGCGTGGAAGCGTTCTGCAACGAACTGCTGGCCACCCGTACGCGGCTGGACTTCATCATCAACAACGCCTGCCAGACCGTGCGCCGCCCGCCGCAGTTCTACGCGCACATGATGGCCGGCGAAACCGCCGCCCTGCACGACCTGCCGGAAACGATCCGCAAGCTGGTGGGCCAGTACGAAGGGCTGCGCAGCCCCGAGATGCTGGGCCTGGGTTCGGATGCCAACGTGCCGTCGCTGCAGGAGCAGGCGCTGGTGGGGGCCGATGGCCTGACCCGCGCCGCCGAACTCTCGCAGGTGCCGTTGCTGGCCGACGAACTGCTGGGCCAGCAGCACCTGTTCCCCGAAGGCCGGCTGGACCAGGACCTGCAGCAGGTCGACCTGCGTGGGCGCAATTCGTGGCGCCTGCTGATGGCCGAAGTGCCGTCGGTGGAGCTGCTGGAAACCCAGCTGGTCAACGCCATCGCACCCTTCATCATCAACGCGCGCCTGAAGCCGCTGATGCTGCGTTCGCCCGAGCGCGACAAGCACATCGTCAACGTGTCGGCGATGGAGGGGCAGTTCTACCGCAACTTCAAGACCACCCGCCACCCGCACACCAACATGGCCAAGGCCGCGTTGAACATGATGACGCGCACCTCGGCAGCCGATTACCAGAACGACGGCATCCACATGAATTCCGTGGATACCGGCTGGGTCACCGACGAGGATCCGGCAGAGATCGCCGCGCGCAAGGTGGAGGAAGAACGCTTCCACCCGCCGCTGGACATTGTTGATGGCGCCGCGCGCATCGTCGACCCGATCATCCACGGCTTCAACACGGGTGAGCACGTGTGGGGCCAGTTCCTGAAGGACTACGCGCCCACCGATTGGTGATGCAGTACCCCGTGGTGACCGCGGAAAGTCCGCGAGCGCGGTAGCGCCGGCCGTTGGCCGGCCCAAGACGAACTTCATCGCCCGATGCAGATCCCCCGCAGGCCGGCCAACGGCCGGCGCTACCCGTACGTGTCCGAATGTGTCACATGCGAATGATTCGTGATAGCATTGTGAACGATTTCAGAAGCACCACACGGATGTCCCAGCCATCGCCAGCGGACCCTCTTTTCCAGGAGTTTGCTCGATGCACGTTGCACCCCCCACGCTTGCCCCTTCGCTGGCCGCCCTGACCGCGGCCATTGCCTTGGCCCTGTCCGCACAGGTACACGCCCACGGCGACGCCGCGACCGACGCCAGAGACCTCGACACCGTCGTGGTCACCGCCACCGGTGCCCAGCAGTGGATCAAGGACGCCCCGGCCAGCATCAGCGTGATCACCCGCCAGGAAATCGAGCGCAAGCCGGTGACCAGCATCGGCCAACTGCTCAGCACGGTGCCGGGCGTGACCGGTGGCTACGCGCTGTCTGGTGCGCAATCGAAGATCCGCCTGCGTGGCCTGCCCGAGCAGTACACGCTGATCCTCATCGACGGCCGCCGCCAGGGCAATTCCTCCGGCGTGAACTATCGCGATGACCTGGGCCCGCAGGATCTGAACTGGCTGTCACCGGACATGATCGAACGCATCGAAGTGGTGCGTGGCCCGATGTCGTCGCTGTACGGCTCCGACGCCATGGGCGGGGTGATCAACATCATCACCCGCAAGATCGCCCCGGAATGGGGTGGCTCGGTCACCTTCAACTACAGCAAGCCCGATTCGTCCACGCGCGGCAACACCACCCAGATGGGCGCGCTGTTCAGTGGCCCGCTCACGGAAAGCCTGGGCCTGCGCATCGGCGCCAACGTGACCGATCGCGAATCCGATCGTGCTCGTGGCCAGACCCCGGGCACCAAGGCGGAGAACGCCAACGCGCTGCTCAACTGGGCGATCAACGGCGACCACACCATGGGCTTCGAAGCCGTCCATGGCGTGCAGCGCAACAGTGGGGGTGGCGATGTCGGCGCATGGGGCCTGTCCAAGCTGGTGCACACCGGTTACGTGGTAACCCATGACGGCCGCTATGGCGATGCCAGCACCTCGAAATCCACCCTGACCCAGAACGATTACGAGGACAAGGGCAGCCAGGTGGGCAACCACGCCAAGGAAACCGTGTTCGATACCGCCTTCGCCACCGGCTTCCACCTGGGCTTCGAGCACCGCTTGAACGTGGGTGGCCAGTGGAAGCGCGAAGAACTGCAGAACACCGACACCATCGGCACCGTGCCCGTGACCTGGAGCGGCAGCGGCCGGATCAGCCCGACCAACGAGGCCGATTCGTGGGCGCTGTTCGCCGAAGACCACATCACCCTGCATGAGCGCTTCACGCTCACCCTGGGCCTGCGCTGGGACAACACCGAGAACTACGACGACAACCTGAGCCCGCGCATCTACGGCGTGTGGCACCCGTCCGATGACTGGACCGTGCGCGGTGGCGTATCACAGGGCTTCCGTGCGCCGAACCTGAAGCAGGGCAGCGCCGGCGCGGCCACCCAGTCCGGCGGCAACGGCTGCCGCAGCCTCACCGTGGAAGGCTGGACCAACCGCTCGGTCAGCGCAGACGGCACCACCGGCTGCTACATGGCCGGCAACCCGAACCTGGAACCGGAAACCAGCACGAACTACGAGCTGGGCGTCGGCTTCGACCGTGGCGGCTGGTCGGCTTCGGCCACTTACTTCCTCACCGATTTCGACGACAAGATCGAACAGGTGCCGCTGCGTGAGATTGCCGGCTACGACTCCAGCTTCGTCAACGGTTTCTGGTGGACGGTGGCGCAGAACATCCAGAAGGCGCGCACCCGCGGCGTGGAAGCCAGCGTCACCGTGCCCCTGCACGAGCGCCTGAGCTGGACCACCAACGCCACCCGCATGCTGGAATCGAAGAACCGCACCACCGGCGCGAACCTGCTGGTGGTGCCGAAGATCACCGCCAACACCTCGCTGGACTGGCAGGTGACCGAGGCGTGGTCGTTGAACCTGAGCGCGCAGCACATCGGCGAACAGCTGGTCTCCAGCACGAGCTCGACCTTCGCCAAGGCGTACACCACGTGGGACCTGGTGACCGGGTTCAACGTCAACGAGAACCTGACCCTCCGCGCAGGCGTGCTGAACGCCGGCGACGTCTCCACCATCGACGAAGGCAACAACTACGACGGCGGTGCGCGCACCTTCTTCGTCGGTGCCTCGGCGCGGTTCTGATCCATCAGAGCTTCATGTTGAAGGCGATATGGAGCGAACGCCCCGCAGCCGGTGAGAACATCGGCTGCGGTTGCTCCCAGAAGAAGCTGTCGTACCACGCATAGTCGTACTTCCGGTCGGTGGCGTTCCTCATCTGCACATCCACGCTCCAGCGTGGGTTGATGTCATAGCGGGCGCTCAGGTCGAGCACGGCGAAACCGCCGTACTTGCCGGACACGTTACGCTCTTCCAGGTAGTAATCGCCCTGCGCCCTGCCCTGCAGCCCAAACTGCAGTGCTTCGGTAGCCTGGTAATCCAGGCCGATGTTGCTGATGTAACGCGGGGTGGCGGCCACTTCGCGACCCTCCAGCGACACGCTGGCATCGCGACCATCGCGCTCGATCTTGGCCTCCTGATACGCGTGGGACGCCCATACCGTCCACTTCTCGCCTACCTGCGCGCTGATCTGCGCATCCACGCCACGGCGGCGGGTCTTGCCCAGGGTCACGGTGGTGCCGGTGGCGGGCATGTTGGAGACTTCGTTCGCCGCATCCTGCTGCCATACCGCAACGCGCGCCTGGCTGCCGGCGAACGGGCTGAACTTCATGCCCAGCTCCATGCCGGTGTTGGTGGACGGGTTCATGGCGCCCTGCCCCGGCGTGAGGTAAGCCGGCG
>Ga0102591_1002504_pt1 | contig 19647 bp, 20 predicted proteins | sample AraplaCol_mCL_r2_2_FD_76860 | JGI IMG/M metagenome (GOLD analysis project Ga0102591, IMG submission 76860) | Arabidopsis root microbial communities from North Carolina, USA - plate scrape MF_Col_mCL_r2 (SPADES assembly) (version 2) | ecosystem: Host-associated > Plants > Roots > Endosphere... | reverse complement strand
GCCCTGTTCTTCCTCGGCGACTGCCATGCCGTGCAGGGGGATGGCGAGATCGTCGGAACCGGCGTCGAGACGACGTTCGAAGTCACGGTGCGGCTGACGGTGGAAAAGAAGGCCGAACTGGTCTGGCCGCGTGGGGAAACCGCCGAAGACATCTTCACTATCGGCAACGCCCGGCCCCTCGATCAGGCGCTCCAGCATGCGACCAGCGAAATGCTGAATTGGCTGGCGTCGGATTACGGCCTGGACAGGACGGCGGCCAGCCATCTGCTCGGTCAGGTGGTGCGTTATGATGTCGGCAACGTCTTCGATCCGGCCTATACGATGGCTTGCCGTGTCGCCAAGAAATGGCTCATTCGCCGATAGGCGATCGCTGGCGTAGAGGGGGTCCAACGATCGTGATGGACCTCACGCGCTTCCTCAATCGTGCAGCGACAGGAAACCGGAAACGGTCGCCAGGCAAAGCTGCTTTTCCTCGACATGCGGCATGTGGCTGGAATTTTCGAAGAGCACCCATTCGCAGCCGGGAACGCGTTCGAGATAGGGCCTTACCACCAGGGGCGTCGCCTCGTCGTATTTTCCCGAAATCAGCAGCGTCGGGGCCTCGATTCGGTCGAGCCTGTTCTCGATCGTCCAGTCCTTCATCGTGCCGATGACGTGAAATTCGGTCGGGCCGTTCATGTTGCGGTAGACGGTGTTGTCTTCGTCCATGATCGCAAAGGTCCGCGCCACTTCAGGCGGCCACGGCACCACCCTGCAGACATGGCGGTCATAGAAGACGCGCGAGGCGGCGATATATTCCGGATCGGTGAGGCTTCCCGCCAGTTCATGCTTCAGCAGCGTGTCCTGCACCTCTTTCGGCAGTTCCTGCCTCAGCCGGTTCGCCTCCGAAACCCAGGTGTGCATGTTGGCCGGCGAGTTGGCGATGACAAGCGCCTTCAGGCCTTGTGGCCGGCGCACCGCATGTTCGGCACCGAGCATGCCGCCCCAGGACTGACCGAGGAAGGCATAACGATGCTGAATGCCGAGATGGGAAAGCAGCGCGTCCAACTCTTCGAGAAACAGACCGACCGTCCAGAAATCCGGGCCCTTTTCCGGAAGTCGGGTGGAGTTGCCATTGCCGAGCTGGTCGTAATGGATGACCGGACGGCCGTCGAGGGCGGCGATATCCTTGAAGGAATCGACATAATCATGGGTGCAGCCGGGCCCGCCGTGGGCGACGACGAGAGGTAGCTTGCCGCTCTCCAGCGAACCGGTGACGCGATACCAGGTGTGATAGTCGCGAAAGGGCAGATAGGCTTCGTTGGTCGTGACTTCGCCCACTGGCGTCTCCATCTCTTAGCAATGAGAAAAAGCATAACGCGGCGACGACGGTGAAGGCAGCTATCACAAGTTATAGGGTGGCCAATTATGGGTCGGCCGGTCTTCGAGCAGGCGGTAGTGGGTGGCACGCACTACGGCCTGGGTGCGGTTGCGGGCGCCGAGTTTCTTTGTCGCGGCGTTCAGATGCATCACGACGGTCGGTACGGAACGGTCGATGATGCGGGAAATTTCCTTGGCGGAGTAACCTTCCGCCGAATGACGCAGGCACTCACGTTCCCGCTCGGTCAGGCGGATCGTGCCGACGCTCTTCGCCCGCGTGTCGAAAAGCGAATAGGCGGTCTCATGGAAAACATGGGCAAGCAGGTTAAAGTCGGCGATATAGCGCAGTGCGTGCCGTTCGAAATCTTTGTTCCGGCCGAAGCGGATGCCGGTGACGGTCGCATAGTCGCCGCGCGGCATGTGAACCGGGACGGTGACGCCGGTCGACATATCGCGTTCGCTTAAATAACGCGTCACCGGCGCGGTGTCGTCGTTCATGAAACGGTTGATCAGCGTGTCGGCGTCCGGGTCGTAGTTCCAGAAGAAGGGCGCGGAGGTGCGCAGCGCCACCTGTTGCACCGGATCGATACGGAAATAGCCGCGATTGAACCAGTAGTCGTGCATGTCGTCGGAGATATTCCGCAGCTTCAGCAGCGATGGTATCATGATCGCGCCGTCGAGATCGTAAGGCACCGGCGTATAGTCGTAGATCAGCGCCTCGAAGCCGATCTGCTTCATCGCCTCGAAGGCCTGGTCGATCCGGCCGTCCAGCGTCTCATGCGCTGTGAACTGCCGTCTGATCGTTCCAATGTCGTCAAGAATGGGGTCGTCAAGCATGGGCGGCTCCCGGGTTCGGCATTTCGGCCCACCCTATCACTTCTTATAGCTGGCACAGAATGCGGTTTAAGGTAAAAATTTAGCCGTGCCCAAATATTGAGCAAGCGAAATCTTCTGCCGGAGCGATCAATGTGGCGTGAAATACGGCCAGACGAGCGATTCGAGATCGATGTGGATGGCTATCGCGTCGTTGCCTATAGTTTCGGGACCGGCAGCGAGACAGTTTTCTGCCTGAACGGCGGGCCGGGTCTGCCCTGCGATTACCTGCGCGAGGCGCATTCCTGTCTCACCGACAAGGGCTATCGTGTCGTCGCCTTCGACCAACTCGGCACCGGCGCTTCCGACCGGCCGGACGATCTCTCGCTCTGGACGATCGGCCGTTATGTCGAGGAGACCGAGACGGTGCGTAAAGCGCTGGGGCTCGGCAAGATCCATATGCTCGGCCATTCCTGGGGCGGCTGGCTGGCGATCGATTACGCCCTGACCTATCCCGAGAACCTCAAGACACTGATCCTCGAAGATACCGTCGCCGACATGCCGCATCTGATCTTGGAACTGGAACGGCTGCGCGCAGCGCTCGGCCCCGAAACGGTCTCGATGATGCAGAAGCACGAGGCGCAGGGCACCTACAATCATCCGGAATATCTCGCTGCCGTCACCATCCTCAACTATCGCCACGTCTGCCGTCTGCCGGAATGGCCGGCGCCGGTGCGCCGCTCGCTCGACGATTGGAACATGGCGCCCTATGAGACGATGCAGGGGCCGAACGAGTTCCTCTATATCGGCAACCTCAAGGACTGGAACCGCATCCCCGATCTGCCGCGGCTGACGCTGCCCGTGCTCATCACGACGGGAGAGCATGACGAGCTGACGCCGGCCTGTGCGCTCAGGATGAAGCTTGCGCTGCCGAATGCCGAGCTCAAGGTATTTGCCAATGCCAGCCATATGCCGTTCTATGAGAACCCGCAGGATTATTATCCGGCGCTTCTCGATTTTCTCGACCGGCACGAGGCAGGCTGATGCAAGAGGGAGCGGACCGAACCCGACGAAGACAAGGGGGCGATCGCCGTCATGCATCGCTATAAATTCGTTCTGACGCGACCGCTGCAGTTCCTGCCCGTCATCTTCGGTATCAGCGTCATCACTTTCATTCTGGTCCGGCTAATCCCCGGCGATCCGGCGCGCAATATCCTCGGGACGCGCGCGACGCCGGCAGCGCTTGCCAGCATTCGCGCCCAGTACGGCCTCGACCAGCCGATGTGGCTGCAATATGTCTATTTCCTCAAGAACCTCGCCAACGGCGAGATGGGCAAGTCGATCCTCTACAAGATCGACGTGCTGAAGCTGATCGTCACCCGTATCGAGCCGACACTCGCGCTCGTCGTCTCCAGCGTCGTGCTTTCGGTCCTGATCGCGGTGCCGATGGCCGCAATCGCCGCACGTAATGCCGGCCGGGCGCCGGATCATGCGGTGCGCATCGTCTCGACCTTCGGCATCGGCTTTCCGCCCTTCTGGCTGGGTTTGATGCTGATCATCCTGTTCAGCGTCGAACTCGGTGTGCTGCCGGTCTCGGGCTATGGTGCGACGATCGGCGAAAAGCTGTCGCATCTCGTGCTGCCGAGCCTGACCGTCGCGCTGTCGCTTTCGACCGTGCTGACGCGCAGCCTGAGGGCGGCGATGATCGACCAGCTGAAATCGGATGTTGCGACGGCGGCGCGCGCCCGCGGCATGCCCGAAGGTATCGTCTTCTGGCGGCATGTACTGCCGAATTCGCTGGTGCCGACGATCAACCTGCTCGCCGTCAACATCGGCTGGCTGATCGGCGGTACGGTGGTGGTCGAGAGCGTCTTTGCGCTGCCCGGCATGGGGCAGCTGCTGGTCCGGGCGATCTTCTCGCGTGACTACATGGTGGTCCAGGGCGTCGCCATGGTCTTTGCCTGCGCCACCGTGCTTATCAACTTCATCGCCGACATCGTCACCGTCGCCGTCGATCCGAGGGTGAAGCTATGAGCATCGAGGCGATCGCCCCCGCATCTCTCGGCTGGCGCCGGTTCTTCGGCCGGCGGCTGATGCTTGCCGTCGGTGCCGGCTTGCTGCTGTTCTTCGTCCTGCTGGCGATCGGTGCGCCCATCATCGCGCCCTACGACCCGATCATGCAGAATGCCGAGGTGCGCCTGCAGGCGCCTTCACTGTTGCACCCCTTCGGCACTGACAATTTCGGCCGCGATATTCTCTCCCGCGTTATCTGGGGCGCGCGCCTCGACCTGCAGATGGCGCTGATCGGCGTCATCTTCCCCTTCGTGATCGGCACGACAGTCGGCACGATCGCCGGCTTTTTCGGTGGGATCGTCGATGCGCTGTTCATGCGCCTCGTCGATATCATCCTCGCCTTCCCCTTCCTCGTGCTGATGCTGTCGATCATCGCGATCCTCGGCCCAGGCCTCGGCAGTTTCTATATCGCCATGGCGCTGGTCGGCTGGGTCTCCTATGCGCGGCTGATCCGGGCGCAGATGCTGGTGCTGAAGGGCAGCGACTATGCCGTTGCTGCCGTCAGCCTCGGCTTCAGCCGCCCACGCATCATGTTCCGCCACCTGCTGCCGAACGCGATCGCCGGCTCGATCGTCTTTTCGATGTCGGATGCGACGCTGGTGCTGCTCAGCGGCGCTGCTGTCAGCTATCTCGGCCTCGGCGTCCAGCCGCCGATCGCCGAATGGGGTGTCATGGTCGCGGAAGGACAGAGCTTCATCACCACCGCATGGTGGATCACGCTGTTTCCCGGCCTCTCCATCGTCTGCCTCGCCTTCGGCTTCAGCATGCTGGGCGACGCGCTCGGTGAACTGCTGGGGGTGCACGAATGAGCGGCTCCGTGCTGTCCGTCCGTGATCTCACAGTCAGGGCGCATGTCGATTCCGGCCCGCGCACGCTGCTCGATGCGGTCTCGCTCGACCTCGGCAAGGGCGAGATCCTCGGTCTCGTCGGTGAGAGCGGCTCGGGCAAGAGCCTGTTCTGCCGTTCCCTGGTGCGCCTGCTGCCCTCCTCGCTGCTGAAGATCGAAAGCGGTAGCGTGCTGCTCGAAGGGCGCGACCTCATGCGGGTCGACGATGGCGAGATGCTGAAAGTGCGCGGCGGCGAGATCGGCATGATCTTCCAGAACCCGACCAGCCATCTCGACCCGGTGATGCGGATCGGCGATCAGATCGCCGAGGGCATCCGCTATCACCAGGGCCTCAACACCCGGGAGGCCCGCGTCGCGGCGACGGAAATCCTGGCGCAAGTCGGCTTCCCCGATCCGAAGCGCCAGTACGATAGCTATCCGCACGAATTTTCCGGCGGCATGCGGCAGCGGGCGATGATCGGCGTGGCGCTGTCCTGCAATCCGAAGATCCTGATCGCCGACGAGCCGACCACGGCGCTCGACGTGACCATTCAGGCGCAGATCCTGCGGCTGTTGATTGACATTCGGGACCGGCGCGGCCTGTCGATCATTCTGATCACCCACGATCTCGGTATCGTCGCCCAGACCTGCGACCGCATCGCCGTGCTGCGCGGCGGCAAACTGCTCGAAGAGGGGCCGAAGCGGACGATCCTGGCGCGGCCGCAGCATCCCTATACGATCAACCTGATCAACAGCCACCCTTCCCTGCCGGGCGCGATATCAGCGCCGTTGCCCGAGCTTGCCCAAGCCAGCAACCCGGCGAGACCGTTGCTCGAAATCGATGATCTCCACGTGCGCTTCAGAGCGGGCGGCGCCCTGCTCAGGGCCGGCGCCAAGATGGTCAGCGCCGTTGCCGGCGTCAGCCTGCAGATCATGCCGGGCGAGACGGTCGGCATCGTCGGCGAGTCCGGCAGCGGCAAGAGCACGCTTGCCCGCGCCGTGCTCGGCCTCACGCCGCTTTCCTCGGGCCACGTCACTTTCGACGGTATCGATCTGGCTCTGCAGAAAAGCGCGGGCCTCGCAAAGCTCAGACGCGAGACGGCGATGGTCTTCCAGGACCCCTACAATGCACTTAATCCGCGGCTGACGATCGGGCAGATGCTGGCCGAGGTGCTGAAGGTGCAGGGCAAGGTCGCCAAGGCCGATATCCCGGCGCGGATCGGCGAACTGCTCGATCTCGTCGGCCTCGAACGCGAATTCGCCGGCCGCAAACCGCGCAGCATGAGCGGCGGCCAGTGCCAGCGCGCCGGCATCGCCCGGGCCCTCGCCGTCGATCCGAAGATGATCATCGCCGACGAATGCGTGGCCGCCCTCGACGTCACCATCCAGGCCCAGATCATCGAGCTCTTCCGCGAGCTCACGGCGAAGATGAATCTCACGCTGATCTTCATCGCCCATGATCTCGCGATCGTCCGCAATCTCTGCGAACGGGTCGTCGTGATGTATCGCGGCGAGATCGTCGAGGAAGGTCGCTCCGAAGAGGTCTTCGCGCGGCCGAAGCATCCCTATACGGCGGCGCTGATCGCCGCCATTCCCGACATCGATCCTGACAAGCGGCTGCTTCAAGACGCCGACGGCAAGGACGATCCGCATTCGATGCCGATCCAGCCCATCAAACGCATGCCATAACAACGAAGGGAACGAACTCATGACAAACAGGTGGAAATCAATCGGGCTTGCAGCCTTGTTCGCCGGCCTGACGCTCAGTGCAAGCTATGCGGAGGCCGCCGGTGTACTCACCATCGGCCGCCGCGAGGATTCGACGACATTCGATCCGATCAAGACTGCGCAGAACATCGACAACTGGGTGTTCTCCAACGTCTACGACGTGCTGATCCGCGTCGACAAGACAGGCACGAAACTGGAGCCAGGCCTTGCCGAAAGCTGGACCACCTCGGATGACGGGCTGACCTACACGTTCAAGATCCGCGACGCGAAATTTTCCGACGGTTCGCCGCTGACGGCGGAAGACGCGGCCTACAGCCTGCTGCGCATCCGCGATGACGCGGCCTCGCTCTGGAGCGATTCCTACAAGGTGATCGACACGGCGGTGGCAACCGACGCCCATACGCTGACGATCAAGCTCAAGAACCCGTCCGCGCCGTTCCTTTCGACGCTGGCACTGCCGAATGCCTCCGTCATCTCCAAGAAGGGCATGGAATCGCTTGGTCCCGATGCCTATGGCGAAAAGCCGATTGCATCCGGCGCTTTCACCGTCGACGAATGGCGGCGCGGCGACCGCGTCATCCTGAAGAAGAACCCGAATTTCTGGCAGGCGGACCGGGTGAAGCTCGACGGTGTCGAGTGGATCTCGGTGCCTGACGACAATACCCGCATGCTGAACGTCCAGGCGGGTGAGCTGGATACGGCGATCTTCGTGCCCTTCTCCCGCGTCGAGGAGTTGAAGAAGGACCCGAACATCAACGTCGATATCGACGCTTCGACCCGCGAAGATCATCTGCTGATCAACCATGCGCATGGCGCGCTCGGCAAGAAGGAAGTCCGCCAGGCGCTCGACCTGGCGATCGACAAGAAGGCGATCGTCGATACCGTCACCTTCGGCCAGGGCACGGTCGCCAACTCCTACATTCCAAAGGGCGCGCTCTATTATTATGCCGACAATCTGCAGCGGCCTTATGATCCCGAAAAGGCAAAGGAGCTGCTGGCAGCCGCCGGCGCCTCTGACCTCACGCTGAATTATCTGGTGCGCGCCGGCGACGAAGTCGATGAACAGACGGCGGTGCTGGTCCAGCAGCAGTTGCAGAAGGCCGGCATCACCGCCAATCTGCAGAAGGTCGACCCAAGCCAGGAATGGGACATGACCGTTGCCGGCGACTACGACATCTCGGTCAACTACTGGACCAACGACATTCTCGATCCGGACCAGAAGACCACCTTCGTCCTCGGCCACGATTCCAACAACAATTACTCGACCAATTACAAGAGCGAGGCGGTGAAGGAACTGGTTGCCAAGGCGCGCCTCGAGCTCGACCCGAAGAAGCGCGAACAGATGTATGTCGATCTGCAGAAGATGGCCAAGGACGACGTCAACTGGATCGACCTCTATTACAGCCCCTATATCAACGTCTCACGCAAGAATATCGAGAACTTCTACCAGAACCCGCTCGGCCGGTTCTTCCTGGAAGATACGGTCAAGAACTGAGTTCTGACAGCTCGCAGATGCTCCGCCGCCTCCAGGCGGCGGAGCATCATTTGTTTCTGCGACACTGGCTGGGCCGCTTGCTTACTCGGCGGCCGCGAGCTTATCCTGCGTCCTGGTGTCGAAGTCGCTGGCGTCGTGGCGCTCGTGCAATTGGCTCGAGGGCTCGCCGGAGAGGCGGTTGACCATCCGGCCGCGTTGCACGGCCGGCCGGCTGTGGATGGTGTCGGCCCAGCGCAGCACGTTCGTATAGTCCTCGACCTGCAGAAACTCGGCTGCACCGTAGGTCCAGCCCTTCACCAGGCCGCCATACCAGGGCCAGACGGCAATATCGGCGATCGTATAATCGCTGCCTGCCAGATACTCGCTTTCGGCAAGGCGACGATCGAGCACGTCGAGCTGACGCTTCACCTCCATGGCAAATCGGTCGATCGCATATTCGATCTTAGTCGGCGCATAGGCGTAGAAATGGCCGAAGCCGCCGCCGAGATAGGGGGCGCTTCCCATCTGCCAGAACAGCCATGACAGGCATTCGGCGCGGGCGGACGGTTCAGTCGGCAGGAAGGCACCGAACTTTTCAGCGAGATAGGTCAGGATGGCGCCGGATTCGAAGACACGGATCGGCTTTGGCCCGCTGCGGTCCATCAGCGCCGGTATCTTGGAATTGGGATTGACCGCGACGAAGCCGCTGCCGAACTGGTCGCCATCGCCGATCTTGATCAGCCAGGCGTCATACTCCGCACCTTGATGGCCAAGGGCCAGCAGCTCCTCGAGCATGATAGTGACCTTCTGGCCGTTCGGGGTGCCGAGCGAATAGAGCTGCAGCGGATGACGGCCGATCGGAAGCTCCTTGTCATGCGTCGGCCCTGATATCGGGCGGTTGATACTGGCGAATTGGCCGCCATTCGCCTTGTTCCAGGTCCAGACCTTCGGGGGTGTATAATCGGGAGAACCGCTCATCTTTCAAACTCCTGGCATTGATCGGACAGAGCGCGACGCCGGTTGGGGCCGCCGCATTTTTCCTGACATAGCAGAGGCGATCAGGTTTTGTCAGCGGTGTCGAAGCGGCTTCACACAATCGTCAGAGTTGGCCAGGGATCAGATTCACGCTGTGAAGACTGGGTTTTGTTATGTACCAAAAATTGGTATAATGGCTTAAAGGAGATTCAGCATGGCCAGAAATACGTCCATATCGCTCGGCGAGCATTTCACCAGCTTCATCGATAGGCAAGTTCAGGCTGGCCGCTATGGTTCAGCCACTGACGTTGTTCGGGCCGGCCTTCGCCTACTTGAAGAACACGAAGCCAAAGTGAAGGCATTACAGGACGCCTTGATAGAAGGCGAGGAATCCGGCCATGCCACGCCCTTTGATTTCGATGCGTTCAACGCTCGCAAACGTGCGGCGTTCGAGGCGAAATGACAGGCATCATATTTTCTCCTGCTGCGCAAACCGATATTGACAAGATTTGGGATTACACGGCGACGAGTTGGAATGTCGATCAGGCAGAGCGTTACATCCAGGACATAAGAGACGCCTGCCACGAACTGGCGGAGGGAAGACGGATGAGCCGCCCCTCGGATATTCGGAAAGGGTACAGAAAGGTCTCTGTTGGCTCTCATTTTCTGTATTTCAAAAGCAATGATGCGGGCCAGATCGTCGTCGTGCGCATCCTTCATTAAAGAATGGACGTAGCCAAGCACCTGTAAGGCTGTTGCGGTCAGCGATCGATGTCGGGGCGCGCGAGGATTTCGTCCAGCTGCCCGACGAGCACGCGGCTGCCCTCCACGTCGCTCGCCATCCTGGCGAAGAGGTCCGCCATGCCGCTGAAGATGGTCGCGGCGGGATCATCGTCTCCAAGGAAATCGGCAATCTCCTGCATTTCGGCGACCCACCGGTGGGCCTTCGGGTACATATCGGGAATGGATCTCGACAGCTTGCGATCGACGTCCGGAAGGCTTTCGGAGAGTTCGGCTTTCAGGCTTTCGGCAGCACCCGAACGCGATGCGGCAAGCAGCATGGCGGTGCCGAGGCCGGTAAATCCCTTGTTGATGCCGGCATAACACATCTTCAGGGCCGAGGCGGCGCCGAGCGGTCCGTCGAGCCTGCGGATCCGCAGGCCGCAATCCTCGAGCAGCCGGCTCCGCTCCGCGGTATCGCCGCTGATATAGATGGTCGGACCTGATTTGCCGGGGACCGGCGGCCCGCCGATGATCGCACCGTCAAGCACTTCGACGCCGCTGCTTTCGAAGCGTGCCGCCAACGCCTGCATCGTTTTCGGCGCAATTGCGTTAAGGTCGACGAAGGGCGACGGGGCCGGCATCCCCGACGATATGTCCGCGACGAGGTCGGCGACCTTGATCGCCTCCGATGGCGGAACGATCGACAGGATCAGCTCGGCCTTCGTCAGATCCTGGTGGCCGACGGGCACCATGCCGGCTGCCTTTGCCCGCGCAATCGTCTGCTCGCTCCTGCCCTCGAGATAAGTCAGCACCGTGGCGCCGTGGTCGATCAGCCGTTTGGCGACAGCACTTCCCATCGCGCCCGATCCGATAATCGCAAAATTCGGCATATGAACCTCAATCAGTGACGACATCGGGTTAGAAATGTTGCTGATGGCCATGCCGTCAACTGCGACGATTCAGCCGGAGGTTCGTTCACAAGCAGCTGGCCGTTTCATGCGCGCTGCCGTTGCGGCGCTTTTTCTTGATATTCGTCAATGCCGGGATGGTCGACACCGGTATGATCGGTGTTATCATTCGCATTCGAGGATTTGGATTTCAATGTATCGAACGATCATCTGCGGCATCGGCATGGGCTCCCGGGAAACGGCAAGCCGCCTTTTGCGTCGGGCTGCTGCGCTGGTGGATGAAGGCGGAAGCCTCGTCGTCATGCACGTCATCGAGAGTATCCCCCACCGTCACCTGACGGAGCTTCCCGAAGAATTCGAAACGACCGCGATCGTCGACGCCGAAAAGAAACTTGCATCGCTTTGTAAAGAGATGGGAGTTCCGGCAACGATCGAGGTTCGTATCGGCGTTGCCGCCTCCGTGCTCGTCTCCGTCGCAAGGCAGAAATCGGCCGATCTCATCCTGCTTTCATCCCATGTGACGGATATCACCGACTATGTCTTCTCCTCGATCGTCGACAAGGTCGTGCGCCACGCCGGGTGCTCGGTTCTCATCGATCGGCGACCCGATCCCGCGCATGAAGGCTCGGCGCCTCAAGTGGAAGACGCGGCGTTGTTTTAGTTCCGCTGCGGATTGATGAAGTCGATCAGAGCGACCGGACTCCCCTCCCCGGCGGCGGCCCGACAACCTATATCATCCCCAAGCCAACCAGCAGTATTCGCTGCCTGACCGGAGATATGCATGAGCCAGGATCCATATGAGCTTCTGGGCGTAAAGCGGGATGCGACGCAAAAGGATATTCAAAGCGCGTTCCGCAAGCTCGCCAAGAAACTTCACCCCGACCTCAACCCCGGCGACAAAAAGGCCGAGGAACGGTTCAAGGAAATTTCAACCGCCTACGAGATCTTGAGCGACGAGGAAAAACGCGGACGCTTCGATCGCGGCGAGATCGATATAACAGGCGCCGAGCGGGCGCAGCGCAATTATTACCGCGACTATGCTTCAAAGAGCGGCCCTGGCGATCCCTATCACAACAGTGCCGGCTTTGCCGATTTCGGCGATGCCGACGATATCTTTGCCAACTTCTTTTCGCGCCGGGCGGGAGGCGGCCAGAACCATGGTCGTGGCCGGGACCGCCAGTTCTCCATGGAGGTCGATTTTCTCGAGGCCGCCAACGGCACCAGGACGGAAGTCAAGCTGCCGAATGGTCCGGCGCTTGACGTGCAGATCCCGCCGGGGACGCGCGACGGCCAGACCTTGCGGCTGCGCGGCAAGGGCGAGCCTGGCATCGGAGGCGGACCGGCGGGCGATGCCCTGATCGAAATCCGTGTCCGCCCGCACCGTTTCTTCACGCGAGACGGTGACGATATCCGCCTGGAACTGCCGATCTCCCTCAGCGAGGCCGTGCTCGGTGGCAAGGTTCGTGTGCCGACGCCGTCCGGAGCAGTCAATCTGACGCTGCCGCCTCATTCGAACAGCGGCAAGGTGTTGCGTCTCAAGGGCAAGGGTGTTGCAAAACGCGGCGGCGAACATGGTGACGTCTACATTTCGCTGAAGATTGTGCTGCCCGACGCCCCGGATGAACGGCTGACGGCCTTCATGAAGGAATGGGCAACAGCAAACTCCTACGATCCGAGAAAGAACATGGAGGCTTGATCATGGATGATCTCGAATTCCGTCTTTACTTGAAAATCGACATCGTCCAGCTTGACCTCTGGGTCGAAGAGGGTTGGCTGATCCCGGAGACGTCAGGCGGCCAACGGCAATTTCGCGACGCCGATGTCGCACGCGCCCGGCTCATCCTGGACCTCATGGGAAACATGGGTGTCAACGAAGCCGGCGTCGATATCGTCATGGAGCTGGTCGACGAGTTGCACGGCCTGCGGGGAACGATGGGCAAGCTGATGACCGCCATCAGCAAGCAGGAGCGGGATGTTCAGCACCGGCTGTTCGAGAGCCTCGAGGAGATCGACCGGCTTTAGCCAAAACCAGCTTCTACGTGGTGAACCAATAGCGGACGATGTGGAAGAACAGCGGCGCTGCGAAGGTGATGGAATCCAAGCGGTCGAGCACGCCGCCATGGCCCTCGATCACATAGCCCCAGTCCTTGGCATTGAGATCGCGCTTGATGGCCGAGAGCACGAAGCCGCCGAAGAAGCCCGCGACGACGATGACCGTGCTGATCGCTGCGGCCTGCAGCGGAGAGAACGGCGTCAGGCGATAAAGCAACGTTCCCACAAGGATGGCCGAGGCGCCGCCTCCAACCAGCCCTTCGATCGTCTTCGACGGGCTGATATTCGGCGAGAAACGGTGCTTTCCGAGGAGCTTGCCCCAGACATACTGGAAGACGTCGCTGAGCTGCACGACCACGACCAGATAGACGAGAAGGAGCGCCGGCGGCGTGCCGGTCTCCAGCATGAGAAGTGCGGGAGCATGGCTGATCGAATAGACCGTCAGCATCAATCCCCATTGCACCCTGGCGCTGCGGGCGAGGAATTCGTTGACGTCACCCGTCAAGGTCGCCACCGCCGGCAGGATCAGGAAGGCATAGACCGGGATGAAGATCGCAAAGAGGCCGTACCACTCCGTTCCGAGCAGCACGTAATGCAGCGGCAAGACGACGAAGAAGGACAGGAAAAGCGCCAGATGATCGCCGCGCCGCGATGGTGTCAGGGTCCAGAATTCGCGAAGCGCCATAAAGGATAGGAATGCGAACAGGATGACGGTCGCCGTGTCGCCGAGCAGGATTGCGCCGCCGAACACTGCGACCATGATCCACCAGGAGCGGATACGGGCGTTGAGATTTTGGACGGTGGCGACGGAGCTGGGTTCGGTCGCGCGACGCTGAAGGATGAAACCGATGGCCGAGGCGACGGCAAGCAGGCCGAGGATCGCGGCCAGCACAAGGGAGAACAGGCTGGTCATGCGGTATGCCCCCCATCTGCGAGCTCAATGACCGCGGCACGGGCGCGAGCCAGGAATTCGGTCTTTTCCTCGCCCGGTTCAACGCGGAGCGGCTTGCCGAAGCGCGCCGTGCAGGTGATCGGGACGATCAGCATGCTTCCCTTCGGCAGGATGCGCTGAAGATTATCGAGATGGATCGGCACGAGATCGACATCCGGAAAACGGCAGGCGAGGCGATAGATGCCGCTGCGGAACGGGGCGACCTCATCGGTGGCGCTTCTCGTTCCCTCAGGAAAAATCAGGATCGAACGGCCTTCCTCGAGCAGGCGCTCGAGAGGTTCCAGCGGATTGCTGTCGGGCAGAGGTTTGCGGTCTATCAGGACGGCGCGCAGGCACTTCTCCGCTATGAACCGGCGAAAGGCATTGGTTCCCCAATAATCTCGTGCGGCGACCGGATGGGTCAGCCGGCGCACCGGCCACGGCAGGGCAGCCATGACGGCGACGGTATCGACATGGCTGTTGTGATTGGCGAAATAGATGCGGCGGCGGGGATCGGGCGTGCAGCCTCGCCATTCGCTTCGGGCGCCGACCAGAATACGGACGAACAGCACGAGAAGGCGACGGACGAGCGCGATCATGGTCTCTCCAGCGAACGGGCAAGCGTTATCGTGCGTGTGATGCAGGTGATGAGGCTTCCGGCCGCGATGATCGCCGACGCGAGGATCAGCGACCAATTGCTGGCGGATATCAGCGTCTCGATACTCTGGGCAACGAGGCCCGCGGTCAGTACCGCCATGCGGCGCTGTTTGGCCATGATGCCGCTGAAGTCTTGGGGAAGACCGACCGCTCCTCCGAAGACCCTGATATAGGCGGTGAGTGCAGCAAGCAGCGCAGCTAACCAGCCGAGCCAGGCAAAGCCGCAGGCATAGCCGGCCGCGACAAGAAGCAGACTGTCGGCGATCCGATCGGGAAATTCATTATAGAGCGGTCCGCTCTTGGTTTTCTTGCCGCCTTCGATCGCGACCATCCCGTCCAGCAGATTACAGACGAGCCGCAGTTGCACCGAGATCGCCGCACAGACCATCGCAATCGGATGTGATGTAAGCAGGATAAGCGCTGCGCCGATACCGGCAAATAGGATCGACAGTAGAGAAATGCCGTTCGGCGTGACGCCGGCGCGCGCCAGCCATGCGCTGGTGCCGATCGCCCAGGACGACGATCGGCTCGCGATCGGTCGCCGCGAAGCGTCCTCATCTTCCCCCATTTTCATTTTCCCCAACCCCTATCCTCCTTGCATATCCTGCCAATGTCGTCGCGCCAAGCCGCGACGACACACAGGTTCGGAAAAATTGGCTGCAAAACACAAGGCGCAACAGATTGAACAGCCTGATTTTTAAGCCCATTCGCTGCTTGACACATTTTTAGGCGCTACTATGATTTTTGAACCAAATGGTAAAAAAGGGGAACAATCAATGACCAAAGATATCCTGATTTCACGCCGGGCAGTGATCGCGTCCGGCATTGCGCTTGGGGTCAGCGGCTTTGCCCCGCTGGCAAGAGCCGCCGCGCCGCTGAAGGTTGCCGGCATTCATGCGTCGCCGGTTGAAAATGCCTGGAACTCCTGTCTGCACAAGGCGCTGCAGGACGCGGCCAAGGAAGGCGTCATCGAATATGTCTTCTCCGAAGGCGTCTCCGGCACCGATTATCCCCGCGCCATGCGTGAATATGCAGAACAGGGCAACAAGCTGATTATCGGCGAGGCCTATGCGGTGGAGAAAGAGGCCCGGCAGGTCGCGGCCGACTACCCCGATACCGCTTTTGTCCTGGGTTCGAGCGGCGAGCAGGCCGGCGACAATTTCGGCGTCTTCGGTACCTGGAACCATGACGGCGCCTATCTTGCCGGCATGCTGGCGGGCAAGATGACCAAGTCGAATGTCGTCGGTTCGGTCGGCGCCATTCCGATCCCCGAGGTCAACATGCTGATCAATGCCTTCGCGGCCGGCGTCAAGGCGGTCAATCCGGACGCGAAGCACCTCGTCTCGTTCATCGGCACCTTCTTCGATCCGCCGAAGGCTCGCGAAGCCGGTCTTGCCCAGATTGACGCCGGCGCCGACATCCTGTTCGGCGAGCGCATCGGCACCGCCGATGCCGCCAAGGAGCGCGGCATCAAGTCGGTCGGCTCGCTGATCGACTATACGCCACGTTATCCGGATACGGTGTTTGCCAACGCCATGTGGTATTTCCGGCCGATCCTGGACGCTGCGATCGCCGATGTCGCTGCCGGAAAGCCGGTCGGCAGGAACTACACGTCCTATGGCCTGATGAAGGAAGGCGGCAGCGATATCGTCTTCGTCAAGGGCGTGGCACCCGCCGATGCGGAGGCTGCGATGGAAGCCAAGCGGGCTGAGATCAAGGCCGGCACCTTCGAAGTTCCGAAGATGATGGACGAGCCGAAGTAATTCGGCTCATGAAGGACGATGCGACGGATCTGGCGGCAGCGATCAGAAATGGCAATCTGAGCGCTGCAGAGGCGATGCAGGCTTCTCTTGCCGCAGCTCAGCGGCAGGAGCCGCTCGGCGCCATCGCCTATCTCGATGCCGCCATGGGTCTCGCCTGGGCCGACGGCCGCGACCGGGAAAATCGGAGCGAGCCCGAACGCTTTTCCAACAGGCCGTTTGCCGGCGTGCCGATCTTGGCGAAGGATCTTGGCGGCCCCTTCGCCGGGCTGCCGGTCACGGCCGGCTCCCGTCTCTTCGAAAGAAAAGGCGGCGAAGCGGACTCCGATCTGGCTGCCCGTTTCCGCGAGGCCGGCTTCTGCCTGTTCGGCCTGACGACCAGCCCGGAATTCGGCCTTTCGCTTGCCAGCGAACCGGCAATCGGGCCGATCTGCCGCAATCCGCTTGATCCGGCCCGGACCGCGGGTGGTTCCTCCGGCGGTGCGGCGGCAGCGGTTGCCGCCGGGATCGTCGCGATTGCGCATGCCACCGATGCCGGCGGTTCGATCCGTGTGCCGGCTGCCTGCTGCGGCCTTGTTGGAATGAAGCCGACGCGCGGCGCCATCCCCGGCGGACCATCTTTCGGCAATCACCTCGCCGGCATTGCGAGCGAACTCGCGGTTTGCCGTTCGGTGCGAGATACGGCGCTGATTTTCGACGAACTGAGCGGCAATTCACGAGGCCCCTTTGCTGATCCCTCCCCTGTCGATATCGTTAATGGCCGTCTACGGATCGGCCTGTTGATCGATACCGGAGCGGCCTATCCGACCGAGGGTGATCGGCTCGCAGCCGTCGAGGATGCGGCTCGTGCCCTCGAGAGGGACGGGCACATTATCGTCCCGCTAAGCTGGGCCGAGTTCGAATCGAGCGTCGCCGCCAGCGGCCGCGCCTTCGCCGATATTGTCTCCGTCAACCTTGCGGCGCTCATGAAGGCTGCGGCGCTTGATGAAAGCCGGGCCGAGCCTCTGACGCAGGCTTTCGCGGCGCGCGGACGGGCGCTTTCGGTCACATCGCTCTGGAACACGCTGAACGAGGCCGTCCTGGTGAGCCATAAGCTCTGGGCGCTATTCGACAGGATCGATTGTATCCTCATGCCGATGCTTTCGTCTGCGCCTCTTGTGATCGGCTCCTTTCCGTCCGATCATGCCGATACGGATCTTCATCTCGAGCGGATGACGGCATTTGCGCCGCTTGCCTGCCTCGCCAATATTTCGGGTTTTCCTGCTTTGACTTTGCCTTTCGGACAGGATGAGCATGCCATGCCGCTGCCGGTGCAGATCATGGCGCCGATGGGTCACGAGCCGAGGCTCCTGTCGCTTGCCGCACGCCTGGAGGCCGAGGGGCGGTGGCAGCACCGTTTTCCCGTTGCAGGACTGCCGTCATGACTGGGCCGGTGCTGGAGATTATCGGCGTCAGCAAGCGCTTCGGCGCCAATCTCGCCAATGACGATATTTCCATGACGCTTGCCGGGGGTGAGGTCGTCGCCCTGCTCGGCGAGAACGGCGCGGGCAAGACCACGCTGATGAGCATCCTTTTCGGTCATTACATGCCGGATGCCGGCCGAATCCTGATCGAGGGCACGGAGGTGCCGCCGGGCAAGCCGCGCGCAGCGATCCGTGCTGGCGTCGGCATGGTCCATCAGCATTTTTCGCTTGCGCCCAATCTGAGCGTTCTCGAAAATGTCATGACCGGCACGGAAAGACTCTGGTCCTGGCGCTCGGGGACGCCAGCGGCGCGGACAAAGCTACTGGCAATTTCCGAGCGCTTCGGCCTCAAGGTCGATCCGGATGCCCGCCTTGGCGACCTATCGGTCGGCGAGCAGCAGAGAGTCGAGATCCTCAAAGCGCTTTACAACGACGCCCGTATCCTGATCCTCGACGAGCCGACAGCAGTGCTGACCAACATCGAAGCCGAGCGGCTGTTCACAACGCTGAAGGAAATGGCCCGCCAGGGCCTGTCGCTGATCTTCATCTCGCACAAGCTCGACGAGGTCATGGCAGCGGCCGACCGCATCGTGGTCTTACGCGGCGGCAAGATGGTCGCCGAACGCAAGGCGTCGGAAACCAGCAAGGCGGAACTCGCCGAACTGATGGTCGGGCGCCGTGTGACGCGGCCCGTGCGCGAGCCGTCGACACCCGGCGCCGTTGCCCTCGAAGCGGTCGATGTGACGGTGCGCACCGGCGGCATCGATCGGCTGAAGTCGATCAGCTTCCGGCTGCACCAGGGCGAGATCCTCGGCATCATCGGCGTTTCGGGCAATGGCCAGGCGACATTGGCGCATCTTCTCTCCGGTATGCTGGCGCGCAGCGCTGGCGACCTGCTGCTGTTTGGCGAAGCCATCGGCAATCTTGGTGTTACCGATGTCGTCGACGCCGGCATCGGCCGCATTCCCGAGGACCGCAACGAGGAGGGCGTGATCGGCGAAATGGCGATCTGGGAAAACACCGTGCTGGAGCGCATCGCATCACCGGCCTTTTCTCGCCGTGGTTTCGTCAACCGCAAGGCGGGCATGGCCTTCGCCAGGGAGATTATCGACGGGTTCGATGTTCGAGGCGGCGGCCCGGCCATCCGCACCCGGCTGCTCTCGGGCGGCAATATGCAAAAGCTCATTCTCGGCCGCAACCTGCATCAGCGGCCGCGCATCCTGATTGCCGCGCAGCCGGCGCGCGGTCTCGATGAAGGGGCCGTGGCGGCTGTCCACGCGCGCCTGCTCGAAGCCCGCCGGCAAGGTACCGCCGTGCTGTTGATCTCGGAAGATCTCGACGAGGTGATCGCGCTTGCCGATCGCATACAGGCAATCGTCGGCGGGCGCCTGTCTCCGCCCGTCGAGGCCGAAAGCGCCGACGCCCGTAAGCTGGGGCTGATGATGGCCGGCGAATGGCAGGAACCCCCAGAGGCCGGCCATGCGATTTGAGCGCCGCGAACATCGTCCGCTTTACCTGCTGATCGTCACCCCTGTGATCGCGGTCATCGCGGCACTGGCGCTGGCCGGCATCCTGATATCAATTGCCGGCGCGCCTGTTATCGATGCCTATTGGCGAATCCTGACCGGTGCCTTCGGCTCGCGGCTGTCGGCGACCGAAACGCTGACGCGGGCAACGCCGCTGATGCTGACGGGGCTTGCCGCCGCCGTCGCTTTCCGGGCGCGGCTCTGGAATATCGGTGCCGAGGGGCAATTCTATCTCGGCGCTGTCGCCGTTGCCGCGGCGAGCTCGAAGCTGCTCGGCAATCTTCCCGCACCCATCCTCATTCCGCTGCTGCTGCTGGTCGGCGCCATTGCTGGCATGGTGCTGATCCTGATCCTGCTCTGGCTCAGGCTGCGCTTCTCG
>Ga0102591_1002503_pt1 | contig 19650 bp, 27 predicted proteins | sample AraplaCol_mCL_r2_2_FD_76860 | JGI IMG/M metagenome (GOLD analysis project Ga0102591, IMG submission 76860) | Arabidopsis root microbial communities from North Carolina, USA - plate scrape MF_Col_mCL_r2 (SPADES assembly) (version 2) | ecosystem: Host-associated > Plants > Roots > Endosphere... | reverse complement strand
GGTCTTGTCTCAGGCCGCGGTTGAAAACGCTGACATCATGACCCTCGGCAACGGCGCGCTCGACGCATGGGTAAGAGATTTGGCCGGTGCCGCCAATGAAAAGGACTTTCAAAGTCATCTGGAAACCTCGGTGTCTGACAGGCGGGATCTAGGGTCCCTTCATAGCGTGAAAGGACTCGGGCGTCTCGCGTAAATCTGGCTAGGCTATGGCGCTGATGGTCCGACCGGTTCGCGCCGTCGCGTCCTGAAGGCGGGATCCATCATGTTCAACGACGGCAGCTCGACGATTGACTGCACCATACGCTTGCTCGGCACCGACAGCGCGGGGCTCTCCGTCTCCAGTTCCGCTGGCATACCTGCGGAATTCTTCCTGATGATCAAGGGCGAGGGTTTCGAGACCAAATGCCGGATCGTGGCGCAGGACTGGCAAAGCATAGAAGTCGCCTTCAAGGCCTGATCGGGCTCCACCTGCGATTGGCCGTCATCACGCTGCAGGCTTGAGAGTCCGCCTAACTCCAGGATACCAACCATGAGATTGAGATCACTGCTGCCGTGGGGCTCCACGGCGGGCCGCGCACCCGTGCCCGAAAAGAAGACTGCGGGTGGCTTCATGTCGCTGGCCGTCGAAGGAAGGGCGAGCTGGACGGGACGCTCCTATGCGGCACTGTCGCGCGAGGGCTTCATGAAGAACCCGGTCGCGCATCGCAGCGTCCGGCTGATTGCTGAAGCCGCCGCCTCGGTGCCGTGGCTGCTGTATGAGGGCGATCGCGAGCGGCCGGATCATGCCATCCTCTCGCTGCTCAGCCAGCCGAACGGGCGCATGGGCGGACCTGACTTCTTCGAGGCGCTCTATGGGCACCTGCTCCTGTCAGGCAACGCCTATGTCGAGCCGCTGCTGGTCGGCGGAAGCCTGCGCGAACTGCATCTGCTGCGGCCGGACCGCATCGGCATCGTCGAGGGCAGGGACGGGTGGCCGGAGGCTTACGACTACCGTGCCGGCGCTTCCGTGCGCCGCTTTCCGGCGGAGACGGAAGGGCTCGGTCTGCTGCATCTGAAGCTCTTCCATCCGCTCGACGACCACCTCGGCTTCCCGCCGCTGGCCGCGGCCCAGGTGGCGCTCGATCTCTCCAACGCGGCGGCGACCTGGAACAAAGCGCTGCTCGACAATTCGGCTCGTCCGTCCGGCGCGCTGGTCTATCAGCCGAAGGAGGGCGGCAATCTCTCGCCCGACCAGTACGAGCGGCTGAAACAGGAGCTCGACGAGGGCTATTCCGGCCCGATGCGGGCCGGGCGCCCGCTGCTCCTCGAAGGCGGGCTCGACTGGAAGTCGATGGGACTGTCGCCGAAGGACATGGATTTCGTCGAGGCGCGCAATGGCGCTGCCCGCGACATCGCGCTCGCCTTCGGCGTGCCGCCGATGCTGCTCGGCATTCCCGGCGACAACACCTATGCCAACTATCAGGAGGCGAACCGCGCCTTCTACCGGCTGACCGTTCTGCCGATGCTGACGCGCACTGCTGCGTCAATCTCGGCTTGGCTCTCCGGACATTACCAGGACCGCCTGCGGCTTGAGCCCGATCTCGACAAGGTGGCCGGGCTTGCGGCCGAGCGTGACCAGCTGTGGACGCGCGTCGGAAGTGCGGCCTTCCTGACGGATGAAGAGAAGCGGCAGGCGGTGGGGTATTGAGGCGGCGGTAGCTTCAAGCAAGGTTGGTAGCTTAATTTTTTGTATGCTTAGGTTTAGTTTTCCCGACGGCTCAGATATTTTGGCGGGCTAAATCGAAAGAGGAAGCGATGCAAAATACTTCACATGCCGTCATGGCGCAGCGCTTTGAACCGTCGGACAGCGCGGACGACTTTCCGACGCCGCCGTGGGCAACGCGGGCGCTAATTGAGAATGTTATTGGTGTTGAAAAGACAAGGTCTATGAGTTGCCTTGAACCCGCCGCCGGGCGCGGATACATGGCCAGACCGCTCGCCGAATATTTCGACAACGTCGATGTTGCAGACGCCTATCCCTACGGATTTGCCCCGATAAGGGACTTTCTCACCTTCCCCTATCAGGCGCTGTCCCACGATTGGGTTATTACGAACCCACCTTTCCGCCTAGCAGAGGAGTTCGTGAACAGGGCGCTTTTTGTCGCCCGGAAAGGCGTAGCGATACTAGCGCGCACGGTTTTCCTGGAGAGTGTTGGTCGGTATGAAAGCATCTTCAGCACGACGCCGCCGAGCATATTTGCGCAGTTCTCCGAACGAGTTCCCATGGTGAAGGGCCGTGTTGATGCCAAAGCGTCGACAGCGACAGGCTATGCATGGTTCGTATGGGAAAAGGAGTCCAATAGCGGACACCCGAGACTCGCTTGGGTGCCGCCTTGCAGGAAGAAGTTAGAACGTGCTGGAGACTATCTTTAGCCTCTTCCGACCCTGTGTCGCCCAGCAGCAGTAATTTCGAGACCGCTGGCGATCTCCGTGACGTAGCCTTCGCCAATAATATTGCCGAATGCTGTCTTATGCGACTTTATGTTCCTCACCCGCTGTTCCCAAACAGCCTCTGCGGGTCGCGTCTGCGATTGAGCTAAGTCGGCCTCGGTGAGGCGAATTCGGCTCGGAATTTGACGTATTAGTTGAGCAAACGTAAGGCGACCATTTGGAGCCTCTGCCAAAAGCTGCAATACGATCTCTGAGAACTCAGGTTCCGTTGTCTTATTATACTCGTCAGGCATAAATTCCTCTGATGGTTGAAAATGTTGCCTGGATGATCTTCATAAGAGTGCGTTGCCGTCAAGTATAAATTTGAGGCAAACAAGAGTCGTTAGCTGTTTCTGAACAATGGTTTAGAGGCCGTTGGTCGTACCTATACGTCTCTCTGAGAGATACACCGTAAGTGATTCAAAAGATTTCCTGAAGTCGCTACCTGCGGGGAGCGCCCAATGTTGACTCCTAAGCGGCTCCCGGGCCGTGTCGCAGATAAAGGATCCCTGCGATGACAGACCTTTCCAACGATGCCGGACTCTGGGCGACCAGGGCGCTCGGCGCGTCGGCGGGGGCGGCGGTGTCGCTCGTCTACCTTCTGCCGAAAAGCCGGCGGGAGGCCGCGAGCCGCTTCTTCACCGGCCTTGCCTGCGGGACGATCTTCGGCGGGCCGACAGGTATCTGGATTGCCGAAAGGCTGGCGCTGGCGGATCGCCTCTCGGCCTCTGAGGTCGCGCTGTCGGGATCGGCAGCGGCAAGCCTCTGTGCCTGGTGGGGTCTCGGCATCCTGTCGCGCCTCGCCGGACGATACGGCGCGCGCGGGCGTTAGCCCGCAAGACCATTCCAAAAAACGAGGAGACCATCATGACCGCAAGCCGCGCGCTGGCGCGATCACCCATGAGCGCGGATACGCGCAAGTTCGCCAATCTCGAGCTCAGGGGGCTGAAGCGCGACGGCAGCTTTTCCGGCTATGCCAGCGTCTTCGGCGAAGTCGATCTCGGCAAGGATGCGATCGAGCGCGGCGCCTTCCGAAAGTCGCTGGCCGAGCGTGGGGCGGGCGGCGTTCGCATGCTCTTCCAGCATGACCCGGCCGAGCCGATCGGCGCCTGGAAGACGATCCGCGAGGACAGCCGTGGCCTCTATGTCGAGGGCATGCTTGCCGAAGGTGTCTCCCGGGCGCGCGAGGTGCACCAGCTCCTGAAGAACGGCGCGCTCGACGGGCTTTCGATCGGCTTCCGCACTGTGCGGGCAAAGACCGATGCGAAGTCGGGGGTGCGCCGCATCCTCGAAGCCGACCTTTGGGAGATCTCTGTCGTGACCTTCCCGATGCTGCCTTCGGCGCGCGTGCAGAACATCAAGAATGCGCGGTGGTTCCGCGACAAGGAGACCGAGCTTGTCCGCGCCATGCGCCGGGCCGCCCGGATGATGCTGACAGAAACCTTCAGATAGGAAAACGGGACATGACCGACATGCATGAGACGGGTTCGAGGATCGCGCCAGAAATCAAGGCGGCGCCGGAAATGACAGCAGCCTTCGACGAGTTCATGGAGGCGTTCGAGGCCTTCAAGGATACCAACGACCGGCGCCTGTCCGAGATCGAGGAGAAGCTGACGGCCGATGTCGTCACCCGCGACAAGATGGATCGCATTACCAGGGCGATGGACGAGCAGAAGAAGGCGCTCGACCAGCTGGCGCTGAAGAAGGCGCGGCCGCCGCTCGGGCGTGGCGGCGCAAACGGCAACGAGGCGAACGAGCACAAGGCGGCGTTCGAGCAGTATATCCGCCGTGGCGACGAGGCCGGTTTGCGCGAGCTTGAGGCGAAAGCGATATCGGCGGGCACGGGGACCGATGGCGGCTATCTTGTGCCGCCCGAGACGGACACCGAGATCGGCCGTCGCCTTTCCGTGGTTTCGCCGATCCGCTCGCTTGCGACGGTGCGTCAGGTCTCGGTACCCGTGCTGAAGAAGCCGTTCGCGACGTCAGGCATGGCGGCCGGCTGGGTGGCCGAAACGGCGGCCCGCCCGCAGACATCGAGCGCCCAGTTGGCGGAACTCTCCTTCCCGACGATGGAACTCTACGCCATGCCCGCGGCGACACAGGCGCTGCTTGACGACGCCGCCGTCGATATCGAAGCCTGGATCTCGAGTGAGGTTGATACCGTCTTTGCCGAGCAGGAAGGTACTGCCTTCGTCAACGGCGACGGCACCAACAAGCCGAAGGGTTTTCTCGCCTATGCCGCGGTCGCCGACAGCGCCTGGAGCTGGGGCAATCTCGGCTATATCGCGACGGGTGCTGCCGGCGCCTTCAAGACCACGGGTGCTTCCGACACGCTTGTTGATACGATCTATTCGCTGAAGGCCGGACATCGCCAGAACGCCAACTTCGTCATGAACCGCAAGACCCAGGCCGAGGTGCGCAAGCTCAAGGATGGCGACGGCCGCTATCTCTGGCAGCCGCCGGCGACGGCGGGCGAGGCGGCCTCGCTCGTCGGCTTCCCGGTTGTCGAGGCCGAGGACATGCCCGATATCGCGGCCAATGCGCTGTCGATCGCCTTCGGGGACTTCCGCGCGGGTTATCTCGTCGTCGATCGCACCGGCGTGCGCGTGCTGCGCGATCCCTATTCCGCCAAGCCCTACGTGCTCTTCTACACGACCAAGCGTGTCGGCGGCGGGGTGCAGAACTTCGAGGCGATCAAGCTCATCAAGTTCGCTGTGAGTTAAGCGAGGCAGGGCGGGTGCGGCTGCCCGCATCCGCCTGCCGAACATGCCTGCACCACACCAATTCAGGATCGTCCATGACCTATGCACTGATTACCCCGCCTGTCGCGGAAGCGCTGACACTTGCCGAGACGAAGGCCCACCTGCGGCTTGACGACGGCAACGAAGACACGCTGCTGGCCTCGCTGATCCGCGTCGCTCGCGAGCATCTGGAGCGGACGACGGGCCTCTGCCTGATCACCCAGGTCTGGCGCCTCCATCTTGAATCGATACCTGAAGACCGCGTGATTCAGATTGCCAAGGGGCCGGTGCAAGCCATTGAAAGCCTGAGCATTTACGATGAGACGGGCGAGGAAGTGGTCTTGCCCGCGACCGGTCATGTGCTTGACGGCAATGCCCGGCCGGCCCGCCTGGTGCTCGATCGGAGTGTGAATGCTGCTATCGCCGCAAACGGCATCGAGATCGATTTTTCCGCCGGTTTCGGGGAAAGCGGTGCGGAAGTGCCCGACACGCTGAAGCGGGCAATGCTGATGCATGTCGCCCAGATGTTTGCCTTTAGGGGTGCTTTGGCCGTCGAGGATCAGCCGGCGGACATACCCGTTGGTTACGACCGGCTGGTTGCGCCGTTCCTGATGCGGAGGCTCTGATGCGGTCCGTCTTCTTCGATCCCGGCCAGATGACCGCGCGGCTCGAACTGGAGGCGCCGGAAGAGGCAGCGGATGGGCAGGGCGGCGCGAGCATCACCTTCACGCCGGTTGCCTCCGTCTGGGCGCGGATCGAACCGGTGAGCGAAGTCCGCGAGGAGCGGGCGGGCGCTGACGTCTTCACGCTGACGCACCGTATCTGGCTGCGGTTCCGCAGCGACATCAGGGCCGGGATGCGGCTTCGCAAGGGCGATCGGCTGTTTGCCATCGGCACTTGGCGCGATCCTGACGAAACCGGCCGCTACCTCTGCTGCCTCTGCGAGGAGGAAGGACGATGAGAACCGTCCTGGCAATCACGCTCCGTGATCTGGCGGAGATCCTGGCGCGGGTGGCTCAAGATGTTGCGGGCAAGTCTGCGGCGAAGGGAGGCGAGAGCCATGAGCGCAGCCTGTGAATTGCTAACGACGATCCATGCGCGCCTGACCGGAGACACCGAGCTTCTGGGCATGGTCGGCGAGGACGGCATCCGCGATCGGCTGGTGACCGGGCGAAAGCTTCCTTGCGTGCTGATCGGCGAAGTCGTCAGCAACGACTATTCGACCTCGACGGAGGGTGGCGCGGAGCATCTGCTCTCGCTCGAAATCTGGATCGATTCCGGCGGGCGAAAGCAGACGCAGCTGGTCGCTGCGCGTCTCCATGCCCTGTTGCACGATGCGGCGTTCGATCTTGGCCAGCACCACCTCGTCAGCCTTTTGCATGTCAGGACACAGAGCCGGCGCGAAGCCAAGACGAAGCTCTATGTTGCCGAGCTGCGCTTCAGGGCCGTGACGGAGACGTCGTAGCGTCGGGATCTATTCCTCGAAGCGGCTGGTGGCGTCGCGATCGCGTTCGTAGTGTCTCGACAGCGGAAACGGTGGCAGCCACGCTTCGCGCCGGACGGTCCAGAGTTCGTAGGTCGGCTTCAACTGGTCAGGAGCGTCGAGCGAGCCGAGGTTCACTTCGACTTCATCTCCGGAGCGTCCGAAAACCGGGGAGCCGCAGCGGGGGCAGAAGAACCGCCCGTCGTAATCGCTTGCTTCGCCTTCCACCGTCACCGCATCCTGAGGGAAGATCGCCGACGCGTGAAAAAGCGCGCCATGATGCTTGCGGCAGTCGAGACAATGACAAATGCCGATCCGATAGGGGCGTCCAGTTGCCACAATTCGGACGTTGCCGCAGCGGCAACCGCCAGTGAACCGGTCCATGTGCTTCTCCTCCAAGATCAAGCGATGGGCTGCTTTTAACGAAGATGGGACAGTGACCTCAAAATGTCCCGCCCATTGTAGCAGCTGCCTGCATCTCAGGCCGGTTCGTACACTTTGGTCGCTGCCTTGACCTGCGCAGCCAACATCAGCACGAAGCCGAGCGAGAGGACGGCGAGCGTCGCGCAGGTCGCGATTGCGGTTCCGGCGCCGGCGCGGTCGAGGATTGCCGTGAAGACGACCGGCGCGACGGCGTTGGCGAGGTTCTGTGGCAGGGACAGGCGAGCCGATTGCAGCCCAAATTCGCGCGGCGAGAACAGTGCGAGCGGCAGCAGTGCGCGGGCGACGGTCATGACACCGGAGCCGAAGCCGTAGAGCAGGATGAAGGTGACGAGCAGTGGCGTCGAGGGTGGTATCAGCAGCAGCATCAGGAAGCTTGATACCATCAGGCTCACGCCCATTGCGGCACTGAGGATCGGATTGCCGCGGCGGCCGAGGAGCATATCCAGGAAGCGGGCGGAAATGCCGATCACGCCGCGCGCCGAACCGAGCTGCAACGCCAGCGCAGGCGAGGCGCCGGACTGGCGGAGGATTTCGAGCAGCGATGGCGATACGCCGAACGTGACGAAGGTCGAGATCGTGGTTGCCGCGGCAACCAGCAGGAAGGCCTTGCGCTGTCCCGCAGGCGAGAGCGGCACCGGCGTTTCCTGTGCGGCGCTGCGATCCGCGGCAATGGCGATCGGCTTCGGCAGGGCGAAAACATGCAGCGGCAGGCAGACGAAAAACTGCAACGCCGCGCAGATCAGGAACGTCATGCGCCAGCCGACGGTCGCGTTCAGCTGACTGAGGATCGGCCAGAAAATCGCGCTCGAAAGGCCGGTGAACAGCATGAGGATGGCAATCACCCGTTTGCTGTCAGGACCGGCGCGCTCGACGACGGCGGTGTAGGCGGGGGCGGAAAGACCGAAGGCACCACCGGCGCCGATGGCGATCCAGGCAAGCCCATAAAGGATGATGCCCTGCGCGGCTGACAACAACAGCAGACCGATCGTGAAGACGATCGAGGAGGCGGCAAGCACGCGGGCGGCTCCATGTCGGGCGAGCAGCCGGCCGGTCGTTGGGCCGGCCAGGGCGCTGACGACCATCATGATGCTCAGCCCACCGAAGACCATCTCGTTCGGCAAGCCGAGATCGGGCGCAATGACGCGGCCCATGACACCGAGCATGTCGAAGGTGGTGCCCCAGCCAATCAACTGCGTGACGGCAAGCACGGCAATCGTCTGCACGGAGCGCAGGGGGATGGATCGAGACATGGCGGGCTTTGACGCGAACGGGGTAGGGGCGAGCAAGGTCGTAGCAGCTTCGCCGGCTGGTTGAAAGTGACAAGTGGACGACATCAAGGGCGCCTGCTGCGCCTGTTTTCTCGAAGGGATCGGACGATGGTGGCGCAGAAGGGCAAGGACCTGCTCCTGAAGATATTCAACGGAACGGCTTACGAAACGGTGGCGGGGCTGCGGTCGAAACGGCTCGCCTTCAACGCCGAAACCGTCGACGTGACCGACGCCGAGAGCGCCGGGCGCTGGCGCGAGTTGCTGGGCGGCGCTGGCGTGCAGCGTGCGTCGGTCTCGGGCGCTGGCATCTTCAAGGATGCCACCTCCGATGGCCTGGTGCGGAATGCATTTTTCAATGCGTCGATCCTGAGCTGGCAGATCATCGTCCCCGATTTCGGCATGGTGATGGGGCCGTTCCAGGCGAGTACGCTCGAATATTCCGGCCAGTATAACGGAGAGGTGATGTTCGAGTTGGCGCTGGAATCGGCCGGCGCCATCAGCTTCGAGGCGCTCTGATGCGGGCGGCGGGGGCAAGGGCGAACCGGCGCCGCGGCGAGATCGAGGCTGTCATCGATGGTGAACAGCGGATCCTCTGCCTCACGCTTGGCGCGTTGGCGGAACTGGAGACAGCGTTCTCCGCGGACAATCTCGTCGGTCTGGCCGAGCGCTTCTCGCGCGGACAACTGAAGGCCGCCGACATGATCCGCATCATCGGTGCCGGCCTTCGTGGCGGCGGCAATCTCTATTCCGATCAGGAGGTGGCGGAGGCGAGCATCGATGGCGGCATTGCCGGTTGCGCTGTTGTCGTCGGCAACCTGCTTGCCGCGACATTCATCGGGGAGAGCGCGGAGATTGCCCCGCGCCCCCTTTAGCCGCAGCAGATATCGAGGCCGATCGCGCGACGCCTTTCCCCTGGGCGCGCGTCCTCCACGTCGGTCTCTGTCTGCTGCGGCTGCCTCCAACTGTGTTCTGGGCGATGACGCCCGTTGAGTTTCATGTCGTTGCCGGCGGATTGGCGCCGCGCAGCACGGTGACCCGGGCCGATCTCGGCGCGCTGATGGCGCAATTTCCGGACGGCACGACACCCTCCAAACGAAGGAACGATTATGGAGAATGATGATGCCGACCTCTCCGCCATAACAGCACAGGCAGAGACACTTCAGCGCGCGCTCGACGGTCTCGAAAGCCGCTCGCGCTCGTTCGGCTCGGCCCTGTCGAGCGCTTTGCGCGGTGCGGTCGATGGCGGCAAGGGTCTTGATGACGTGCTGCGCAGTCTCGGCAGCCGCCTCGCGGATATTGCGCTTTCGGCCGGTTTGAAGCCGCTCGAGACGATGATCTCTGGCGCGGCGTCGAACCTTCTTGGCGGCTTCGGCAAGCTCCTGCCTTTCGCCGATGGCGGCGTGGTTTCGCAGCCGACCTACTTCCCGATGGCTGGCAACATGGGGCTGATGGGCGAAGCAGGTAGCGAGGCGATCCTGCCGCTGAAGCGCGGTGCCGACGGGGCGCTGGGTGTTGCCGCTTCGGGCGGGTCGTCCGGCCCGCAGATCGTCTTCAACGTGACTGCAACCGATGCGCAGAGCTTTCAGAAAAGCGAGGCGCAGATCTCCGCCATGCTGGCGCGCACGGCGATGCGCGGCCAGCGCAATCTCTGAGGCAATCATGGTAAATGGCTTCCACGAGGTGCGCTTTCCGCTGCGCCTGTCGCTGTCGACGAGCGGCGGCCCCGTCAGGCGCACCGATATCGTCAACCTTTCCAACGGCCGCGAGAGCCGCAACAGCCGCTGGCGCGACGCGCGGCGCAGCTATGACGCCGGCTCGGGGCTGCGTTCGGTTGCCGATCTCTATGAGGTGCTCGAATTCTTCGAGGCGCGCAGCGGCGAACTCTACGGCTTCCGCTTTCGCGATCCGGTCGATTGGACGTCGGGGCGGCCGGATATGCCGGTGACGGCATTGGATCAGGTTATCGGCATCGGCGATGGCACGACGGCAAGCTTTCAGCTTGCGAAGACCTATGGGGACACGGCTGCCAGCAGCGTTCGAACGATCCGCAAGCCGGCGGCAGGCTCGGTGATCATTGCTGTTGATGGCGTTGAGCAAGGACCTTCGGCCTTCGCTTGCGATGCCGCGACCGGCCTCGTGAGCTTTGCTGCCGGTCATATTCCTGCTGCGGGCGCGCCCATTACAGCGGGCTTCGAATTCGATGTGCCGGTTCGCTTCGCGATCGGCCGGATCGACGTCAATCTGTCGGCCTTCAACGCTGGCCGTATTCCGACAATTCCGCTGACGGAGATTGTGCCGTGAGAACCATTGATCCCTCTCTGGCGATGCACCTCGGTTGCGACGCTACGACGCTCTGCCATGCCTGGCGCGTGACGAGGCGGGATGGCGTCGTCCTCGGTTTCACCGAGCATGATCACGACCTCGCATTCGCCGATACCAGCTTTACGGCAGCGAGCGGCTTTTCGGCAAGCGCGACCGAGGAGGAAGCCGGTCTCCCTGCGGCGACCAACGACGTTGCGGGCGGCTTTTCCAGCGATGCGATTATCGAGGACGACCTTCAACGTGGCGTCTATGACGGCGCCCGTGTGGAGGTGTTCCTCGTCAATTGGTCGATGCCGGAGCAGCACTTGCTGATCAAGGTGCAGGAAATCGGCGAGGTCGTTCGCGATGCCGGTCAGTTTCGTGCTGAACTTCGCAGTTTTGCCCACCGCCTGAACCAGCCGCAGGGGCGCGTCTACGGTAGGCGTTGTGATGCTGCGCTTGGGGACGGCAGATGCGGTGTGGATCTGGCCCAGCCGCAATTTCACGCCGAAGGTATCGTGGCGCTGGTGCGTGACGAAAGCCAGATCCAGGTTTCCGGGATCGGCAGCATGGGCGACGACTTCTTCCGTTTCGGCGAACTGGCGTTTCTCGATGGCGCCGCCGAGGGGCAGGGCGGGATCATCGAGTCCTATTCCGGCGCCGATGGCGTGCTGACACTGTGGCTTCCGCTGACCGTGCTGCCCGAGGTCGGCGATCGGGTTCGCCTGACTGCCGGATGCGACAAGGCTTTTTCCACATGCCGAACAAAATTCTCCAACCATCTGAATTTCCGGGGGTTCCCGCATATACCGGGTGCCGACTTCGCCTATACCTACGCCGATGGCGAGACCGTTCATGACGGGAGCGCGTTGTTCAAATGAGACCCATTGAAGAGAAGGTGCTGAACGCCGCCGAGAGCTGGATCGGAACCCCATATCGCCATCAGGCGTCAACCAAGGGCGTCGGGTGCGATTGTCTCGGCCTGATCCGCGGCGTGTGGCGTGAGGTCTATGGCGAGGAACCGGAATTGCCGCCGCCCTATGCGCCAGACTGGGCCGAGCGAAGCGGCACGGACCGCCTGATGGCTGCGGCGCTGAAGCATTTCGGACCGCCGCTGCCACTGATGCAAGCACATCCGGGCGATGTGCTGCTGTTCCGCTGGCGGCCGGATGTGGCGGCGAAGCATGCCGGCATTCTCGCCGGCGAACGGCAATTCATCCATGCCTATGAGCAGGCTTCGGTCGTCTGTTCACCGCTGGTGCCGAGCTGGCGCAGGCGGATCGTGGCTGTGTTTCGCTTTCCCGAACACGACTCCGTTTCCGGCTGAAGCCGGCAATTCCTCTCCATTCTCCGGTGGTTCATGGCAACACTTCTCTTTCAGGCGGCCGGTGCAGCGCTCGGCAGCGTCTTCGGCCCGGTTGGCGCCATCATCGGCCGCGCAGCCGGTGCGTTCGCCGGAAGCGTCGTCGATCACGCCCTGCTTTCGCGCGGCTGGACGAAGGGACGGCGATCAACAGGGTCTATGGAACGGCTAGGGTGGGCGGGACGCTGATCTGGGCGACACGCTTCGAGGAGCAGGTGACGAGCGAGCGCACCGGTGGAAAATCCTCAAGCGGGCAGCGGGTCGAGACATTCCGCTACTTTGCCAATCTTGCGATCGGGCTTTGCGAGGGACCTGTCGCCTGTGTTCGCCGGGTCTGGGCTGATGGCAAGGAGCTCGACCTGACACGCGTCGAGATGCGGTTCTATCCCGGCGACCGCGATCAGCAGCCGGATCCCCTGATCGAGGCGAAGCAGGGAGCCGGCATGGCGTCGGCCTATCGCGGGCTTGCCTATGTCGTTTTCGAGCGGCTGCCGTTGGATGCCTATGGCAACCGTATCCCGCTGCTGCAGTTCGAGGTTGTCCGACCGATCGGTACGCTGGAGAGCCAGATCAAGGCTGCCTGCATCATCCCGGGTGCGACCGAACATGGCTACCGCACGGTCGCCGTCTCCGAAAGCACGGGGGCTGGCAGCGCGCGGGTCCTGAACCGCCACAGCCTGCAAGGACTGACCGACTGGGACGTTTCGATCGACGAACTCATGGCGCTCTGCCCAAACCTCGAACGCGTCGCGTTTGTCGTCTCATGGTTCGGGACCGATCTGCGCGCGGGTGAATGCCGCATTCTGCCCGGCGTGGAAGTTTCGGCGCGTAACGAAAGCAGCCTATGGTCGGTCTCCGGCCAATCGCGTGAGAGCGCCCACCTCGTCAGCCGGAGCGGTGGTGGTCCCGCCTACGGCGGCACACCTGATGATGCGAGTGTTGTCTCGGCGATCGCCGATCTCAAGGATCGCGGGCTTGCGGTCTACCTCTGTCCTTTTGTGATGATGGATATCCCGGCCGGCAACAGCCTGCCGGACCCGTACGGGGCCTCGGCCCAACCTGCCTATCCCTTGCGCGGGCGGATCACCTGCCACCCGGCGATCGGCCAGGCGGGAAGCGTGGACCGGACCGCAGAGGCGGCAGGCCAACTGTCCGCCTTCACGGGGGCGGCGCAGGTGACAGATTTTTCGGTCGACGGACAGCGTGTGACCTATGCCGGCGGCGAGACCGGCTACCGCGGCTTCATCCTGCACTACGCGCAACTGGCAAAGGCGGCGGGTGGTGTCGACGGCTTCATTGTCGGATCGGAATTGCGTGGGCTGACGCACGTGCGCGATGGAGCCAATGGCTTTCCATTCGTCGCGGCGCTGACGGCTCTCGCAGCCGATGTGAAGTCGCTCGTGCCGGCGACGAAGCTGACTTACGGCGCCGACTGGAGCGAGTACTTCGGCTACCATCCACAGGATGGCAGCGGCGATGTCTTTTTCAATCTCGATCCGCTCTGGTCGTCACCGGCGATCGATGCCGTCGGCATCGACAATTAAATGCCGTTGGCCGATTGGCGGGATGACGATCTCGCGAACGCCAGCCCTGACGGTTTCCGGACAGCCGATGACGTCCAGGCGATGACTGTGGCGATCAGTGCGGGCGAGGGTTTCGATTGGTACTACGAGAGTGACGCGGCCCGCCGGCCGAGGGAGCGTAGTCCGATTTCGGACGGGTTCGCCGGAAAGCCCTGGGTTTTTCGCTACAAGGATATCGCGAGCTGGTGGTCCAATCCTCATCATGAGCGGATCGGTGGCGTGGAAATCCCGACGCCGACATCGTGGGTACCGCGCAGCAAACCTGTCTGGTTCACTGAACTCGGCTGCGGCGCCATCGACAAGGGCGGCAACCAGCCGAACATCTTTGCGGATCCGAAGTCGTCGGAAAGTGCAGCTCCCTATTTTTCCAACCGCGGTTCTGAGAGTAAGCGAATCCGACAGGGCGGAGTGGCTTTATCCCACCGCTGACGAACTCGCCGATTTCGGCCATCCGCAAAACAGCCTCAGCCTGCGTGTCCGGCAACTTGGGGAACGTGTGCCGCTCGGCATTCCGGCGCACGCGACATGTGTTGTGTGAGTTTCATCTTGAAGGAGAGAAAATGATAGATCTCAAGAATTGGTACAGTTCGAAGACCATTTGGGGCGCGCTGATTTCAATCGTCGCATCCGTGTTGCATTTTGCCGGTATCGACCTTGGTGCGACGGACAAGAGCCAGTTGGTCGACTCAGTCGTCAACATAGCTGGCGCACTCGGCGGCCTGCTCGCTGTTTACGGGCGTGTCACCGCCAAGGCGACCATCAAGTCCGTTTCTTGAATCCGGCGCGGCGAGCGGAAAGCTTCGTTCGCCGACCGGACTTTTGAACACGCCTGGCGTGAATTCGGAATTGTTCTAAATATCAAGGATTACAAGGCATTCATTTGCCATTCAGGTCTCTTGAGTACATAGTCTGGGCCAAGTTAGTATCCATTGAAAGCATTGCACATGGCCTCTCCCTTGAGCGTCGCAGCGCTAGCCGCCGGGCTGGCGATAACGTCGCCCTCACCGGATAATCCGCGTACCCTGACGGTGCGTGTTGCAGGCGATTGCAGCGAGGCCGCGCGCGAGGTTGTGGAAAAAACGGGAGGGCAGCTCCTTTCCGTTCAGCCTGCTGGCGACAGCTGCATCATCACCGTCCTCGTCCAAGGCAACGGACAGCGCCCGCGTAAAGTGACCGTCAAGGTTCCGATGTAGGCAGAATCGCCCTATCTAGACGCCAAGAGATCAAGCGGAGCAAAGCGGACCGATGCGCATTCTGGTAGTCGAAGACGATGTCAACCTGAACCGGCAGCTCAGCGACACGTTGAAGGAAGCCGGTTACGTCGTCGATCAGGCCTTTGACGGCGAGGAGGGCCACTTCCTCGGCGATACCGAGCCTTATGACGCGATCATTCTCGATATCGGACTGCCGGAACTGGATGGCGTCACGGTGCTCGAAAAGTGGCGTGGCGCAGGTCGCGGCATGCCCGTGCTGATCCTGACGGCGCGCGACCGCTGGAGCGACAAGGTCGCGGGCATCGACGCCGGCGCGGATGACTACGTCACCAAGCCGTTCCATGTCGAGGAAGTGCTGGCACGCATCCGCGCCCTGATCCGCCGCGCGGCGGGGCATTCCTCGTCCGAGATCATCTGCGGCCCCGTGCGGCTCGATACCAAGAGCTCAAAGGCGACAGTCAATGGTGTGGCGCTGAAGCTGACCTCGCATGAGTACCGGCTGCTGTCCTATCTCATGCATCACATGGGGGAAGTGGTTTCGCGTACCGAGCTGGTCGAACATATGTACGATCAGGATTTCGACCGCGATTCCAATACGATCGAGGTTTTCGTCGGGCGCCTTCGCAAGAAGATGGGCGTCGATCTGATCGAAACGGTGCGCGGGCTCGGCTACCGCATCCAAGCGCCGAACAATGCGAATTAAATCGCTTACTGCACGCGTCCTGCTGCTGACCACGATCTGGTCGACTGTCGCGCTTGTCGTCATCGGGTTGCTGATCTCGACGCTCTACCGAAAGAGCGCGGAGCGCGGCTTCCAGGACCTTTTGCGCGCCCAACTCTATAATGTCGTCAATTCCGTTACGATCGGCGACCAAGGGGCGCTCAGCGGCAGCCCGCAACTTGGCGACCTGCGTTTTGCGCAGCCGAAGACGGGCTGGTATTGGGTCGTCGAACCACTCGGCACCTACACGGCGCCGCCGCTCGTGTCGCCCTCGCTGGGTTCCGCGTCGATCCCTGTACCCTCTGTTCTCGAAGCGCCCTTCGACAAGAATTATGAGCGCTACTATCAGGTGACGGATGCTGCGGGGAATCGGATCCAGGTTGCCGAGACCGAGGTCGTGCTGGATACTGACGGTCGCGCCGCCCGCTTCCGCGTGACCGGCAACGTCGATGTTGTCGAGAACGACGTTCGCAATTTCTCCCATAGCCTTTACCTGGCGCTAGCCGGCTTCGGTGTCGGCAGCCTGATCGTCAACGCACTGGCGATTCTCTACGGCCTCAAGCCGCTCGACAAGGCGCGCGCCGCGCTCGAGCGAATTCGCGCCGGCGAGAGCGAGCAGTTGAAGGGCGATTTTCCGCGCGAAATCCTGCCGCTCGCCAACGAGGTCAACGCGCTGATCGACAGCAATCGCCGCATTGTCGAGAGGGCGCGCATGCAGGTCGGCAACCTTGCCCACTCCCTGAAGACGCCGATTGCCGTGCTGCTCAACGAGGCGCGCGTGCTGGAACGCACGCACGGCGATCTCGTGCGCGGCCAGGCGGAGGCGATGCAAGGCCAGGTGCAGTCGTATCTGAACCGTGCCCGCATTGCGGCGCAACGCGAATCCGTGCTTGCCCGCACCGACGCCGAACCCGCTCTTGAGCGCCTGGTGCGCGTGATGCGGCGCTTGAACCCCGACAAGCAGTTTGAACTCACGGCGGCGCAGCCACATGTTGCGGTCGCCATGGAACAGCAGGACCTAGAAGAGATCGTCGGTAACCTTTTGGAGAACGCCGCCCGTTTCGCGGCGACCAAGGTTCGCGTTTCCGTCGCGGAAGCACCGGAGGAGGTCAAGGGCACGGAAGGCAGCGGGCGTCGCCACTGGGTCGAGCTCGTTGTCGAGGACGATGGGCCAGGACTTGAGCAGGATCAGGTTCGCGAGGCGCTGAAGCGCGGCAAGCGGCTGGACGAAAGCAAACCGGGCACCGGCCTTGGACTTTCGATCGTGACGGAGATTTCCAACGAGTATCAGGGGCGGCTCGAATTGTCCCGCGGCGAATGGCAGGGATTGAAGGCCCGGCTTATTTTGCCTGGCATCACAAAGGATGTTGCGTGAGCATTTGCTTGATGTCACATAGACATAGGCGATTGCATAGCATGCTTTGCCTTATTGCCGACACGGCTTGGTGCGCGTGTGGCTGCGTAATTGACACCTAATTCTGGTTCGGCTGAATGATGCTACGTTCGCAAGGCATGATCGTTTCCTCGCTTCTTGTCGCCATCACGCTTTCAGCGTGCCAATCGACAAAAAGCGGTGGCTCCGGCGGTCTTTTCTCGAGGAAACCTCCTGCTTCGGCTACCTATATCGCGGCGTTGCAGGGCGGCATCATCGGTCGCAGCGGCGTGGATATCAGCGACAGCGACCGCCAGCGCGCCCTGGAAGCCGAGTATCGCGCGCTAGAAAGTGCTGCAGTTGGACAGCCTGTTGTCTGGAGCGGGCGCAATGTCAGCGGCAGGGTCGTCGCGTCTGCACCCTACCAGGTCGGCTCGCAGAACTGCCGTCAGTATACCCATAGCGTGACGATCGGCGGCAAGGAAACTGTGGCGCGCGGTTCCGCCTGCCGAAACGATAATGGCAGTTGGTCGCCCCTCGGCTGAGCGACGGCAGAATTGACTGCTCGGGCTATGTTGCGGCCAAACGCCTCAAATAATCGTCATTGCGGCTTTGCTTGTTGGAATAGATGTTCGCTTCGAGTATTTGGCATCTATGCTTTTCTGGATTCTTGTGGCCGCTCTGACGGCCGCCGTCGCTGCCGTTCTGCTTTACCCGCTTCTGCGTGACACGAGAGCGGTCGATGACGCGCATGCCGGGGAGGCTGCCGTCTATCGCGATCAGTTGCGGGAACTCGATCGCGATCTCTCTGGTGGGCTGATTTCAGAGGATGAGGCCGATTACGCGCGAGCCGAAATTGGCCGGCGCCTGATCACTGTCTCGGCCGCGCCGGTCATCGATCGCAAGGCCTCGAAACATCACCGTCTTTCCGAGGCGTTCGTGCTGTTGCTCCTGCCGATGGTGGGGCTCTGTCTTTACATTTTTGTTGGGCGACCCGATTTGCCGTCGCAGCCGCTGCAAGCCAGACTTGAGAATCCCGGCAACGATATGGCGATCCTGGTCGCCAAGGCCGAGCGGCACCTGGCGCAAAATCCCGATGACGGCAAGGGCTGGGACGTCCTGGCACCGATATACTTCAACACTATGCGTGTCGCCGATGCCGAGAATGCCTATCGCCGCGCGATCCGTCTGCTCGGGCCGAGCCCGGCGCGGCTGGACGGCCTTGCCGAGACGCTGATGGCGATCTCGGACGGTGTGGTCACCGAAGATGCGCGCAAGGTGTTGGAGCAGTCGCTTCAGCTAGATCCCGACAATCCGAAGGCCCGGTTCTACATTGCGCTTAGCATGGAGCAGGCTGGTCAGGCAGCAGAGGCCAAGGTCGCCTTCGAGGCGCTCGCGAAGCAATCGCCGGCCGACGCGCCCTGGTTGCCGCTGGTCGCCGAACACATTGCGAAGAATGGCGGCGCGCCGCCGAGCGGTGCCGCGCGCGTGCCGGGTAATCCGACGCAGGCTGAGGTTGCCGCTGCGGAGAGCATGAGTCCGGGCGACCAGCAACAGATGATCCGCGGCATGGTGGAGAGCCTTGATGCCAAGCTGACCCAGGACCCGAACAATCTGGAAGGCTGGCTACGGCTTGTCCGCTCTTATGTCGTATTGAAAGACACGGATCGCGCAGTTGCGGCTCTGAAGCGCGGACTGGCAACGTTTCCGGCCAGCAGCGGACAAGGCAAGCAACTCCTTGCGCTGGCGCAAGAACTTGGCATTGCGATGGATGGCGGCGTGTCGCCGAGCGGCGCCGCGAGCGCGCCCGGTAATCCCACCCAGGCTGAGGTTGCCGCAGCCGAGAGCATGAGTGCCGGTGACCAGCAACAGATGATCCGCGGCATGGTGGAAAGCCTTGATGCCAAGCTTACCCAGGACCCGAACAATCTGGAAGGCTGGCTGCGGCTTGTGCGTTCTTATGCCGTATTGAACGAAAAGGCGCACGCGGTCGACGCGTTGCAGCGTGGACTCGCGGTATTCCCTGCAACCGGCGAGCAAGGCAAGCAACTGTTGGCGCTGGCGCGAGAGCTCGACATTGCGACAGAAGGAATGACGGAATGACGCGCAAGCAAAAGCGCCTGGCGGTGATCGGTGGCGGCATGAGCTTCATCATTGCGGCGGTGCTGCTCGTCATGTTCGCCTTCAGCCAGTCGGTGGCCTATTTCTACATGCCTTCCGATCTGGCGAAAACGCCGGTGGCACCGGAAACCCGCATACGTCTCGGTGGCCTGGTGGGCGAGGGCAGTATCGTGCGCGGGAAAGGATCGACAGTTCGATTCGCGGTCACCGACCCCAGTGGAGAGAGCGTGAGCGTCAGGTACGCTGGCATTCTCCCAGATCTGTTCCGTGAGGGGCAGGGCGTGGTGACCGAAGGCCGGTTCGAAGGGGCGAGCCATGAATTCGTCGCCGATACGGTGCTGGCCAAGCACGACGAGAAATACATGCCGAAGGAAGTCGCCGACAAGCTGAAAGAGCAGGGGCTGTGGCAGCACGCGGGAGAACCGCAATGATCATCGAGATCGGCCACTATGCCCTCATCCTGGCGCTGGCGACGGCGCTCGTGGTCTCCGTCGTGCCGGCGATCGGTGCAAGGCGCCTCGACCGTGCGATGATGGATCTGGCCTCGGTCGGGTCGCTGGCGATGTTCGC
>Ga0102591_1002500_pt1 | contig 19687 bp, 17 predicted proteins | sample AraplaCol_mCL_r2_2_FD_76860 | JGI IMG/M metagenome (GOLD analysis project Ga0102591, IMG submission 76860) | Arabidopsis root microbial communities from North Carolina, USA - plate scrape MF_Col_mCL_r2 (SPADES assembly) (version 2) | ecosystem: Host-associated > Plants > Roots > Endosphere... | reverse complement strand
GGCCGGCGAGGTTGTCAACGCGTTTCACACATCAATTTTCACGTGGCACGTCCTGCACCGCCTCCGGACCGCCCTCGCCCACGGCCGCACGGCGTTCGGGCGGCTTACACGTTGAAGCGGAAATGCAGCACGTCGCCTTCCTGGACGCGGTATTCCTTGCCTTCCAGGCGCAGGCGACCGGCGTCGCGCGCGCCGGACTCGCCCTTGTACTTGATGAAATCGTCGAAGGCGATGGTTTCGGCGCGAATGAAACCCTTCTCGAAGTCGGTGTGGATCACGGCGGCGGCCTGCGGCGCGGTCGAGCCACCCTTCACCGTCCAGGCGCGCACTTCCTTCACGCCCGCGGTGAAGTAGGTCTGCAGACCGAGCAGCTTGTATGCGGCACGGATCACCCGGTTCAGGCCCGGCTCGTCCAGGCCAAGATCGGTGAGGAACGCATCGCGATCGGCGTCGTCGAGCTGGCTCAGCTCTTCCTCGATGGCAGCACACACCGGCACGACTTCGGCGCCCTCGGTGACGGCGCGGGCGCGCACGGCGTCCAGGTGGGGATTGTTCTCGAAACCGTCTTCCTGCACGTTGGCCACGTACATCACCGGCTTGAGCGTGAGCAGGAACAGGTCGCGCAGCACCAGCTTGTCGTCGTCGGACAGGCCAAGCGCGCGCGCGGGCTTGCCGTCGTCCAGGCCCGCGCGGACGCGGCCGAGCACTTCCACGCGCACCTTCGCGTCCTTGTCGCCCGTCTTGGCCGAGCGCTCTGCCCGCTGCAGCGCCTTCTCCACCGACTCCAGGTCGGCGAGCGCCAGCTCGGTGTCGATCGTGTCGATATCGGAAATCGGATCGATGCGGTTGCTGACGTGGATGACGTCGTCGTTCTCGAAGCAGCGCACGACATGCGTGATCGCATCGACCTCGCGGATATGCGCGAGGAACTTGTTGCCCAGGCCCTCGCCGCTCGCCGCGCCTGCGACGAGGCCGGCGATGTCGACGAATTCCACCGCAGTCGGAATGACCTTCTGCGGCTTGACGATATCCGACAGCGCATTGAGGCGCGGATCCGGCACGGGCACGACACCGACGTTCGGCTCGATCGTGCAGAACGGGAAGTTGGCCGCGGCGATGCCGGCCTTGGTCAGGGCGTTGAAGAGGGTCGACTTGCCGACGTTCGGCAGGCCGACGATGCCGCATTTGATGCCCATGGCGTTGTTCCGTGACTCGAGATTCGAAATTCGGGATTCGGGATTCGCAAAGCGACTTCGCTTCGGCGAATCCCGAATCCCCAATCCCTAATCCCTGCCCGTATGAAGCCGTTTCATGGCTTCGTTGAAATCGCCGGCGACCGCCAGCGGAAGGACGTCGTCGGCATCGCTGATGGCGCGCAGGATCGAAGCCTCGTCGTCCGCACCCGGCTTGCCGAGTACCCAAGACGTCACGCGGTCCTTGTGGCCCGGATGGCCGATACCTATGCGCAGGCGATGGTACTTGCCGTGGCCGAGCAGCTTGGTGATATCGCGCAGGCCGTTCTGCCCGCCGTGGCCGCCATCGAACTTCAGGCGCGCCGTACCCGGTGCCAGGTCCAGTTCGTCGTGGACGACCAGCATCTGCTCCGGCTCGATCTTCCAGTAACGCAGCGCGGCTGCGACCGACTTGCCGGAAAGGTTCATGAACGTGGCCGGCTTGAGCAGCCACAACGACTGGCCACCGACGTTGATCTTGGCGGTCTCGCCAAAGAGCTTGGATTCCAGCCCGAAGCGGACGCCCTGGCGCAACGCGAGGGCATCCACAAACCAGAACCCGGCGTTGTGCCGGGTCCGGAGATGTTCGGCACCGGGGTTCCCCAGGCCGACGATGAGGCGCAAACCGTCCATCGTGAAGTCACGCCGAGGCCTGCCCGCGCGTGCGGGCAGGCCATCGGGACGCGATTACTTCTCGTCCTTCTTGGCGGCCTTGGTCGCCGGCACTTCGGCCGGCGGAGCGTCGGTGGTCTCTTCCGACTCGACGCGACCGTGCTTGGCGATCACGACGGCGACGTCGTGTTCCTTGCCCAGCTTCAGTTCCGGCAGCTCGACGCCCTTGGGCAGCTTGATGTCGGACAGGTGGACGATGTCGCCCACGGCCAGCTTCGACAGGTCGATCTCGATGAACTCCGGCAGATCCTTCGGCAGGCAGCTGACGGTGACTTCATTGAGCTCGTGCGTGATCACGACGTCGGCGGACTTGCCGGCCGGCGAGCCTTCCTGGTTCAGGAAGTGCAGCGGCACGGAGGCCTTCAGCGCGGCGTTCAGATCAACGCGCTGGAAATCCAGGTGCATGATGATCTGCTTGAACGGATGGCGCTGGATGTCGCGCAACAGCACGGCTTCGACGGCACCGTCGATGTCGAGGCTGAGGATCGACGAGTAGAACCACTCGTTCTGCTGGGCAAGCCAGATCTTCTCGTGGTCCAGCTGGATGGCCTTCGGCTCGGTCTTTCCGCCGTAGACAATGGCCGGGATGCTGGCGGCATGACGAAGGCGGCGGCTCGCACCCTTCCCTTCGACCTTGCGGCCAGTGGCCTTGAGGGTATGTTCGGACATTTTCGTTTACTCACTTACTGCGTTATGCCGCCTCGCGGCGGCGATGTGACTCTTCCGCGACCAGAAGAGCCTTTGGACCGGGACCGGAAAACGATCCCGAAAACTTTCAATCCACGTACAGCGAACTGACCGACTCGCCGAACGCAACGCGTCGGATCGTCTCGGCCAGCAGCTCGGCGACGCTGAGCTGGCGAATCTTGCTGCAGGCCCGCGCCGCGTCGGACAGCTTGATGGTGTCGGTGACCACCAGCTCGTCGAGCTGCGACTTGGTCACGTTGTCCATCGCCGCGCCCGACAGCACCGGGTGCGTGCAGTACGCGACCACCTTGGTCGCGCCCTGCGCCTTGAGCGCATTCGCCGCCGCACACAGCGTGCCCGCGGTGTCGACGATGTCGTCGACCAGCACGCAGGTCTTGCCGGCGACGTCGCCGATGATGTTCATCACCGTGGCGACGTTGGCGCGCGGCCGGCGCTTGTCGATGATCGCCAGGTCCGCGTCGTCCAGGCGCTTGGCGATCGCTCGCGCGCGCACCACGCCGCCGACGTCCGGCGAGACCACCACCATGTTGTCCGTACCGTGCGCGCGCCAGATGTCGGCGAGCAGCAGCGGCGAGGCATACACGTTGTCGACCGGCAGATCGAAGAAGCCCTGGATCTGGTCGGCGTGCAGGTCGACCGTCAAAACGCGATCGGTACCGACCGCGCTGAACATCTTCGCCGCGACCTTCGCCGTGATCGGTACGCGCGATGAACGCGGGCGGCGATCCTGGCGGGCGTAGCCGAAATACGGCACCACCGCGGTCACGCTGGCCGCCGAGGCGCGCTTGAGCGCGTCCACCAGCACCAGCAGTTCCATGAAATTCTCCGCCGTCGGCGCGTTCGTCGGCTGGATGACGAACACTTCCTGGCGACGCACGTTCTCCTCGATTTCCACCTGCACTTCGCCGTCGGAGAAACGACCGACGAGCGCCTTGCCCAGACGGATGCCGAGTTCCTTGCACACCGAGTCGGCGAGCGGGCGGTTGGCGTTGCCGCTGAAAATCAGCAGGTTGCGATCGTTCTGCATGGTCGGGCCGGTGGGGATCAAGGATTCGGGATTGGAGATTCAGCGGCGGCTTGAGAATCCCCAATCCCGAATGCCCGATCCTCAAGCAAGGTGGTGCGGATTGAGTTGGCAGGGGCGGTAGGATTCGAACCTACGAATGCCAGGATCAAAACCTGGTGCCTTGGGCCACTTGGCGACGCCCCTGCAGTGGAGCCCGTCAGGGCACCGATGTTGCCTGTTTCGTCCAGTCCGCCAGTGCACGGTGCAGCGGCGAGGCTTGCGCCCCTTCCGCCACCCAGGCGCGAAGCCCGGTCGGCAATGCGGCCAGCGCCGCCTCTGCGGATTCGCGCGTGGCGAATTCGACGAAGCACCCGCTGCCGGAGCCGGTCAGGCGCGGCGAACCGATGTGCGACAGCGCAGCGAAAACAGCCTCGACGGCTGGTTCGCGCGCGCGCAACACCGGCTCGAACGCATTCCCGAGCGGCACACCCGAAACGAAGTCCGACATTGTCGCGGGCGGGGCATCACGCGTCAATTCAGGCGATTTGAATAAAGTCGCCGTCGGCGCATGGACACCGGGGTCTGCCAGCACATACCAGGCGGGCGGCAGCTCGACCGGCGAAAGCCGCTCGCCGACGCCTTCTGCCCATGCATTCTCACCACGTACGAAGACGGGAACGTCAGCGCCCAGCTTCAGGCCCAGCTCGGCCAGGCGGTCCACGCCCAGAGCGGTTCCCCAGAGCGCATCGAGTGCGACCAGAACCGTCGCAGCATCGGACGACCCGCCGCCGAAGCCACCCCCGGCCGGGGTGCGCTTGTCGATAATGATGTCGGCACCTTGACGGCAATTGGCCGCCAATCGGAGCATGTTAGCGGCCCGAACCGTCAGATCATCGGATTCGGCGACACCGGGAACCGACGGCCCATGGCGCCGGATTTCACCGTCGCCACGGACGCGCAACCGCACCGTGTCACCCCACGCCAAGATCCTGAACACCGTCTGGAGCAGGTGATAGCCATCGTCGCGGCGACCGGTGATCCGAAGGAACAGGTTCAGCTTCGCCGGCGCCGGCCAGACGGTCCACGCCGCATTCGAGGCAACGTCGCTCACGGGGTTGCGCCGGGCGCCCATTCATCGACGATCAACCGGACCTTCGCCCCGCCCTGCGTCGCGGTGAGGCGCGCAGGAAGCACCGGCCCGGCGGCCGCGGCGGCGTCGGGCCGCCACTGCGTGTAGTCGATGATCCAGCCGGCCTGCGCCAGGCGGACCGGGCGATTGCCTTCGCCGTAGACGATCCGGGCTTCGCCGAAGCGGGTGGGATCGGCACCCACGCCGCGCACCCAGTCGGCCAGCGCGCGCACGGGAATGTTCCAGCCGGTGGTTTCCAGAAGCAGCGCCTCGACATCGCCGCCTTCGCGCGGCCCGCCTTCGATGCCGTCCAGCCGCCCGATCGTGTCGTCGCCGCTTAGGCGCCAGCTCTGCCGGGTGACGGGCGCGCTGAGCGATACCGAATAGCGATCGCCCGACTGCTGCCAGTCGATGCGCCCGCTCCCGCCCTGCTTTCCGTTGGAGACCGCGATGCGCCCCGACAGCGACCAATCGGTCACCGCCGCTCGGCCCGCGTCCTGCGCATGCGCCTGTGCCAGGTCGACCGGCACTTCGGGCGCGCGCGTCGGCCGGGAAACGCAACCGGCGAGGATCAGCGCCGCAGCGAGCGGCGCGAGGAATGCGCGAAGCTTCATGCGCCGGTCTTCTCCAGCGCGCGCTTGAGCGAGCGGTTGTCCGGATCGATCTTGCGCGCCTGCTCGAAGACCTTGCGCGCCTCGTCCTTGCGGCCCATTGACCACAGAACCTCCGCCAGATGCGAGGCGATCTCCGCATCCTTCTGCAGCGTCAGCGCGCGGCGCAACTCGACCAGCGCCTCTTCCTTGCGGCCCAGGCGAAAGAGCACCCAGCCGTAGCTGTCGATGATCGCCGCGTTGTCGGGCTCGGCCGTGCGCGCGCGCTCGATCAGCTGCAACGCTTCCTGGTAGCGCGTGGTGCGATCGGCCAACGTGTAACCCAGCGCGTTGAGCGCGGCGACGTTGTCGGGTTCGGCGACGAGGATCTTGCGAAGGTCGGCTTCGGCACGCGGAATGTCGTCGCGGCGTTCCCAGCTCAGGCCGCGCGCGTAGAGGATTTCCGGATCGTCCGGGAAAGCCGCCAGGCCACGCGCATAAACCTCCATTTCGCCGGCCGCGTCGTCGTCCTTGTCGCGCAGCGAGGCTTCCAGCAGATACGCGTCGCGACGCGCTTCGTCGTCGGCCGCGGCGTCGGCCTGCAGTTCGCGCAGCGATTTGTAGGCTTCGTCGTTGCGCTTGAGTTCGTGCAGCACGTTCGCCGCGCGCAGCCGCGCCGACAAGCGCTGGCCACCACCCGGCACGCCGCGATACCAGGCGAGCGCTTCGTCGTAACGCTCGAGGAATTCGGCGATCTGGCCCAGCAGCAGACGACGCTGCGGGTCGGGATCGCTCGAACGCCCACGCAGTTCGTCGTACAACCGGCCCAGTGCCGTCTTGTCTTCGGCCTGCGCGAGCAGCGCCGCACGCAGCGCGTAGCTCTGGTCGTCCTGCGGGCCCTTCGCCAGCACGGCCTCGGCCGCGGCGTAGTCGCCCATGCGGTGATATTCGTCGGCGATGGCGCGACGCAACTCTGTGTCATTGCCGGCCTGTTCGGCGAGCGATTCCAGCAGTTCGCGGGCGCCGTCGGTCTTGCCGGCTTCGCGCAGCTGGCTCGCACGCAGCAGGCCGACGCGGGCTTCGCCCGGGAATCGCTCCACGACCTCGGCGACGATGCGCTCGACCAGTTCCGGCTGTTCCAGCGCCTGCGCGAGGCCGCCGAACGCAAGCCACGCCTGAAGCTTGTTCGGAATGCGTCCGCCGTCGACGAGCTTGTCGAGCAGGCGCGCCGCCTGCTTCGGATCGCGCGCGCCGCCGGAGAGCACGCCCAGCGCCTGGCGCCAGCCGGCATCGCCGGGCGCCTGCAGCAGTTCGGTGAGGTGCTTGCGGGCCTCGCGCTCGTTGCCGCGGCGGATCGCCAGCACGGCCTCGGCGGCGGACAGGCTCAAGCCCTCGCCGCCCTTCTGTCGCCACAACTTCAGCGCTTCGGCGGCGCGCTTGTCGTCCTTGGCCAGCAGCGCGATGCGGGTCGCGCGCTCGGCCAGCGCCACGTCGTCGGCCTGCCGGGCCGCATCGAGGTACGCCTGCGCGGCCTCGTCCAGGCGCCCGGACTGCAGCGCGAATTCGCCCTCGAGCAGCGCCTCCAGCGAAGCGCCGGTCGGGTCGGCCGGGGATGGGGACGGCGCCTTCTCGGCCGCCAGCAGCGGCGCGAAGGCGGAAGCAACTACGAGGGCGAAACAGAGCGTGCGCGAGGCAGCGGGCATTCGAACGGGCCTGAAGGGAGCCGGGACGGGATGGGGCCGGTAGAATGGCGGCCTCCGGGTAGCCAGCAGCTTATCGCAAGCACCTGAACGAAGGTCCGGCGTCAATGAGTTTGTTCGTACTAGGCATCAATCACCAGACGGCGCCGGTCAGCCTGCGCGAACGCGTGGCGTTTTCGTCCGCCACGGTGCCGGCTGCGCTGGATGCCCTGAAGACGCTCCCGCAGGTGCAGGAAGTCGCCCTGCTCTCCACCTGCAACCGGACCGAGCTTTACGCCGTATCCCACGACGACGGCCAGGCGCTCGCCGACTGGCTCGCCACGCATCCCGACGACATCGGCGACCTGCACGCCTACCTCTACCGTCATCGCGACGCCGATGCGGTCCGCCACCTGTTCCGGGTCGCGACCGGTCTGGATTCGCTGGTACTGGGCGAGCCGCAGATCCTCGGCCAGGTGAAGGACGCGTGGGCGACCGCGCGCCACGCCGGCACACTCGGCAACCAGCTCGACCGCCTGTTCCAGCACGCCTTCAGCACCGCCAAGCGCGCACGCACCGACACGCGCATCGGCGCCAACCCGGTGTCCGTCGCCTCGGCCGCGGTGCGCCTGGCGCAGGAATCCTTCGCGCGGCTGGATGAATCCACCGTGCTGATGATCGGCGCCGGCGAGACCATCGAGCTGGCCGCGCGCCACCTCGTGCAGGCACGTGCGAAGCGGCTGCTCGTCGCCAACCGCACGCTCGCGCATGCACAGGAACTGGCCAGCCGCCACGGCGGTGTCGCGCTACCTCTCAGCGAGATCGACAAGCACCTGGGCGAAGCCGACGTGGTGATCTCCGCTACCGCCAGCCGCGATCCGATCCTGCAACGTCCGCAGGTCGCCGCCGCGCTCGCCACGCGCAAGCATCGGCCGATGCTGCTGCTCGACCTCGCCGTGCCGCGCGACATCGCGCCCGACGTGGCCGAACTGAAGGACGTGTTCCTCTACACGGTCGACGACCTGGAACGCGCCATCGAGGACAACCGCCGCAGCCGCCGAGAAGCCGCGACGGAAGCCGAAGCCATCGTAGAAATGCAGGTCGCGCGCTTCACCGAAACGATGGTCGCCAGCACGCGTACCGAGCCGCTCAAGCGCCTGCGCGCGCACGGCGAGGCCGCCAAGGCCGACGTACTGGCGCGCGCGCAGCAGCAGCTCTCCGCCGGGCAGGATCCCGCCGAGGTGCTGAATTTCCTCGCGCATACACTAACCAACCGCCTGCTTCATGCGCCGACGATCGCGCTGCGCGAAGCCGCGCTGACCGGCAATGCCGAACTGGCACGCGCGGCGGAGAAGCTGTTCACCGAAGGCGACGTGGAACGCAACGAGAAGCGTGTGGATGGAGAGGACAAGCGGGAGGCCTAGCGACGTTCGCGTCGGCTTCGCTTCACCCGCTTCCCCTTCCTCCAACCGGTTCCCCGCCCCATGACGCCCAGCCTGCGCCGCAAGCTCGAAGCCCTCGCCGAACGCCGCGACGAACTCGAACGCCTGCTTTCCGATCCCGGCGTCATCAGCGATGCGGATCGCTTCCGCCGTTTCTCGCGCGAGTTCGCGCAGCTGGAGCCGGTGGCGAGCGCGCTCAAGGCCGAAACGCAGGCAAAGGAAGACCTTTCGGCCGCGCAGGCGATGCGCGACGACCCGGAACTGACGGAACTCGCGCAGGACGAGATCGCAGCCGCGCAGGAACGACTCGAACGACTCGACGCCGAATTGCTCGCGCACCTGATCCCGAAGGATCCGCGCGACGAAGGCGATATCTACCTGGAAGTGCGCGCGGGAACCGGCGGCGACGAGGCCGCGATCTTCGCCGGCGACCTCTTCCGCATGTACGCCCGTTACGCCGAGCGGCAGGGCTGGAAGGTCGAGATCGAATCGAACAGTCCCGGCGAACACGGGGGTTTCAAGGAAGTCATCGCGCGAGTGGAAGGACGTGGCGCGTACTCGCGGCTGAAATTCGAATCGGGCACGCATCGCGTGCAGCGCGTGCCGGAAACCGAATCGCAGGGCCGCATCCACACCTCCGCGGCGACCGTGGCCATCATTCCGCTGGAAGCCGATACCGACCAGCAGATCGAGATCAATCCGGCCGACCTGAGGGTGGACACGTTCCGCTCCAGCGGCGCGGGTGGCCAGCACGTCAACAAGACCGAATCGGCGATCCGCATCACCCACGTGCCCAGCGGGATAGTCGTGGAAAGCCAGACCGAACGCAGCCAGCACGCGAACCGCGACAAAGCAATGAAGCGCCTGACCGCGATGCTGGCCGAAGCGCAGGCGGCGAAGGCCGCTGCCGCGCAGGCGTCGATGCGCAAACTGCAGGTCGGCAGCGGCGATCGCAGCCAGCGCATCCGCACCTACAACTTTCCGCAGGGTCGGATCACCGACCACCGCGTCGAAGGCCTCACGCTGTACGACCTGCCGAACGTGATCCAGGGCGACATGGACGAACTCGTGGCGCGCTTGCAGCACGAGCATCAGGCGGACGAATTGGCGCGGCTCACGCAGGAGAGCTAAGCGCCTTGAGCCCCTCTCCCCGCGGGAGAGGGGTTGGGGTGAGAAGGCGCCGCTTGCGAACCACTGGTTCGCGCGCATTCGAACGCCCGAACGCTGTGCGTTCGGGCCGGGCAACGGAGCATCAAGGTCAAAGTCGCAGTGCGCTGATGCACTTCGGGTTGATTGCTTGCGCTCATCGAAGTCACCTCCGTCATCCATGGCGAACCGCACACAGCTCCGGATCGCCCTGCCCGGCCTTCCTGGCCGGGCGTTCACTTGGGCCACGCGGCAGTGCCGCGTAAGCGGCCCCGCTCACCCTCATCCGCCCTGCGGGCACCTCCTCCCGCCGGGAGAAGGGAACGACGAAGAGAACAGCAAAGCTACAATCGCGAAACCCCGAGCACGGACACGCCCCATGCCCCTCGCGATCAAGCGCGCCACGCTGGACGATCTGGATGCTGTCGTACCGCTGTTCGACGCCTATCGTCGCTTCTACGAGCAGCCGTCCGACGAAGCGCGCGGCCGGGATTTCCTTGAAACGCGCCTGCGCGCAGACGAGTCGGTGATCCTGCTCGCCACCGACCAAGGCCGCGCGGTCGGCTTCACGCAGCTCTATCCGATGTTCTCCTCCGTGCGCATGGGCCGGCTGTGGATCCTCAACGATCTCTACGTCGATGCCGGCGCACGCCGCACCGGCGCCGGGCGCGCATTGCTCGACGCTGCGGCCGATTTCGCCCGCGCCGACGGCGCCGTCGGCATCGTCCTGGAAACCACGCGCGACAACGCCACCGCCCGCGCGCTTTATCGCAATGCAGGCTGGGAAGAAGCGGACACGCAGTGGTATTCGCTGTCGTTCACCGGCATGGCCAACGACCACGCATGAACCACGCCGTCGATCCGCGCATCGAGTTGCGTCGCGCGCTGGAGCGCAATCCGGGCGACGGCTTTGCGTGGATCCTGCTCGCCGAACACGAGCTCGATCGCGGCGATGCGGTCGCTGGCGAAGCGGCGTCGCGGCGCGCATTGGCGCTGCGCCCAGGACATCCGGAAGCGCTCGCGCGGCTCGGTCGCGCGCAGTGGATGCTCGGCCGTCGCGAAGATGCGGTCGCAAGCCTGCGCGCAGCCGCGGTCAATGCGCCGCAGCATCCCGGCATCGCCGTGTGGCTCGCGCATGCGCTGGAAGACGTCGGTGAGGCCGAAGCCGCCGCCGACGCCTACGCACGCGCATATGCGCTGGCGCCGCAGGAACCTCAGATCGCCGCGTACCTGCTCGCATGGCGACGCAAGCTGTGCGACTGGCGCGATCTCGACGCGCTCGCCGCGCAGGTACGCGCCGCGGTGAACGCGGGCACGGCGTCGGTCGAACCGTTCGCCTTCCTCAGCGAGGACGCCAGCGCCGCCGAACAACTGCGCTGCGCGCGCCTTCGCGCCGGCGTGCTTGCGGCGCAGATTCGACAAATGCCGCCGGCACCGGCGCGCACGCACGATCGCCTGCGCGCGGGCTTCCTTTCCAACGGATTCGGCGCGCATCCGACCGGTCTGCTGACTGCGGCGATGTTCGAACAACTGCGCGAACTCGACGCCTTCGATGTGCACTTGTTCGCACTGAACCCAGACGATCGCAGCCCGATCCGCGCCCGCCTGCAAGCCGCGGCGCACGCGCTGCACGATGTCGCGCAGCAGCCGCACGCACGCGTCGCACAGCGCATTCGCGATGCCTCCGTCGACGTGCTGTTCGACCTGCGCGGCTGGGGTGGCGGCGGCACGCCGGAAGTCCTGGCGATGCGGCCCGCGAATGTGCAGGTGAACTGGCTCGCGTATCCGGGCACGTCGGGCGCGCCGTGGATGGACTTCGTGCTGGCCGACGCCTTCGTGCTGCCGGAGGCGATCGAACGCGATTACAGCGAACGTGTCGTTCGAATGCCACGTTGCTTCCAGCCGTCGGACACAACGCGCGCGATTCCGCCGCCGCCTTCGCGCGCCGAATGCGGTTTGCCCGACGACGCGGTCGTGTTCTGCTGCTTCAACAACAGTTACAAGCTCAATCCACGCAGCATGGCGCGCGCGTTCGCGATCCTTCGCGACGTACCAGGCAGTGTGCTGTGGCTGCTGTCGGGGCCCGGCGACGCGGACACGCGGCTTCGCGCTGCGGCGCAGGCGAGCGGCGTCGATCCACAGCGCCTCGTATTCATGCCGAAGCAACCGCATGCCGCCTACATGGCGCGCCTGCAGCACGCCGACCTGTTCCTCGACACCGAACCGTACAACGCCCACACCACCGCGTCCGACGCGTTGTGGGCCGGCTGCCCCGTGCTGACGCGACCGGGCGACACATTCGCCGCGCGCGTGGCCGGCAGCCTGAACCATCATCTGGGCATGGGCGACATGAACGTCGGCACCGACGACGCCTTCATCGCGCGCGCCGTCGTCCTCGGTCGCGATCCGTCGAAGCTTCGCGAACTGCGCGACGAACTCGCGCGGCGTCGACGCGACGGCGGATTGTTCGACATTGCCGGCTTCGCCCGCGACTTCACCGACGCCGTGCAACGCATGGCGCGTTCCCCCATCGCCCAGGAGTAGGCTTCCCACATGACCGCCACTGCCGATCTGATTCCGCTGAATCTCTGCGTCCTCACCGTCTCCGACACGCGGACGCTTGCCGAGGACAGCTCCGGCGACTACCTCGTGCAGTCGCTCACCGACGCAGGCCACCGCCTCGCCGAACGCGCATTGCTGAAGGACGACCGCTACCAGCTGCGCGCCGTGGTGTCGCGCTGGATCGCCGACGAGGGCGTCGATGGCGTGATCGTCACCGGCGGCACCGGATTCACCGGCCGCGACTCCACGCCTGAAGCGCTGCTGCCGCTGCTGGACAAGCAGATGGACGGCTTCGGCGAACTGTTCCGCGCGGTGAGCCTGGAAGAAATCGGCACCTCGACGCTGCAATCGCGCGCGTTCGCCGGGCTGGCCAACGGCACGTTCGTGTTCGCGCTGCCGGGTTCCACGTCGGCCTGCCGCACGGCGTGGGAGAAGATCATCCGTACGCAGCTGGATTCGCGCACGAAACCCTGCAATCTCGCGACGCTGCGTCCGCGCCTGCGCGAGCGCTGACGCCGGCGTCACCGGCGCGACGTCAACGTCGCCGTCGTTGTTTACCTTGAAGCGGAGTCAGGACATGTCGCTGGACACCACCCTGCGTTTGCTCGCCAAGGCCAGCGGCATGAGCGCTGCCGACATCGCGACCGCGATTCCCCGTGCCGGCGCCGCGACGGTGAGCGCCTGGCTTCGCGGCGAGAAGCTTCCCGGTCGTGAGCAACTCGACGCACTGGCGCGCGCATTCGGCGTGCCGGCCGGCGCGTTGCTTTCGGAACTGGCGAGCACGCTCGACCCGGCGCGTACGCAGGGCGAACACGACCTGCTCGCCGCCTACCGCGCGCTCGATACACGCCAGCAAGGCGCGTTGCTGGAGGTCGCACGCAGCATGGCCGGCACGCGGCGCGCTGCACCGTCGAAGCCGCGCGCACCGCGCACGCGCAGCCGCCGGAGTGCGACGTGATGGCCAAGCTCAAGCGCAAGCAATATGAAGCCGAACTCGAACCGCTGCAGGTCGGGCTGGTCGAGATGGCGCGCTGGCTGGGCGATACCGGCAAGCGGCTGGTGGTGCTGTTCGAAGGCCGCGACACCGCCGGCAAGGGCGGCGCAATTGGCGCCATTGCCGAACACCTCAACCCTCGCCAGTGCCGCGTCGTCGCGCTGCCCAAGCCCGCCGATCGCGAGCAGACGCAGTGGTATTTCCAGCGGTACGTGCCGTACTTGCCCGCAGCGGGCGAAATCGCGTTGTTCGATCGCAGCTGGTACAACCGCGCCGGCGTCGAACAGGTGATGGGCTTCGCCAATGCCGAACAGGTGCGCACGTTCCTGCGGCAGGCACCGGTGTTCGAGCAGCTGCTCGTCGACGACGGCGTGCTGCTCTTCAAGTACTGGCTGTGCTGCGATCAGGCCAAGCAGGAAGAGCGCTTCGCGCAGCGCCAGGAAGATCCGCTCAAGCGCTGGAAGCTCTCGCCCATCGACGTCGCCTCGCGCGAGCACTACGACGACTACACGAAGGCGCGCGAGGCGATGCTCAAGGCCACGCACACCAAACACGCGCCGTGGACGCTGGTGGACTTCAACGACCAGCGGCGCGGCCGGCTCGCGCTGGTACGCGACCTCCTTGCGCGCATCCCGGACAAACAGGTGCCGGAGCAATGCCTCGAGTTCCCGCCGCTCAAGGGCAAGCCGAAAAAGGAACGCTACACGGTGATCGACCCCATCGTTCCCGACGAGGATTGAGGCGCGTCACCAGTTCCAGCGAAGTCCGAGTTTTCCATCCCACGCATCGAACCGGTTGCCGCCGAAGCTGCGCTGGTAGCCCAGGTTCGCGTACCACGACGTGTTGCGCCCTAGCTGTCGCGTGATGCCTGCGTTCAACTGCCACCAAGTGCCGGAAATATCGGCCTGGAACGGAATGTCATGGGTGGCCGACGAGAACAGCGTCACCGGCTCGCCCTTGAACTCGTGCCAGACATTGGCGCGCAGCCAGCCGGTCATGAGTCGCGGCGCGCCATCGGGCGTGGGATCGAGCTGCCAGTTCTTCGCCCAACGCACACCCAGTCGCGCGGCCAGCGATTCGGCATCGCGGAAGTGCACCTGCGCGAAGGCGTCGTCGCCTTCGAAATCGTCCACGCGCTGATAGACGATCTGGAATTGCGGCTCGAGCAGTCGATCCTCGCGGCGGAACGGCCAGCCGCCTTCCAGTGACGCCGCCCAGCCGAAGGTGTCGGCCTTCAGGCGCAGGCCGCGGATGGACTGCGATTCCAGGTCGCTCCACGTGCCCTGCAGCACCGCGTCGAGATAACCGCCTTCGGGCCAGAAGTGCGTCCAGTAGCCGCCCAGCGATGAGGCGTCGACCTTGTCCTTGCCCACGCGGAAGCGGTTGAAGTGCGTAACCTCGCTCTTGATGCGGCCTTCGCCGATGTACAGCCCGGCGTGATCGCGATGACCGTCGTCGTGCTGTTCGCGATAGACATCGGTACCGACCTGCAAGGCGAGCACGTCGAAGTCGTACTTCGGCCCGGTGCCGAGGATGCCGCGGCGGTCGCCCTCCACTTGTCCGTCTTCGCCGATCACGCGGACCCACGCGCCGTTGAACGACGTGCGCGATTGCAGATCGTCCCGATCGCGCAGCTGTTCTTCCTCGCCCACGCGCTCATGCAGATTTCCGAGCGTGGACCAGCCGAAACGCAGCGCCATCGCCGGCAACGCGGCGTACAGCGAAACTTCCGCGCGGAAATTGGGCACCGGCGGCACCGGGGGCGGCGGATCCGGCGGCGTAGGGGTCGGCGGCACCGGTGGATCCGGCGGCGTGGGTGGCGTCGGCGGCTCCGGGGGATCGGGCGGCGTCGGCGGCGGATCGGGCGGATTCGGATCGGGTGGATTGGGATCCGGCGGCGGCGGATCCGGCGGCTGGTCGCAGCCGGGATTGGACGGATCGATCGTGCAGTCGACGGTGGAACGCAGGTACCAGCTCGACGGCCTGGAGCCGTCACGGCTGCCACGCTGGAGCGTGTACTCGTACGCGCCGGCGAGGACCAGCGAGGCCAGCGCGAACGAATCGGCGCTGGTGACGCCGCCGTTGACCGCATCAACCACGAGGATGCCGTCGCCCGAGGTCAGCGCGCCCGCGCCACCGGCGTTGGCGATCGACAATCCCGCGCTGCCCGTCGCCGCACCCGCGTCGATCATCAGCACGTCCGACGGCGAGCCGTCGGCGCCGAGGAAGGTGTTCATCGCGACCAGGCCACTGCCCGCGATGTAGTTGCGCGTGGAGAGCACCTTGAAGTCGCCGCTCACCGGCGGTGCGAACGCGACCACGCCGTGGTTGGTGAGGTCGTTGGTGAGCGTCGAATCGGCGGTGACGGTCCACTGGCTGCTCGCGTCGACCGACACATTGGTGACGCGATATGCCGCGCCCGTCCACTGCGAGCGATCGGACAGGGCGATGTCGGTTTCCGCGCCGGTGTCGGCGTAGGCGTTGCCGGCCAGCCGGCTGGCGCCGGTGGCCGCAAGGTTCAACCGCGTCTGCGTTCCAGACGTGCGCGCGACGGCATACAGCAGGTAGCTCGATCCGGCACCCACGCTCGCGCCGTTCGACATCGACATGTCGAACAGGCCATCGACGACGATGGTATTGCCCAGCTCGCTGGACAGCGTGCCGCCGCTCATCGTCACGACGTTGGTGTTGGCCGAACCCAGCGCGGTGGAGGAAATGCCCCGCGTGCTGGCCCCCGTCGCACGCACGGTGCTGTTGCGCAGGTTGATGACGCCCGGCGCGGTAAAGGTTTCCAGGCGCAACGCCGCGCTGCCGCCGGAGGTGTTCACCGTCGAGCTGTTCGCATCGATGGTGCCGTTGGACACGACCATCAGGCCGCGCGATTGCGAACCGGTGGTCGTGATCGTGTTGTTGTTCAGTTCGATCGAACTGGCGCCCGCGCCGTTCTGGCCCGCATATGCACCGATGCCGGTCGTGGTCGGCACGGTGATGGTGGTTCCGGTGCTGACGATGCGCGCCTGCGCGTCGGCCGTACCACCACTGATGCCGGTGCTTGCGCGCAGCGCGGCGAGCAGGCTCGACGAGGTCGCGGTGAAGAACGGGCCGAGCGATGCACTTGCGTTGGCCAGCGTCGCGCTGGTCAGGATGCGGTACGACGGATTGTGCGTTTCGGTGTTGCTGACATACACCTCGCCCATCGTGATGACGCTGTTGCCAGTGAGCGTGACCGTCGCGTCGCTGCTCGTGTTGCCGCCCGGCCCCTGGCTTCCCGACAACGCCCACACGCCGGCACCGACGCCGACGCCCTGCACGCGCAGGTTGTTGAACGTGGCGTTGGCGTTGTTCACCGCGATGACGCCCAGCCCCGAATTCGCGGTCGTGCTCACCGACGCGGGCAAGGTCGGGAAGTTCAGCGTGAGGCCGCTGGCGATGGTCGTGGTCGTGTTGTCGACGGTGACGCCGACATTGCCCGTGCCGCGCAAATCCATCGAGAAGCCGGTTGGCAGGTTCACCTGCCCGCCGTCGTGCAGGTAGATGCCCATCGCGTTCGCGCCGCTCAGGCCGACGATGGCGGGCGCGGTGACGTTGATGGTGCTGTTCGTTCCCGAACCGAGGCCGATGGCCTGGTTCGCCGCCGACGTGATGGCGACGTTGCCCAGCAGGTTGATGAGCCCGCCGCTGTCGGCGATGGCGCCCTGACCGTTCAACACGTTCGCCGACGCAGTAGCTGTGTTGGAGTACGCCACGCTCGTCGCGTCGATGCGCCCGCCGAGCGCGATCAGCCCGCCGCCGACGCCGCTGCCCACCAGGTTTCCGCCGGTAAGGAAGATGGAACCGCCGGTGTTCGCAAGCACCGCGTGCCCGCTTGTCGTGGTGACTGCGAAGTTGACGCCCGCGTTGATGACGCCGGTGCCGCTGGCCTGCAGGCCGTTTCCACTGGCGGTGATGAAGCGGATGAGCCCGGGCGCCAGGCCGCCGTTCGAGTTGATGTTGAGCGTGCCGCCGGTGACGTTCGCGCCGGGATTGGCCCCGGTGGACGTAACCACCGTGCCGCCTACGACTTCCTGCGTACCGCTGGTCACGGTCACCGGGCCAGCGACGGGCCCCGGTCCGACTGCGAGCGCCGCCGGAGCGCAGATGAGCAGAAGCGTGCCGGGCAACCAGGTCCCTGCGATCCGCGATCCCAGCGCCAGGCGGATGCCGCACGCCAGGCGGTGAAGCTGCTTGCGCCGCGCGCAGTCGCGCAACGCCAAGGCCTCGTCCATGGAGCGGTCCCTCGATCCGTGGCGACCGTCGTGGTCGTCGCGGTCAGTCTCCGGCAGGGATGGTGAAAGCTGGCGTCACAAACTCGAACGGGGTGGTGTTGCGCGGCGCGGGAGTCAGATGGCGGTGAAGCCCTCGCCGGCTTCTTCGTCGCGTGCGGGCATGCGTTCCAGATCCTCCACGCGCGCCATCCGCGGGCCTTCGCGCAGCCACGCGGCGAGTTCGTCGATCGCCGCATCGTCGCCGGCGACCAGCACTTCGACGCGACCGTCCGGCAGGTTTTTCGCGAAGCCGCGCAGGCCCAGCGCCTGCGCGCGATCGCGCGTGGAGGCGCGGAAGAACACGCCCTGCACCTTGCCGCTCACGACGAAGCGCGCGGCGCTCACGACTGCGGCGCCGCTTGCGGACCGCCCGCCTTCGCGATCGCCGATTCGATGTCCTTCGCCGTCACCGGGCCGAGGAACTTGTCGGCGATGCGGCCGTCGGGGCCGATGAGGTATGTCATCGGCAGACCGCGAGGCGTGGCGAAATCGGCCGGCGGGTTGAATGTGTCGACGACCGCGATCGGATACACCACCGGATGCAGTTTCAGGAACACCTTCATGTCGTCCGCGCTGATGTCCTCGTACGCCAGGCCGATGACCTCGACGTGTTCGCGCATCGCATCCAGCGCCGACAGCTCGGGCATTTCCTTCAGGCACGGCTTGCACCACGTCGCCCAGAAGTTCACCACGACCCACTTGCCGCGACGCGCGGCGAGGTCGTACTGCTGGCCGTCGACGGTGGCGATCACGAGCTTGGGCACATCCACCCCGCCTTCGCTGAGCGGATGGTCGGCCGTCTGCGGCAACGTCAGCGCGCCGGTGTCGGCCGGCGTCTGCGGCGCGGCGAGGTCGGTGTCGGCAGGTTTCTGCTTCTGGCAGCCGGCGAGCAGTGCCCCCGCGAGGATCGCGGCGGCAAGAAGGGAACGCGTGATCGCGCGGCTGGACATGTTCAGGCCTCGTCGGATTGGATGGAGGACGCGCGCCGCTTGAGCAGTTCGCGAAGGGGAAGGCGCAGTTCGTCGAGCGCGGCGATGGCCGAGCGGCCGAGCGAATCGTCGCGGCACGGCAGGATCGCCTCGGTGACGGGAATGCGCAGCTGGCAGGCTTCGTATAGCTCGCCCAGCGAGAGTTCGTCGAGATCGCGCGTAAGGATCCATTCGCCCGTTTCGGCTCGGCGCACGACGTTGATGGTGTTCAACTGCGCCAGCATCTGCTGCACCAATGCGTCGGTCAGCATGGGCTCCATCGTCTCGATCTCGTCGCTGTGCAGGCCGCGGCCTTCCCTGCGTGCCTCGTTGAAGCGCGCCAGCAGGCGCAGCAGGCCGTAGATCTCGAACCCCAACGGCAGGCGCATGCCGACCGGCTGGTAGCGGAACTCGGACATCGACGAGGCCAGCGACGCGCCGAGCAGGATCGCCACCCAGCTCAGGTAGATCCACAGAAGGAAGATCGGCACGAATGCGAGCGTGCCGTAGATCTTCGAATACGAGCCGAAGTTGCCCAGGTACAGGCCGATGGCCCACTTCACGATCTCGAACAGCACCGCCGCCAGCGCCGCACCGGCGAATGCGTGGCGCCAGTGGATCGTGCGATGCGGGACGACGCGGTACACGGCCGCGAAGGCGAGGAACTCCAGCGTCATCGGCGACAGGCGAAGCATCAGCGTCTGCAGCGTGCGCCCGGCTTGCGTCTCGAACATCGACATCGCGAAGAATTTCGCCGACAGCGCCAGGCTCGCCGCGGCCATCAGCGCGCCGAGCGTCAGCACCGTCCAGTACACGAGGAAACGCCCGATGCGCGGTCGCGCCGACTCCACGCGCCAGATGCGGTTGAACGCCGACTCCACGCCGTTGAGCGTGATCAGCAGCGACACCACCAGCGCGATCACGCCGGCGGCGGTGAGCTGGCCGGCGTTCGCCGAGAACTGCTTGAGGTAGGCCTCCACCGAACGCGCCGCGCTGGGCACGAAGTTGGAGAAGATGTAGTCGCTGAGGCGGTCGCTCCATTCGCCGAACACCGGGAAGGCCGACAGCACGCCGAAGACCACCATCGACAGCGGCACCAGCGCGAACACCGTCGTGTAGGCCAGCGCGCCGGCCGCCTGGAACAGGTTGTCCTCGAGGAAGCGCCGCGCCAGGAATCGGAAGAACGTGCCGACGCGTGCGCGGTCGCGCATGCGTTCGCTCCAGCGGTACAGGGAATCAAGCGGCTCCATCCGGC
>Ga0102591_1002497_pt1 | contig 19749 bp, 18 predicted proteins | sample AraplaCol_mCL_r2_2_FD_76860 | JGI IMG/M metagenome (GOLD analysis project Ga0102591, IMG submission 76860) | Arabidopsis root microbial communities from North Carolina, USA - plate scrape MF_Col_mCL_r2 (SPADES assembly) (version 2) | ecosystem: Host-associated > Plants > Roots > Endosphere... | reverse complement strand
ATTCGTGCGGCCCGAGGATGAGCCGAAGGACGAGACCGACCCCGCGGCAGATCCCAGCGATGGCGACGATCATGGCACTGATCTTCCGGTAACCGCCGGTGCCGAAGGCGAAGACACCCAACCGGACGACGAGGACGAAACAATCAAGCCGCTTCCCGATCGCCTGATCCTCGATCTGACGGCGGCGCGCACGATTACTTTGCGCAATGCGCTCGCGAACGATCCTGTCATCGCCTTCATCGCGGTCCTGCATGCCTTCGTCCTCAAGACCTTCTATGTCTACGGCTCGGATTCATGCCTGGAGGTGACGCTGCAAAGCGCTCGCTTCAGCCAGACCCCCGGCCTCGGAGACACGATCTGGGCGAAGGAGATCGAGCAGCGGCACGAGGGTTGGGGCCAGGATCTGCCTAAGGAGCCAAATGATCTCTGGGATTTCCTGATCAAGCTCGACGATGTCAGCCGGCAGGCTCTGTTTGCCCATTGCGCCTCGCTGTCGGTCAACGCGGTGATCGAACCCTGGAACAAGCGCACCCGCGCGATTGCGCATGCCGATCAGCTGGCCCGCTCGATCGGTTTCGACATGGTCGAAGCCGGCTGGACACCGACTGCCGACAACTATCTCGGCCGGGTCACCAAGGCGCGCATTCTGCAGGCGGTCCGGGAGGCCAAGGGCGATCAGGCGGCAGAGCTGATCGGCCACCTCAAGAAGACCGACATGGCCCGCGAGGCCGAACGGTTAATGGCCGGTAGTGGTTGGCTTCCGGAGCCTCTCCGTCTCGTGACAGATGTCGCTTCCGTCGACGACGCGACGTGCGAAAACGCCGAGATTCTGAGCGGTGATGCCACCGGGAGCGGCAATTCCGATCTCCCAGCGTTCCTGACTGATAACGGGGACGATGCCCACGCTGCGACTGACGAAGTCAACGAAGAACGGCATCTCGACGCCGCCGAATAACTGTACTCCCAGTTCAACCAACGGCCCGGCTCCGAAAGGAGACCGGGCCGCTTCCATATTCAGGAGCATTTCAATGCCCGACTTTACGATCGAATCCACCTATCACCTGCCGGTTTTTCGGCATCGAACTTATGCGGCTGACACGCTCGAGGCCGCCTGCCGGGCCGCCGTCGAAGACGACAATTGGGATCTCGCCGAGAAAGACTACGATTCCTCCGGCGAGGTTCATATCACCGGCGTCTGGCAAGGCGCCGATAGCGCCTTTACCGGGCCGTCAGTCCCGGTGCCCTCGCAATTCGATGAAGCTGTCCAGCGGCGTGCACGTCATTTCGAGATCCTGCTCGGCCTGTTGAAGATCTTCTTCGACGACGCGCGAGCAGCACGGCCTCCGTCGCCCGACTGGCTTGCCCGCTCGGCCTGGGAGATAGCGCGTGGTGAGGCCATCCTTGGCAACGCTCCGGATCCCGATGAGCCTGTGGATCCGCCAAAGGCGACCCATGTCCTCGGCCGGCTGCAGGAAGAGCAGGTTCGCAATGCGATCGCCGCCGTACTGGAGGTCGATGACAATTTCCGAGCGCTTTCGCCGGCGGCCGTAACCGACGACGAGATCCACACCGCCTGCCTCACGATCGCGACCACGATGGATGTCTCGGACGTCGTCGGCAATGCCGAATTCCAGGCAGCGCTTGCGGCGATCCGGGCAGCGCATCAGCGCCTCCATCCAGCCTGATTGACCATCAGCCATTTCACTTCCCCAACCCAGCCCGGCCACAGCGCCGGGCGCTTGTTTTCAGGAGACTCCCATGAACACTTTAACACCCGCCGCCCGGTCCGTGTCCCCGGGCTTCAAGGTCGATATCTCCCGCGGCGAACGCATTGGCCGTGTCTCGTCCGAATGGTTCTCGCGTCCCGACGACGAGCGGTACCTGTCGCTGACCGAGCTCTACGATACCGTCCGGTCCCGGGCCGACCGCGCCCATGCGCGAACGATCGAGAGCGCTGCGATCCGCGTCGAGGCAACGCGCAACAATGCCGAGCGGCTCGAGCTTCTCGTACCCGGTCAGCGTCAGCCGATCGCACCGACCCATTGGAGTTACGGCCAGCTGTGCAGCCTGGTCGGCGCACCAGCCACCTATATGCGTCAGCTGCCGGCGCCACTGGCCGCGATCAATCTGCAGCATGGCCTGCTTAACCACCGTGCCGAGCTCATCAAGACGCTCGAGATGGATGACGGCCGGCTCGAACTCAGGGCCGTCACCGGGCCGGAATACGGCCGCATCTGGGACCACAAACTGGTCTCTGCGGTGATGAAGATCGCCGGTAACGGCACCGGCGACACCATGTGGAAAGTGCCAGGTCAACTCGATTGGGCGACGATGACGCACAATCCGTTTGTCGACATCACCAAGGACACGACCACCCTCTATGCCAGCGATCGTGACGTCTTCCTGTTCCTGGTCGACGACACCCATCCGATCGAAGCCGGACGGCTGCCGAACGGCGAGCCGGACCTCTACTTCCGCGGCTTCTACGCCTGGAACTCGGAGGTCGGGTCGAAGACGCTCGGCATCGCCTCCTTCTATCTCCGTGCCGTCTGCGCCAACCGCAACCTCTGGGGCACGGAGAACTTCGAAGAGATCACGATTCGGCACTCGAAGTTCGCCGCCCAGCGATTTGCGCATGAGGCAGCACCCGCGCTGACCAGCTTTGCCAATTCCTCGCCGGCGCCGTTCATCGCCGGCATCAAGGCGGCACGGGAGCGGATCGTCGCGCGCAAGGACGACGACCGCGAAAGTTTCTTGCGCCGCCGCGGCTTCTCCAAGGCCGAGACCGGCAAGGTGATCGAGATGGTGCTGTCGGAGGAGGGGAGGCCGCCGGAATCGGTCTTCGACTTCGTCCAGGGGATTACCGCGCTGGCACGCACCAAGACCAATCAGGACACGCGGCTGGAACTCGAAGGTAAGGCGAAGAAGCTGCTCGAAAGCGCCTCCTGACATGTTCAGGCGCGCCGGGCTCAGACCCGGCCGCGTCTTCAAACCCCATCGTCGTCATCCCAGAGCCCGGTCAAGCGCCGGGCCTCATTTTGTCTGGAGCACCCAATGGCTATCCCCGATCATGCCCGCATAAACTTCGACACCCTGTTGCGCGCCGCAGCCGACGGCAATCTTGCTCTCATGGAATGCCTCGACGCCGCCACACGCGAGCCGCGTTACGTGCTCTGCTCCGTCTGCCGCAGTGACGGCGAATACGTCTTCACGCCGTTCGGCCATCTCGCCGACGCCAACCCGTACGACGCCTACCTGCCGCCTGATCCCGACGATCCCACCGGCTTCATTGTTAGCCCGGCAACCTGAGCGCTGATGGTCGCCGGCTGATTTAGCTGGCGACTCTCGATCCCTCCTTGGCTGCCCAGATTTTCGCTCATCCGACCCCTTCGGCAGGGCGCTGGGCTCGGCCGTTTTTCCCTCACTCCTGGAGCACCCTTCGATGAATATCATCCCACATCCTCAAACCGTTTCCGCCTCTCCGCGCCTGGATACCAAAACCGGCGCTGAGGCACTTATCAATGCCGCCGAACAAATCGCGTCTCGTCTGGAGCATGGTAAAGCCGTCACTTTGGGTGACCTGCGACAGCTCATGATGGAGGCTCTTGGCGGGAGCGACGCCGAGGGCCTCTGGCTGTGGAAGGAGGCCTATGAGGCGACCGAGATCGCCCAGGTCGTGTTCCTGCGCAAGTTCCGCTCGATTGCCTCCCGTGGCCAGTCGCCTCGATCGACGCTCGCGATGCTGACGAAATTGGCTAACCTCGTGCCGACCCACACGCGTCGATCCGAGGAGAGCCAGGCCCTGCAGCAGTTCTCCACTCCAATCCCGCTTGCCTATGTCGCATCTTATGCTGCCGGCATCACGGCCGCTGACGTCGTCCTCGAGCCGTCGGCCGGAACCGGCCTCATGGCGATCTTTGCGGAACTCGCGGGCGCGCGCCTGGCGCTCAACGAATATGCGGCCGTCCGGCACTTGCTGTTGCAGCAGCTCTTCCCTGGCGTTTCGACATCGTCGCACGACGCTGCGCATATCGACGATTACCTCGACCGTTCCATTCGACCGACCGTAGTGCTGATGAACCCGCCGTTCTCGGCTGGCGTCCATGTCGAAGGCCGCGTCACCGACGCCGCCTGGCGGCATGTGACCTCCGCGTTCGCCCGCTTGGTCCCCGGCGGTCGGCTGGTCGCGATCACCGGCGCGAGCCTTTCTCCCGACAATCCGGCGTGGCGCGACACCTTCATGCAGCTACAAGAGCAGGGAACACTTCTGTTCACCGCAGCGGTCAACGGCGGTATCTACGCTCGCCATGGCACCACAATGGAAACGCGGCTCACCGTCATCGACAAGATTCCGGCCCACGATCCGTCGAAGCTCGCAACGTCGAGCGGGACTGCGCCGGATCTGGAAACACTACTGACCTGGATCGGCGGCCTTCCAAAGCGTGCGCCCATGACGATGCCGAGTTCCCGTGGAGCACCCCGAAGCGGTATCCTGCACGCGGACAGAATGCGTCCAGCAGCAAGCGCCACGTTGCATCGCCCTGCGGACGGAGGGCAGCCGAGGCCTGCAGCAACGGTGCGTCCCATTCCTGTCGATGATGAGATCATCGAACTCTCCTACGAGCTGCGAGACGCTCAGCCAAGGGATGAGGCCAATGCCGCCGATGGCATCTACGAGGCCTACCGGCTGCAATCGATCCATATCCCCGATGCAAAACCGCATCCTGACAGGCTGGTTGAATCCGTTGCCATGGCATCCGTCGCGCCGCCACAGCCAAGTTATCGCCCGCACCTGCCGAAGCGCGTCGCCAGCAGCGGGGATCTCTCCGACGCCCAGCTCGAAAGTGTCATCTATGCCGGGGAAGCCCATTCCGGTTATCTCGCCGGACACTGGAGCGTCGATGAGTCCTTTGACAATCTCAAGGCCGTCGGATCGGATGCAGAACATGCTGTCCGCTTCCGTCGTGGGTGGTTTCTCGGCGACGGAACAGGCGCCGGCAAGGGCCGCCAGGCCGCGGGCATCATTTTGGACAACTGGATAAAAGGCCGCAGACGCCATGTCTGGATCTCGAAATCCGACAAGCTGATCGAGGATGCCCAACGCGACTGGAGCGCGTTGGGCCAAGAGAAGTTGCTGGTGACGCCCCTGTCTCGCTTCCGGCAGGGCAAGCCGATCAAGCTGGAGGAAGGTATTCTCTTCACCACTTTTGCGACGCTGCGCACCGATGAGCGCGAGGGCAAGCGGTCGCGTGTGCAGCAGATCGTCGACTGGCTCGGTCAAGAGGCGGGGAGCGGCGAAGCCGCGACTGGGAACGCAAGAAGCTTCGATGGTGTTATCATCTTCGATGAAGGTCACGCCATGGCCAATGCGGCCGGCGGCAAGACCGAACGCGGCGACAAGGCAGCGTCACAACAGGGCAGGGCAGGGCTCCGCCTGCAACGAGCCCTTCCGGATGCTCGTGTCGTCTACGTCTCGGCAACCGGTGCATCGGAGGTGGAGTCGCTCGCCTATGCCGAACGTCTCGGTCTTTGGGGCAGCAACGACTTTCCCTTCCCAACCCGTTCCGAGTTCATCGCGGCGATCGAGGATGGCGGTGTGGCGGCGATGGAAGTGCTGGCCCGCGACCTCAAGGCCATGGGTCTTTATGCATCGCGGTCGCTCTCTTTCGAAGGCGTCGAGTACGAGATCCTCGAACACGAGCTGACCGAGGAACAGGTCCGCATCTACGACGCCTATGCCGAGGCGTTCCAGGTCATCCACAATCATTTGGACGCTGCCATGGAGGCGTCCGGAATAACCGGCAAAACTGGAACGTTGAACAAAAACGCCAAGGCGGCTGCGCGCTCGGCCTTCGAAAGCTCGAAGCAGCGTTTCTTCAACCATCTTCTGACCTCGATGAAGACGCCGGTCCTGCTCAAGGCAACCGCTGCAGATTTGGACGATGGTCACGCTGCCATCATCCAGCTCGTCTCGACGGGAGCGGCTTTGACAGAGCGCCGGTTGGCGCAGATCCCGACCGAGGAATGGGGCGATCTGCAGGTCGACGTAACGCCGCGGGAGTATGTCATCGATTACCTCATGCACTCCTTCCCGGTGCAGCTCTTCGAGGAATTCTCCGACGCCGAGGGCAATCTCAGCTCCCGTCCCGTCCATGACGCCGACGGCAACCCTGTCATCTGCCGCGAGGCCGAACGGCGACGTGACGAGCTCGTTGAAACCTTGGGCAGCCTGCCGGCGATCCCGACGGCGCTCGACCAGATCGTCCAGCACTTCGGAACCGAGAATGTGGCCGAGATCACCGGTCGGTTACGCCGGATCGTTCGCCGCGACGACAACAGCGCAATCACGCGCTATGCGGTCCAAAACCGGCCAGGCAGCGCCAATCTCGATGAGGCGCGCGCCTTCATGGATGACGAGAAAGGCATTCTCGTCTTCAGTGATGCCGGCGGGACCGGCAGGTCCTATCATGCGGATCTGGCCGCCAAAAATCAGCGCCTGCGTGTTCATAACCTTCTGGAGGCTGGCTGGCGTGCCGACGTGGCGATCCAGGGTCTTGGACGCAGCCACCGCACCAACCAGAGACAGCCTCCACTCTTCCGGATGATCGCCACCAACGTCAAAGCAGAACGGCGCTTCCTGTCGACCATCGCCCGGCGTCTCGACACGCTTGGCGCCATCACCCGTGGCCAGCGTCAGACAGGCGGGCAGGGCATGTTCCGGTCCGAGGACAATCTCGAGTCCCAATATGCCCGCGACGCGTTGCGGCAATTCTACGGGTTGCTGCATGCTGGCAGGATCGATGGCTGCTCGCTCGAATGCTTCGAGAACATCACCGGCCTGTCTCTCACCTCGGAGGAAGGCGGGTTGAAGGACGAGTTGCCGCCGATCCAGACCTTCCTCAATCGCATGCTAGCGCTGACCATCGCCATGCAGAACGTGCTGTTCGAGGCCTTCGAGCAGCTGTTAGCCGCCCGCATCGAAGGTGCGATTGCCGCCGGCATCTATGACAAGGGGCTGGAGACGATCACCGCCGACAGCATGACGGTCACTGACCGCCGGCTGATCTATACGCACCCAGTGACCGGCGCGCAGTCGCATCTCTTGACCATCGAACGACGGGATCGCAATGCACCGATGCGGTTCGAGGAGGTTCAAAGCCTCGTAGAGCAGGATCCACGCGCGAAGCTCATGATCAATGGCAAGTCGGGCCGGCCGGCGGTGATGGTCCCGACCCGCTCGATCATGCTGGACGACGGCTCCATTCAGCCGCGCGTGTCGCTGATCCGGCCGATGGATGAGCTCCGCTTCGAAGTCCGGCAGCTCGAAGAGACGAGCTGGGAGGAGGTTGACGAACAAGCATTCGTCCTCGCCTGGAATACCGAGGTTGCCGCCGTGCCGGAATTTTCGACGTCGACGATGCATATCGTCAGCGGTTTGTTGCTGCCCATCTGGAAACTCCTGCCGCAGGACTTTTGCCGCGTGCGGCGTCTGCAGACAGATGACGGCGAACGGATCGTCGGCCGTGTCATCGCTCCCGATCGTCTTACCGGGCTTTGCCGCAACTTCGGGATCGACCAGACCATGGTGATCTCGCCGGACCAGGCCTGGGCATCGCTGGTCGACGGATCCTCGATCATCGGGCTCGCCGGCGACATGACGCTGCGCCGCGTGCGCGTCATGAACGACTACCGTGCCGAACTGACAGGCTTCACCGACGGCATGCGCGACTGGCTGCGGTCGATCGGCCTGTTCGCCGAGATGATCAACTGGAAGCTGCGTTTCTTCGTGCCGGTGACAGACCAGGGGCCGGAGATCCTGTCGAAGCTGATCGAGCGTCATCGCCTCGTCGACATCGCGCGCCGGTCATGAGGGAGGTCTGCCATGCTAGCTGCCTCCGATCTGGCGGGCCGTCTCGCGCAGGACGCGGAGGCGGTCTGCCGCCACTATCTTTCCGCCGGCCGCCGGGCGGGTAACTACTGGCTCGTCGGCGATGTCGCCAACAGCAAGGGCCGGTCTCTCTACGTGCATCTGACCGGCCCGCGCGCCGGCCGATGGACCGATGCGGCGACCGGCCAATTCGGCGATCTGCTCGATCTCGTCCGCGAGACCTGCGGCCTCGTCGACTTCCGCGATGTCGCGGAGGAGGCCCGGCACTTCCTCCTCCTGCCTCGGCCTGATCCGGTGTCGTCTCCGAGGAGGCACGCCCAAAATCCTGCGGCGGTCGAGCGGCCGGCGTCGGAGCGGGCGCGCCGTCTGTTTCGGATGACGCAGCCACTGGCGGGCACATTGGCCGATGCCTATCTCCGCGAACGCGGCATCCTGCGGGCATCGACCCATTCGGCGCTCCGTTTCCACCCTTCCTGCTACTATCGCGATCTCCTCACGGGCCGGACGAGCAGCTATCCGGCCCTGATTGCCGCGGTGACCGACCCTGCCGGCGCCATCACCGGTGTGCATCGCACCTGGCTCGATCCGGACGGCGTCGGTAAGGCCAGGATAGACGATCCCCGCCGCGCGCTTGGTAGTCTTCTCGGCAACGCCGTCCGCTTTCGATTTCCGGTCAATGCATCCGTGCCGGTCCTGGCGGCGGGCGAGGGCCTCGAAACCATGCTGTCGCTGTCGCATGTGATTCCCGACATGCCGATGGTCGCCGCTTTGACGGCCAATCATCTCGCCGCCTTCAACTTCCCGCCAGGATGCCAGCGCCTCTACATCGCCGCCGACGCGGATGCGGCCGGCCGGCACGGAATCGAGGGATTGGGCAGACGGGCTCGGGAATGCGGGATCCTGCCACTAGTGCTGTCGCCCGCGCTCGGCGACTTCAACGAGGATCTGCGCTGGCTGGGTCCGGACCAGATGACCGCAAGCCTCAGGGCGCAACTCACCCCGGAAGACGCGATAGCATTCCTGCCCGCTTGAAGCCGGGCGCAAGGGCTTGGGGAAGGGGGGCGGCCACGGCACTGGCGAAGGCGGTCCACTGCTCTCATGGATGGGCGCGCGCCCGCGGGCCTGCCGAGAGGCGACCCTTACCACGCGGCCCTCCGTGCCTTCAGCGGGTCGGTCGGGTTTCTTCCCCTGCCAGACCGCGCGGGCGCGGCCCGCCATTCCTCGCGGATCAAGAAACCCTTCCTCTGCCGCCCGGCGCTTCGCTGGGCCGCGGCACTTCGTTTGCGGTTCCGGCCTCGGCCCGCGTGACCGGGTTCGCCGTCAGGCCGCGAAAGGCGCGGCCCAAACCGACGGAGACCATCATGGACCTCATCCTTCACCCCGACGACGGTGTCGAGCCCCACCACGCGTCCTCCCCGACCGACCGCTTCATCTACGAGATGCAGATCTTCGGCTATCGCCCCTTCCAGGATGAGCCCGATCCGCGGCCATTGCCGGAGGAACCGCAAGTCCAGTCATCGATCACTGCGATCTTCGGTGCCTTCGCTGAAATGCTCGGCGACACCCGCCTGGAGCCCGATCTCGAAGATCTGTTCTGGTCGATCCCCAATCTCTTCCATCGCGCCGGCGAACGCATCCAGCGCGAGCTCGATCGCAACGAGGAGGCACAGCGCACCGGCCAGCGCGAACAGGACGGCTCGGAGGTGAAGAGCGTCGAACTCGAACGTCTCATCGCGGAGGGCATCACGCTCCTGGAACGCAGGAACAGCTTCGAGTTCATGCGCGACTACGCGGCCGATCTGTTCGAGGCGCAGACCGGTTCGTCCTGGCGGCCACGCACCGGCTCCAAGGTCAACCACGCCAACATGACGGCGGCGATGATCGACAGCCGTGACTTCCTCTCTGCTCGCCGCCGCGCCGAAACCGAGGTGCTGATCCCCGCCGGAACAAAGATCGCGTTTTCGGGCGGCATGGACTACAACGATCATGAGCGGATCTGGGCTAAGCTCGATCAGGCGCATGCCAAGCATCCCGACATGGTGTTGTTGCACGGCGGCTCGCTGAAAGGCGCCGAACGGATCGCCGGTTGCTGGGCGGAGGCGCGCAAGGTGACGCAGATCGCCTTCAAGCCGAACTGGACCAAACATGCCAAGGCCGCGCCGTTCCGCCGTAATGACGATATGCTGTCGGTCATGCCCGCCGGATTGATCGTTTTTCCCGGAAACGGCATCACCGGCAATCTCGCTGACAAGGCGCGTCGCCTCGGCATTCCGGTCTGGCAAGCCTCAGGAGACGGCGCGTGAGCGCCGTTTTCCTGGAAATATGGAAAAGATGGTAAACATGGAGAAATGTGTTATATGGGGAACCATACCGGAGGCTATAGCCATGAAGCAGTTCACGACGGGCGATTTGAACAAACAAATCGGCGATATCACCGACGCGGCCAGCCGCGAGCCGGTGATGCTCACCCGGCACAAGAAGCCGCGTTTCGTGCTGATGAGTTACGAACACTATGAGCGCATGCGCACCGGCGGTGATCCCCGCCGTGCCTATCATATCTCGGAGATGCCCGCCGAGCATGCGGAGCTATTCGACGAGGCGCTCGATCGGCTGGCGCGCGGCGAAGGCTACGACGATGAGCCGTGAATTTCGCCCTGGCGAGGTCATCTCCTATCCCTACCTTTGGGCCTGGCAGCAGCAGCGGGGCGAAACCGAGGGCCGCAAGCAGCGGCCCGTCTGCGTCGTCATTGCCATCCGAAGTGCCGCCGATGGAAACACGCATCTGGCGCTTCTCGCCATCACCACGCAGCCGCCGCAGGCGGGCCGGATAGCTCTGGAAATCCCCGAAATCGAGCGCAAGCGTGCGGGCTTAAGTGATCTGAAGCAGTGCTGGATCATGGCCGACGAGTACAATTACGATATCGTCGAACGCTCCTGGTACATCGAGCCCGATCAGGGCATCCTCGGCCGCTTTAGCAAATCCTTCATGGTGAAGATCGCCAGACTGTTTGCCGAGACGCGTGGTCGAACTGGCCGGGTCAACCGCCTCGATTGAGGCGGCAGGCTGAAACGGTCATCATCCGGACATCTCCGGCGGCTGGATCGTCGGCGCCATCTACCTCGGAGGCAGTCCTCGCGAGGCAAGTCTCCGACTGCCGGGTATTTCCGGCTGGTCTCCTTTTCCTGACCACCACCGGCGCGGGAGCGACGCTCCGCAATCAAACCTCTGTTGTGATCTCACTTCACCCGAGGTGCAGTCGCACCAGAGCGTATGGCATATAAGCCGCCACACCGACCGAAGCCTTCTATGATAGTGACGATGGGACTGGAACGGTGCTGATCGCTCGCGCCGTGTCCACCTGGTTGAGGGCCTGCATTCGTTGACCCCAACGCCCACCGACGCAAGCGATGTTCGCGGCACTCATCATCGGGTCCGCAAAGGCATCCAAGGCGAGGTCTCCTGCTGACGTCGCAATCAAGGACCATTCCCGTTCTCTATGTCGCCTTTCTAAGCGACCGGCCGCGTTCAGCGTCAACCCCGCAAGGGGGTTCCCCTTCGCTAAAGCTTCGGTGACGCCTGCGGCGCGGCCCCTTCTTCGGGCGCCATCGGGAATGGTCCCGATGCAACGAAGGAGACAATCCCATGGCTACCACGATCGCAACCCTCACCGAAAAGACCGACGGCACTCTCGAAGGCGTCTTCGCCACCATCCGGGTCAACGCGCCGATCGCCCTCGTCCCGAACGCCAGCAAGGCGAGCGAAGAAGCCCCTGATTACCGCATCATCCACCGCAAGACCGGCTTCGAGATCGGCGCGGGCTGGAACCGCATCTCCCGCCAGACCGGCGAGGAATATATCTCCACGAAGATCGAAGCGCCCGAGATCGGCGTGATCTTCGGCAACGTCGCCCCGGCACCCGGCGGCGAGCCCGGCAAGAAGGTCATCCTTTGGAACAGCCCGGCCTGAACCGCACCGCCGGCCCCGCAATCGGGGCCGGCGCCCCATTTCAAAGGAGGCCGCCATGAGCCGCTACACAATTACCGTCACCAGGACCACATCCCGCCACGCCGACCCGGATGCCATTATCGGCTACGACCGCCCCCTTCAGACATTCTTCCTCCAGGCATTTCCAGACGCTGATGGCGAGGACCTGGAACTCTGGCTGGGGACGGAGTTCCGGGAGTTCGAAACACTGTCGCAACTGAGGACCGCAGCAATCGCACGCGGTTTCGACTTCATACCCTTGGCATCCGGCATTCTTCACAATCTGCTGGACGACCATGCCCGCGAAGCCCATCACCCGGTCAGCGACTCGATCATCCAGGATCTCCGCAACGGCACATCGGCTCACTGACGCATACCGAAAACGAAAATAGCCCGGCACGGTGCCGGGCTATTTTTCTGCTTTGGCTGGCAAGATTACTTGTTCAGCGCATCCTTCAGTGCCTTTGCCGGCGTGAACGCCAGCTTCTTGGCCGCGGCAACCTTGATCGTCGCGCCGGTCGCAGGGTTGCGTGCCTCACGCTCCGGGGTGGCTTTCACTTTAAACTTGCCGAAGCCGGGCAGGGACGTCTCGTTACCGGCAACCGCAGCTTCGGTAATCGAAGCGATCACCGCCTCGACGATGGCCTTTCCTTGAACCTTGGTCAGCCCATGCTCGCTCGCGATCTTGTCGGCAATTTCGTTGGTTGTGGTCATTGTCTTCTCCGCATCGTTTCAGATGCAGAATCCCTGCCATTACCGACCTGAGCTGTCATCGACACCTCGCGGAAAATTGGTCGGAAGGCCTCGGATCTCCACAGTTATTCACGTGGTCAGGTGTCAGATAACCCGAAGACGGGCATCGAGCCCGTCCTCGTGTTTGGGTGCGATACGGAGAGGTAATGTCTGCTCAGTCCGTCCGAGGATGCCATGGCGCCATGCCGGCCTCAAGGACGAGCGGTGCCCCCAATTTTGGCTGCGTTCCGGTTCCCTGCACTCCGCCAAAATCGGCACCCCCACTCGCCGCCGCTGGCGGTCGCGTTCCGCGATCCCTGACCCCGCCACGCCCCCATGACCGCGCGCGTCGTCTTTCACAAACGTCAAGGAGACGACGATGCTTCTGGAACAACACATCGAAGAGCTGCGCCGCGAAATGAATGCAACATACGACCGGGTCGAGCGCCGCGAGATCGAACTCGAACTCGAACTGGCCCGCGCCGAGCTCGAGGTGATCATGGCCGAACAGGAGGGTTCAATCGACGCCGAGCCGCCCTTCTGAGGCGGCTTTCACCATGTCGCCTGGCCTGTCGCGCCGGATCGACTGGCGCTTCACGCCCGAAGCTTCGCTTCGCCATGGACTCCTGTCAGAACCTGCGGTGTTTCCTTTGGAAAGGCGCACGCCGTTGGATACCACTCCTGTTTCGATCCCATGCCCTCGACATAAGGATGGCATCGGCCTCCACGGCGCTCCTTCGCTAACGATCAGCCGGTCTATCTTGGCGGATATGCGGTTTCGGCCCGTAGCCGCGCCTCCGCTTCTGCCGCAGGAGTTCGAGGAAGAGCCCGGCGGCCTCCTCCTCCCTCTCAAAATGATGGATCAGCATTTGGCCGCTGGCACCGATCCGGCCCCATCGACGGATCAGGCAGGCCTCGCCGAACAGGTTCGGCTCGATCGACATAGCGTAATACCGCGCCATGTTCTTCTTGGCGTCGATGCGTTCGATATAAAGCTGGTAAGATTGCGCAATCATGACACGGAGAATTGAGGAAGGCGGAGTCGGCGTCCAACGACATATTTGAATCGCTCGGTCTCGATTGATTCATGGTGATGATGGGTTCGACGGAAGATCCGGGCGAGCCGCCTGCAGCGGACGGTGCTATTCGCTCACGCTCACCGAACCCCTGGCGGGTTTCGTCCCATTCGGGTGACGCCCCTCTCGCGGTTGGCGCCTCGTAGGCGCAATTCTTGGCGCCAGGGGAAGTGGAAAGGCCGAAGCGCCGGCTGCGCTCGGCAAGAGGTGCGGGTTAACACCCGCCCGGCCTTTCGGGCCGATAAACGGGCGCTGCCGCGACTTCCCCAAACAAGACGGAGACAACGAACACCTTGCGCTACGCCCTCGTGCTTCGGGCATCCGCTCCAGATGTTCGTTGTCTCCTGCCGCGCGCTCGCCGTCTCATCGTTCGCGTGTCATCGATGCCCGTTCCCTTCGGTCACGCACATCCCGACAGCTCACGACGACGGCTCGCTTCAGCATCTCTAACCAACTGCCCTGTCCACCGTGCTGTTCCTCCGGCGCGGATCCCAGGCTCTGGGCCTGTGATCGCTGTTGCTTAGTCTAACGACCCGCAACAGCATTGGCGCGTCGGGCACCGCGTCCAGGGGCAGTTGGTTAGAGATGGCAGGATAGGCTATTGGTATACCAATAGCCGTTTCGCCCGAGGGGCGATCGCCTCAAAGGCGAGCGAGGGTTTCCCGATCTTTCAATTCTCAAACGAAACAAGGCCATGAGGGAGAGACATTGAGCTGTTGGAGGGGCAGGGGAGCCGGCTCTTCGGGGAAAGAGCCTCCGGCCGCCGTGAAATGTAGCAGCATCTACGAGGTCAGGCGCTTGCGCTAATCAGCGAATGGGTGGTCGCGCCGATAGGTGGTTCGCTGATTGGACCGGCTTGCGAATGTGCGAATAGGCGAATCCGCGAAAATGTGAATAGGTGCGTCACCGCTTGGGCCTATCGGTACGTCGGCGAATGAGTAAAGCAGCGATTGGGTCATCCGGTGAAACGGCAGATCGGCGAACTGGCAAATCCGTGAAATGGGGCGACACCGATCGGGCGAATGGGAGGCCAGCCGATGCAGTTATTCAGTGAATCGGTGATTGTGCGGATCGCTGAATCGGTGGTTGCGCGGGCGCGCGAATGGGCCGCTCAGCGAACAGCTTATTCTGCGAATAGGCATTTGAGCGATCCGGTGCATCGGTGAATGAGGGGTTCACCCGTTTGGCGAAACGGTGAAAGCGCATCGAGACGGTCTGCGTCTTCGGACAAACACTCAATTGGCAAAGTCGCAATCGTGGTTGCTGCGGTTTTCGCAACAACCAAGACCGCGACAACAAGACCTCGGCGATGCCTCTATCGCAACCGATCATGCACTCACCTACGACGGAGCTTAGACACAGGCTTTTTCCCGCTTGAGCAAGCGATCTGCTGCTGATAAAATTATACCAGAGTATAAGTTAGTCATTTGATCTAAGCTGCGGGCCAGGCGGTATTCCGTTTTTTCGAAAATGGGGTTTGACACTGATACACAATCGATCCCTCCTAACGAAAGAATGGTACAAGGTGCCATTCTCAGCGGACTGCCCTGGCTGTGGCGCACAGACGCGGTCTGCCGGTGTCGTGGTTGGCCCTTCGAGCCTGGTGGGGGACGCAGGGTCGACGTCGGGAAGCGACGTACTGGCGAAGCCCAACAGACGACTTGATGCGTTTGCATTCGTTGAGGCGCTGGGCGGTCAGACCGAACATGTCGAACGATCCGTCGTCAACCGCTTCCACAGCACCTTCAGCTTCCTGAATGGCAGGCTGACGTCGATTTGCGAACACTGCGCAGAAAACCTTCCACCTGCGGCAATTCGCTCCGCCGTGATGAACGGCTTTGTTCGGCTTGGCCAAAAGCGCCTTCTGGTGAACGAGCGCTTGATGCTTTTTGCCTCCGACGTGGTGCTGACGGAATTTCGCCGAGACACCTCGATAGAGGAAAGCGCTCTGCGCGATCCGGATTATGCCCTCCTGCTCGTTTGCGACACGGAAAGCGCAAACGGTGAAACCGGTATGATCGAGCTCTGGCACAGCATCGCGCGTGACGACTACGCGATCGTGATCAAAGGCCACGATGGCCGGGAGATGTTGCGGGACGGGTTCAACAGTGACCTTAAGGAAGTCGTGACGACCATTTCCGATCTCGGACTGGTGCTGACCCAGCTTCACATCGCTCAGGCATCGTCGCCCTATTGCGCTCTCGCCCGCGATCTTTTCCTCGAAGCCCTCGAACATGCCGGTTACCGGCAGGCAAGCTAGAAAGCGATACTATGCGTTTTTTCACGAAGCTCTTCGGATCTCTGGCCACGATGATGGTGCTGGCCGGATGTGGTCACCAGATTGAGCGGCCGCGACCACAGCCGCCAGCGCCGTTTGCTTATCTCAGCCTCACAGCTTGCAGAGCCTATCGCGACAACATCGTCGAATGCCAACTTGAATATGGCACTGACTTCGGACGCCAGCGTCTTGGTCCCGTCCAGGAGAGGAGCCTGACGATTGCCGGCGACGGCGAGCGCTACCAGATCCTGTCCTGCTATCCAGTGGCGAGGATAAAGAGGGAATTGCCCAATTTCGTTTGCCGAATCTCTTCCGGGAGCTCGGGCGCTGAAGCGGCTTCGATACTCGTGAAGGGCGGAACCGCGGTCCGTCTTGCTCGCATTTTGGGAGACCGCGAACAGCTTCAGTATCGCTGGACCCCGGATAAATGGTCACGGCTAAACGACTGAATCCCTTGAGGAAGCTCCCGTCATCACACATCGCGGCGTCGAATTAATGATACTCCAGTTAAACTTTAGGGTTGATTTCCAAGGCTGAATGCGGTTCAAAATCTTATACCGCAGTATAATTTAACATTGGTTCAGTCATGGATAGCGTCCCGCTCTCGCCTATGAACAGACCGCACAAGATATCCTCGCGGAGCGTGCTTTGGCTCGCTGGAACGTCGGCTCTTCTGCTTACCGGTTTCGCCTCCGGCCCAAATGACAGCAGCGGTTACATCGTCGCAGGACAGTTGACACAGGTCGGACACGCTGCCAGCCGGATGGAGCTGAAGGCTGACGAGGTGGCGGCCATGCCGCCAAATCCGAAGACCTCCGCCGCTGCTTCGACGCTCGATATCCCAACGATCGATTCTGCCACTTTCAACGATCGATTTAGCGGCCCGGTCGTTGATGCGCTTCGAATCAGCGCTCGCCCGTCGGAGTTCATCGGAGGGTTTAGTGACAATGTGGGGCGATCAGGATCAGCGGCTGAGAGCAGGAATGACCGTCGGGAACGCGGTGTGCATTCGTTGGTCAGCGTCTACTCGTTTGAGCAGGCGACAGCCGTCCCCGAGCTTTCCGAGCCGGCAACCGCGCATCATGTCAATGTCAGCGAGCCACTAGCACAGGCCCGACCGGATCTTTTGTCCGGCGTCCCCACGGACTATGCCAGCCTTGCATTGAAGGTTGCCGGTGAGGAGGAGGTTGATCCGAACTGGGTGCTTTCTGTGATGCGGGCCGAAAATGCCGCATTCGATCCGGACCTGGTGAGTTCCGCCGGCGCCATCGGTTTGATGCAAGTCATGCCACGGATTGGCGAAGCCTTCGGTGCGACCGATTTGACCGATCCCGAACAAAACGTCCGGGCAGGGACACGGTTTCTCCGGGGCCTTATCAAAAAGTACCAAAATCCGGTGTTGGTCGCTGCTGCTTATAATGCGGGCGAGCCCAACGTGGACCTTCGCCATTCCCTACCATTGATCCGCGAGACCGCCGACTATGTCACGCGTGTCGTCGGATACTACACCGGCACAACGGCCAGTCCGAGCATCCCACGAGCCGGCTCGCCGTCAGAGTTCGTGCCCAGTTCCAAGCGCCGTACCGGGCCTGCCGAGCGGGCCAAATCCCCCATGCTTGTTTTCTCAGCCGCAACACCGTTCCCGCCCGACGTGCGTCCTCAGCGTGAGGAAGCACAGACGGACACCGGCGGGCCGGTCAAAATCGTCAAGGAAGAGGTGTTTGAATGAATCCCATCGCGTTGGCAGTCCAATCAGCCGTTCTCTTTGGTAGTGTTGCCTGGTCCTCACTCTCCCGGAGGAAATGGGTCGGTAATGCGGCGATCGTGCTTGCGGCAACCCTGATCCTGCTTGTCAGCCAGTACGAGCCGGCAGCGGCACAGAACCTCGACGCACTGCAAAACGCCGCCGACCGCCTCGTGCAGTTCTTTACCGGTCCGTTCGGCCGATCCGTAGGAGCGATCGCCTTCATCGGCATGTTTCTCGCCGCTGCCTTCGGTTACTGGTCCTGGGGAGCCCTGCTTCGGGTTGGAGGAAGTCTTGCCGGCATGTTTGCTGCAGCCGAGCTCGTCGACTTCCTCGCTGGTAGCGGATCTTGATCATGGCGGGAGCAGGCAACACCGCCGATGGTGGCGACGAATATATCGAATCCCATCCCGTTATATTGGCTCTGACGCGGCCGCCGACGGTGATGGGAATTCCGTACACTTACTTCCTGGCGGAATGCTTTGTCTCGCTGATGGTCTTCATGATCCTGGGATCCATTCTCTGGTTCCCGGTCTCCTTCGTGGTCCTTCACAGCATTCTCTACGTGCTCACCGTCAAGCTTGATCTCTGGTTTTTCGAGATCGTCGGGCGCCTCAGCATGTGCGGTGTCAACCCTCTTGGCCGGAAGCTCGGTGGCGGCGTCAGAACCTACGGGGTGTAAACGATGAACACGATGGCGAGATCGCTGAAAGGCAGTTTGTCGAAGGGTTGGGAGATCTTTGCGGATCGCAATATCGCGACGCATGTTCCTTTCTACGTCCCGATCGAAAACGGCATTATCCGCCTGAAGAACGACTGCCTCGTCTCGACCCTAAAGCTCACCGGCTTTTCCTTCGAGACGGCCGATATCGAAACGATCAACATGTTGCAGCGGCAGCGCAATGCCGCCTTCCGCGCGATCTCCTCGATCGGCAGCTTCGCGCTTTATACCCATGTGATCAGACGTAAGGTTGCACCGTCGTTGCCGTCAGCCTTCGCTGATCCCTTTATGGATCGTCTCGATCACGTCTATCAGTCGAGCATCTCGAAGAACGAGATGTTCGTGAACGACACTTATGTTTCTCTGGTCGTGCGCCCCATGTTCCGGAAGGGATCCGCGCTCTCCCGCCTCATGGGCGCCGGCGGCACTATCGTGCGCAAGGAACAGTTCCGCGCGATGCGCGACAAGCTGGTCGAGGCAACACGAGCGCTGGAGAAGTCGCTTTCTGTCTATGGGCCGAAGGTCCTTCGCGACGTACAACGCGTACAGGTCGACGTCGGCGACAACCGGACGATCTTTCGCGACGTGCTGGAAGACATGGTCATCGAGGAGACCGCACGCAAAGTCTGGTTCTCCGAACAATGTGAGTTCTTCTACACACTGTTGAACGGCGGACGCGTCCGGCCGATCCGTCTTGGGAACATCCCGATCGACGAGATGCTGCCGGCCCGCAGGACATCGATCGGCAACCGCATCATCCACCTGCAGGGCGACATACCGGACGATGACCGCTGCGCGGCGATGGTCTCCTTGAAGGAGTATCCGCCGGAGACCGGCGCCGGCATGCTCGACTATATCCTCAAGCTCCCATTCGAGCTGGTGCTGAGCCAGTCTATGTCCTTTGTCGACGATATGGCGGCGCGCAGCCGGATCGAACGGCTGGACCGGCAGATGTCGAAGGCCGATGAAGGCGGATCGAGCGTCCAGGCCAATCTTGATATTGCCCGGGACGAACTTGCCCGCAAACGGGTTGCGTTCACCGAGCATCATCTCACTGTGATGCCGGTCGCGAAAACCACCGCCCAGCTTGACGATGCAGTGGCGCTGATCGGAAACGAACTCGGCGCGCTCGGCGCCTCCTATGTCCGCGAAGACTTGAATGCGGAGCCTGCCTACTGGGCGCAACTGCCCGGCAACCAGGCCTATATTGCGCGGCGTGCCCTGATCTCCACCCTGAACTGCGCCGGATTGAGCAGCTTCCACGCCTATCCCTATGGTAAGCCTGACGGCAACCACTGGGGGCCGGCGATCACGATCTTCGAGAC
>Ga0102591_1002493_pt1 | contig 19794 bp, 13 predicted proteins | sample AraplaCol_mCL_r2_2_FD_76860 | JGI IMG/M metagenome (GOLD analysis project Ga0102591, IMG submission 76860) | Arabidopsis root microbial communities from North Carolina, USA - plate scrape MF_Col_mCL_r2 (SPADES assembly) (version 2) | ecosystem: Host-associated > Plants > Roots > Endosphere... | reverse complement strand
CTGAAGGCCTATCTGATCGCCAACTTCTGGCGCTTGGCCGGCGTCACCCTGTTCGCGGCGGGCCTGGCCGGGGGCTTGATCTATCTGTCGCTGAACTTCCTGCTGGTGCGCCCCATGCAGCGCATCACCAAGGCCATGGAGCGGTTCCGCGCCGATCCCGAGGATCCCGAGGCCCGGGTCGTCGTCTCGCGCCGCCGCGACGAGATCGGCCGCGCCGAGGCCGAGCTCGACGCCATGCAGACCGACCTGCGCACCGCCCTGCAGGCCAAGGCCCGCCTGGCGGCCCTCGGCGAGGCGGTGGCCAAGATCAATCACGACCTGCGCAACATGCTGACCAGCGCCCAGATGGCGTCCGACCGTCTGGCCGCCCTGGGCGACCCCAAGGTGGCACAGGCCCTGCCGCGACTTGAGCGGGCCCTCGACCGCGCCATCACCCTGGCCAGCGACGTCATGGCCTACGGCAAGTCCAAGGAGCCGGCCCCGGTGTCGCGCACCGTGGCCCTGCGCGCGGCGCTGGAGATGGCGGCCGAGGACTCGGGGCTGTCGCCCAAGGGCGTGGCCCTGGAGACGGTGATCGACCCGCGCGAACTGGTGATCGCCGATCCCGACCAGCTGCACCGCATCCTCACCAACCTGCTGCGCAACGCCCGCGAGGCCATCGAGGGCGCGCCCGATCGCGGCGGCAAGGGCCGGGTGTTCGTGGAGCTGCGCCGCGTCGACGGCATGAGCCACCTGCGCCTGTCGGACGACGGCCCCGGCGTGCCCGAGCGGGCGCGGGCCAACCTGTTCCAGCCGTTCGTGGGATCGGTGCGCCGCGGCGGCACGGGCCTGGGCCTGGCCATCGCCCGCGAACTGGCCCAGGGCCACGGCGGCGACCTGGCGCTGGTGGAGACGGGCCCTGGCGGCTCGGTGTTCGACCTGACCCTGGCGGGCGTTCCGGAGCCGGCTCCGGCCGAAGAAACAGAAGCGGCGAAGTCGAAGCCCTGATCCTTCTCCCCTTGCGGGAGAAGGTGGCGGCCGAAGGCCGACGGGTCTCTCAGACCCGCGACACCGCGCCCAGCCGATCCGCCGTCGCAACGGCAAGGGCTTTCACCCCCTCACCTGACCTCGCTCCGCGAGGCCGCCCTCCCCCGCAAGGGAAGAGGGGTTAGACCACGTACTGCTTGGGCAGGGGCGCGCCCTGCTCGGCCGGCGCCAGGGGCGCGCGTAGCTCGACGGGTTCGCTTGTCGGATTGTCCGAAACCGGCGGCGGGCTGAAAGTCCCGGTCGCCAGCACGGCGGCGACGACAAGGCTGCACGTTCCCAGGCCAAGGCCCAGGGCGATGGTCTTCTTCAAGGTCATGGTCAAAAAGGTATCCGCGTCGGGGAGGGCGCTTTTACGTACTGAAACCAAGTCGCAGACATGCCCGTCGGTTCCCGGGCGCGCCATGCGGCACGTGGTCCGCCTGTGAGGCGGACGCGCTTTTGCCTCTAAACCGTCCACAGGTCCAGCCTGGGGCGCCTTAAGGGCGATCTCGCCTTATTTGGGCGAACACTGGTTGCAAAGCGTTACCGTGCGGGTCTCGCCAAGGCGGTTTCCGATGGGCTCCTGGCCCCTTATGTTCGCCGCCATGACCGACGTCGCCGCGCCCGATTCCGCCCAGACCCGCCCCCTCACCCAGGACGGTCCCGCCCTGCGCCTCTTCCTGGTGGACGGCTCGGCCTATCTGTTCCGCGCCTATCACGCCCTGCCGCCCCTGACCCGCAAGAGCGACGGCCTGCCCGTCGGCGCGGTGCAGGGCTTCTGCAACATGCTGTGGAAGCTGATGCGCGACATGCAGGGCGACGCGCCCACGCACCTGGCGGTGATCTGGGACCACTCGGAAAAGACGTTCCGCAACAAGCTCTACGACCAGTACAAGGCCCACCGTCCGCCGCCGCCGGAAGACCTGATCCCGCAGTTCCCGCTGGTGCGCGACGCCACCCGGGCCTTCGGCGTGCCGGCCATCGAACTGCCCGGCTACGAGGCCGACGACCTGATCGCCGCCTATGCCTGCGCCGCGCGCGACGCCGGCGGCGAGGCCGTCATCGTCTCGTCCGACAAGGACCTGATGCAGCTGGTGGGCGACAGCGTCTCGATGTTCGACCCCATGAAGGGCGTGCGCATCGGCCGCAACGAAGTGTTCGAGAAGTTCGGCGTCTATCCCGAGCACGTCGTGGACGTGCAGTCGCTGTGCGGCGACAGCGTCGACAACGTACCTGGAGCCCCGGGCATCGGCGTCAAGACCGCCGCCCAGCTGATCACCGAATACGGCGACCTCGACACGCTGCTGGCCCGGGCCGGCGAGATCAAGCAACCCAAGCGCCGCGAGACCCTGATCAACTTCGCCGACCAGATCCGCCTGTCGCGGGCCCTGGTCACCCTGGACTGCAACACCCCCCTGCCCGAGCCGCTGGACGACCTGGTGGTGCGCGAGCCGGACAAGGCCGTGCTGGCCGACTTCCTTGAGCAGATGGAGTTCCGCACCCTGGCTCGCCGGGTCGGCGACGGCAACGCCGCGGCAGCGCCCCGCACCCTGGACGTCCGCCCCTCGGAAAAGCCCGTGACCGCGCCGGTCACCACCGTCTCCTACGCCTCGGCCGCCGCCCGCGCCGCGGCCAGCCCCGTGGCCGAGCCCGTCGCCATCGACACCTCGGCCTATGTCTGCGTGCGCGACCTGGCGACGCTTCAGGTCTGGATCGACAAGGCCCGCGCCAAGGGCGTGGTCGCCTTCGACACCGAGACCGACGCCCTGTCGTCGGCCAATGCCGGCCTGTGCGGCGTGTCGCTGGCCATCGCCCCCGGCGAGGCCTGCTACATCCCCGTCAGCCACGAGGAAAAGGCCCAGGACGGCGGCCTGATCTTCGAAGCCCCCGCCAAGCTGGAGCAGATCTCCGAGGAAGAGGCCCTGGCCGCCCTGAAGCCGCTGCTGGAAGACCCTTCGGTGCTGAAGGTCGCCCAGAACGCCAAGTACGACATCGCCGTGATGCTGCGCCGGGGGATCAAGGTCGCCCCGATCGAAGACACCATGCTGATCAGCTACGTGCTGGAAGCCGGCCTGCACGGCCACGGCATGGACGAGCTGTCGGAGCTGTGGCTGGGCCACAAGCCGATCCCGTTCAAGGAAGTGGCGGGCTCCGGAAAGAGCCAGATCAGCTTCAAGCACGTGGCCCTGGACAAGGCGACGGCCTACGCCGCCGAGGACGCCGACGTCACCCTGCGGCTCTACAACGTGCTGCGCCCGCGCCTGGCGGCCGAGGGCCTGCTGACCGTCTACGAGACCTTGGAGCGCCCCCTGCCGGCCGTGCTGGCGACCATGGAAAACGACGGGATCCGCGTCGATCCCGAGACCCTGCGCCGTCTCTCCAACGAGTTCTCGCTGCGCATGGCCGACTTCGAGGAACAGGCCCAGAAACTGGCAGGCCGCCCGTTCAACCTGGGCAGCCCCAAGCAGATCGGCGACGTGCTGTTCGGCGAAATGTCGATGAAGGGCGGCAAGAAGACCGCCACCGGCCAGTGGTCGACCGACAGCGACGTGCTGGAAAGCCTGGCCAACGAAGGCCACGAGCTGCCGCGCGTGCTGCTCGACTGGCGCCAGCTGTCCAAGCTGAAGGGCACCTATACCGAGAACCTGATCGCCGCGATGAGCGAGCGCACGGGCCGGGTGCACACCTCCTACGCCCTGGCCGCGACCACCACGGGCCGGCTGTCGTCGTCGGACCCCAACCTGCAGAACATCCCGGTGCGCACCGAGGAAGGCCGCAAGATCCGCAAGGCCTTCGTGGCCGCGCCGGGCAAGGTGCTGATCAGCGCCGACTACAGCCAGATCGAGCTGCGTCTCCTCGCCCACATCGGTGACATCCCGCAGCTGCAGAAGGCCTTCCGCGACGGCCTGGACATCCACGCCATGACGGCCTCGGAGATGTTCGACACCCCGATCGAGGGCATGGACCCGCTGATCCGCCGCCGGGCCAAGGCCATCAACTTCGGCATCGTCTACGGCATCAGCGCCTTTGGTCTCGCCAACCAGCTGGGCATCGGCCAGGGCGAGGCCGGGGCCTATATCAAGACCTATTTCGAGCGCTTCCCCGGCATCCAGGCCTATATGGACGCCACCCGGGCCTTCGTGCGCGAGCACGGCTACGTGACCACGATCTTCGGCCGCAAGATCAACATCCCCGACATCCACGCCAAGTCGGTGGGCCAGCGGCAGTTCTCCGAGCGCGCCGCCATCAACGCCCCGATCCAGGGCGCGGCCGCCGACGTCATGCGCCGGGCCATGGTGCGCATGCCAGGCGCGCTGGAAGAGGCGGGCCTCGAGGCGCGCATGCTGCTGCAGGTGCACGACGAACTGGTCTTCGAGGCCCCGGAAGCCGAGGCCGAGGCCGTCTGCGCGCTCGCCCGCCGGGTGATGGAGGGCGCGGCCGAGCCGGCCGTGGCGCTTTCCATTCCCCTCACGGTGGAGGCGAGAGCCGCCAGCAACTGGGACGAAGCCCACTAATTCGACGTCGCAGGCAAAAAACTTCACTGCGCCTTTGTCGCACGCCCGCTCCGCCCCAGGTGGAGCGGGCGTCGCGTTATCAGCGGTAACCCTTTACGCAGCGCAATCCTGAGTATCCGCAGGTCGAGCCAGCTGCGAATGGCTGACATTTTCAGTCTCCAGGGTGCGACGTTCCGCCACAGTACGGTTAATGTCGTGGAAACCGCGAACTCGCCAGAGCTTCCGTCGTGACATGTGCTCGTGGGCACAGATGTCGGGAATAAACTTTGGAGGCGGGCTGTGCGGTTTGGCGACTTGAAGATTCCCCAGAAGCTGATGATCGTGTTCGGCGTGATGCTGGCCGCGATCCTGGCCATGGGCGTCACCCTTTACGTCAACCAGGAGGTCTATGAGGCCTCGGTGAAGCAGTCCGCGCTGGCCCAGCAGAGCCTTCGCGCCGCCGACACGGCCGCCTTCCGCCTGACCCGCCAGGAAAACTCGCTGCGCGGCTTCCTGCTCTCGGGCGACGACTACTACGTCAAGCGCCTGGAAGAGGCCCACAAGCCGAAGTTCCTCGGCGCGCTCGACGACCTGCGCAAGCTGGCTGGCGACGACGAGGCCGACCTGAACCGCATCGCCGCCGTCGAGGCCGCCTACGCCAACTACCGCAAGATGGCCATCGAGCCGGCCGAGCAACTGGGCGCCGATCCGGCGACCCGCGCCCAGGCCGTCGAGCTGGTCAAGCATGACGGCGTCGCCGACAAGGCCGTCGAGCCGGTGGAAGACGCCATCCAGGCCATCACCGACGACGCCGAAGCCGTGGTCACCGCCCAGACCGAAGCCCAGGCCGCCGCCTCCCTGCGCAACACCCTGGTGCTGGCCATCGGCATCGCCATCGTCCTGGCCGTCGCCATCGCCGGCGGACTGCTGCTGACGGGCGGCATCGCCGCTCCGGTCGCCGCCATGACCACCGCCATGCGCCGCCTGGCCGCCGGCGACAACACCGTCGCCGTGCCCGCCGCCGGCCGCAAGGACGAGATCGGCGAGATGGCCGGCGCCGTCGCCACCTTCAAGGACGCCGCCATCCACAAGCTGCGCCTGGAAGAAGAAGCCGCCGCCGCCGCCGCCCGCACCGAGCGCGAACGCGCCGAACGCGAAGCCGAGAAGGCCGCCGAGGCCGAGACCGACCGCATCGCCATCCAGGCCCTGGGCTCGGCCCTGGGCGCCATGGCCGACGGCGACCTGACCTACCGCATCGACGCCCACTTCGCGCCCAAGGCCGAGCAGCTGAAGTCCGACTTCAACGCCGCCGCCGGCCGCCTGCAGGACGCCATGCGCGGCATCAACGGCGCCACCGGCGGCATCCGCGCCGGTTCGGAAGAGATCGCCCAGGCCTCCGACGACCTGTCGCGCCGCACCGAACAGCAGGCCGCCAGCCTGGAAGAGACCGCCGCCGCCCTCGACGAAATCACCGCCACGGTCCGCAAGACCGCCGCCGGCGCCAAGGAAGCCTCCAGCGTGGTCGCCGCCGCCCGCGCCGACGCCGAGCGCTCGGGCCAGATCGTCAGCCAGGCCGTCAGCGCCATGGCCGGCATCGAGCAGTCCTCGGGCCAGATCGGCAACATCATCGGCGTCATCGACGAGATCGCCTTCCAGACCAACCTGCTGGCCCTGAACGCCGGCGTCGAAGCCGCCCGTGCGGGTGACGCCGGCAAGGGCTTCGCGGCCGTGGCGCAAGAAGTGCGGGCGCTCGCCCAGCGCTCGGCCGAAGCCGCCAAGGAGATCAAGACCCTGATCTCGACCTCGACCCAGCAGGTCGGTTCGGGCGTGTCCCTGGTCGGCCAGACCGGCGAGGCCCTGCAGCGCATCGTCGACCAGGTCGCCACCATCGACAGCCTGGTCAACGAGATCGCCGCCTCGGCCACCGAGCAGTCGACCGGCCTGCACCAGGTCAACAGCGCCGTGAACCAGATGGACCAGGTGGTTCAGCAGAACGCCGCCATGGTCGAGGAAGCCACGGCCGCCACCCACTCGCTGAAGGGCGAGACCGGCGAGCTGGCCGCCCTTGTCGGCCGCTTCCGGGTCGGCGGCGAAAGCGCCATCCGCGCCCCCGCCTCGGCGCCCAGCCCGGTGCACGCCGCCCAGGCCCGCGCCCAGACCTTCGTCCGCCCGGGCCGCTCCGGCGGCGCGGCGACCGCCGCCGCGACCAAGGTCGACGAGTGGGAAGAGTTCTGAGCCGACAGGTTCAGCCAATGACGGAAAGGGCGGCTCGCGAGGGCCGCCCTTTTTTCTTTGTCCTCAGCCGATCGTCAGGACCTCGATCCGCGAGGCGATCCCCAGGAGCATGCAGCGAGGATCGAGCGCGGCCGACATATCCCCGTCCGCCTCGAAGGCCAGGATGAAGCCGTCCAGATAGCCGCGATAGTTGCGGACTTCCCAGGCCCAGCCCAACCGCTGGCCCACAGCGTAGGCCAGCGCCGGCGGCGGAACCCAGAGCGGGGCCTTTGGGTCGAACGGCAGGCGCTCGACGAACAGCTGGTCGGTGTCGAAATCGACGGAGACGACCACCGCCTCTCCATCGAGCACGAAGGCGATCTTTTCCCACTGGCCCGGCGCGCTGGCGTCCTCGCCCGGTTCAGCCGGCGTCTCGTAGGCCAGCACGGCCGAGACCCGCACGCCCTCGACCGCCTCCCAGTCGAACCGCAGCATGTCGTGAGGATTGGGCGGAAAGCGCGTCATGCCCCATGAGGTCGCACGCGTCGCCTGACGCCTCAAGGCCGTCGCACCCACGGCATGGCGCCCGTGATCGTGTAGCGACGACTCCCATCGCCGCCGTCCCCGGCGCCCGATGGGGTTCTACTGTCCCGGCTGACGAATCGGACGGAGCGTCTCGTGATCCCAATCGTGTTCTGGCTGCTGGCCGCCGGCATGCTGGCCGCCGCCGCCTTCGCAGGCTCGCTGCGCATATGGCTGCTGGCCCTGATCGCCGCGACGCTGTGCTGGGACAACCTGATCATCGCCGCCGGCTCCGCGATCGGGGCCGGCGACCTGCTGCGCAACCTGTCGATCCCGCGCTACGTCGCCCACGCGGTGCTGACGCCGATGCTGATCCTGGTCGTGTTCGGCGTGGCCGGCCTGCGCCGCCGGCTGTGGGTGTGGGTGCTGACCGCCGCGCTGATCGCCGTCGGCGTCTGGACCGACCTGGTGCACATGAGCCTGGAGCTGCGCGAATACGCCGGCACCCTGCGCTACGCCTACGCCCACGCCAGCCCGCCCATCCCCTCGATCGTGACGGTGGTGGTGCTGATCGGCGTCGGCGCGATCCTCTGGCGGCGCGAGAAGCTGCCGTGGCTGTGCCTGGGCGCCCTGGCGATGTTCGCCGCCGCCGGCAGCGGGATCTTCTGGCTCGGCAACGCCGGCGAGCTGGCGCTGATCTCGTCGATCGTCTTCACCGCGTTCAAGCTGAAGAACCGCTAGCCAGCTAGAACCAGCCGGCCTCGCGCAGGGCCTTGGCGTAGGCGCGGCTGACCGGGACCTCGGCGCCAGACGCCAGGGTCAGGGTGGCGCGGCCGTCGCCGCGCCTGGCCTCGACCACCGCCTCGCGCGCCACCCACCAGGAGCGGTGGGTCTGGGCGCCCTCGATGCCTTCCAGTTCGGCCACCGCGTCGGACAGGCGCATCAGGATCAGGTCCTCGCCCTTGGACGTGTGCAGGCGCAGATAGTGGTCTTCGGCCGCCACGGCGTAGAGGGTCGCGCCGCGCAGCTTGGCCGGCAGGCGCTCCAGGAAGCGCGGCGGCGGAGCCTCGGGCGCGGCGGCGTGGGTCTCGACCGGCTGGCGGGTGGTCAGGAAGTTCAGCGCCGTGATCGCCGCGGTGATGACCAGCACCGGCAGGAAGAAGCGCGGCAGGGTCGCCGCGTGCGGGACCTGGCCGAACAGCAGGCTCGACACGGCCCAGACATAGACCGTGCCCGGCAGGGCCACGCCCAGGGTGATCACCACGCCGCCGACGAACGGCCGCCGCTCGGTCAGGCCGCTGTTCTGGACGAGGGCGCTGACGCCCGCCCCCGCCGCCGCGCCCGACCAGCACAGCACCAGCCAGTAGGCGATGCGGATCCCCAGCGGCGCGTCGCCGGTGCCGAAGGCGCCGACCAGGGCCAGGAACACGCCGGCGATCCCCGCCACCAGGAAGCCGCGCCCGTGACGGGCGACGAGGACCGCCGTTCGCGAAGCGTGAACGGCGCCCGGCGGCGATTGGCGAAGCGGGGCCGTCGGCTGGCGTAACGTCGATTGAGGCACGGCCCGGCGGGCTCCTAAAGCGGTCTTCGAAAGCGGCGACGCAAACCCGCCGCCCACGGAGATCAAGATGTCCGAGACCGCCCTGTCAATGCATGACGCCGACGCCCGCCGCATCCGCCGCCGCGGCGTGGCCGGGGTGCTCGTCGCAACGGCGCTCGCCGCCGCCCCCGTGCTGCTGGCGAGCCGGAGCGGGGCGCACCTGCCCGACCTGTCGCTGGTGCTGGCCGCCCCGACCAAGATCCAGATCCACCTGACCGCGGCCATCAGCGCCCTGGTGATCGGCACGGTGCTGATGATCGGGGTCAAGGGCTCGGCCCTGCACCGCACGCTGGGCTGGGCCTGGGTGATCGCCATGGCGACCACGGCGATCAGCTCGCTGTTCATCCACGAGATGAACCACGGCGCCATGAGCTGGATCCACCTGCTGTCGGGCTGGACGATCATCGCCCTGCCGATCGCCGTCTACGCCGCCCGCCGCCACAAGGTCAGCCTGCACCGCCGGTTCATGACCGGCCTGTTCGTCGGCGGGCTGATCGTCGCCGGCGGCTTCGCCTTCCTGCCCGGACGCCTGATGTGGCGCGTGTTCTTCGGCTGAGCGTTTGTCGCTCGACGAACCCCTTTCATCACCCCTCCAAGCAAGGACCCTTCCGATGCGCCTTCTCCCGCTCCTGGCCTGCGCCGCCCTGCTGACCGTTCCCGCCGCCGGGCTGTGCCAGACCGCCGTGCCGGACGCCGGCCTCGCCACCTCCGCCACCTCTGCTGGCGACGCCAGCCTGGCCGTGGCCTTCCCCGACCTGAAATCGCACGAGGGCGTGCTGATGGTCGCCCTGTTCGACAGCCAGGCGGCCTGGGCCGGCGGCAAGCCCGTGCAGGTCACCTTCGTCCCGGCCACGGCGCCCGAACCGGTCGCCAAGCTCCAGGGCCTGGCCGCCGGGACCTACGCCGTCCGGGTGTTCCAGGACCTCGACGGCGACCAGCGCCTGAGCATGAACCCCTTCGGCCTGCCGGTGGAGCCCTTCGGCTTCTCGGGCGGCGCCAAGGCCAACATGGGCCCGCCGGCCTTCGCCGCGGCCGCCTTCACCGTCACGCCGGGCGACAACGCCCAGGCCATCACCCTGCGTTGAGACAGAAGAGACCCATGGATCGCCGCGCCTTCCTCCGCGCCGCCGGCCTGACTGGCGCCGCCGCCCTGCTGACCCCCGAGACCGTGTTCGCCGCCGGGGCCGCCGACTGGACCCTGGGCTTCCGCGACGTCGAGGCCGACATCGCCGAGGCCGGCCTGACCCGCCTTCGCGGTAAGGCCCCGGCCGACCTGGCCGGCGCCCTGGTCCGCAACGGGCCGGCCCGCTTCCGCCGGCCGGGCGGGTCGGTCGGCCACTGGTTCGACGGCGACGGCCTGGTGCGGCGCTTTTCGATCCAGGACGGCGAGGCGACCCTGGCCGCCCGCTTCGTCGACACCCCCAAGCGCCGCGCCGACACGGCCGCGGGCGCGGTGATCACCCCGGGCTTCGGCACCGCCCCTGGCCCCGGGGCGGCCGTGGGCGGTCCCGACGACGCCAACGCCGCCAACACCTCGGTGATGATGGCTGGCGGCGAGCTGTGGGCGCTGTGGGAGCCGGGCTCGCCCTGCGTGCTCGATCCAGTCACCCTGGAGACCAAGGGCTTCAAGACCCTGCGGCCCGACCTCAAGGCCATGCCGTTCCTGGCCCATCCGCGCCGCGAGCCGAACGGCCGGACCTGGAACCTGGGCCTGGCCGGCCACCGCGCCATCGTCTGGCGCCTGGCGGCCGACGGCAGCCTGGAGGACGCCCAGCTGATCGCCCTGCCCCGCGCCAGCTACATCCACGACTTCACCGCCACCGAGCGCCACCTGGTGATCGTGCTGCAGCCGTGGGTGCAGGAACGGGGCGGCGTGCCCTACATCGCCGGCATGGCCTGGAAGCCCGAGCTGGGAACCCAGGTGCTGGTGCTCGACAAGGCCGACCTGACCCAGCGCCGGGTGTTCGACCTGCCGCCGTTCTTCTTCTTCCACCTGGGCGACGCCTGGGAGGACAAGGACGGGACGATCCGCTTCGACGCCTGCATCGACGACGATCCGCGCGGCACGGCAGCGGCCGGCGAGCAACTGCTGCGCGGCGTGCCGTTCAAGGGCGTGGCCCCGCCGAAGCTGGGCTTCGTCACCCTGCACGCCGACGGCAAGGCCGACCTGCAGCGGTTCGAGACGGTGGCCGAGTTCCCGCGCTCGGACGAGCGCTTCGCCGGCCTGGGCCGCCGTTTCAGCGTCCACGCGGCGGTCGGCGAGGTCGGCAAGCCGGCCTTCCACGGCCTGGCCGTGCGTGACTGGAAGACCGGCCGCGAGACCGCCTTCGACTTCGGCCGCCGGCATCTGGTCGAGGAGATGGTGTTCGTCCCCCGCCCCGGATCGTCGGAAGAGTTCGACGGCTGGCTGGTCGGCACGAGCCTCAATCTCGACGCCCAGGCGACCGAGCTGCACGCCTTCGACGCCCGCCGCGTCGCCGACGGTCCGCTGGTCACCTGGCGGGCGAACACGGCCTTGCCGCTGGGATTCCACGGGATTTTCACGGCCTGACGCTACGTTCACGGAACGGCGGCGCTCTTGCCAGGGTAGCGAAAGCAGGCCTATCCGGGGACAGCGAAGTTCTCGGAGAGGCCTCCCCGACATGACCGCCGCCAAGCCCCGCGCCCGTTCCGGCGGGCGGGGCCGTCCTTCCAAGGCCACGGGCCTGGACCTGAAGGAGACCATCCTCGACTCCGCCGAGGGGCTGTTCGCGCGCCACGGCTTCCATGGCGTGACCACCCGCCAGGTGGCCGCCGAGGCCGGCGTCGACACCGCCCTGATCCACTACTATTTCGGGGCCAAGCGCGAGCTGTTCGACGCGGTGTTCGTGCGCCGCGCCGAGATCCTCAACCAGGCCCGCAGCGTCTCGATGAACGCCTATGTCGAGACCCACGGCGAAGCCATGACGGTGGAAGGCGTGATCGAGGCCTTCATCGACCCGCTGCTGCGCATCTCGCAGGACGGCGGCCAGGGCTGGAAGAGCTACTTCGCCCTGGTGGCCCAGGTGAACAACACCCCGGCCTGGGGCGGCGAGACCATGGCGCGGTTCTTCGACCCCGTCGTCCACCGCCTGGTCGACACCCTGAAGGTGGTCCGTCCGGACGCCCAGGACCGCGACCTCTACTGGAGCTACCAGTTCCTGACCGGCTCGATGATGCTGGCCTTGTCCGAGACCGGACGCATCGACTCCCTGTCGGGCGGCGAGTGCCATTCCAGCGACCTGGGAGCGGTGCGCGCGCGCCTCTTCGCCTATTGCGCCGCCGGCTTCGAGGCGGTGATCGCCCGCGCTCCGCAGGGCTGATTCCCCAATCTTGTCAGTAGGCTGACCAGTCGTCAGACCTTCATTTCATCACTTGGTGAAAAAAGGCTGGCGCAAAGCTTCCGTCTGGGTGACAGTGTTATCCAATTCGCGGGCCGATGAATTCGCGAAAGCCGGGAAATGCGTCCGTTGAACGGGGCTGTCCGGCACGGGACGGAACGCATAAGGGGAGGGGAAACCCAATGAAGACGATGCTCAAGCTCGCCTTGATGGCGGGCGCCGCCTGGTCGGCGACGGCCGTGACCGCCATCGCCCAGGAGGCCGCGCCGGCGCCCGGCGCCAACGCCGCGCCGATGGTCGAGGAATTGATTGTCACCGCCCGCCGCCGCGAGGAGACCCTCAAGGACGTGCCGGTGGCCGTCTCGGCCTACGGCGCCGAGAAGCTGGAGCGCATCGGCGCCGGCGACATCACCACCCTGCAGCAGACCACCCCCAACCTGACCCTGCAGATCGCCCGCGGCTCGAACTCGACCGTGATCGCCTTCATCCGCGGCGTCGGCCAGCAGGACCCGCTGTGGGGCTTCGAGCCGGGCGTGGGCCTCTATGTCGACGACGTCTACATCGCCCGTCCGCAAGGCGCGGTGCTGGACGTCTACGACGTCGACCGCATCGAAGTGCTGCGCGGCCCGCAGGGCACGCTCTACGGCCGCAACACCATCGGCGGCGCCATCAAGTACGTGACCCGCAAGATCACCGGCGAGCCGGAGTTCAACATCAAGGGCACGATCGGCTCGTACAACGAACACAACGAGATCGCCTCGGTGAAGGGCAAGCTGAGCGACCAGCTGGGCCTGTCGCTGGCCTTCGCCAAGTACGATCACGACGGCTATGGCAAGAACCTCAACACCGGCGCCGAGCACTACGACAAGGACGTCCTGTCCAGCCGCGCGACCCTGGAGTTCACGCCGACCGACCAACTGTTCTTCCGCCTGTCGGGCGACTACCTGAAGGACAACTCCAACCCCCGCCACGGCCACCGCGAAACGCCCGCCATCGCCTTCGGCGGCGCGCTGATCCCCGGCGGCAGCCCGCCGGCGGACGTCTATGACACCAACGCCGGTTCGGGCGACTACAACCAGGTCATCACCAAGGGCGTGTCGCTGCTGGGCGAATGGACCCTCAACGACGCCCTGACCTTCAAGTCGATCAGCGCCTATCGCAGCGGCTCGACCAACGGCACCATCGACTTCGACGAACTGCCCGGCGCCTATCTCGACGTGCCGGCGCACTACAACGACCATCAGTTCAGCCAGGAATTCCAGCTGGTCTATTCGTCGGACCGCATGCAGGGCGTGGCCGGCGTCTACTACATGAGCGCCACGGCGGCCGGGGCCTTCGACACCGTGGTCTCGCAGGCCAACACCACCACCGCGACCTCGGGCTGGGTCGACACCGAGAGCTGGGCGGCGTTCGCCGACGTCAGCTACGACCTGACCGAGAAGCTCTCGCTGTCGGTGGGCGGCCGCTACACCAAGGACGACAAGACCGGTCACGTCTACCGCCAGAACTTCACCGGCATCCGCAGCCCCCTGTTCGGCAACAGCGTCGCCGTGCCGGGCCTGCTGCGCTCGAACTTCACCAATTCCAAGGACTTCGAGAAGTTCACCCCGCGCGTCAGCCTGCGCTACAAGTTCGACGACGAGCGGACGGGCTATGTCTCCTACAGCCAGGGATTCAAGTCCGGCGGCTTCGACATGCGCGGCGACGTCGTCCTGACCCCCGACACCGTCAACGGCTACGAGCCCGAGACGGTCGACACCGTCGAAGGCGGCCTGAAGGGCACGTTCTTCGACCGTCGCCTCAGCCTGAACTCGGCGATCTTCTACTCCAAGTACAAGGACCAGCAGGTCACCCTGCAGACCCCGGTCGGCGCGTCGATCGCCAGCCAGGTGATGAACGTCGGCAGGTCGCACATGTACGGCCTGGAACTGGAAGGCGTTGCCGTCCTGACCCACGCCCTCAGCGCCAACTTCTCGCTGGGCTACGTCAAGGCGAAGTACGACGAATACCTGGCCCTGGACCTGACCCAGGTCCCGCCGGTCAAGCGTGACTTCGCCGACTCCCGCGTGTTCCAGAACACGCCGGAATGGGTGGGCAACGTCGGCCTGAACTGGACCACCGACCTGGGTGACCGCGGCAGCGTGACGGTGACGCCGATGGCTTCGTATCGCGGCGACTTCAGCATGTTCGAGGCCCCCAGCGTCCTGGATCAGAAGGCCTACTGGCTGTACGACGCCAACATCACCTGGGCCTCGCCGGACGGCGGGCTGAAGGTGATCCTGCAGGGCAAGAACCTGTCGGACGAACGCTACCGCGTCGGCGGCTACAACTTCCCCAACGGCGCGACGGGCGTCTTCGCCAACTCGGTCAGCGCCTTCTACGGCCCGCCGCGCACCTACAGCGTGACGGTGGCCGCCAAGTTCTAGGTCTCCCTCTCGACCTCGACTATCCGGCGGCGGCTTGCTGAAACGGGCCGCCGCCGTTTCTTTGTCCACCTCACGAATCGCGGCGGGATCAGATGAGCGACGCACAGAAGCAGACCTCCACCGGCGGCTCGCGCTATCGCTACGTCGTGCTGGCCATGCTGATCCTGGTCTACACGCTCAACTTCCTGGACCGGCAGATCCTCGGGATCCTGGCCAAGCCCATCAAGGAGGAGTTCGGCCTGACCGACGGCCAGTTCGGCCTGATGAGCGGCCTGGCCTTCGCCCTGCTCTACACCACCCTGGCCATCCCGATCGCCTGGCTGGCCGACCGTTTCAGCCGGGTGTGGATCATGACCGCCGCCCTGACCCTGTGGAGCGGCTTCACCGCCCTGTGCGGCTTCGCGGGCGGGTTCTCGCAGCTGTTCCTGGCCCGGATGGGCGTGGGCATCGGCGAGGCGGGCGGGGTGGCGCCGGCCTATTCGATGATCGCCGACTACTTCCCCAAGTCGCAGCGGGCCCGGGCCCTGGCGGCCTACGCCTTCGGCATCCCGCTGGGCACGGCGGCCGGCGCCCTGGTGGGCGGCCTGCTGGCCGTGCACTTCGGCTGGCGCACCGCCTTCATCGTGGTCGGGATCATCGGCGTCGCCCTGGCCCCGGTCTTCCGCTTCGTCGTGCGCGATCCGCGTCGGGGCGGGGCCGACATGGCGGCCGGCGACACCACCACCGTCCAGGCCCCCGCCGCGCCGCTGGGCGAGGTGGTCGGGGTGCTGGCGAAGAAGCCCAGCTTCTGGCTCCTCTCGTTCGGCGCGGCCTCGTCGTCGGTCTGCGGCTACGGCGTGGCCCTGTGGCTGCCGTCGTTCTTCATGCGCAGCCTGGGCCTGACCCTGCGCGAGACGGCCTGGTACTATTCCGGCATCGCCTTCTTCGGCGGCCTGCTGGGCATCTGGCTGGGCGGCGCCGTGGCCGATCGACTGGGGGCCAAGTCCAAGGCCGGCTATCCGCTGACCCCGGCCGTGGCCTTCCTGATCTCTGTGCCCTGCTTCCTGCTGGCCATGAACAGCGGGTCGCTGGTCGGCGGGATGGGCGGGAGCGCGGCCCTGGCCCTGGCCTTCGCGATCTTCCTGATCCCGACCGGGCTGAACCTGGCCTGGCTGGGACCCATCACCGCCGCCGTCCAGCACCTGGCCCCGGCCCCGATGCGCACCACGGCCTCCGCCCTGTTCCTGCTGATCAACAACCTTCTGGGGATCGCGGTCGGCACCTACTATTTCGGCCTGGTCTCGGATCTGCTGAAGCCCACGTTCGGGGCTGAATCCCTGCGCTGGTCGATCTATACCGGCATGGGGTTCTACCTGGTCGCGGCCCTGCTGTTCTTCCTGGCCTCGCGACGGCTGGCCAAGGACTGGGTCGACTAGGCTGAGACGTTTGGGCGCAGCGGCGAAAACGCCACCGTTCCGACACGTTCAGGTTACAAGAGCCCGCTGACGAACGCGGGACCGCGACCATGGGCAGTGACGACCGGCATATCTTCCATGACCCCACCGGGCGGCGGGACCGGAGGATGCGGCTGATCCTGGGGATCGTGCTGTCGGCCCTGGCGGCGATCGTCGCCGCCTTCCTGGCCACCCTGGCCTTCGCCCCGCGCCTGCCCTCGGTGACGCTGAAGGACCCGCACGTCCTGTCGTCGCTGCACAAGGAATCGGCGCACCGGCTGAAGCCGAACCTGGACTGGCGCAAGGTGCCCCGCCCCACGGCTAGCGCCACCCAAGGGGGAGAAGGGGGCTCGGCCCAGTCGCGGCCGATCAGCGTCGGCTTCTATGTCAGCTGGGACGAGGACTCCCGCGAGTCCCTGCGCCGCAACATCGACAAGCTGGACGTGGTCTCGCCGCAGTGGGTGGCGCTGAAGGGCCCCGGCGGCGACATCGCCGTGGACGACGACCCGCAGGGCGTGGCCCGGATCGCCGCCGCCCCGAACCATCCGGCCGTGCTGCCCCTGGTCCACAACTCGGCCAACGCCGCCTTCAACGGACCGCTGGGCGACGCCCTGCTGGCCAATCCCCAGGCGCGGGCCAAGCTGATCGCCGGCCTGGCCGACCTGGCCGTCCGGCGCGGCTACGGCGGCTATGTCTTCGACCTGGAGAACCTGTCACCCAAGGGGCTGGCCAACTATCCCAAGCTGCTGGACGAGGCCCGGGCGGTGCTCAAGCCCCAGGGCCGCGAGGTCTGGGTCACCGCGCCGTTCGACGAGCAGGGCTGGCCGCTGAAGGCGCTGCAGGACTCGTCCGACACCCTGGTGCTGATGGCCTACGACCAGCACTACGCCGGCGGCGATCCCGGGCCGAACGCCGGCCAGGACTGGTACGAGAGCGAACTGGCCAAGCGGTTCGCCAAGCTGGACCCGGGCCGCACGATCCTGGCCCTGGGCGCCTACGGCTACGACTGGACGCTGAAGAAGGACGGGACCCCCGCCTCGGGCGCGCCGGCCACCTTCCACGAGGCCATCCGCAACGCCCAGGACGCCGACGCGACCATCGACATGGACGACGACGCCCTGAACCCGACCTACACCTACACCGACGACAACGGCGACGGCCACGTGGTCTGGTTCCTGGACGCCGCCACCCTGTTCAACGAGGTCAAGGTCACCGACGCCTGGAAGCCGCGCGGCTACGGTCTGTGGCGGATGGGCATGGAGGACCCGGGCGTCTGGAGCGTGCTGGGCAAGCCCTACGGCCAGGCCTCGGCCCAGGCCCTGACCAGCATCCCCGCCGGCCAGAGCGTGGACTTCGACGGCGGCGGCGAGGTCCTGCGGGTGACCAACCTGCCCACCCCCGGCAAGCGGTCGCTGGAGTTCGACCCCGACACCGGCCTGATCGCCGACCAGACCTACGACGTCCTGCCCAGCTCGTACGTGATCCAGCGCTACGGCCAGAAGCCCGGCCTGGTGGCCCTGACCTTCGACGACGGCCCCGACCCGCGCTGGACGCCGAAGATCCTCGACATCCTCAAGGAAAAGAACGCCCCGGCCACGTTCTTCGTGATCGGCGAGAACATGCAGAACCGGCCCGACCTGGTGAAGCGCGAGGTCGCCGAGGGCCATGACGTGGGCAGCCATACCTGGACCCACCCCAACATCGGCGAAATCCCCGTCGCCCAGACCGACGTCGAGCTGAACGCCACCCAGCGGCTGTTCGAGGTGATCACCGGCCGCTCGATGCGCCTGTTCCGCCCGCCGTTCTTCGGCGACGCCGAGCCGTCGACCCCGCACGAGGTCACGCCCCTGCTATCGGCCCAGACCCTGGGCTATCTGGCGGTCGGCCTGCGGATCGACACCGACGACTGGCAGAAGCCGCCGCCCCAGACGATCATCGACCGCACGCTGGAGCGCCTGGACCACCCCGGCGACCGGCCCGGCCAGGTGGTGCTGCTGCACGACGCCGGCGGCAACCGCGCCAACACCGTCAAGGCCCTGCCCGAGCTGATCGACCAGATCCGCGCGCGTGGCTACCGTCTGGTGACGGTCGGCGAGTTGGCGGGCATGACGCCCGAGCAGGCCATGCCCAAGAGCGACCGCGACCCCATCGCCCTGGCGCTGGACCGGCTGGGCTTCGGCCTGTTCCGGGGACTGAAGGTGCTGCTGACCACCCTGTTCCTGACCGCCATCGCCCTGGGCCTGGCGCGGCTGGTGTTCCTGGCCTGCCTGGCCCTGGTCCACCGCTGGACGCACGAGAGCCCCGAGAACCTGGACCCCGCGACCGGCCCGCTGGTCAGCGTGCTGATCCCCTGCTTCAACGAGGAGAAGGTGATCGCCGCCTCGGTGTCGCGGATCCTGGAGTCCGAGTGGAGGAACATCGAGGTCCTGGTCCTCGACGACGGCTCCAAGGACAACACGGCCGAGGAGGTGCGTCGCGCCCACGGCGACAATCCGCGCGTGACGCTGCTCAGCTTCGAGAACGGCGGCAAGGCGCGGGCGGTCAACCGCGGCCTGGCCGTGGCCAAGGGCGACTATGTCGTGGCCCTGGACGCCGACACGCTCTTCCCGCCGAAGACCATTGGACGCCTCGTCCGCTGGTTCCAGGACCCCCGGATCGGGGCGGTGGCCGGCAACGCCATCGTCGGCAACCGCCTGAACATCGTCACCCGCTGGCAGGCCCTGGAATACGTCACCGCCCAGAACCTGGAGCGCCGCGCCCTGGCCGCCCTCGGCGCGGTGACCGTGGTGCCCGGCGCGGTCGGGGCCTGGCGCAAGAGCGTGCTGGACGACCTGGGCGGCTATCCGGCTGACACCCTGGCCGAGGACCAGGACCTGACGATCGCCTGCCAGCGCGCCGGCTGGAAGGTGGCCTTCGACCCCTCGGCCCAGGCCTTCACCGAGGCGCCGGACACCGTCAGCGGCCTGCTGAAGCAGCGCTTCCGCTGGTCGTTCGGCACCCTGCAGTGCGTCTGGAAGCACCGCGCGGCGCTGTTCAATCCCAAGACGCCCGCCCTGGGCTTCGTGGCCCTGCCGCAGATCTGGCTGTTCCAGATCCTGCTGGCCGTGGCCGCGCCCCTGGTCGACCTGGCGGTGGTCTGGAGCCTGATCTCGGGTCTCTACGGCGCCGTCGCCCACCCCGTGGAGTGGTCGCCCGACGACACGATCCGGGGGCTGCTCTACTGGGCGGTGTTCATCCTGGTCGACCTGTCGGCCGGCGCCCTGGGCATGGCCCTGGAGAAACGCGCGCCCTGGGCCGACCTGCCGTACCTGCCCGTCCAGCGCTTCGGCTACCGCCAGCTGATGTACTACGTGGTGGTCAAGTCGGTGCTGACCGCGGCGCGCGGCGGGCGTGTGGGCTGGGGAAAACTCGAGCGTCGGGCGACCGCGACGGTCAAGTGATCGGCAACCCAGGGGGTATGACAAGGCTGTCATTCGCTCCTGCGAGTGGTAGCGGTACCTTTTTTGTGGACAGGATGAGGGCGGCTTGACCCTTGGGAAGCCGATGTTCGGTGAAAAAGTCCAAGCGGTTCCGGGCTTGCGCGACAGAACCCCACTTTTTCAGATAGGCTGATTAATCGGTCCAAGCGCGGTTGCGCCTGCGAAATCACGCTCCTATAACCCGGCCACAATTTTCAGAAGCCGTCGTCGAGACCGGTCCCTCATGAACATCCACGAACACCAAGCCAAAGCCGTCCTCGCA
>Ga0102591_1002492_pt1 | contig 19802 bp, 19 predicted proteins | sample AraplaCol_mCL_r2_2_FD_76860 | JGI IMG/M metagenome (GOLD analysis project Ga0102591, IMG submission 76860) | Arabidopsis root microbial communities from North Carolina, USA - plate scrape MF_Col_mCL_r2 (SPADES assembly) (version 2) | ecosystem: Host-associated > Plants > Roots > Endosphere... | reverse complement strand
ACATGCCGGCTTCCGAGCCCATGATCACCAGGCCGTCGTCGGTATAGGCCACGCGCAGCGGGCGCAGGCCCGAGCGGTCCTTGCCGGCCACGACCCAGCGGCCGTCGGTGGCGCACAGGGCGGCCGGGCCGTCCCACGGCTCCATCACCGCGTTGCAGTAGCTGTAGAGGGCCTTGTGCTCGGCCTTCTGGTTGGGGTTGGAGGCTTCCGGCACCAACAGGGTCTTGGCCATGGGCGCGTCGCGGCCGGCCCGGACCAGCACCTCGAAGGTGTTGTCCAGGTTGGCCGAGTCCGAACCGCCCGGCTGGATCACCGGCTTCACGTCGTCCCCGAACTCGCCGAAGGCGTCGGCCGCCATCTTGATCTCGTGGGACTTCATCCAGTTGATGTTGCCCTTGATGGTGTTGATCTCACCATTGTGGGCCAGCATCCGGAACGGCTGGGCCAGGCGCCATTGCGGGAAGGTGTTGGTCGAATAGCGCTGGTGGAAGATCGCCACCGCCGCGGCGAAGCGATCGTCCTTCAGATCGGGATAGAACTCGTCGATGTGTTCGGCCAGGAACATGCCCTTGTAGATCAGGGACTTGGCCGAGAACGAGCAGATGTAGAAGTCGCTGATGTTCTGGGCGTGCACGCGCTTCTCGATGCGCTTGCGGCACAGGAACAGGGCGCGCTCCAGGGCCTCGCCCTCCAGGCCCGCCGGGGCGGCCAGCATGATCTGCTCGATTTCCGGACGCGTGGCGTTGGCCTTCTCGCCGATCACCGAGGTGTCGACCGGCACCTGGCGCCAGCCGTAGATGTAGAAGCCGAAGCGAAGCGCTTCCGCCTCGACGATCGTGCGGCAGGCCTCCTGGGCGCCCAGGTCGGTGCGCGGCAGGAAGACCTGGCCGACGGCGATCGGACCCTGGCGCAGGGCGTGGCCGGTGCGGCGCACCTGGTCGACGAAGAAGTCCTGCGGGACGGAGACCAGCACGCCGGCGCCGTCGCCGGTCTTGCCGTCGGCGTCGACCGCGCCCCGGTGCCACAGGGCCTTGAGGGCCTTGATCGCCAGTTCGACGACCTCGCGGCGCGGCTGGCCGTCGATGGCGCAGACCAGGCCCACGCCGCACGCGTCGCGCTCGGTCGAGGGGTCGTAGGCGTGGCCGTCGATCAGGGCCTGGCGGTTCTTCAGATAGAGGTCCATCTCGCTCATGGTCTTGGTTCCTCTCTCTTATTCCGCCGCGATCAGCGCGGGGGCGCCGACCTTGGCCTGCAGATAACGGTGCATGGCGTCGGCGGCGTCGCGGCCGTCCTTGATCGCCCAGACCACCAGCGAAGCGCCGCGCACGATGTCGCCGGCCGCGAACACGCCGTCCAGATTGGTCATCTGGTGGCGGACGTCGGCCTTGACCGTGCCCCAGCGCGTGACCTTCAGGTCGGGCGCCGACCACAGCTCGGGCAGGTTCTCGGGCTCGAAGCCCAGGGCCTTGACCACCAGCTGGGCCGGACGGTCGAAGTCGCCGCCCTCGATCTCTTCCGGGGTCTGGCGGCCCGAGGCGTCCGGGGCGCCCAGGCGCATGCGGATGGCGCGCACGCCCGTCACGGCCTCGGCGTCGCCGCCCAGGGCGCGCGGCGCGGCCAGCCATTCGAAGGTCACGCCCTCTTCCTCCGCGTTGGCGACCTCGCGCAGCGAGCCGGGCATGTTGGCCTTGTCGCGGCGATAGAGGCAGGTGACCGAGGTCGCGCCCTGGCGGATCGCCGTGCGCACGCAGTCCATGGCGGTGTCGCCGCCGCCGACCACGACCACGTCCTTGCCGGCCGCGTTCAGCTCGCCGCTGTCATAGGCCGGGACGTCGTCGCCCAGGGTCTTCTTGTTGGAGGCGATCAGGTAGTCGAGCGAGGCGACCACGCCCTTGGCGCCCGAGCCCGGCGCGACCAGGTCGCGCGCGGCGTAGACGCCCACGGCGATCAGCACGGCGTCATGCTTTTCGCGCAGGTCTTCCAGCGTGGCGTCCTTGCCGACCTCGAAGCCCAGCTTGAATTCGACGCCGCCGTCGGCCAGGCGCCGGGTGCGGCGCTCGACGACGTCCTTCTCCAGCTTGAAGCCGGGGATGCCGTAGATCAGCAGGCCGCCGGCCCGGTCGTGGCGGTCGTAGACGGTGACGGCGTAGCCTTCCTCGCGCAGCTTCTCGGCGGCGGCCAGGCCGGCCGGGCCCGCGCCGATGATCCCCACCGACTGGCCGCGGTCGGCCTTGGCCACGAGCGGCTTCACCCAGCCCATCTCCCAGGCCTTGTCGGTCAGGTAGCGTTCGACCGAGCCGATCGTCACGGTGCCGTGACCCGACTGCTCTATGACGCAGTTGCCTTCGCAGAGACGATCTTGCGGGCAAATCCTGCCGCAAACCTCCGGCATGGAGTTGGTGGCCTGCGACAGCTGGTAGGCCTCTTCCAGGCGGCCCTCGGCCGTCATCCGCAGCCAGTCGGGGATGTTGTTGTGCAGGGGGCAGTGGGTTTGGCAGAACGGCACGCCGCATTGCGAGCAACGCGAGGCCTGCTCGGTGGCTTTCGCGTCGATGAAGTCGGCGTAGATCTCGTGGAAGTCGCCGTTGCGCTCAGCCGCCGAACGCTTTTCAGGCGTTTTGCGGGCCACGGTCGTGAATTTCAGCATGCGCTCGGCCATGCGACTTCCCTCGTCCCCGCTGCCGGGGAAAAATTTGCGTGCGCGGGCCTCATACGGACTCTTCGCGGCAAGAAGAATGCGTTTGTCAAATTCGTGGACAAATTTATCTGTGATGACCGTGGGGTTATTGCGAGCAACTCGCAGCTATGACCCTATATGGTCCACTTAGTGGATAAACGACTTGTTTACCGTGTCGGGCGCACGCCCGGGGCGGGGTTTTAAGAGGCCGCGCGCCTAAAGGAATGACGATGCCGGATTGGCTGATCGCGATCGTGTTGGGCCTGGTCGAGGGCCTGACGGAATTCATCCCCGTCTCGTCGACGGGGCACCTGCTGCTGACCAAGATCGCCCTGGGCCTGACCGATCCGGCCTGGGACACCTTCATCGTCCTGATCCAGCTGGGCGCGGTCCTGGCGGTCGTGGCGGTCTATTTCCAGCGCCTCTGGAATGTCGTGGTCGGCCTGCCGACCAAGCCGGAAGCCCGCCGCTTCGCGCTGAGCGTGATCATCGGCTGCATCCCCGCCTTCGCCGCCGGCCTGCTGCTGCACGGGGTGATCAAGCACTTTTTCGAGAACCCGTTCCTGCCGCAGGTGATCTGCGCCTCGCTGATCGTCGGGGGCGTGATCCTGCTGATCGTCGACAAGAAGGCCCCCGCCCCCAAGGAAATGGACGGCATGGCGCTGAGCCTGAAGACCGCCTTCCTGATCGGCCTGTTCCAGTGCCTGTCGCTGCTGCCGGGCGTGTCGCGCTCGGGCTCGACCATCGTCGGCTCGATGCTGATCGGCGTGGACCGCAAGGCCGCCGCGGAGTTCAGCTTCTTCATGGCCATCCCGATCATGGTCGGCGCCTTCGCCCTGGACCTGCTCAAGAGCTACAAGGACATCGACACCAGCCATGCCGGGACCATCGCCGTCGGCTTCGTGGTGTCGTTCCTGTCGGGCCTGCTGGTGGTCAAGACGATGATCGCCTTCATCGGCAAGCGCGGCTTCGCGCCGTTCGCCTGGTGGCGGATCGTGGTGGGGGTGATCGGCCTGGGGCTGATCTACATCCCGAAGTGATCTGAGCGGGGACATGCCCTTGCGGCGTGTCCCCATCAGCGCGCGCCGAGCCAAGGCTGGGGACACGCCGCGAGGGCATGTCCCCGTCCGCTGAACGAAAAAGCCGCGCCCAGTCGGAAGACCGGACGCGGCTTTTGCTTTTCTCCCGTAGGAGAGGAGAGTCCTAGAACGCCCCCGCCGGGACCTCGGCGTACTGGCCGCCCTTGCGATAGCGGTAGAGGTAGGACGGGACCACCGCCTCGACGGCGGTCGGGACGACGCCGGCCTCGGCCAGGCCCGGCAGACCCTTGTCCGCGACATTGTCGCTCTTCAGCGACTCGACCTGGTCCGACGTCAGCGGCGGGTTGATCGGCGACAGGTCGCCGACCTTGCCGATCAGGCCGGCGGCGAAGAACGGGATCGGGGCCAGGACGCGGTTGCGGCCGGTCTCGACCAGGATCAGCTCCATCAGCTCCTTGAAGCTGTAGACGGCCGGGCCGCCCAGCTCGTAGGTCAGGCCCTCGGCGGCCGGGCTGGCGACCGCCTTGGCGATCACGGCGGCCACGTCGCCCACATAGACCGGCTGGAACTTGGTCTCGCCGCCGCCGATCAGCGGCAGGGCGGGGAACAGGGCGGCCATCTGGCCGAACTTGTTGAAGAACTTGTCCTCGGCGCCGAACACGATCGACGGGCGGATCACCACCGCGCCCGGGAAGGCGGCGCGGACGGCGGCTTCGCCCTCGGCCTTGGTGCGCTGGTACTTGGACGAGGACTTGACGTCGGCGCCGATGGCCGAGACCTGGACCAGGCGCTTGACGCCGGCGGCCTTGGCCTGCTCGGCCACGGTCTTGGCGCCCATCACGTGCAGGGTCTGGAACTTCTGGCGGCCGTTCTCCCACAGGACCCCGACCAGATTGACCACCGCCTCGGCGCCGTCGACCGCGCGGGCCACCGACGGGGCGTTGCGGACATTGGCCTGCACGACCTCGATCTGGCCGACATCGCCCAGCATGCGCATGCGATAGGCGAGGTTGGGATTGCGCACCGCCACCCGCACGCGATGGCCCGCCTTGGCGAGCGCGCGTACGACCTGGCCGCCGACGAAGCCGGAGCCGCCGAACACCGTGACCAGACCTTGCATGCGAAAACCTCTCTTCAAGTCGTGAGGCGGGGGATAGACGACCGCGAGGGCCTTCGCAATCGAAGCTGAAAAAAAGGCTGCGATTAGCGATTGACGCGGCCAGAACCTTTGCATAAACGTCCCGGCCTCGCGGCGGTCCACGGATCGCTCCGCAGGCCCAGGTGGCGGAATTGGTAGACGCGCTGGCTTCAGGTGCCAGTGACTGAAAGGTCGTGGAGGTTCGAGTCCTCTCCTGGGCACCACCCCCTACCAACCTTCGAAAGAAGGTCGGGGTGGCGCCGAAGCTCCCGGAACTCCAGGGGCTCGAAAGCTTCCAAGACATGCTCACAAAATGATCCTGGCCCCCACGGGGGCCTAGCGACGGTTGTGACCAGGCGTTAGATATCCTGTTCATTCGGCCGACAGGGTCGGCGCCCCATTATTCAGGCGCATTCGGAATTCGCAGCGTCCGCGCGACGAGACCGAGGGCGCGGAGACGAAGAGACTTGGCCAACTTCCTGCATGAAGGCGATCTGCCCGCCGGCGTCTTCGACGGCGCGACGGCGGTCGCCATCGATTCCGAGACCATGGGCCTGCGCCTGGGCCGCGACCCGCTGTGCGTGGTCCAACTGTCGTCGGGCGACGGCGACGCCCACGTGGTGCGCCTGGACCGCTCGACCTACGACGCGCCCAACCTCAAGCGCCTGCTGACCGATCCTTCCGTCGTGAAGCTCTTTCACTTCGGCCGCTTCGATATCGCCATGTTCCTGTTGCACTTGGGGGTCATGACGGCCCCCGTGTACTGCACCAAGATCGCCAGCAAGCTGGCCCGCACCTATACCGACCGCCACGGCCTGAAGGACGTGACGCGCGAGCTGGTCGGGGTCGAGCTGTCCAAGGTCCAGCAGAGCTCGGACTGGGGCGCCGACACGCTGTCGGCCGACCAGGTCGCCTACGCGGCCTCGGACGTGCTGCATCTCCACGCCCTGCGCGAGCGCCTCAACGCCATGCTGGTCCGCGAAGGCCGCATGGCCCTGGCCCAGGCGGCCTTCGACTATCTTCCCCACCGCGCGGCCCTGGACCTGGCCGGCTGGGAAGACGTCGACATCTTCGCGCACAGCTGAGGCGGGCGGGATGACCACCCTCGAGGCCGACCGGGCGGGATACAGGCGGGACTTGCGCCGCTGGCGCCGTCGTTCGCGCCGCGTCCACCTGGCGCGGGTGGTGCTGCCGGCCGCCATGGTCGCCCTCCTGGCCACCGTGGGCGGCCAGGTGGCCTGGCGCTCGTTCACCGCCGGCGACCGCCGGCCGGCCGAGAGCAAAGCCCAGATCCGGATGGTCACGCCGCGCTTCTACGGCCAGTCCAGCGACGGACGGCCGTTCATCATCACCGCCCGCTCGGCGGTGCGCGACGAGAACGACCTCAAGCGGGTGTTCCTGGACGCCCCGACCCTGACCCTGGGCGTGGGCAGCCCCGCCCCCACCCGCTCGACCGCCGACCGCGGCGTCTATCGCGAAGACACCCTGATCCTGCAGCTGTACGGCAACGTGCGCATGGACGACGGGGCCGGCTATCGATTCGCTTCGGACGAGGCCCTGGTCGACACGCGCAACGGCAACACCACCGGCGAAACCACGCTGCAAGGCGAAGGTCCAACTGGACAGGTGCAATCCAACGCCTACTCCGTATATGACAAGGGCGACCGCATCATCTTCCGGGGCGGCGTCAAGACGCGCATCGACCGGAAGACGGGTGAGGCCGTTCCCGTGCAGGCCCAAAGTCCGGGTCAGAACACGGGGACGCCGGAATGAACATGAGGACGTGGTTGATGAATCGATGGATGGCGCCGACGGCGATCGCCTTCAGCCTGCTGAGCGGCCCGATCCTGTTGGGCGGCTCGGCCATGGCCCAGACGACGGCCCCCGCGCGAGGCAACGACTCCAGCGCGCCGGTGGACATCTCCGCCGACGAGCAGGAGGTCATCAACAGCCAGTGCAAGACCATCTTCCGCGGCGCGGTCGAGGTCCTGCAGGACAAGGCCCGCATGCGGGCCGCGACCATGACCGTCTACAACCGCCGCAAGACGCCGGGTAAGACCTCCTCGCCCACCGGCAACAACGACTGCGGCGACGTCGACCGCGTCGAGGCCGACGGCAACGTCTTCTACGTGACGCCCGAGCAGACCGTGCGCGGCGACCACGCCGTCTACGACTACGCCACCGACACCATCGTGGTGACCGGCGACGTCGTGGCCGTCCAGGGCCAGGACGTGGCCCGGGGCGACCGCATGACGATCAAGACCAAGACCAACGACGTGAAGATGGAATCCAACGCCACGGGCCGCGGCAAGCCCCGTGTGCGGGCGGTGCTCTATCCCGACCAGAACAAAGACAAGAAGCCCGCCGCCGGCAAGCCGTAGGATCTCATGGCGTTTTCGATGCAATCCCTGAACGTCGACGCCACGGCCAGCGAAGGCCTGTTCGTCGACGCCATCGGCAAGTCGTTCGGCGACCGCCCGGTCGTCAAGAGCGTCTCCCTGCGCCTCAAGCGCGGCGAGGTCGCGGGTCTGCTGGGCCCCAACGGCGCCGGCAAGACCACCTGCTTCTACATGATCACCGGCCTGGTCGCCGCCGACTACGGCTCGATCTACCTGGACGGCGAGGACATCACGTCCCAGCCGATGTTCCAGCGCGCCCGCATGGGCGTGGGCTATCTGCCGCAGGAAGCCTCGATCTTCCGGGGCATGACGGTCGAGCAGAACGTCATGGCCGTGGTCGAGATGCGCCAGAAGGACCAGCGCAAGGCCCGCGACCATGTCACCGAGATCCTGGAAGAGCTGCGGATCACCCACATCCGCAAGTCGCCGGCCGTCGCCCTGTCGGGCGGCGAGCGCCGCCGCGTGGAAATCGCTCGCGCCCTGGCCAGCGAGCCGTCGTTCATGCTGCTGGACGAGCCCTTCGCCGGCATCGACCCGCTGGCGATCTCGGACATCCGCGAGGTGGTCAGCTACCTGAAGAACCGCGGCATCGGCATCCTGATCACCGACCACAACGTCCGCGAGACGCTGCAGATGGTCGATCGGGCCTCGATCATCCACGCCGGCGAGGTGCTGTTCGAAGGCGCCCCGCAGGAGATCATCGACAACCCTGAGGTCCGCCGCGTCTATCTGGGCGACAGCTTCGACGAGCGCGTCTAGGCTCCCTCACCGCGCCCGCCGGGCAAGATTTAACAGGCCGCGCGTTCCGTCACCGGAGCGCGCGGCTTTTTCGTTGCGGCTCCAGAAAACTAAAAACGTCGCCATATCAGTGACTTGACGCCCGATGTCGGGAAAAACGCCGGCCTTCGCGGACGGAAGGTCGCAGTGGCCCGCTTTTTGCTGGCGTTGGCGCCCCGTTAACCAAACTGGCCGTTCAATGGCGATCAACAGGTTCGTTGATTTGCCCAGGAGGGCGCATTGGCTCTCGGCCACAGATTGGAGCTTCGGCAAGGCCAGGGCCTTGTCATCACGCCGCAGCTTCAGCAGGCGATCAAGCTCCTGCAACTGTCCAACCTCGAGCTCGACGCCTTCGTCGAGGCCGAGCTGGAGCGCAATCCCCTGCTGGCGCGCGACGACGGCCCGGCCGAAACCGACCGCGCGGCCGAAGAGCCCGCCGAACGCGCCACCGAGAACCTGGGCCTGGACGCCGTGTCCGACAGCGCCGCCAGCAGCCAGATGGACGCCACGCCCGACGACGTCTCGCCCGGCGAGCGCGCCACCGGCGACGGGACCGAAGCGCGGGCCGAGCAGGCCGGCGGCCAGATCGACTGGTCGCGGACCGGCGGCGGCGGCAGTTTCGAAGGCGACGACAATTACGAAGGCGCCCTCTCCCGCGCCCCGACCCTGGTCGAGCACCTGACCGAGCAGCTGGTCGTGGCCGGCCTCTCGGCCGCCCGCAACGCCGTGGCCGCCGTGCTGATCGACGCGGTCGACGAGGCCGGCTACCTGCGCGCCGACCTGCTGGAGGTGGCCGAGCGCCTGGGCTGCGGCCTGGCCTTCGTCGAAGAGGTGCTGACCGTCCTGCAGGGCTTCGAGCCGGCCGGCGTCATGGCCCGCGACGTGCGCGAGTGCCTGGCCCTGCAGCTGAAGGACGTCAACCGCTACGATCCCTGCATGGCCGCCCTGCTGGACAATCTGGACCTGCTGGCCCGGCGCGACATGAACGCCCTGCGCAAGGTCTGCGGCGTCGACGACGAGGACCTGCGCGAGATGGTCGCCGAGATCCGCGCCCTGACCCCTCGACCCGGCGCGGCCTTCCACAGCGACCCGCCCCAGACCCTGGTCCCCGACGTCCACGTGCGCGAGACGCCCGGCGGCCTGTGGCACGTGGAGCTGAACACCGACACCCTGCCCCGGGTGCTGGTCGACCAGCGCTACCACGCCCGCATCGCCAAGGGCGCGCGGACCGACCAGGAGAAGACCTTCGTCTCCGACAGCTTCGCCACCGCCAACTGGCTGGTCAAAAGCCTCGACCAGCGGGCCAAGACCATCCTGAAGGTCTCCAGCGAGATCGTCCGCCAGCAGGACGGCTTCCTGGCCTACGGCGTCGAGCACCTGCGGCCGCTGAACCTGAAGACCGTCGCCGACGCCATCGGCATGCACGAGTCCACCGTCAGCCGGGTGACCTCCAACAAATACATCGCCACCCCGCGCGGCGTGTTCGAGCTGAAGTACTTCTTCACCTCGGCCATCCAGTCGTCGGAAGGCGGCGAGGCCCACTCGGCCGCCAGCGTGCGCCACAAGATCAAGGGCCTGGTCGAGGCCGAGAAGACCGAGGCCGACGTCCATTCCGACGACCGGATCGTCGAGATCCTCAAGGAAGCGGGCGTCGACATCGCCCGCCGGACGGTGGCCAAGTACCGCGAGGCCCTGCGCATCCCCTCCTCGGTCGAGCGTCGCCGCCTGATCAAGGAAACCGCCTAGGTCGAACGACGGCGCCCTTTCGTCCGTCACGCGCTTGCCGCATGCTGCGAACGGCCGCGCTCCGCGTTCTGTGAAGACGCGGCTGAAGGCGAAGCATGACCACCGAGAGTTTGTCCGACGTCATCGAGGGGTTCGGCGAGGACACCCGTCCCGTCCTGACCGTCGGCCAGATGCTCGAGCAGTTCGACAGCCGCGCCTTCGGGGCCATGCTGCTGGTGTTCGGCCTGCTCAACTGCCTGCCCCTGCCCCCCGGCTCGTCGACGATCCTCAGCCTGCCGATCTTGTTGCTGGCCCCGCAGATCGCCTGGGGTTCCGACATCCCGTGGCTGCCGCGCAAGCTGATCCACCACCCCCTGAAGCGCGACGAGCTGCGCGGATTGTTCCGTAGACTGACGCCGATCGTCCGCCGGATGGAGCTGGTCACCCGCCCCCGGCTGGGCTTCCTGTTCGGCCCGGTCGGCGAGCGGCTGATCGGCGTGGTCTGCACCCTGCTGGCCCTGGTGCTGGTGCTGCCAATCCCGCTGGGCAACCTGGCGCCGGGGGCCACGGTGGCCGTCCTGGCCCTGGCCCTGCTGCAGCGCGACGGGCTCCTGGTGCTGCTGGGATACCTGATGGCCGCCGTCAGCGTGGGCCTGCTGGTGGTCAGCGCCGGGGTCGTGGCGGCCGCCGTCGAACGCCTCCTCCACATGATTCCGGGGCTGCTTTAAGTCGCTTTTGCGACGCTTGACACCGAGCCGGGACAGGCGCGTTGATAGGCCATGCAAGTCCAAATCTCCGGCAAGCATGTCGACGTTGGTGAGGCTCTGCGAGCGCGAGTCTCCGACGAAATCGCCCTGAGCATCGGCAAGTATTTCGACCGCGGCGGCGACGCCGATGTCGTGATCAGCAAGGAGGGCTTCGCCTTCCGGGTCGATTGTTCGGTCAAGCTGGCTTCGGGCCAGCAACTGATCAGCCACGGAGCGGGCGGCGACGCCCACGCGGCCTTCGACGCCGCCCTGGCCAAGATCGAGACGCGCATCCGGCGCTACAAGCGACGACTTAAGAGCCACTCGATCGCCGCCTCCGCCAAGCAGGCGGAAAACGCGGCGATGTACGTGCTGCGGGCTCCGGACAGCGACGATGTCGACGACGACGACTGGAGCGTCGAGGAGGAACATCCCGCCGGCGCGCCGGCCGGCATGATCATCGCCGAGACCCAGGCCTCGTTGAAGATCATGACCGTTTCCATGGCGGTCATGGAACTGGACTTGACCGAGTCCCAGGCAATCGTGTTTAGGAACGCCGCCCACGACGGTTTGTCGGTGGTTTACCGGCGGGCTGACGGAAATATCGGCTGGATCGACCCCGAACGCACCAAGTCGCTGAACGGGCACGCACCGGCCGTTAGCTGATCGAACCTCGGGTCGGTCGGCGCGTTCTGGTAGGCCCCGTCTCTCAAGCTTGGAGTGTCCGGGGCTTGAGGCGGCGACATGCGCGACGACCGACTGCGAGCGAGTTCCACACCATGACCATCGGCGATCTACTGGAGCCCGGCGCGGTCACTTTGCGGGTCAGCGCCGCCAACAAGCGTCAGGTCCTCGGCGTGATCGCCGACGTCGCCGCCCGCGCGTTCGGCGTCGACGCCCACGAAGCCCTGGAAGGCCTGGTCGAGCGCGAGAGCGCCGGATCGACCGGCGTGGGCCAGGGCGTGGCCCTTCCGCACGCCCGCCTGGCCGACATCGACCGCGTGCGGGCGGTGTTCGTGCGCCTGGAGACCCCGGTGGCGTTCGGCGCGGTGGACGACAAGCCCGTCGACCTGCTGGTGGCGCTGTTCGCGCCCAAGGAAGCCGATTCCAGCCACCTGCGCGCCCTGGCCCGCGTCTCGCGCCTGATGCGCCAGCCCGAGCTGCGCGAACAACTGCGCAAGGCCCGCTCGGCCGACGCCGTCCACGTGATGCTGACCCAGGCCCACGAGAGCAAGTCCACGGCGGCGTGAGGGCATGAACCCCTCTCTCATAGAGAGAGGGAAGGGCCCATGGCGAAGCCATGGGAGGGTGAGTGGTTTCACCCTCGGCAGGCAAACCCAGAGCCGTTGAAGCCCCCAAGATGACCCGGCCTCCGCATCATCGATGCGGCCGGCGTTCCACGCTGCCCTGTCGGTGCCTTATCCTGAGAGATTATAACCTCTCACCCTCCCACCGCCTGCGGCGGCGGGCCCCTCCCTCTCTCAAAGAGAGAGGGATTCCATCCCTAAACCCGCTTCATGCTCAGGATCTTCACCGGCGGGTTCAGCATCTGGCCCTTCATGGCCGGGTACAGGGCCGGGCCGTCGGCCTTCAGGGCCAGGATCTTCTTCACGACGTCCAGCCCCTGGACCACGCCGCCGAAGGCCGCGAAGCCCTCATTGTCGCCTTTGCCGCCCGGTTGCGCATCCAGATAGGGCTGCGGGGTGGCGCAGATGAAGAAGTCGCAGGTGGCCGTGCCGGGCGCGTTGCGGGCCATCGAGATGGTCCCGGCCCGATGCTTGATCCCGGTCAGGCGGGTGCTTTCGTGGGCGATGGGGGCGAAGCGGCGCACCCGGTCGGGCGGCCCGCCCTGGATCGAGCCGGCGCCCTTGACGCCCTTGGTCTTCGACGCGCGGTAGAAGGTCCCGCCGTCGTACTTGTGCGCGTCCACATAGCGCAGGAAGTTGGCCGAGGTGATCGGAGCCTTCCGGTCCTCCAGTTCGACGACGATCGTCCCGTGGTCGGTCTGGATCGCCACGCGGGGCTTGGACGGCGCGGCCCAGGCGGGGGCCGCCACCAGCAGCCCGGCCAGGCCCAACATCCCCCGGCGGCCGATATCCGTGTCGCTCATCCGTCGTCCTCGCCTGTCTCCGACCGTGACGGCTTACCGCGCCCGGGCGCGATCGTCGACTGGCCGCGCCCCGGCTTGTTGGCCCTCGCGCCGGACTGCTAAGGACCACCGACCGACGATCCGTCGGCCACGGGGGCCTATTCGATGTTCAAGACGCTTTTCGTCGCCGCCGGGCTGATGGCCCTGATCGGCGCGCCGACCGCCGCGCAAGCCCAGCTGCAGACCGAGCCGCTGGCGGAAGGCCGCCCCTGCGCCTATGCCGACGTCGTCGGCCTGTGGGAGAGCCAGGTGATCGTCGCCAAGGAAGCCGGCGCGGAAGAGCTCAGCGCCCGCCTTCCGCGCGACTACATGCGGTTCAAGGCCGACGGCGGGATGATGTATTACGGGACCGACCGCGCCGAGACCGACGTCCCGACGATCCAGAAGAAGCTGGACGACTTCGACGCCACGGACGGGGCGACCTACCAGGCCGAGATGCTGTCGCCCGGCGTGCTGCTGCTGCGTCGGGACGGCGCGCCGTTCCAGGGCTTCACCTGCACGGCGACGACCGACGCGGCGGGCAAACCCACGTTCGTCCTGACCCATCTGAAGGGGATGCCCGCCCTGCGGCGGGTGCAGCGGCGGCTCGACTAGAGCCCCGCTCGGGCCGGCCTGGAGGGACCGGCCCGGATCGTAGGGCTTAGTGCACCGAGACCGGCGCCAGTTCGTGGGCGAGGGCGGCGGCGACGGCCGCGTCCTTGTCGGTCAGCACGGCCAGGCGCGCGCCGTCGGCGCGGAACACCGCGTACAGGGTCTGGTCGGGCGACAGGTCGACCTCGTCGGTCACGCCGACGGGGACGTCGGCCAGGATCTCGGCCGCCTTGATCGGCCGGACGTAGACCAGGTCGGGTGCGCCCAGGGCCGCGAAGGCTTCGGCGGAGAAGAACGGGGTAGCGGGGTTAGGTGTCATAAGACCACCTCCTTCGGAAAGGGAACGCCCCGTGTCGCGTCTCGGTTCAGACCGCGACCGTGGGGAACATCCTGGGAAAAGCTTGACTGGAACGGCTTCGGACCTCAGCCGACCGAGCGGATCGGGATGCGGCGGACCAGCCGTTCGGGTTCCGGACGGGCCAGGTCCACGTGCAGAAGGCCGTGCTCAAGCGTGGCGGCCGTGACCTCCATGCCCTCGGCCAGCACGAAGGTGCGCAGGAAGCCTCGGGCGGCGATGCCGCGGTGCAGATAGGCCTTGTCGGCCTCGGGCTTGCCCTCGCTGTCGCGCCGTCCGGCCACCACCAGCTGGCCGCCTTCGACGGTCACCTGCAGCTGGTCGGGCGAGAAGCCGGCCACCGCCAGGGTGATGCGCACCCCGCCGTCGTCCGATTGCTCGACATTGTAGGGCGGATAGCTTTCGGCGGCGGCCTTGGCCGCGCGCTCGATCAGGTCTCTGGTGTGCTCGAAGCCCAGCAGGAAGGGGCTGTCGAACAGGATCGTCCGGGTCATCGCGAAGTCCTCGCTCAAGCGACTTCGTTCGCCGGACACGGCCCAACAGCGGCGCCGCGTCCAACGACGTGACAGTTACGTGGCGATGCGCGGGGGCGGGTTCAAGACCGTGCGTGGAGATGGGGACACACACTCACGGCACGGCCGTGCGAGGTCGGCCGAAGCCTTCGCGTGAGTGTGTGTCCCCTCCTTCGTCCGCCTACTTCTTCGTCCAGCCGCCATCCAGCGGCTTCCAGTACTGGCCGGGGGCCAGGCGGGCGTAGAGCTGCTTGGCGGTGGCCTGGCCGGCGGCTTCGGCGGTGACGCCGGTCTTGCTGGCGGTGTCCTTGTAGACGGCCGCGCGGCCGGCGTTGATCTCGGCCACGGCGGCGCGGGTGGCGGCGTCGCCGCCCGAGACGATGCCCAGGAAGCCGTCGGCCTGTTCGCCCACCGTGCCGGCGGCCTTGCCGGCGTCGACGGCGGCCTTGGCGGCGGCGGACTGGGCGAAGGCGGGAACGGCCAGGGCCACGGCGCCCATCGAGGCGGCCACGGCCAGGATCGTCATGGTCTTGCGGATCATGTCGGTTCCTCTCTTAGAACAGGTTGGGGTTCTGCTGGATCAGCGTCTGGACTTCCTTGTCCAGTCGCACGCGCACGTCGGCGTCCAGCTTGGCGTAGATGTTGATCGGGTCGACCTTGACCCGCACCGTCGGGGTGCACGCCGCGAGGGCGCCCACCGCGAGGAGGGGAAGGATCAGGGCGCGCTTCATGGCGGGTGTCTCCAGTTCGGGGGAAATCTGACGATTCAACGCTGAACCGTTGCTGAACGTGGCGCGGGCTCCGGGGCGGGGCCTGGGGCCGGCTCCGGAACCGGCGTCGGAACGGGGACGGGGACGGGGGCCTCCGGCGCGCTTTCCTGCCAGCCGCGCTTCCAGGCCGCCAGAAGCTCGTCGAAGTTCAGCGAGGTGTCCAGGGTCAGGTCGACCGGGGTCTTGGCGGGCAGGGGGATGCGGCGGTTGAAGGCGCTGCCGTTCAAGAGCTCCATCAGCCCGATCTTGGCCTTCTCCGGCACCTTCGGATCGTGCTCGCCCTTGATGTGGAAGAGCACGCCCAGCCGGCCCTTGTCGGTGCTGCTCACCCCGGCCTCCAGGGTGTCGAACCGCAGGTTCTCCATGGCCTGGTAGGCGAAGTCCTGGATGGCGTTGACCGGCGCGTCCTTCTTGACGGTCAGGGGGTCGTTGGGGTCGACGCCGCCCTGGCCCGCCTGCACGCCGGTCAGGGCCGTGCGGGCGATCGACAGGCGACCGGGGCCGGTCGCATAGATCTTGCCGTCGACGAAGCGGAAGCCGGCCTGGTCCATCTCGAACGGCAGGCGGCCGTCGATCGTCGCCTCGACAGCGACCTTGTCGGCCAGGGACGAGCCGGCGACCAGCTGGCCCAGGTCCAGGCCCGCGATGTCGACCACGCCCTTGGTCGCGCCCTTGCCGTCCAGGGCCAGGTCCAGCGGCTCCAGGGTGATCCTGCCCTTCGACGCCTCGAAGGTCGCGCCCTCCAGGCGCAGGGCCTCCGCCCCGAGGGCGAGGCTGGCCCGCACCGACTGGATCGGCACGATGGCGTCGACGCTGTCGACGGTCAGCACCTGGCCGGGCGGACTGGTCAGGGGGGCCAGGCTGTCGAAGACGATCTCGCCCTTCAGCCGGTGGACCTGGCCCAGCGGGCTGCGGAAATCCAGGCCCGGGGTCGAGACCTTGCCCTGGCTGGTCAGGACCTCGTCCGCCCAGTTGAAGCGCCCGGTGAAGACGACGGGACCCTCGGCGTCGCGGGCGATGGCGGCCAGGGGCGTCAGGCCCAGGGGCTGCAGCCCGCCCTTGGCGAAGACCAGCCTGGTGGCGTCGATGTCGGCCTGGCCCCGGCCGCTGGCCACGTCGTGGCGGATGGTGACCCGGCCCAGAGGACGGCCGTCCAGGGTCTTGCCGTCCAGCCCGCCGGTCCACTGGCCGCGCGCCAGATCGACCTCGCCCGTCGCGGCGATGGTCTCGAAACGCTTGCCCTCGGTGGAGGCCTCCACGACGCGGCCGCCGGTGACCTTGACCTGGGCGGTGTCGAAGCCGCGGCCGCCGCCGACGAAGCTGGCGTCCACGCCCTCCAGCCGCGCCTGGGCGACATTGACCATCGCCGCGCCGTCCTTGACCAGGGCCGAGGCCCGCCAGACCCCGCCGGCGGCGACCACCAGGGGCTGGGCCGCGGGGCAGAGCTTGAACGTCACGTCGCTGATCGGCGGCTCGCCCATGGCGATCGCCCGGGCGGTCATCGGCGTGCAACCGTTCAGCCGCAGGATCAGCCCGCCGCCGCCCAGCTGGGCCCGTCCCGACAGGGTTCCGGCCACGCCCATGAAGGGCGGGACGTCCAGGCTGCCTTCCGCCGTGACGTCGCTGGTCAGGCCCGAGGCGTCCGAACGCCAGCGGGGCGCGGTCAGGGTGATCTCGGGCAGGCCGCCGCCGCCCAGGGCCAGCGCCGCCCGGCCGTTCGCCGTCCCGTCCCGCGCCGCCACCAGCGGACCGCCCGGGGCGCTCAGCGTCGCCCGGGCCCCGCCCGGCGCGGTCAGGGCCACGGGGCGGGGCAGGGACAGGGTCGTCTGGCCGCCGGTGATCCCCAGCTTCAGGGCCGGGGCCGAGAGTTCGAAGCGCGACAGGGCCCGGGCCGCGGCCTGGCCGTAGGCGGGATTGGGCAGGGCGGCGCTGATCCGCGCGGCGTCGGGACCGCTCATCGCCCCGTCGGCGTCGGCCCGACCGTCCAGGGCCAGGGCGATCCCGTCGGTCCCCGCCGAGAACCGGCCCTTGCCGTCGGCCGCCAGGCTGGACAGCACCACGCCGCCCGCCGCCACGCGCCCGCCGCCCAGGGCCACGCTCAACGGGCCGCTGATCGAGGTGCGGGCCTTGTCCGACACCAGGGTCAGGCTGGGCGACTGGACCTCGAGCGCCGAGCGCGACAGGGCCGCGGGCCCCGCCACCGCCCGGTCGGCGTTGGCGGCCAGCCGCGTACGGGCCGAGCCGCGCAGGCCGGAGGCGTCATAGGTCAGGGCCAGGTTCGACAGGTCCAGGTCCGCGCCGATGTCGCGGCTGTCCAGGCCCGCGCCGGCCGTCAGGCGCTCGCCGCGGGCGTGCAGGGTGGTCTTGCCGGTCAGGCCGCCGTGCTTGAGGTCGCCGCTCAGCAGGCCGGCCACCACCAGGTTGGCCTCCAGCCCGCCCAGGCTGGCGGCCTCGACCTCGGCGCCCCGGGCCGTCAAGGCCAGGCGCGCCTCGGCCGGCCCGACCATCGAGAGCGCCTTGAGGTCCGGATAGGTCAGGTCGGCCTGCAGCGAGCCTTGCGCCTCGGTCAGGTCCAGCTGGCCGGCGCTGAGGGTCTTGACCCCCAGCTGGACGTCGAGGTTCAGCCGGTCGCCGCGCTTGCGGGCCCTCAGAACGGCGCCGTCGGTGTCGAACGACAGGGACGGCGTCGCGTAGTGCATCGGGCCCAGCCGGCCGTCGAAGCGCAGCAGCTGGCCGTCGTCCAGGCTGGCGTCGCCGGTCAGGCGGGCCGGACCGCCGGGGGTGCGCAGCAGCACCCGGGCGTCCTCGATCAGGATGGCCGGGCCGGGCGTCTCCGGCTGGGCCGGCGACTTTAGCGCCTCGTCGATCAGCGGCTGCAGGGAGCCGAAATTCAGGCCGTTGGCGTCGAGCTGGGCGTTGACGCGTGGCCGCACCAGCCGCACGGCCCGGGTGTTCAGGGCGAACTTGCCGCCCGTCCAGGGCGAGGCCAGGTCGTAGGCCACCTCGATCCGCTCGGCCGAAAACACCGGCGCGTTCTTCGGGCCCAGGCGGATGGCGCCGGCGAAGCCCGTGGCGTCCAGGTCGTCCAGGTCGAGGGTGGCCTCGATGCCCTTGTCGTTCAGCCAGGCCAGGGCCAGCTCGCGGCTGATCTCGCGGCGGCCGGCATAGGTGGCGAAGCCCAGCGCGATGAAGGCGAGGGCGGCCAGCGACATCGTCTCCAGCACGATGTCGACCAGGGTCGCGCCCGCGACCTCCACGATCTCGGCGGGGGAGGACGCCTCGGCGTCGGGGTTCGTCTCTGGCGGTGGGGGCTCGGCCATCAGGGCGCACAATGCCGCAAGCTGCGGCGATTGTTAGGCCCCTTAGCGCTTTCCAGCGAAGCTAAAGCCCGTTCACGTAGGGAAAGCGCGTAAAACAAAGGTCCAAAGGATCTTCGATCTAGTCCTGAAAGCCCAGCACATCCTGCATGTCGTAGAGGCCGGGAGGCTTGCCCTTGACCCAGACGGCGGCCGCCACGGCGCCCCGCGCGAACAGGCCCCGGTCGGTGGCCGAGTGCGACAGGGTCAGCACCTCCTCCTCGCCGGCGAAGATCACGCTGTGCTCGCCGATGATCCCGCCGCCGCGCACGACGGAGAAGCCGATCGCGCCCTCCTTGCGCGGGCCGGTCATGCCGTCGCGGCCCCGGTCGGCCACCTGGCCCAGCCCCACGCCGCGCCCGTCGGCCGCCGCCTGGCCCAGCATCAACGCCGTACCGGAAGGCGCGTCGACCTTGCGCTTGTGGTGGGCCTCGTAGACCTCGACGTCCCAGTCCGAAGCGGGCAGGGCGGCGGCGGTCTGGCGCACCAGGCCCATCAGCATGTTCACGCCCAGCGAATAGTTGCCCGACTTGACGATGGCGACCTTGGTCGCCGCCGCCGCGATGCGGGCGTTCTGGTCGTCGGTGAAGCCGGTCGAGCCGATCACCAGGGCCGGTCCGCCATGCGCCGCGGCATACTCGGCCAGGGCCACCGAGGCCTCCGGAATGGTGAAGTCGATGGCCACGTCGACGCCCTTCAGGGCCTGGTCGCGCTCCACGATCCCCTCACCGGTCGCGCCGGGACGGTCGAAGCGCGAAAAAACCACCGCGTCGGATCGCCCGGCCAGGGTCTTGGCCAGGGCCTGGCCCATCCGCCCCAGGGCCCCCGCGAGCGCAATGGTAACGGTACCTTTTTGCGGAGCTAAGTCGTTCTGGCTCAAGGCGATCTCCCGGGGTCGACGCGGGCGGTAGTCTCCCGACACGCCCCCTCAGGTCAAGCCAAACTCGGCCTCGATGACAACGTTGGACAGGCGTAATCCCAAGAAGAACAAGCGTTTGCGGCCGAAAACTTACGCCGAGTAAGGTTGTGACGCCCCCGCCCGGTCGCTACGGTGCGCCCATCATAAGGACGCGTCGCATCGTTCGACCCGTCCACACCGTGTGACTAGCAGGACAGTACAGGACAGGGGGACGCCGCATGAGCGACGCGGAAAAGAAGACCTTCACCGACGAGGAAGCGCTGAACTTCCACCGCTATCCGACCCCCGGGAAGATCGGCGTCGTCGCCACCAAGCCGATGGCCACCCAGCGCGACCTGAGCCTGGCCTACTCCCCCGGCGTCGCCGTGCCGGTCCACGCCATCGCCAAGGACCCGGACGCCGCCTACGACTACACCTCCAAGGGCAACCTAGTGGCGGTGATCAGCAACGGCACCGCGATCCTGGGCCTGGGCGACCTGGGGGCCCTGGCCTCCAAGCCGGTGATGGAGGGCAAGTCGGTCCTCTTCAAGCGCTTCGGCGACGTCGACTCCATCGACATCGAGGTGACCACCAAGGACGCCGACGAGATCATCACGGTGGTCAAGAACATCGGCGTCACCTTCGGCGGCATCAACCTCGAGGACATCA
>Ga0102591_1002490_pt1 | contig 19807 bp, 19 predicted proteins | sample AraplaCol_mCL_r2_2_FD_76860 | JGI IMG/M metagenome (GOLD analysis project Ga0102591, IMG submission 76860) | Arabidopsis root microbial communities from North Carolina, USA - plate scrape MF_Col_mCL_r2 (SPADES assembly) (version 2) | ecosystem: Host-associated > Plants > Roots > Endosphere... | reverse complement strand
CTTTGTGCGCGCGACCGATCTATCAACGTGACTTCGAGGTCACGCCGTGAACGGCCGCTCCATAAGTACGATCATGGTGTTGCGCACGAGTGTTGCTCCAAATGGATGATTGGGGAATGCCATGCTCACCGGAGAGCGTCAAGGCGCGGTTTGACGCAAGAAACAACCCGTTGCGCTGGCGCAACGCCGTTCTTCCAGGCGAGATTCAGCCCAAGGACTTCAGCAGCAGGGCAAGAGCATGCTCGGCGAAGCGCCGCATGTTGGCCTCGCGGTCGTCCTGGCCCGTCTCGACGGTAAGACTGACCTCGGTGTCCGGCCCGACCACGGCGGTGCAGCTGTGGCCGGCGGCGTCGCCGTAGCGGTTGCCGTCCGGCCCGGCCGCCCCTGTTTCCGACAGGCCCCACGTCGCCTTGAGGTTCTTGCCGGCCACCCGGGCCAGCAGGACGGCGTAGGGTTCGCTGGCCGAGCGCAGGCCGTCCATGGCCTTCTGCGGGATGTCGAGCAGGGTGAGGCGGGCCCGCGCCGTATAGACCACCGCGCCGCCGACATAGAATTTCGACGCCCCCGGCACGGCCAGCAGGGCGGCCGAGATCAGGCCGCCGGTCGAGGACTCGGCCACGGCGACGGTCTCGCCGCGTTCGACCAGGCGGGCGCCGACGGCGGCGGCGAGGCGGGAAAGTTCGGTCATGGCTATGCTTTCGTCGTCCAGGGAACGACTCGTTCCCAATCCGGGGTCTGGTTCCTGAACCAGGTCATCTGACGCTTGGCGTAGCGTCGCGTCTCCTGGCGGGCGGCGTCCAGCGCCTCGTCCAGCGTGGTCTCGCCGCGCAGGTGCGCCGCCAGTTCGCGATAGCCGACGGCCTTGAGGGCAGGGAGGGACGGGTCCAGGCCGCGCGCCTCCATGGCCCGCACCTCGTCCAGTGCGCCGTTCTGCACCATCAGGCCCAGACGGGCGTCGCAGCGGTCGTAGAGCTCGGCGCGGGGCGGATCGTGCACGACGCCGCGCCAGGTCCCTTCGGTCAGGGCCGGCTTGGTGTCGGTCTGCCAGGCGGTCAGCGGCTTGCCGGTGGCCACGGCCACGGCGTGGGCGCGGACCAGGCGCTGGCGGTCGCCGATCTCGATGCGCTTCTCGGCCTCGGGATCCAGCTCGGCCAGGATGTCGCGGAACTCCGGCTCGCCCTGGGCCGCGTACAGAAGGGCCGAGATCTCGCGCTGGGTCTCGGGCACTGGCGGCACGTCGGCCAGGCCGTGGGTCAGGGCGCGGAAATAGAGGCCGGTGCCGCCCACCACGACGGCGGGCCGGCCGCGCGCGGCGATGTCGGCCAGGGCCTGCGTCGCCGCCGCCAGCCAGCGTCCCACCGACCAGCCGTCGGCCGCGTCGGCAACGCCGAACAGGTGGTGCGGCGCCTGGGCCAGTTCATCCGGCGAGGGGCCGGCCGTCAGCACCGGCAAACCGGCGTAGATCTGCATGGAATCGGCGTTGACGATCTCGCCGCCGCTCTCGCGCGCCAGGTCCAGCGCGAAAGCCGACTTGCCGCTGGCCGTGGGGCCTCCGATAAGGGTGATGCTGTTGGCGGCCAAATCCTGAGTCCAACGTCTCGTCTCGGCGACACTCTACTGTATCTGGCGCCTGCATATCCGGGGGATGCGATCCATACCATGCTAGACTTGATCTTCACCGCCGCCCTGGTGTCGTCCACGACGCCGGCCGCCACCAAACCCGTCGCGCCGTCGCCGATCGCGGCCCAGTCCAAGGCCGACCAGAAGTTCGGCTGCGCCGTGCTGTTCGTCGGCGCGGACGAGGTCATCCGCAGCAATCCGGCCATCCTGGCCAAGCTGTCGGAAGGCGAGGGCGGCAAGGCCGTCGGGCCGCTGCTCAAGATGATGGGCGTCAGCGGCGAGACCATCCTCAACGCCGCGATCGCCGATGGCGCGGCCCGGGGCGAGAAGCCGGCGGACGTCTATCGCCGCGGCGTGGCCAGCATGGCCAGCATGATGATCGACGCGCCGGTGACCAAGAAGGGCGACGACGCCAACGAGGAGCGCGGCATGCTGCTCTTCACAAACTGCCTGTCGCTGATGAACGAATAGGGCCCCGCCGGGTCCCAATCGCGCACTGCCGGGTTGACGCGGGCGGCTTCCTCCAATAGCCGCCCCTCATGCTCGCGATCACCCTCGTCTCGCCCGACCCTGCCGCCCTGGCGGAGGCCGCCGCCGCCGTGCGCGCCGTCCTGACGGTCTCGTCGGAAGCCCTGCTGGGCGACGGCGCGCTGGACCTGCTGGCCGATGGCCCGCCGGTCGAGACGCACCAGGCGGTGAGGGCCGCCGTCGGCGACCGTCCGGTCGACTTCGCCGTCCAGCCGGTCGCGAACCGCCGGAAGCGCCTGCTGATCGCCGACATGGACTCCACCATCATCAACGTCGAGTGCCTGGACGAGCTGGCCGACTTCGCCGGCGTGAAGGACAAGGTCTCGGAGATCACCGAGCGCGCCATGCGCGGCGAGCTGGCCTTCGAGGGCGCCCTGCGCGAGCGCGTCGGCATGCTGACGGGCCTGTCGGTCGACGCCCTGCAGGCCTGCTACGACGATCGCGTGAAGCTGAACCCCGGCGCCCGCACCCTGGTGCGGACCATGGCCGAGAACGGCGCCCGCTGCGCCCTGGTCTCGGGCGGTTTCACCTTCTTCACCTCGCGGGTGGCCCAGGCCGCCGGCTTCCATCTGAACCGCGCCAACACCCTGATCGAGGCCGACGGCAAGCTGACCGGAACGGTGGGCGACCCGATCCTGGGCAAGGAGGCCAAGCTGGCCGCCCTGCGGGAAGAGACGGCCGCCCTGGGCCTGACCCCGGCCGACGCACTGGCCGTCGGTGACGGCGCCAACGACCTGGCGATGATCGAGGTGGCGGGCCTGGGCGTGGCCTACCGCGCCAAGCCGATCGTCGCGGCCCAGGCGCATGCGAAGGTCGACCACGCCGACCTCACCGCCTTGCTCTACTTCCAGGGCTACACCCAGGCGGAGTTCGTATCGTGAGCTTCCCCCGCGGCGTCCAGGCGGTCGTCTTCGACATGGACGGCCTGCTGCTGGACACCGAGACCGTCTACCAGGCGGCGATGATCGAGGCGGGCCGGGCGTTCGGCGTCGACTTCACGGCCGCGACCTACCGCTCGATGGTGGGCAAGACCAATCCAGAATGCGCGGGGATGCTGCGCGACCTCTATGGCCAGGCCTTTCCGGTCGAGGACTATTTCAAGCGCACCTGGGCCGACGTCGAGATGATCCTCGAGGCCGAGGTGCGGCTGAAGACCGGGGTGATGGAGATCCTCGACTACCTGGACGCCCTGGGCCTGCCGCGCGCCATCGCCACCTCCAACAGCCGCCAGGCGGCCGAGCGCTATCTGGGCCGCTTCGACCTGTTCAAGCGCTTCCACGCGGTGGTCGCCCATGCCGACGTCACCCGCCACAAGCCGCATCCCGATCCCTATCTGGAAGCGGCCCGCCGGCTGAACGTCCATCCGACCCTTTGCCTGGCGCTGGAGGACTCCCACCCCGGCGTCCGCGCGGCCCACGCGGCGGGCATGATGACGGTGATGGTGCCCGACATCCTCGATCCCAACGACGAGATGCACGAGAAGTGCGTCCACGTCGCCGACAGCCTGCACGTGGTGATGGACCTGCTGAAGGCGGCGGCCTAGCGCGCCCTGCGGCGGGCTTTCGCCGGGGCGGAGGTCTCGGCGAGCCGTTGTTCGCCCAGGAACGCCACCAGGGCCTCCAACGCCATCGGCTTGGCGATGTGGTAGCCCTGGGCCAGGTCGCAGCCCATCATCTGCAGCATGGCCAGGGCCTCGCGGCTCTCCACGCCCTCGGCGGTGACCTTCAGGCCCAGGCTGTGGGCCAGGTCGATCGTGGACTTGACCAGCAGGGCGTCCTTGGCGTCATTCTCCAGCGACAGCACGAAGGCCTTGTCGATCTTCAGCTCGTCGGCGTTGATCTGCTTCAGATAGGCCAGGGACGACAGGCCCGAGCCATAGTCGTCGATCGACACCGGGATGCCGGCGGCGTTCAGCTTGGCCAGCACGCCCAGGGCGACGTCCGGATTGCCGATCACGGCGGTCTCGGTGATCTCGAAGCAGAACCGCGCCCCCGACGCCGCGATCTTCTCGATGGCGCGGTCGGCGAACTCGGCGTCGTCGATCAGGCGGCCGGAGATGTTGATCGAGATCGTCAGGTCGTGGCCCAGGTCGCGCAGGGCGCGCTGGTCCAGGATGGCCCGGTCGATCACGCAGTCGGTCAGGGCGCGGATGTGGCCGGTCTCCTCGGCCATGCCGACGAACAGGTCGGGCCGCAGGAGGCCGCGGGCGGGGTGGTTCCAGCGCACCAGGGCCTCCACGCCCGTGATCGCGCCGGTGCGCAGGTCCAGCTTGGGCTGGTGATGCAGGAACAGGGCGCCGGTCGCCACGCCCTGCAGCATCTCGCTCATCAGCGACAGGTTGCCGGCCGGGTCGCCATAGGCCACCGGGTCGAAGATCGCGACCTTGCGGCCGCAGGCGCGGGCCTGGTCCAGGGCGATCATCGCCTGCTCGATCAGGCGCGGCGCGTCCAGGCTCCCGGCCTCGGCCGCGGCCAGGCCGTTGGACATGTGGACGTCGACCAGTTCGTTGCCCAGCCGCACGGGCGCGGCCAGGTCAACCAGCGCCCGCTCGACCACCGGCACGACCTCGTCGGTCAGCGCTGTCAGGCGGGAGATCACGCAGAGGGTCGAGGTGGTCAGGCGGCCGACCACGGCCTCGGGGTCCAGCACCTGGATCCGCGCCCCGATCTCGCGGACCAGCTGGGTGAACAGGGCGTAGCCGATGGCGCTGCGCAGCACGGTGAAGCGGTCCAGCCCCAGGGCGGCGACCACCACCTGCTGGCCGGGCGCCAGGCGGGCCATGCGCGCCTCGATCTCGCGCTCCATGGCCAGGTGGTTGGGCAGGCCGGTCTCGGCGTCGCGCAGGGCCAGTTCGGTGATCCGGACCTCGCGCTCGCGGATCTCGGCGGCCATGAGGTTGAAGCTGTCGGACAGGCGGCCGATCTCGTCGCTGGACCGGACGTCCACGTGGGCGGCCTCGCCGTGCCGCAGGCGGCGGGCGGCGGCCTCGAGGGCGGTGATCGGCCGGGCGATGTCGCGCGACAGCGCCCAGCTGGCGGCCACGACCAGGGCCGCGCCGATCAGGCCGGCGATGATCACGGCGGCCATCAGCGGCTGATAGGGCGCCAAGGCCAGGGCCATCGGATAGCGCAGGACCAGGGCGGCCGGGGTCTGGCCGTCCAGCGTCATCAGCCGCTTGACCAGCACCAGGCTGTCGCCCGTGGCGGTGCGCAGGCGGGCGGGTTCGGCGGTCGCTTGGCGCATGGCCGTGGCCACGACCGCGCCCAGGGCGCCGGTGTCGGCGGTCTTGTCGGTGGTCACCCAGGTCTCGCCGCGGCGGTCGAACACCTGGGCGTCCAGGCGGATGGCCGACAGCCGTTCCAGGGCGGTCATCTCGCGGTCGTCGAGGCGCGCGCCGAACACGATCCAGCCGGTCAGGTTCGGCGACATCACGGGTGCGGAGATCAGCTGGTAGGGCGCGCCGTCGACGATGAACACGCCCTGGGCCCGCTCCTCGTGGTCCAGCGCGCTCCACAGCTTGTCGATGTCGACCTTGGCCGGATCGACGCCGACCACGTCGCCGTCGACGCCCACCAGGAAGGCCAGGTCCAGGCCCATGCGCTGGCGCAGGTTGGTCACCGCCGACTCCACGGTCGGCGCGTCGCGGGTGGCCACGGCGGCCCGGAAGCCGAAGTCGCGCGCCAGCAGGTCGGCGCCGTCTCGCAGCCGCTGGGTGCGCAGGGCCCAGACGCTGTCGAACACCGTGCCGGTCGCGGTCAGCTCCCGGCGGACCTGCTGCTGGGCGTTGTTGGCGATGGTCAGGTAGACGCTCACGGCGACCAGGCTCAGGGCCAGGGCGAACAGCCCCGCGTAGAGGACGGTCAGCTTGGTCTGGAGGCGCCTGAACATCGGGGTCAGCGACCGCCGGGGCGGAGTTCGATCGTCGCGGTCTCGCGCGCCGCGCCGCGAACGGCGGTGACGGCCAGGGTCTTCTCGTTCTTGGGCGCGCGCAGATAGGGGTGCCAGACCTTGGCGACGACCGGACCGTCCGGCAGGCCGTGGATCACGGCCACGCCGTTGGCGTCGCTCTTGGCCGCATAGGCGGTGTCGACCACCTTGATGAAGCCGACCATCTGGTCGTGGATGTTGCAGCCGATCGCCGCGATCCCGACCGCGGGCAGCCGGACCGTGCGGCTCTCCTCGTGGCCGTACAGCTTCAGTTCGAACTTGTTGCCGGCCGAGAACGAATAGACGTGGTGGCGGACCTTATCGAGATTGGGGAACGACACCTCGGCCCCCGCCGGCACGATCAGCACGAACGGGGTGAACTGGATGTTCTGCTGGGCGACGCGATAGGGCCAGTCGAACTTGATCGGGCCCTTGGTCGGCTGGCCGTTGGGATAGACGGTGATCACCGCGTCCGGGATGGGCTTGCCGTCGGGTCCGCGCACGGCGACCGTCAGGTCCGCGGCCTGCGCCGAACCCGCCAACATTGCTACCGCGAAGAGTATCGAGGCGATCTTCATGACGCCTGCTTAGCCTTGGCGCCGTGAAGTCCCAGTTAACGGGCGTCGAGCGGTGTTCTTCGACCAAGACCTGCGACAAATTGGCAGGGCTCAAGGATCGGTAAGGTCTTACCCGGCATGGTGTTGGACGTAATCGGTTGGGGACGTCATGCGGTCGAGACTTTGGGTTATGGCGGCGGTCGCGGCGACGCTGGCGTTCGGGAGCGGCGCTGTTCAGGCGGCCGAGGCCGAGCCGGGCGGCAAGCTGCTGCTGACCGGCGGCGTCAGCGCCCTCGAGGGCGGCGGGGGCGGCGGCGTGGCGACCTGGGCCCTGATCGGCGGCAACGAGACCTCGCGCGGCGTCGGCGGCTCGGTCCACGCCACCTATGTCAACGTGCCCGACTACGAGCTGCGCTCGGCGGGGGTCACCCTGGGCCTGTTCGACCGGGTCGAGCTGTCGCTGGCCCGCCAGGACTTCGACACCGGGGCCACCGGCGCCAAGCTGGGCCTGGGGCAGGGCTTCACCTTCAAGCAGACCGTCGCGGGCGTGAAGGTCCGGCTGCTGGGCGACGCGGTCTACGATCAGGACACCTGGCTGCCCCAGGTGGCGGTGGGCGTCCAGTTCAAGCAGAACGACCAGCCGGCCATCGTGCGCGCCGTCGGCGCCCAGGACGACACCGGGATCGACTATTACGCGGCGGCGACCAAGGTGCTGCTGGACCGGAGCCTGGTCGTCAGCGGCGCGGTGCGCCTGACCAAGGCCAACCAGACGGGCCTGCTGGGCTTCGGCGGCGACAAGCACGACCGCTACGGCGCGCAGTTCGAGGGTTCGGCCGGCTGGCTGGTCTCCAAGCGCCTGCTGGTCGGGGCCGAGTACCGGACCAAGCCCGACAATCTGGGTTTCGCCAAGGAGGACGACTGGGCCGACGTCTTCGTGGCCTACGCCTTCAGCAAGACCCTGTCGGTGACGGCGGCCTACGCCGACCTCGGCGACATTGCGACGTTCAAGAACCAGCGGGGCCTCTATGTCTCGCTGCAGGCCGGCTTCTAGGGAAAGACACGACCATGCGCCTCATCCTGGCCGCCACGGCCCTTTCCCTGACCTTCGCGGGCGTCGCCTTCGCCCAACAGCCCGTTCCGCCCGGCGAACAGCCGGTCGAGCCCTACGTCCAGTCCAACGCCAACGCCGGCGCGACGCCGATGAAGGACAAGGCCGTGCTGGAGGCCTTCCACGGCAAGGACGGGATCGCGCGGATCACCAGCGACCTGGTCGACCGCAACATCAGCGACCCGCGGATCAAGGACATCTTCGCCACCGCCGACATCGTCCGGCTGAAGCGGACCCTATCGGAGCAGTTCTGCTACATCCTGGCCGGCCCGGCCTCGGACGGCGGCTGCGACTATACCGGCAAGGACATGAGCGCCACCCACCAGTACCAGGGGATCACGCCGCGCGACTTCAACATCCTGGTCGAGAACCTGCAGAAGGCGATGGACAAGGAAGGCGTGCCCTTCGCCGCCCAGAACAAGCTGCTGGCCAAGCTGGCGCCGATGAGCCGCCAGGTGATCGAGCGGCGCTGATCAGCCCGCCGGGCCCTTCTCGAAGTACTTGAAGAACGCGCTGTCGGGCGAGAGCACCAGGGTGGTGTCGCCCTGGCCCAGCGACTTCTCGTACGCCTGCATCGACCGGTAGAAGGCGGCGAAGCCCGGATCGCGGCCGAAGCTCTCGGCGAACAGCTGGGCGCGCTGGGCGTCCGCGTCGCCGCGGATCTTCTCGGCTTCCTCGTAGGCGGTGGCGACGATCTCGCGGCGCTTCTGCTCGCCGATGGCCCGAAGCTCGGCGGCCTCCTGCTTGCGGGCCGTCTGCATGCGCTCGAACACCGCCTGTTCGTTGGTGGGCGGCAGGTCTGCGCGCTTGATCCGCACGTCGATGATCTGGACGCCCAGGTTCGAGGCGGCCACCTGGCGGGCGACGCGGGCGCGGATGGCGGCCATCACCTGGGCGCGCTTGCCGGCGATCACCTCTTCCGAGGTCGAACGGCCGATTTCCTCGCGCAGGGCGGCGTTGACGATGCGGTCCAGGCGGTCGGCGGCGACCGTTTCCTGGCCCAGGGCGCGGTAGAACTGGCGCGGGTCGGTGATGCGGTAGCGGACGAAGGCGTCGACCACCAGGCGCTCCTGGTCGGCGGCGGTGACTTCCTCCGGCTGGGCGTTCTTCATCTCGATGTTGCGCTTGTCGAACCGGATGACGGTGTCGAACGGGCTTTTCACGTGGAGGCCGGGCTCGCGCACGGTGCGGACCGGATCGCCCAGGCGGACGATCAGGGCCTGCTGGCGCTGGTCCACCTTGAACAGGGTGAAGTTGGCCAGGATCAGCAGGAACAGGGCGCCGACGCCGGTGGCCAGGACGGGCGGGTTGAGGCGGTTCATCGGACGGTCCCCTCGGCGGCGGCGGTGCTGGCGGCGACGGAGTTCCTGGGGCGGAACGCGTCGGGCGGCAGGATCACCGGGGCGGTCGCGCCCTTGTTGTCGATGATGACCTTGTTGGACCGCTCCAGCACCCGCTGCATGGTCTCGATATAGAGGCGCTCGCGGGTGACGGCGGGGGCCAGCTTGTACTGGGCGTAGACCTGGTTGAAACGGTCGGCGTCGCCGGCGGCCTCGCGCACGACCTGTTCGCGATAACCCAGCGCCGCCTGCTTGATCTGGGCGGCTTCGCCCCGGGCGTTGTTGGCGGCGGATTCGGCGTTCTGGGCGGCGCGCTGCACGTCGCGATAGGCTTCCAGCACCGGGCCCGGCGTGGTGGCGGCCTGGATGTTGACGCTCTGGATCGAGACCCCGACGTCGTAGCGGTCGAGGATGCGCTGCATCAGCGCCTCGGTCTGGTCCTGCACCTGGCCGCGGCCGGTGGTCAGGATCGGGGTGAGGGCGGTGCGGCCGATCACCTCGCGCATGGCGCTCTCGGCGACGTCCTTGATCACGGTGTCGGGCTCGCGGACGTTGAACGCGTATTTGGGCGCGTCCGAGACCTTCCATTGCACGGTGAAGCTCAGGTCGACGATGTTCTCGTCGCCGGTCAGCATCAGGCGCTCGTCCGATACCGGCTGGCTGACCGTGCCGCCGATGTCCAGGGTCTGGATCGAGGTGAAGGGCACCAGCTCGGCGTGCTCGACCGGCCAGGGCAGGTGGTAGCGCAGGCCCGGCTGGGCGGTGCGGCTGTAGGCGCCGAAGGTGGTGACCACCGCCTGCTCCTTGGGCTGGACCACGTAGCAGCCCGAGATCCCCCACAGCACCGCCAGGCCGGCGGCCGAGGCGAGGATGGCCCGGCCGCGGCTGGGACCGCCGAACGTCTGGCGCATCCGGTCGGACAGGCGCTCGATCAGGGCGTTGAAGTCGACGGGCGGCGGCGGCTCGCCGGGAGCCCTGGGGCCCCCGCCGCGCGGCTCCTCGCCTCTGTTGCGATCAGCGTCCTTCTTGCCGTCGTTCGGCGGCGGGGCGCCCCAGGGTCCGGGGCCGGCGTTGTCGTTCCAGGGCATGGGCGGTCTGGTCTTCCCGTCGCGGCGAATGGCGGGCCAATGGTGGGCCAAATGGCGGGGTTGTAAAACGACCCCCGCACGCGGATATGAAAGCCCCTGCAGAACAAGGCAAGACAATCCCGTGACCCCAGTTTCCCCCGCCACCCTCGATGACGCCCGCGCGGCGCTGGACCGGGTCGTCGATCCGGTCTCCGGCGAAGGCCTGGTCGCGGCCGGTCTCGTGCAGGGGCTGGTCGTGCGGAGCGGACGCGCGGGCTTCATGCTGGAGGTCCCGGCGTCGCAGGCGGCGACCTACGCCCCGGTCCGCGAGGCGGCCGAGAAGGCCCTGGCGGCCCTGCCGGGGATCGACGTCGCCCAGGTGGTCCTGACCGCCCAGGCGGCCGAGGGCGCGACCCGCGTGCGCAAGGGCGCCAAGGTCTCGGAAGACGGCCAGGCCAAGCTGGTCCCGCCGCCGGAAGCCGAGAAGCCGGCCCATGTGAAGCACGTGATCGCCGTGGCCTCGGGCAAGGGCGGGGTGGGCAAGTCCACCGTCGCCACCAACCTGGCCTGCGCCTTCGCCGCCCAGGGCCTGCGGGTGGGCCTGCTGGACGCCGACGTCTACGGCCCCTCAGCCCCGCGCATGATGGGCGTCGACGGCGAGCCCAGCTTCGAGGACGGCAAGCTGCAGCCGCTGGAGGCCCACGGGATCAGGCTGATGTCGATCGGCTTCCTGGTCGACGAGGGCAAGGCGATGATCTGGCGCGGCCCGATGGCCTCGTCGGCCGTGCGCCAGATGATCCACGACGTGGCCTGGGGCAGCGAGGCCGCGCCGCTGGACGTGCTCGTGGTCGACCTGCCGCCCGGCACCGGCGACATCCAGCTGACCCTGGTCCAGAAGCTGCGGATCGACGGGGCGGTGCTGGTCACCACCCCGCAGGAGATCGCCCTGATCGACGCCCGGCGCGCCGCGGCGATGTTCGGCAAGACCGCCACCCCGATCCTAGGCCTGATCGAGAACATGGCCTTCTTCGCCGACCCGGCCACCGGCGCCCCGATCCCGATCTTCGGAGCCGGCGGCGGCGTGGCGGAAGCCAAGACCCTGGGCGTGCCGGTCCTGGCCCAGGTGCCGATCGAGATCGCCGTCCGCGAGGCGAGCGACGCGGGGACGCCCGTGGTGCTGCGCACGCCGGACAGCGCGGCGGCCAAGGCGTTCGCGGGGGCGGCGACGGCTCTCTGGACCAGCATCCAATAATCCGCTCATCCCGGCGAATGCCGGGACCCAGATCCCATAACGGGGTCGGAGGGTTGGAGGGGCTCAGTGTTCCTGGCGTCAGCCCCAAAGCCATCCCATCTGGGTCCCGGCATTCGCCGGGATGAGCGGAAGTTGGTTTGAAAGAAAAAGGCCGCCCGGGTTTCCCCGGACGGCCTCGTTCCGTTCAACTGACGTCGAAGCCTAGAAGCTCCAGCGGACGCCCGTCGACAGGACCACCGCCGAGCCGCCGACGTCGCCCTTGAGGTTCAGGGCCGTCGCCGCCGCGGTGCCGGCGTAGATCGTTTCGGTGCGGTTGATCGTGGTGTCGTCGAAGTTGATGTACGACACGGCCGCGTCCCACGAGATGCTGTCGGTGGCCTTCCAGGTCGAGCCGATCGCGTACAGCATGCGGTCGCCGTCCGGCACGCGGGCGGTGCGGCCAATGTCCGGCGTCGGGGTCGGGTCGAACTGCACGCCGCCGCGCAGGGTCAGCTTGTCGTTGACCACGTAGTCCACGCCGACGGCGTAGGTCGTGGTGTCCTTGTAGTTCTGCTCGCTGATCTGGGTGCGGCCGGCGTACTGGATGACGATCTGGTCGAACTCGCCCCAGCCGATGCGCGAGACCGAGGCGTTCAGCGTGGTCTTGTCGTTGACCTGCCAGCGGGCGCCCAGGTTGGCCATCCACGGGGTGGTGATGTTGGCGACGCCGTCGGTGCTGACGTTGTTGGGGGCCAGCGGGCCGAGCAGGCCCGAGACGACGACCTTGCCGTCCAGGTCGTGCTTGATCTTCGAGCGGTACGACGCGCCGATCGTCAGGGTCGGCGTGGCGTGGAACTGGGCGCCCACGTTCCAGCCGTAGTCCCAGTTGCCTTCGCCCTTCAGCGAGGACGAGCCGTCGGGCAGCAGGGGCGACAGGTTCGGCAGGGCCGAGCTGAGCTCGGCGTCGGTGTACTGGGCCGAAACGCCCACGCCCAGGTCGAGCATGTCGTTGACGCGGTAGGCGACCACGCCGTTGACGTCGATGGTCGTCAGGTTCGACTTCAGGGCGTCGTACCGGGTCCAGCTGTTGCTGTTGTAGTCGGTGGTGAAGTTGTAGGGCGCGGCGACCGACAGGCCCAGGGCCAGCTTGTCGTTGACGCGGAAGGCGCCCGCGAAGTTCGGCACGATGCCGTTGTTGATCGGACCGCCGGCGATGCGGTCGCCGCCGACCGGGGTGGTCAGGCCGGCCGGGGGGATCGGACGGGTCAGGGTCGAGCCGCGGTCGTTGACCTGGGAGTCGACCTGGACGAGGTGCAGGCCGCCGTAGATCTCGTTCTTGTCGAGGCCGGCGATCGAGGCGGGGTTCCACCACAGGCTGGCGGCGCCGCGGTCGGCCACTTCGCCCGAATAGGCGCGGCCGGCGCCGCGGACGGATTGCTCTTGCAGATAGAACGCCGCGGCCGAGGCCTGCGAAGCGGCCGCCAGGACGGCCAGCGCCACGCCGGCGGCGAGGGAGGTACGCGAAATAGACATGAGAGACGACCTTCTGGGGAGGAAGCTCCGGCGCCCTTGATGGCGCCGGTTGCCGTCGCTCTAACGCATTAAGTCAAAAAACGTTGCTTTTTATTCGCAAAACGGTGAATTTTGTACCTGATGTCAAATAACCAAGATCGGTATTCGATGTCTATATTTCGCTGTTACGTCAGAAGTGCTTCTCGTTGCCTAAAAACAGCGCGGTTGAGCTGACGTAAGGGAAGTCTACGTCGGCCCAATCCGCGCTGCAATTCAGAATCGTCGGGGTGAACGACTTAGCCGCCGGCCAGCTTGCGGAAGAACTTCGCGCCCTGTTCGCCGCCGTTGAAATAGGCCTTCTGGCCGGGCTCGGCGGTGATCTTGTCCCAGTTGTCGCGGACTTCCTCGGCCGACAGGCCGCCTTCGCCCAGATAGACGCCCTCGGTCTCGTAGATGCGCGACAGGGCGAAGGCCCCGGCGCCGGCGGTCAGGATCGCGCCGGTCGGGGCGTCTTCCGAGACCAGGTAGACCACGCCGGGGGTCACGTATTCCGGCTTCAGCTTCTCCAGCACTTCCGGCGGCATCAGGCCCTCGGTCATGCGGGTGGCGGCCACCGGGCTGATGGCGTTGATCTTGACGTTGTTCTTGGCGCCTTCGAGCTTCAGCGTGTTCATCAGGCCCAGCACCGCCATCTTGGCCGCGCCGTAGTTGGACTGGCCGAAGTTGCCGTACATGCCCGAGGACGAGGTGGTGACGACGATGCGGCCGTAGTTCTGGGCCTTCATGATGTCCCAGACCGCCTTGATCGGCTTGAACGTGCCGAAGACGTGGACCTGCAGGACCAGCTCGAAGTCGGCCAGCTCCATCTTGGTCAGGGTCTTGTCGCGCAGGATGCCGGCGTTGGCGATCAGGATGTCGATCCGGCCCCACTTGTCCATCGTGGTCTTGACCAGGTCGGCGACGCCGGCGTCATCGGTCACCGAGGCGCCGTGCGCGATGGCCTGGCCGCCCAGGGCCTCGATCTCGGCCACGACCGCCTTGGCCGCTTCGGACGAACCGCCCGAGCCGTCGACGCTGCCGCCCAGGTCGTTGACCACCACCTTGGCCCCGCGCCGCGCCAGCTCCAGCGCATGCTGCCGGCCCAGGCCGCCGCCGGCCCCCGTGACGATCGCCACCTGACCGTCGAACCGGATATCGTCCGCCATGCTCGTATCTCCCTCAAACGCGTGTTTGGTTTGGCGCGTTTGTGCGGCGCGGGAGAGGGGGCGTCAAGCCGCCCGATCCACGTCTTCCACGGGAGAGGTTGGCCTCCGAAGGAGATCAGGGAGGGGGAGAATAAAGAAAAAGCCGCGATCGGCCTTGCGGCTGATCGCGGCTTTCGAATTTCGGGAGGCCCTCATGCGGCCGTTCCAGTAGAGCAACAGGATCAGGCCTTCTTCTTCTCGCCGCCCGCGACCGGGGACTTGGGCTGGTCGCGCTTCACGCCCGCCTTCTGGCCGGGCTTCATGAACTTCACCAGCACGCGCTGGCCGACCAGGATCGGCGCGCCGTCGGCGCTGACCACGACCTCGACGACACGGTCGTCGCTGCGCTGGCTGGGATCGTCCGAGGCCAGCTTGCGGGCCCCGAACACGGCGGCGCGGCGCAGGACCTTGCCGATATAGGTCTTGTTCGGGTCGCTCTCCGGCTGAATCTCGACCTCCTGGCCGATGGCGACGTTGGGCAGGTCCGCCTCGACGATCTCGGCGCGGACGATCCGGGCGGTGCGCGGCTCGAGGTCGAACATCGGGGTGACGTTCAGGGTCGAGGCGCCGGCCCCCGGATTGGCGTAGCGGCGGGCGATGCGCCCGTCGGCGGGGGCGCGGATCACCGTCAGTTCCTGGTTGTAGCGGGCCTGGGCCAACTGGGCGGTCGCCACCTGGATCGCGGCCTGCTGGGCCTGGATGTTGGCGTTGGCCGACGAAATCTGGTCCTGGGCAGCGTCCAGGCGCTGGCCGGCCACGAAGTTGGAGGCCGACAGGTTCTGCAGGCGCTTGTACTCGCGCTGGCCGGTGCGCAGTTGCACTTGATACAACGCCAGTTGGGCGCGGGCCGAGGCCAGGCTGGCCGAAGCCGTCTCGGCGGCCAGACGCGCGTCGTCATCCTCCTGCTTGGCCAGTTCCTGGCCGGCGACCACGTCCTGGCCTTCCTGCACGAACACGTCGCGCACGATGCCTTGTCGACGCGCGGCGACCTGGATGATGCCGCCCTCGATATCGGCCTTGCCGTTGGCGATGGCGGCGTAGGGGCTGGGCTCCTGCTGGGCGGCGGCCACCTCCAGCTTCTTCTTCTTCTCGGCGGCCTGACCCTTCATGAAGAAGAAGCCGCCGACGAAGACGGCCACGACGACGATCAGGATCCAGAAGCCGGGACGGCGCAGAAACGCGGGCATAGTAGCAAGTTCCCCCAGAAATCAGTGGCTGAGCGGCGCGGGATTGGCGTCGGGCGTTCTACGCACGTCGTCCAGGATCCGGCCGTCTTCGATGTGGATGACGCGGTCGGCATAGGCCTCGAGCCGCGGGTCGTGGGTCACGCAGATCACCGCCGCGCCCCGCTCCGTCGCGGCGCGACGCAGCAGGCCGATGACGATCTGGCCGCTCTTGCCGTCCAGGGCCGAGGTCGGCTCGTCGGCGAAGATCAGGTTCGGGTTCTTGGCCAGGGCGCGGGCGATGGCCACCCGCTGCTTTTCACCGCCCGACAGCTCGGAAGGACGCTGGTTGACGCGCGGACCCAGCCCCACCTCTTCGAGCGCGGCCTGGGCGCGGCGAGCGGCCTCGCCTGGAAGCACGCCCTGGTACTTGAGCGCCGTCATCACCTGTTGCTTGGCGGTGAGGGCGGGGAACAGGTTGAAACCCTGGAAGATAAAGCCGCAGTGGTCGAGCCGGAACTTGTCGATCCTGCCGGGCGACAGCTTCCACAGATCCTTGGCCTCCAGCGCCGAGACCTTGCCCTCGTCGGGGCGCAGCAGGCCCGAAAGGGCGGCCACCAGGGTTGATTTCCCTGAGCCCGACGGGCCCATGACCATGGTCACGTCGCCGTGCCTGGCGTCGAAGTCCACGCCCTTGAGAACCTCGATGAACTGGGTGCGGCCGGTCTTGAAGCGCTTGACGATGCCGGTCGCGCGCAGGGCGCTTTCGCCGTGGATGAAGCCGCCGGCCTTCTTGATCGAAACGGGAGCGTTCATCGCAGCAGGTCCGCGGGTTGGCTTTTCTTGAGGATGCCGAGCGACAGAAGTCCCGACACGATGGCGATGATCAGCAGGAAGATGGCGATGCCCAGCACCATCATCGGCGGGAAGTCCATCGGCAGGCCGAAGGCGAGGGCGATCTTCGACACCAGCCAGGTGAAGACGCCGGCCGCCAGGATGCCGGCCACGCCGACCCAGAACGACAGCTCCATCACGATGGTGCGCAGGCTGCCCATCGACACGCCCAGGGCGCGCAGGGAGGCGAACTCCTTGATGTTGGCCATGATCGCGCCGCGCAAGGTCTGCCACGTGATCGCCATGCCGATGATCGCGCCCATGAAGAGGGCGAAGAACAGGATGATGCTGATGAAGCTTTCCTTGAACAACGAGTTGGAATTGGCGTCGGCCAGTTCCTGACGGGTCCAGGCGCGGTACTTGCCGTCGGCCTTGGCGTTCAGCTGGGCCACGACGATCTCGGCCCGCGACGGGTCGGCGATCTTGACCATCAGCGGCCCGACGCGCGGACCGGTATCGGCCTCGCCCAGCATCCGCAGGGTGTCGCGCGACATTACGATGGTCGCCTGCATCATGTTCGGATAGCCGGTCGTGACCACGGTCACGTAGACGGTCTTGCCGTTGTACAGCGCCTTGTCGCCCTTCTTGACGCCCAGCCGGCCCAGCGCCGTCTGGTCGACGGCGATGGCGTAGGGGCGGCGCAAGGCCTCGATCATGCTGTCGCTGTAGTCGGTGGGCACGGTGACGAAGCCAGGGACGGCGTCGATGATCGTGGCGTTCACGAACTCGGTCTTGCGGCCCTTGGGCTTGGCGCCGGGCGCGGTCTTGCCGTCGTCGGGCACGATGTTCTGGAAGCGCCCGCCCGAACCGTCCAGCGGGGCGACCTGCAGCACTTCGGGATGGCTGTAGACCAACGGGATCAACCGGCGAGGCACGCCGTTGGGCCCGCCGTTGAACAGCGCCGTGGCCCCGGGCCCCAGGATCATGACGTCGGCGCGGGCGCGATCGATCTGGGCGGTGAACGCCTTGCCGATGCCCATGAACATGCCGAGGAAGGCCAAAACCAGCAGGCCTGAGAACGCCAGGGCGACGACCGCCGCCATATATCTGCGCCACTCGTACAAAAGGGTGGCCAAGGCCAACGACATGCTCGGAACGCTCCCCACATCCAGGGTTGCAGCAATGCCCCGCGAACGTCGGGCGGCCAAGTTAAATCGGGGTAAGACGCGCGAGAGCCGGGCAGATCGCTCGACCCAGGCGGTTTCGCGCGCATAGCGCTTGCGCGCCGCACCCCATTCATAGTCATTTGGTCCCTTGGTTGCGTCGCGGGGGCGCGTCGCTCATTTAGGATCCTTCGTCTTGCTCTTCCTTCCCGAGAACGTCCAAGCCCTGGCGGGCGTGGCGCTGATCCTCGGCCTTTGCTGGCTCGTGTCCGAGAACCGCAAGCGCTTCCCGCTGGTGCTGGCCGTGGCCGCCATCGCCATCCAGCTGGTCCTGGTGTTCGTGCTGTTCAAGCTGCCCGCCACGCGCGACGCCCTGCAGGGCGTGAACGGCGCCGTGGAAGGCCTGGCCTCGTCGACCCAGGCGGGCACCAACTTCGTGTTCGGCTACCTGTCGGGCACCACGCCGCCCTATACCGAGACCAATCCGGGGGCGGGCTTCCTGTTCGCCTTCCGCGTGATGCCGGTGATCCTGGTGGTCTGCGCCCTGTCGGCCCTGTTGTGGCACTGGGGCATCCTGAAGTGGGCGGCCAAGGGTCTGGGCTTCTTGTTCCAGAAGACCCTGGGCCTGCGCGGCCCGCCGGCCCTGGCCACCGCCGCGACCATCTTCATGGGCCAGATCGAGGGGCCAATCTTCATCCGCGCCTATCTGGAGCGCCTGACCCGCTCGGAGCTGTTCATGCTGATCGCGGTCGGCATGGCCTGTGTCAGCGGCTCGACCATGGTGGCCTACGCCACCATCCTGCACGACGTGCTGCCCAACGCCGCCGCCCACGTGCTGGCCGCCTCGTTGATCTCGGCCCCGGCCGGCGTGCTGCTGGCCCGCGTGATGGTGCCCGGCGACCCCAGCGAGAAATCCGACGACCTGGACCTGGCCGAGGAGGACAAGACCTACGGCAGCTCGATCGACGCGGTCATGAAGGGCACCACCGACGGCCTGCAGATCGCCCTGAACGTCGGCGCCACCCTGATCGTCTTCATCGCTCTGGCCACCATGGTCGACAAGATCCTGTTCGCCCTGCCCATGGTCGGCGGCGAGCACCTGAGCATCGCCCGCATCCTGGGCTTGGTGTTTTCGCCGCTCGCCTGGGCCATGGGCATCCCGTGGAAGGAAGCGGGCACGGCCGGCGGGCTGCTGGGCGTAAAGCTGATCCTCACCGAGTTCACGGCCTTCATCCAGCTGGCCAAGGATGGTCCGGAACTGCTGGATCCGCGCACCCGCATGATCATGACCTATGCCCTGTGCGGCTTCGCCAACATCGGCTCGGTGGGCATGAACGTCGCCGGCTTCTCGGTGCTGGTGCCCTCGCGCCGGCAAGAGGTGCTGGGCCTGGTCTGGAAGGCGATGATGGCCGGATTCCTGGCCACCTGCCTGACCGGCTCGCTGATCGGCCTGATGCCGCGGGGCTGGTTCGGCCTGTAGGGCCTTCCATTCCCTGACGGAACCGAAGCATCCTCCCGGTCGAAAGCCGGGAGGATTTTTCGTTGAAGCTCTATGACAGCCGTCGCGCTCCCAATCCCCGCCGGGTCCGCTGGTTCATGGCCGAGAAGGGGATCACCGACATCGAGATCGTCGACGTCGACATCTTCGGCGGCCAGCACCGTCAGCCCGACTACCTGGCCAAGGCGGGGCTGCCCAACGTGCCCGCGCTGGAAATGGACAATGGCCAGACGATCACGGAATCGGTGGCCATCTGCCGCTACCTCGAAAGCCGCTACCCAGAGCCCAACCTGTTCGGCGAGGAGCCCTGCGAGAACGCCGTGATCGAGATGTGGTCGCGCCGGGCCGAGATGATGGTGGCCACGCCCCTGATGATGCTGGTGCGCCATACTCACCCGGCCCTGGCGGCCATCGAGACCCAGATCCCCGAGATCGCGACCGCCAATCGGGCCATGGCCGAGAAGGGCTTGAAGGTGCTGGACCGCCGCCTAAGCGAGAGCGAGTTCATCGCCGCCGACCGCGTGACCATGGCCGACATCCTGGCGATCACGGCGATCGACTTCGCGCGCATGGCGCGGTTCCGGCCCGATCCTGAGCTGGTGAACGTCGGGCGCTGGCGCGAGGCGATGCTGGCGAGGCCGGCGGCCTCGGCCGGGGTTTAGCGCGCCCGGATCTTCTTGATCACGCCCGAGAAGTTCAGCATCGGCGCGCCGCCGGTCGAGATCAGCCCGCGCACGAACAGCAGCGAGCCGCCGGCCTTGGTGACTTCGCCGGTCGATTCCACCAGGTCGCCGGCCTTTGCGGGACCCAGGAACTCGCCGTTCAGGCTGACGGTCACGGCGCGCACGTCCTTGAGGTGCTGCCATGAGATCGAGAACAGCGAGTAGTCGGCGAAGGTCATCATGCAACCGCCGTGCATGAAGCCGCCGCCGTTCATGTGGCGGGCCTCGGCGCGGAAGGCGCTGCGGACGACGCCGTTCTCTTCCTTGAAGTAGAACGGCCCGGTCTGGTCCTC
>Ga0102591_1002485_pt1 | contig 19841 bp, 20 predicted proteins | sample AraplaCol_mCL_r2_2_FD_76860 | JGI IMG/M metagenome (GOLD analysis project Ga0102591, IMG submission 76860) | Arabidopsis root microbial communities from North Carolina, USA - plate scrape MF_Col_mCL_r2 (SPADES assembly) (version 2) | ecosystem: Host-associated > Plants > Roots > Endosphere... | reverse complement strand
CCTGCCGTCACGGCACGGCCCGACACCGCGCGTAGCGAACCCGTGCCGTCCGTTCGCCCGTCCGTGGCCACGCCGGTACCGCCGCGTCACCGTGCACGCCCCGACACCGTCATTCGCGAGCCGTGGCTGGCGCCGCGGGCCGCCGCTTCCGTCGAAGCCGACACGCCGACCGTGGCGTCGCCTGCACCGGTGTTCGCCGAGCGCACCGTGTCGCGCGACCACGACGCGTCACTGGCTCGCGCCACCTACGTGACGCCGGAACCCGAGGTCGTCGAGACACCGGTGGCTTCCGTCGACGCGATGCCCGACCGCCCGGTAGCGATCGACACGCCCATCGTGAAACCCGTGTCGCGCTTCGCGATCGCCGCCAACGACGAGTCCGTGATCGAGGCAGCGCGCACGGTCACGCTGACGCCCGTCCGCCCCCTGCGCGCATCGTCGGCGAACGCGATCTCGCTGCCCCCGACGTCGCTACTGTCCGGCGCACGCCACGACGCCGTATCCGTCACCGACGCCGAGCTCGCCGACACGGGCGAGCTGATCGAGCAGCGTCTGCGCGAGTTCAAGGTGCCCGTGCAAGTCGTCGGTGCGTCGGCCGGTCCTGTCATCACGCGCTATGAAGTCGAGCCCGCCGTCGGCGTGCGTGGCAATCAGATCGTCGCGCTGATGAAAGACCTCGCGCGCGGCCTCGGGCGTTCCTCCATCCGCGTGGTGGAGACGATCCCCGGCAAGACGTGCATGGGCCTCGAGCTGCCGAACGATCAGCGCCAGATGATCGCACTGTCGGAAATCCTGGAATCCGCCGAGTATCGCGATTCCGATTCGTTGCTGACGCTCGCGATGGGCAAGGGCATCACGGGCGAACCCGTCGTGGCGGACCTCGCGAAGGCGCCGCACATGCTGGTGGCGGGCACCACGGGTTCCGGCAAGTCGGTCGCGGTGAACGCGATGATCCTCTCGATGCTCTACAAGGCGACGCCCGAAGACGTCCGCATGATCATGATCGACCCGAAGATGCTGGAGCTCTCCGTCTACGAGGGCATCCCGCATCTTCTGGCGCCCGTGGTCACGGACATGAAGCTCGCCGCGAACGCGCTCAACTGGTGCGTGGCGGAGATGGAAAATCGCTACAAGGTGATGTCCGACCTCCGCGTGCGCAATCTCGCCGGCTACAACCAGAAGATCCGCGAGGCGCGCGCCGCGGGCAAGCCGCTGTTCAATCCGTTCCCCGCGCACCCGGAGATTCCCGAGCACCTCGACACGCTGCCGATGATCGTCGTGGTGATCGACGAGCTCGCCGACCTGATGATGGTGGCCGGCAAGAAGATCGAGGAACTCATCGCCCGACTCGCACAGAAGGCGCGCGCTGCCGGCATCCACCTGATCCTCGCCACGCAGCGACCGTCCGTCGACGTGATCACCGGCCTCATCAAGGCGAACATCCCGACACGCGTCGCCTTCCAGGTCTCGTCGAAGATCGACTCGCGCACCATCCTCGACCAGATGGGCGCCGAGAGTCTGCTCGGTCAGGGCGACATGTTGTTCCTGCCGCCCGGCACGGGCTATCCGCAGCGTATCCACGGCGCCTTCGTCGCGGACGAAGAGGTGCACCGCATCGTCGCGTGGCTGAAGCAGTTCGGCGAACCGGATTACAAGGAAGAGATCCTCGCCGGGCCGCCGAGCGACGTCGTCGAAGGAGAAGGCGGCGACGACGGCGTCGATGCCGAACTCGATCCGCTCTACGACGAAGCCGCCGCCTTCGTGCTGCGCTCGCGTCGCGCGTCGATCTCGTTCGTGCAACGGCAGTTCCGCATCGGCTACAACCGCGCCGCGCGCCTGGTGGAAGCGATGGAGGCCGCGGGTCTGGTGTCGTCGATGGGCATCAACGGACAGCGGGAAGTGATCGCGCCGGGGCCGCAGGACTAATCGGTGGGAGCCAGCAGGCTGGCTCCCACCGAGCAAGAAAAACGGGCCCGAGAGCCCGTTTTTTTTATTCCTTCGTCAACAGCTTCAGCGGCACCGCGATCGACTTGTCGACGGGCTGCTTGTCGATCAGCTTCTTCGCGGCGTCGACGCCGAGACGACCGATCTCTTCGGGCTGCTGGGCGACCGTGGCGGCCATCGTGCCGTTCATCACGGCGGTCTTGCCGTCCGGCGTACCGTCGAAGCCGACGACCAGCACCTTCTTGTTCTTGCCGGCCAGGGCCTGCACCGCGCCGAGGGCCATCTCGTCGTTCTGGGCGAAGATCGCCTGCACGTCCGGATTGCCCTGCAGCAGGTTCTCGCTGACCGAAAGGCCCTGCGCACGATCGAAGTTGGCGGGCTGCTGCGCGACGATCTTCATGCCGGTGGTGGCGACTTCGTCGTCGAAGCCCTTGCCGCGCTCGCGCGCCGCCGACGTGCCGGCCACGCCCTGCAGCTCGATGATGTTGCCCTTGCCGCCGAGTGCCTTGGACAGGAAGTCCGCGGCCATCTTGCCGCCGGCGACGTTGTCGGATGCGATGTGCGAGGCGACTTCGGCGCCGTCGACACCGCGGTCGAGCGTGATCACCGGGATGTTCGCGCGCTGCGCGGACTGCACGGCGCCCGCGAGGGCCGACGAATCCGTCGGATTGAGCAGGATCACCGAAACGCGCTTCTGGATGAGGTCTTCCACGCTCGAGATCTGGCGCGCCGGATCGTCCTGCGCGTCGACGACGACCAGCTGCACGCCGGCGTCCTTCGCGGCCTTCTGCGCGCCGTCCTTCAGCTCGACGAAGAACGGGTTGTTCTGCGTGGACAGCGCGAGGCCGACCACGGGCGTACCGGCCGCCGCGCCACCGGCGCTTGCGCTGGCGGCGGGCGCGGATTCGCCGGGACCCTGCTGCGAGCAGGCGGCGAGGAACGTTGCCGCGGCCGCGGCGAGGAATGTGAGTTTGCGCATGATGTGTTTCCTCGTTGAATTACTGCCGCCGGTCCAGCAGGACGGCGATCAGGATGACGATGCCCTTGACGATCTGCTGATAGAACGAGCTGACGCCGAGCAGATTGAGACCGTTGTTCAGAAAACCGATGAGCAGCGCGCCGACGAGCGTACCGAACAGCCAGCCGCGACCCCCCGCGAGACTGGTGCCGCCGAGCACGACCGCGGCGATCGCATCGAGCTCGTAACCGGCGCCGGCCGTCGCCTGCGCGGAATACAGGCGCGAGGTGAGCACGATGCCCGCGAAGGCGGAGAGCAGACCGGACAGGCCGTAGATCGCGAGCTTCATCGGGGCGATGCGCACGCCGGAAAGACGCGCGGCCTCTTCGTTGCCGCCGATCGCGACGACGTGCCGGCCGAATACCGTGCCACGCAGCAGGAAACCGCAGGCGACGAACGCGATGAACATCCAGATCACGGGGAGCGGAACCAGGTTCGCGACGTAGCCGCCACCGAGCAAGGCGAAGCTCTGGTTGGTGACGGGAATCGGGCTGCCCTGCGTGTACGACAGCGTGACGCCGCGCAACAGCGTGAGCGTGCCGAGCGTGGCGATGAACGGTGCGACGCGACCCCACGATACGAGCGCGCCGTTGATCACCCCGAGCAGCAGGCCGAGCGCGAGGCCCGCGCTGGCGGCGAGCACGATGCCGTGGCCCGCGGCCATCAGGCCGGCGGTGACGGCGCCGGTGAGCGCGAGGATCGCACCCACGGACAGGTCGATACCGCCCGACAGGATCACGAACGTCATGCCGAACGCGATGAGCGCGTTGATCGACACCTGTCGCAGCACGGTCAGCAGATTGCCCGTGGTGAGGAAGTCCGGGCTCATGATCGAGAGCACGATGAAGAGCAGCACCAGGCCGATGACCGAACCGAGGCGCTGAAGGAGCGTCGCGGCGCGGCTCCAGTTGAGTTGGAGCGTCATGTCACTTGCCTCCGGTCGCGGCGGTCATCACGGCTTCCTGGGTGGCGCCGTGGGCATCGAGTAGGCCGGTCGCACGACCTTCGTGCATCACCAGGATACGGTCGCTCATGGCGAGGACCTCCGGCAGCTCCGATGAAATCATGAGGATGGCCACGCCCTGCTCCGCGAGTTGATTGATGATGTGGTAGATCTCGGCCTTGCCGCCGACGTCGACACCACGCGTCGGCTCGTCGAGGATGAGCACGCGCGGCTTCAGTGCCAGCCACTTGGCCAGCACCACTTTCTGCTGATTGCCGCCGGAGAGCGCACGCACGTCGATCTCGCTGTCGCGCGCGCGGATCTTCAGGGCATCCATGAGGCCACGCGTCTGGGTCTTCTCCGCCGGTCGGTCGACCAGGCCGGCGTGCGCGGGCACGCGCGGCAGACTGACGTTCTCGCGCAGGCTCATGTCGAGCACGAGGCCCTGGGCCTTGCGATCCTCGGTGACGAAACCGAAGCCCGCGTGGATCGCTTCGTTCGGCGACTTCGGCGTGATCGCCTTGCCATCGAGCGTGACCTGGCCGCTTTGCAGCTTGTCCAGGCCGAACAGCAGGCGCGCCATCTCCGTGCGGCCGGCGCCGAGAAGACCCGCGACGCCGAGCACTTCGCCCGCATGCAGTTCGAAGCTCACGTCCTGGACGATGCCGCCGGTGACGTGTTCCACCTTGAGGCGCACGGCGCCGATGTTCGGCGTGCGCGTGGGAAACCGCGCGTCGAGCGTGCGTCCCACCATCATCTTCACGACCTCGTCGAAGGCGAGGCCCGGCACGGGCCGCGTGCCCACGAACTTGCCGTCGCGCAGGATGGAGATGCGATCGCACAACGCGAAGATCTCTTCCATGCGATGCGAGACGTAGACGATACCGGTGCCCTGGTCACGCAGGTCGCGGATCAGCCTGAACAGCACGTTCGTCTCGTGTTCGGTCAGCGCGGCCGTCGGCTCGTCCATGATCAGCACGCGCGCGTTCTGGCCGAGCGCGCGTGCGATCTCCACCATCTGCTGCTGGCCGACGGACAGGCGTTCGATCTTCGTACCCGGGTCGAGCCGCTCCATGCCGACGCGGGCCAGCCATTCCAGCGCGCGTTTCGTCATCGCCCGGTGGTCGAGCAGGCCGAAGCGCTGGATCTCCCGGCCGAGAAACAGGTTGTCCGCGATGGTCAGCGCGGGAATCAGGTTGAGTTCCTGATGGATGATGGCGATGCCGTTCTTTTCGGCATCGGCGGGCGTGGCGATGGTCGCGGGCCTGCCGTCGACCTCGACCGTGCCCGAGTCCGGCGCGTAGATCCCGGTGAGGATCTTCATCAGCGTGGACTTGCCCGCGCCGTTCTCACCCATCAGCGCGTGAACTTCGCCCGGCAGCAATTCGAAGTCGACGCCTTCGAGCACCTTCACCGGCCCGAAGGCCTTGTGGATGTCCCGCATCGTGACGAGTGGCGTACTCATCAGAAGGTCACGCCCGCATGCAGAATCACGTTGGCGTACGGCGACGTTTCGCCCGTGCGCACCACGGCGACCGCACGCGCGCACAGGTGCTTGAAGTCGTCGTGCGATACCTCTTCCACGCCGATGCCGTCCGCCCGAAGGCGATCCGATAGCGCCATGAGGGCGTCGTTGCGTCCATGGATTTCCCGGGCGACCGTCGCGCTTTCCACCGCGAGTTCCGCGTACACGGCGTCGAACACGGCGGCGAACGACGGCGTGCCGGGGAGCACCGCCAGGTCGATGCAGGGAACGCCCGGTGGCACCGGGAGACCCACGTCGCCGATCACCAGGGTGTCGGTGTGGCCCATGGCCGCGATCACGCGATTGAGTTCGGCATGCAACAGGCCGCGACGTCTCATGAATGTGTCTCCAGGAAAGCCGTGACCTCGTCGGCGCGCGGCATGCCGCCCTGTGCACCGAGACGCGACACGGCAATCGCCGCGGCGGCGTTGGCCTTGCGCACGGCGACATCGAGGCCTTCGGCGAGATACACCGCGAGCGCGGCGTTGAACGTGTCGCCCGCGCCGGTGCTGTCCACGGCGTCGACGCGGAAGCCCGGCTGGTGCCGCGGCGCCTCGTCGCCGTCGCGGAACCATGCGCCGTCTTCGCCGCGCGTCAGTACGACCGGGCAGGGTGCGCGACGCATCAGTTCGCGGAAATCGGTGCCGGCATCGTCACCCAGCACCATCGCCAGTTCATGCTGATTGGGTGTGAGGTACCGCACGCGCGCGAGCCATTCGGCGGGCAGGCGCTGTGCCGGCGCGGGATTGAGGATGACCGGGGTGCCCTCCTCGTGCGCGATGCGCAGCGTGGCCTCGACCGCGTCGAGCGGGATTTCGAGCTGCACCAGCACGGCGTCGGCATCGCGGATGACCGCGCGCGCGGCCTCGACGTGGGCCGGTGTGACCCGGCCATTCGCGGCCGGCACCACGACGATGTTGTTCTCGCCACCGGCCACGGTGATGGAGGCCGTGCCGCTGCCGATGCCGTCGATGCGGGTCACGTGGCCGACATCGACGCCCTCCGCCACCAGGCCGTCGTACAGCTGTTTACCGAAGGCATCGTCGCCGATGCACCCGACCATCGACACCGAGGCGCCGAGCCGCGCGGCGGCGACGGCCTGGTTCGCGCCCTTGCCACCGGGAATCGTGAGGAAGCGGTCGCCGGTCAGCGTTTCACCCGGCCCGGGGAAGCGCGGCGCGAGAGTGACCAGGTCCATGTTGATGCTACCGACGACGGCGATTCGCGTCATGCTGCTCTAGCTCCGGGAGGCTCGCGGAACGTCCGATGTTCGCTCGTGGATGCGGGATGGCGCGCAAATATACCGCCGCGCCGCGCACGATGCTTTCATGCGCGTGCTTTCCACTACCGGGAAAGGCCCTTGGCCGCGAGTTCGTCGAGGTAGGCCGCCCACGACGTTTCGTAGTGGCGGCCGAAGTCGTAGAGCATGTCCCAGCCGAAGATGCCGCTGGCGTGTCCGTCGTCGAAACGGATCAGCACGCCATAGTGACCCGTGGGCTCCAGGGCTTCGATGTTCACGTCGCGCTTGCCGTGCACAAGCACCTTCTGGCCCGGGCCATGGCCCTGGACTTCGGCGCTGGGCGAGTTCACCCGGAGGTATTCGCAGGGGAGCCGGAACCGCTCGCCGTTGTCGAAGGCGACTTCGAGGACGCGGGACGAGGCGTGGAGCACGATGTCGACGGGGCGGGGCCGTGTCATGGGAGAACCAATGAGGTCGAACGAAACTCAGGAGCGATCCCGGTGGGAGCCAGCCTGCTGGCGATGGATGCCTGGCATAAGCACCCATCGCCAGCAGACTGGCTCCCACCGATCGGCTCGAAGGAATGTCGCTAGTGCGCCCGGCCGAAACCGTCGCCGGTGCCCTGCTCGAGCGGCGGCGGATCGCCGGCGACCGCGAGCAATGCCGTGGCGTAGGCGTCTTCCATGCTGATGGTGGAGATCTCGTCCCACGAGAAGAACGACGGCTCGCGCAGCCATTCCGCGTCGGGGGTGATCTCCTGCATGTTGAAGCCTTCTTCTTCCACGCTGACGACGCGGCCGATGTAGCAGACCTCGGCTTCGTCCTCGCTGTCGACGTGCACGCCGATGACCGGAGCGTGCGCCGACGCCGCCTGGACGACCTGATTGATGTCGTCGAGCGGGAAGTCGGAAGGAGGGGTCGGCACGATGCCTTTGAGCGCGAGCGCCTTCTCGAGGAAGATCGCGTGCTTGTCCGGCGCCTCGAACTCCGAGATGTCGCGATGCCGCATGACGTACATGCCGTCATAGCTGACGCCGTCGCCGACGACCCACAGCAGGAAGAATTCGCGACCGACCCCGCCCACGTAGCCGCAGAAGCTGCCGTGCTCGAGTTCGTCGCGCCAGAGGCGTACCAGCTGCTTGCTTTCCTGCGCTTCGCGCAGACTGGCTCGCTGGCCGCTCGTTTTGAGTTGGATAACCTTGCCCATATCGTTCAATAGTTTAGCAGAGGGGGTAGGCTCCGGTGTTCAGAGGATGTAACGGCTGAGGTCCTCGTCCTTCACCAGCGAAGCCAGGTTTTTGTCGACATATTCGGCGTCGATGTCGTACGTTTCGCCGGATTTGTCGGCCGCTTCAAAGGAGATGCGCTCCAGAAGCCGCTCCATGACCGTGTGCAGGCGGCGGGCACCGATGTTTTCGGTGCGCTCGTTCACCTGGAAGGCCACGTCCGCCAGCCGGTCGATGCCGGACTCGGTGAAGCTCAGGGTCACACCCTCGGTATTGAGCAGCGCAACATATTGCTTGGTCAGGGCATTGTTCGGCTCGCGCAGGATGCGCTTGAAGTCGTCGACCGAGAGCGCGCTGAGTTCCACGCGGATCGGCAGGCGACCCTGCAGTTCGGGAATCAGATCGGACGGCTTCGCCAGCGAAAACGCGCCCGACGCGATGAACAGGATGTGGTCGGTCTTGATCGGCCCGTATTTCGTGGAGACCGTGGAGCCCTCCACCAGCGGCAGCAGGTCGCGCTGCACACCTTCACGGCTGACGCCGGCACCGCCCCACTCCGACCGCTGCGCCACCTTGTCGATCTCGTCGATGAAGACGATGCCGTTCTGCTCGGCGATGTCGACCGCGCGTGCGCGCAGGTCGTCGTCGTTGAGCAGCTTGCCGGCCTCTTCTTCCACGAGGATCGGTCGCGCCTGGCGAATGGTGGTCTTGCGGCGCTGCGATTTCTGGCCGCCGAGGTTCTGGAACATCTTGCCCAGCTGCTGGCTCATCTCCTCCATGCCCGGCGGAGTCATGATCTCGACGCCGACGTTGGTGGCGAAATCGAGCTCGATCTCGCGATCGTCGAGCGCGCCTTCGCGCAGCTGCTTGCGCAGCTTCTGGCGGGTGTCGCTGTCGATCGCCGGCGCCGCGCTGCCGGTGTCGTCCCAGCCGGTGGCCTGGCGGCGCGGCAGGAGCGCGTCGAGCAGTCGATCTTCGGCCGCGTCCTCGGCCTGGCTACGCACGCGGCCCTTGGCCTGCTCGCGCACCAGCTTGTACGACACATCGGCGAGATCGCGGATGATCGACTCCACATCCTTGCCGACGTAGCCCACTTCGGTGAACTTGGTGGCCTCGACCTTCACGAACGGCGCGTTGGCGAGCGTCGCCAGACGACGGGCGATCTCCGTCTTGCCGACGCCGGTCGGCCCGATCATCAGGATGTTCTTCGGGGTGACCTCGTCACGCATCGCCGGATCCAGCTGCATGCGGCGCCAGCGATTGCGCAGCGCGATGGCGACGGCGCGCTTGGCGTTGTGCTGACCGATGATGTAGCGGTCCAGTTCGTTGACGATCTCGCGGGGAGTGAGTTCAGACATCGGCTCAGAGCTCTTCGATCGAATAGTTGTGATTGGTGTAGATGCAGATATCGCCGGCGATCTTCAGCGCTTTTTCCACGATCGTGCGCGCATCGAGGTCGGTGTTCTCCATCAGGGCCAGGGCGGCCGACTGGGCGTAGGGGCCGCCCGAACCGATGGCGATCAGGCCGTGTTCCGGCTCCAGCACGTCGCCGTTGCCCGAGATGAGCAGGGAGGCTTCCTTGTCGGCGACGGCCAGCATCGCCTCGAGGCGTCCCAGGCGGCGGTCGGTACGCCATTCCTTCGCCATCTCCACGGCCGAGCGCGTGAGGTTGCCGCCGTGCTTGACCAGCTTTTCCTCGAACAGCTCGAACAGCGTGAAGGCGTCGGCGGTCGCGCCCGCGAAGCCGGCCAGGACATCGCCCTTGCCGAGGCGGCGCACCTTGCGGGCGTTGGCCTTCATGACGGTATTGCCGAGAGTGACCTGACCGTCACTGCCGATGACGACCTTGCCGTCGCGGCGGACGCAGACGATGGTCGTGGCGTGCATCGGTTCCATAGTGCGTTCCTTGGGGGAGACGCCAGAGGTGGGGGTAGGCGGGAGGCGTCGCAAGTCCGGGGTGCTCCCACGCCCCGGGGCCCCGTCCCTTAGCCCTTTCGCTTCGCCCGGGGGTGGGCGGCGTCGTACACCCTGGCCAGGTGCTGGAAATCGAGGTGCGTGTAGATCTGGGTGGTGGCGGTGTCGGCGTGTCCGAGCAGCTCCTGTACGGAGCGCAGGTCGCCCGAGGATTCCAGCATGTGGCTGGCGAAGGTGTGCCGCAGCATGTGGGGATGCACCCGCTTGGCCTGCCCGCTGGACAGCTTCGCCAGCCGCAGCTGCACGGCCCGCGCACTGATCGGCGCGCCACCCCGGCCCTTGAAGACCGGCGCCTCGGGTTCCGCACCGCCCAGCCCGGCCAGGGCCCTCAGGGCCGCAACGGCGAATCGACCCACGGGCAGGATGCGCGTCTTGTTGCCCTTGCCGAGCACGCGGACCTGGCCGTCCTCGAGATCGAGGTCGCCCCAGCGCAGGCCGCACAGCTCGGACAATCGCAGGCCGCTCGAATAGAACAGCTCCATCATCGCCGTGTCGCGCGGTGCGAGGGCGCCGCCGAGGTTCGTCTCGACCAGTTCCCGTGCTTCGTCGGCATCCAGCACCAGCGGGAGCTTGCGGCGCACCTTGGGTCCACGGACGCCGGCGGCCGGATCGTGGTCGAGGCGGCCTTCCCGGCTGAGATAACGAAATAGCGTGCGGCATGCCGACAGCAGGCGCTGGATGCTGTTGGGCTCGAGCCCTTTCGCTTCCGCGCCCTTCCGCCCGGGCGGTGGCCGGTGCAGGCGGGCGATCATCGAACGCAGGCGGTCGGGACTGAGGTCGTCGAAACGCTCCAGTCCCTCGGCCTCCATGAAGGCAAGCAGCTTGTCGAGGTCGCGCCGGTAGGCGGACATCGTGTGCGCGGACGGCGCGCGCTCGGCGGCGAAATGGCCGAGGAAGGCCTCGACGGCGGCGCGGGGAGTCACGCCACCTTCCGTGCCCGTTCGATCGCGGAGCCGACCGTGGTCGAGATCATGTCGAGGAACAGCGTGCCCATGCCCGGGTGGAAGCGGTCGGCATCGGCGCTGCCGATGGCGAGGATCGCGTCGGGACCGATACGCATCAGCGCGGCCGAGCGCACGGCCGGCGCGTCGTCGCCGAACAGGCGGTGGAGCTTTTCCGGGGCCAGGCGGCCCGCGACCGGGTCGTTGTGCTCGAGGAACGAGGCGAATTCCGGCAACCCGGACGCGCCGTGCGGTTCGCGCAGCAGCCAGGGCTCGTCCGGCAGACCGGCGAGATCGCCGAAAAAGATGAGGCGGATCCGCTCGGACTGAAAGTCTTCCGTCAGCCGACGCACCACGTTACGGACGGTTTCCTCGATGTCGCGCGAGCCCAGCAGCGCGAGCATGAGGCCGTGGACCCGGCGCATCAGTTTTTCGTTGTCGCCGGCCACCGCGGTCAGCTCGCGCAGGCGCGCTTCCAGCGTCGCGTTCTTCTCTCGCAGGCCACGCAGCTGGTGCACGGCGAGCGACGCGGCCGGGCCGTTCGCGCTCGGCAGGACGAGCTCGCTCGCGAGGTCGGGGTAGTCGGCGAGGAAGTCGGGGTGCCGCCGCAGGTACGACGCCACGGTGGCTGGCTTGATGTCGCCGTCGATCGCGGTGTCGGTCATGGGCAAATCCTCGGTGGCGCTACGGCTGTCTGAGTGGCAGTGTGCCGCGTTCCGGCGATGACGTCACACCTCGCCTTCGAAGACGAAGGCGGCCGGACCGGTCATCCACAGCGTGTGGCCCGGCCCATGCCACTCGATCGTCAGCGTGCCGCCGGGCAGTTCGACGCCGACGACGGGCGCCGCGAGACCCAGCGCCTGGACGACCGCGGCGGCGGCGCAGGCGCCGGTCCCGCAAGCGCGCGTCCAGCCGCTGCCGCGCTCGTGCACGCGGAGCCGGATCAGATCCGGGCCGAGGCGCTGCACGAAGCCGACGTTCGCGCCCTGGGGGAACACGGGGTGGGACGTGAGCGCGGGGCCGAAGCGATCGATCCGTGGATCGCTCACGTCGTCGACGAGCACCACGGCATGCGGGTTACCCATCGAGACCGAACCGAAGGAGACGTCCTCGCCCTCGACCGTCACCGTATAGGTGGCGTGGGCCGGACGGTCGAGCGGAATGTGCTCCGGGTCGAAATCGGGCTCGCCCATATCGACGACCACCCTGCTCTCGTCGAGCACGCGGACCACCACCGGACCGGAGGGGCTCTCCAGGCGAACGTCGGTGTCGCGGTCGATGGCGCCGTCGCGATACAGCCACGCGGCGACGCAGCGGACGCCGTTGCCGCATTGCCCGGACGGCGAACCGTCGGCGTTCCAGATGCCGTAATAGAAAGCGCACGACGGGTCGCGCGCCGGCTCGATGCTGATCAGCTGATCGAAGCCGATGCCGGTGTGGCGATCGGCCAGCGCCGTGACGCGGGCGGCGTTCGGCACGCGCGGCGCGTCTTCCCGCCAGTCGACGATCACGAAGTCGTTGCCGATCCCATGCATCTTGGTGAAGCGCGACGGCACGACGGCTTACTCGTGAATGATGGGATTGAACGGCGTGCGCGCGCTGCTGGCCGGCGGCGGGGCCAGCGAGGTCGCACTGGTCGCCGGCTGCGTACCGGGCTGCGGGCTCGCGGTGGTCGACGCCGTGGGCGGCGGATAGAAGAGCGGCCCCTTCTGCCCGCAACCGGTGAGCGCGGCGAGGCTGGACACGAGGGCAAGCGAGAGGATGAGTCGGCGCATGGGCGATTCCCCGGAAACGGCGGCCAGTATAGCCCCGCGTCCGCTCAAAGCAGCTTTTCGAAGCGCAGGGCGTCCGCGCCGTCGGCGTAGTAGTTCGCGTATTCGCCGATGCGCGCGTATCCCAGCCGCTCGTAGAGACGGATGGCCACCGCGTTGTCCTTGCGCACTTCGAGCCGCAGCGAGCGACAACCGCGTGCGCGGCCGGCATCTTCGGCCGCCTCGATCAAGGCGGAACCGACGCCCTTGCCCTGCGCCTGTGGCGTCGTCGCGATCGAATACAGCCGCGCCACGCTCGTGCCCTTGCGGAAGAACACGACGGCGGTGCCGAGAAAGCGTCGATGGTTGGCGCTGGCGACGAGGACCTGCGCGCTTTCGCTGTCGAGGTGCTTGCGATACTGGGCGCGGCTCAGGCGATCCTGCGCGAAACTCGATTCCTCGAGCGCGACGAGATCGTCGAGATCGCTCACTTCGGCGCGACGGACGCGCACCGCAGCGGTGACCGGGGCTGGACGCATGCGCTTGGGGAACTCCGCGCGAGGGACGAGACGAGAGGCCCGGCAAGCAGACCACGGCAAGCGCGAAACTGTAGACCTCGCGACTTGATGGATCAATGACTTTTTCATGAACCCATGCCCGATGGCGAACGTGGGGGCGCTTGTGCGTGTCGCCGCCGAAGGCACACACTTCCCACCGGCGAAACGATCGGCCCCGGGCGGGGACGAGCCTGAGAATTCGCCATCGAAAGAGGTCGCATGAGCCGGCTCGTCATCGTCGTGGAGAAAGCCTCGGACTGGGGCTCGTATTACCCGTCCGCCGATGTCGTCAGCGCCATGGACTACCTACGCCAGCCGGTGGGCGGCGACGACGAACGCACGCACGTCATCAACCTCTGCCGCAGCTACAAGTACCTTGGCACGGGGTACTACGTCTCGCTGCTCGCCGAGGCACGCGGCCACAAGGTCATCCCTTCCGTGCGCACGGTGAACGACCTTCGCCGCCGGTCGCTCTACGGCCTCGACATCGACGACCTCAACCAGAAGCTGTCCACGTTCCTTCCTGCCGGGGGCCGCGACACGACGGACTTCGGCGTGCTCGTGTACTTCGGCGAGACCGCCCTGCCCGACCTGCAGGATCTTGCGAGGCAGGTCTTCGACATGTTCCCGTGCCCGCTCATGCGCATCGAATTCGAGCGCGACCGCGTGTGGCAGGTCTCCGCGGTCAAGGCCGTCGGGCTGCACACGCTCGACGACGCGCAGGAAGACGCGTTCGCGCAGGCACTGGAGAAGTTCTCGCGGAAGATCTGGCGCAAGCCACGCACGCGCCGGCGCTTCCGGTACGACATCGCGATGCTGGTCGATCCGAACGAAGCCATGCCGCCGTCGAACAAGAAGGCGCTGAAGCAGTTCATCGAGGCCGGCAAACACCTGGGCATGGAGGTCGACCCGATCGGTCGCAACGACTACCAGCGCCTGGCGGAATACGACGGCCTGTTCATTCGCGAGACCACGGCGAGCGACAACCACACCTACCGCTTCGCGCATCGCGCCGAAAAGGAAGGCATGGTGGTCATCGACGACCCGACGTCGATCCTCCGTTGCACCAACAAGATCTTCCTCAACGATCTGATGGTGGCGCGCAAGCTCGCCACGCCGATCACCGAGATCCTCTACCGCGACGATGCGAAGCGGCTGAGCGATCTGCCGGACAAGCTGGGCCTGCCCATCGTGCTGAAGATCCCCGACGGATCGTTCTCGCGAGGCGTCGTGAAAGTCGAAACACGCGAAGCCCTGCAGAAAGCCGCCAGCGAGCTGTTTTCGCACAGCGCCCTGCTGATCGCCCAGGAATACCTCTACACCGAGTTCGACTGGCGCATCGGCGTGCTCAATCACGAACCGCTGTACGCGTGCCAGTACTTCATGTCGCGCGGGCACTGGCAAATCTACAACCACGGGGCGAAGGGCACGGCCAAGTCCGGCGGTTTCCGCACGGTGCCCGTGCGCGACGCGCCGGCCGATGTCGTGAAGCTGGCGCTCAAGGCCACCCACCCGATCGGCGACGGACTCTACGGGGTCGACCTGAAGCAGGTGGGCGACCGGCCGGTCGTCATCGAGGTCAACGACAACCCGTCGATCGACGCCGGCGTCGAAGATGCCTATCTGGGCGAAGACCTGTACATCAGAGTGATGCAGGAATTCTTGCGCCGACTGGAGCTCAAGCGGCTCGGCATCCAGGGGTGACGAGGCGTCATCGGCGAAACAGGGACGCCAGCAACGCCATCGGCAGACCTGGCTTCATCGCCACCAGCACGCTCGCTGGCGCCAGCAGCAGCCAGAACGCCGGCGTCCATCCCAGCGTTTCGCTATGGCCGGACAGCGGCGTCAGCAGGAGCACCAGCGAGCCGAGGGTCAGCCAGGCCATGGCGATGAGGGCGCGGAGGCGGCGCGGCGAGAGCGTGTCGTTCATGGCGGACTTCCCTTGGCGGTGGACGATGGGGCGATCCTGAGCCGACGACGTCTCAAGGCCCGCGACTCTTGACCGGCGCTTTACCCTTCGCGCCGCAGACTGCCGGCATTAGAATCCGTGACGCCGGGCGTCCGTCCGGCGCCGTGCCAGGAGAGTCCATGAGCGCTGAAGCGCACCGTTTCGCCGTGTTCGGTCATCCGATCGCGCACTCGCTGTCCCCGGAAATCCACAAGGCGTTCGCGGCGCAGCTCGGCCTTCAGCTGAGCTACGAGACGATCGACGCCACCCCGGGCGAATTCGACGACGCGGTCCGCCGCTTCTTCGCCGAGGGTGGCCTCGGCGCCAACGTGACCCTCCCCCACAAGACCGCAGCCCTGACGCTGGCGAAGACGGCCAGCGACGCGGCGACGCGCGCCGGCGCGGCCAACACGCTCACGCCCCTCGTCGGCGGTGGCTTCGAAGCCCACAACACCGACGGCAGCGGCTTCGTCCGCGACATCACCGAACGCCACGGCTTCGACCTGCGCGGCCACGACGCCCTGCTCCTCGGCGCCGGCGGCGCGGCCAGGGCCGTCGCCTGGGCACTGATGGACGCGGGCGTGCAGAGCCTGACCATCGTCAACCGCTCGCCGGAAAAGGCGGACGCCATCGCCGACGCCATCGGGGAGCCGGCTCGCTGCCACACGCGCTACTGGGACGGGCTCGAGGGCGAGTGTTTCGACCTGATCGTCAACGCGACCTCCATCGGCGTGACCGGCGGCGACTTCGACCTGCCCATGTCGATCGTGCAGGACCACTCCACGGCCTACGACCTCTGCTACGGCGCAGCCGCGGCAGGCTTCAAGGGCTGGGCCATCGCCGCGGGCGTCCGCCCCGACTGGTTCCGCGACGGCCTCGGCATGCTGGTGGAGCAGGCGGCCGACGCGTTCGATAAATGGCACGGCCAGCGGCCGGATACCGATCCGGTGTACCGGATGCTTCGCCAGCGCTTCTGACGGACGACGGCTCAATCGGCCGCGGTCACACTCATCGGGCACGCATACGTCGCTTCGTAGTCGTAGCGTGCCTTCGTCGACGGACCGTCGGGCGTCGCGAGGACGAGGCGGATGGTGTCGACGCGTGGCGTGGCGCATTTTTCCTTCGCCATCGCGACGCAGGGTTTGTCGCTGAGCGACGCCTCCGTACACGACACGGCGATGGGCGCGCCACGGGGTGCGACGGCGACGGGTGCCGTCGTGGTCGCGCAGCCTGCCGCGAGCATCGTGCAGGTTAGAATGGCGTAACGCATCGGATCCTCCTTCCGGTCGTAGCGTGCGCCGGCACCATGACCGCCGCGTGTCATCGCGTCAGTAGTTGACGCACTCCCAGTGAAACGATGACGGCGCCACACACGCGGTCGATCCACGCCTTGCCTCGACGGTATTGGGCGGCGACGCGTGGCGTGGCGAAGACGATGGCGACGAACCCATACCAGACCGACGCCACCACGGCGACGACGGCCAGCATGCAGAGGAACGTCGGCACGGTGACGTGTTGCGGTGCGGCCGCGGAAAACACGGCCGCGAAAAAGGCCATGGCCTTCGGGTTGCCGATGTTGGTGACGACGCCGGCGCGGAAAGCGAGCGCGAGGCTGCCGCGGCCACGACCGGGGACCGGCGCGTCGTCACCGCCAGCTCGCGCATTCACGATCAGGCGGCCACCGAACCAGATGAGGTAAGCCGCGCCGGCAATCTTCACCGCGAGCGCGATCCACGGAAACGCGGCGAACACGATGCCGACGCCGAGGATGGCGCAGCTGGCCCAGAACAGGTTGACAACGACGGTGCCGCCCACCATGGCGAGCGCTTCGCGCGTGCTGCTCGAAGCCGCTTTGTGCGCGATACCCACGAAATTCGGCCCAGGAATCACCACGCCCACGACGTAGACGGAAAACACCAGGGCGATGGCGTGCAGGTCGATCACGAGGCATCTTCCGCAGGGGACATTTCGACTGTACCCGCATTTGCGGATGGATGGCTATACGGCCATGTCAGGAAACATCGGCTGTGGGAAGAACATCGTGGGAGCGGCCTTGCCGCGAGCACCCATCGCGGCCAAGGCCGCTCCCACAGTACTCCCGCGAGGCATTTACGCCATGGAGACCACCAGAATCGCCAGCACGATCGCCACGATGTCTTCGACGATGGCAGCCGGGGTGTCCTTGCCGAAGGCGGCAGCCATTTTCGTGCGGAGTGCCGAGCCGCCCAACGTGCCGATGGCGGCACCGACGATACCGGCGATCAGTCCACCGACGAGCATGTCGTGCGCCGCACCGATGCAGGCACCGCTCAGGGCCCCGGTGATGAGACGCGTGCCGAACTGGACCGGTATCTTGCGGCTGGGTGTCGTGGGGAGCTTGTCCGTGACGAGCTCTCCGACCGCGAGGATGCCGAGAATCCACGGTGTCCACGCATAGCCCATGAAGGCCAGCGGTGTGCCGCTGAGAGCGAGGCCGCCGAAGCGGGCGGCGAAGGCGACCGCGGCGGGTGCCATGAGGGCGCGAAGCCCGGCGACGACACCGATGAGCAGAGCGAGCAGGAGGACCATGGCGCGTGCACCTCTTCCCGAAAGGTGACGGCATTAGCGCATGGGAGAACGTCGATGGCTAGTGCGATCGCGCCGCCACCCCGCCCGCAGGAGCACGCCTTGCGCGCGACAGCCTTCGGAGCAGGAAACAGCGGGACCTGGGCTGCCTCGCGAGAAGCTGTCGCGCGCAAGGCTCGCTCCTGCCTGGGAAATCGCGTTCGAGAAAGCCCGGAGGGAGGGACTTCGGGGGGGCGAGCCCTCCCTCCGGGGGTCTTACAACGCGGGAGCTATACGACGGCCGCCCTGGAAGCGGTTGGCCGGGATGGTCGCGTTCTTTGCGACGACCAGCGGTTCACCCCAGGCATCCGCCACCTGGTACGAGACGAAGCCGGTCTTCGTGCGCTGCCACTGCACGATGTGATCGTTTGCGTCGCGCCACATGAAGTCGGCGCGACCGTCGCCGTCGTAGTCGCCGATGCCGGCGAGCGTGAGCCCGGCCGGAATGGCCTCGCTGCCGCGTCCGGAGATACGGAAGCCGTCCATCGTCCACCACGACAGCTGGCCGTTGGCCGTATCGGCCCAGATGAGGTCGGTGGTTCCGTTGCCGTCGATGTCGCCGACGCCATAGAGCGCTGCACCGGCGTCGCGATCGCCCAGCGCGCGCTTCACGTAGCCGCCGCCGTGGTTGCCGATCCACAGCGCCACGCCGGTGCGGTTGGTGGCGGTCCAGACGATGTCGGTGTAGCCGTCGCCGTTGACGTCGGCGAGCGTCGGCGTCGCACCGGCGATCCCGTCCACCGGCCACGACTTGCCGACGACGATGATGTCGTTCTGCGTCACCGGGTCGAGGTCGAGGGCCCACCATGCGATGCGCGATGTCTTCGTGTCGAACCAGACGAGCTTCTGCACGCCGCTGGCGTCGTGCACGCCCACGCCGACCAGCTTCCAGTTCGCCGGGATCGGATCGGCCACGGTGAACGTGAAGTAGCCACCGGTAGCGGCCGACACCCAGACGTGCAGGTGGCCGTCGTCGCCGACCATGAGCAGCTCGCCCGACTTCAGGGAGAGCGCGTTCAGGCCGAGAATCACGTCGCCGTAGGTGACAACGTCGAGCCCCGCTTCGATCGTCTGGCCCTGATCGAGCAGGCTGACCGCACCCTTCATCGCCACCGAATGCAGCACGTGCTCCGTCGGATCGATGTACGCGAAATCGCTGTAACCGTCGCCGGTGAACAGCTGGTTGAGCGCGAGGTAATCGGCTGGCGCCGAGTACGCGCGGCTGGCCGGCGCGTTCCAGTCCACCACGGCGTCGACGAGGTTCGCCGCGTTGATGGTGCCCAGGCCCGTCGCCATGCTGTAACCCACGTTCGCCTGCCAGGCGGGCACGAGCGAGTTGGTGGTCGGGTCGCCGCCCCGCACGATACCGACGATGTTGTTGAGCTTGCGGCCTGTATCGCAATTGAGCGAACCCGAGCCGCAGGGCTGCACGATGTCGCCTTCGGTCACGTTGTTGAACACGCACTGGTCGCCGATGGTGGCGCCGCTGCCGGAATTGCACGAGCGGAGCATGTCGGCGTTGGGCGAACCCACCGTGCCGTACTGACGCGCGGCGATGCCGTAGAGCGCAGGAAGCATGTTGCCGTTGCGGCCGCCCGATGCCTGGTTGATCAGCGCCTGCACGCCCGCCATGGCCGGCGCGGCGAACGACGTGCCACCTGCGGAATTGGCGAAGACGGCATCGGGCTTGGTGAAGTTGCACGCCGTGCCGCCATTGGCCGCGTCGGACATGCAGAACACCAGGGCGTGACCAAACAGGCCATTCGCGGCGAACAACGACACGTCGGGCAGGGTGCGCGAAGCGTGGTTGGTCGATCCGGCGATACCGATCTGCGCGACAGGCTGCCCGTAGATCTTGCTGGGCCCGCCGCCGGCGCCAGCCACCAGCACGTAATTGAAGCCGGGCCCTGCTTCGTCGTTACACGCCGTGATGCCGTCCTCGTAGCCGAGCAGCGTGTAGAGGTGGCTGCTGGCGCACGTGTTGTTCCACGTCATCTCCGGGATGTAGCTGATCGCGGACTGGTAGTAGGGAAGATTGGATTTCGTCCAGTACTTCGCCTGCTCGCCGCGATCGTCGAAGTCCGTGCCACCCACGGCCACGGCGGACGGCGACGACGCCAGGCCGTTCACCGCGGCGCCGGAGGTCGACCAGAACAGGGCGCCCTGGTCG
>Ga0102591_1002484_pt1 | contig 19845 bp, 20 predicted proteins | sample AraplaCol_mCL_r2_2_FD_76860 | JGI IMG/M metagenome (GOLD analysis project Ga0102591, IMG submission 76860) | Arabidopsis root microbial communities from North Carolina, USA - plate scrape MF_Col_mCL_r2 (SPADES assembly) (version 2) | ecosystem: Host-associated > Plants > Roots > Endosphere... | reverse complement strand
CGGCCAACGAGGCGGCCGAGGACGGCGCCGCGCTGGTCATCGACATCGACGGCTACGAAGGCCCGCTGCACGTGCTGCTGGCCCTGGCGCGCAGCCAGAAGGTCGACCTGCTGCAGCTGTCGATCACGCGTCTCGCCGAGCAGTACCTGGCCTTCGTCCAGCAGGCCCGCCGGGTGCGCTTCTCTCTGGCCGCCGACTATCTCGTCATGGCCGCCTGGCTGGCCTATCTGAAGTCGCGCCTTCTGCTGCCCAAGCCAGAGCGCCCCAAGGCCGAGGAACCGCCGGCCGAGGAGATGGCTGCCCAGCTGGCCTTCCGCCTGGCCAAGCTGGACGTCATGCGCAAGGCCGTCGAGGCCCTGAAGGAGCAGCCGATCCTCAAGCGCGACGTCTTCATGCGCGGCGACCCCGAAGCCGTGAAAATCGTCTCCTCCACCCGTTTCGAGGGCGACCTCTACGCCCTGATGACCGCGTACATCACCCAGAGAAAGCGCGAGCACGGCCGCCACTACGCGCCGCGCCCGCCCCAGGCCTATCCGCTGGAAGACGCCCGAGACCGCCTGCGCGACCTGCTGCCCGAGATGAAGGACTGGACCACCCTGTCGGGCGTGGCGCCGGTCGACCGCTGGGAGGAGGACCCCGAAGGGCCCAGCCCCGCCAGCTACCTGGCCTCCACCCTGTCGGCCAGCCTGGAACTGGTGAAGGAGGGCATCCTGGAGGCTCGGCAGATGGAGCACTTCTCGGACATCTACCTGCGCACGCGGGCCGAGCCGCTGGAGCCGGTGACCTGATGACCACCCAAGACCCGCTGCTCACCGAACGCTGCATCGAGGCCCTGCTGTTCGCGGCGGCCGAGCCGCTGAGCGTCGAGGACCTGGCCAAGCGCTTGCCCGAAGGGGCGGACGTGGCGGCGGGCCTGGCCGACCTTCAGGCGCGCTACGCCGGCCGCGGCATCGAGCTGGCCCAGGTGGCTGGCCGCTGGCGGTTCCAGACCGCCGCCGACCTCTCGTTCCTGATGACCGAGGAGCGCGAGGAGCCGCGCCGGCTGTCGAAGGCGGCTCAGGAGACCCTGGCCATCATCGCCTATCACCAGCCCGTCACGCGGGCCGAGATCGAGGCCGTGCGCGGGGTGCAAGCCAGCCGGGGCACGCTGGACGTCCTGCTGGAGCTGGGCCTGGTAAAGATGCGCGGCCGCCGCCGCACGCCGGGCCGCCCGGTGACCTTCGGCACCACCGACGCCTTCCTCGAGCACTACGGACTGGCGACCCTCGGCGACCTGCCGGGAATCGCCGAGATGCGCGCCGCCGGGTTGCTGGCCCTGGATCTGCCGCCGGGCTTCACCGTGCCTGACCCGATGGGCCTGCGCGTGGGCGAAGACGAGGATCCTCTGGAGGACGGCGACGAGGCCCCGGAATTCGCTCAGGATTTCCTGGGAGACCTGGAAGGGCGCTAGACGCTTTCGCCCATCGTCGCGCGCGGCGGCTTATCGTCTGGCGACGCTTTGCTCCCTGCCTCGCGACCGCCTATATTGTCTAGGATATTGTAACGACACGCCGCACCGGCTAATGGGCCGCTGTCGCAAGGAGCATCGTCGTCATGGGTAGCATGAGCTGGATTCACTGGGTGATCGTGATCGCGGTCATCGCTCTGCTGTTTGGCGGGCGTGGCAAGCTGTCCGGCATCATGGGCGACGCGGCCAAGGGCATCAAAGCCTTCAAGGACGGCCTGAAGGACGACACCTCGGACGAGGTCGCGGCCAACAAGTCAACGGGCGCGCTGCCGCGCACCGAGGCCGAGAAGGAAGACCTGCGCAAGTCGTAGGAGATTCGTCGCGCCGCTCTTCCGCGAAGGGGAGGGCGGCCGGCCATCGTTTCACTTCGCGGATACGGCTTCGCCGATCCGCTCTAAGGCGCGTCCATGCTTCCTGATATCGGCGGAACGGAACTCCTGGTCATCGCCGCGGTCGCTCTGATCGTGGTCGGCCCCAAGGACCTGCCCGTTCTGCTGCGCAAGCTGGGCCAGTTCGTCGGCAAGATCCGCGGCATGGCCAATGAGTTCCGCGCCAGCTTCGACGAGATGGCCCGCCAGTCCGAGCTGGACGAGCTGCGCCGCGAGGTCCAGGCCATGCGCGAGGGCCGCTACACCAATCCGATGCAGGAGGCCGCGGCCGAGGCCAGCCAGGCCGAGCACGTCGACCAGGTGTTCGCCGACATTGACGCCAGCCTCAACAGCGGCGCGGCCAAGACCTCGCCGTTTGACGCCTACCAGCCGCTGACCGCGACGGCCGAAACGCCCGCGCCGACGGTCGAGATCGTTTCCAAGCCGGCCCGCAAGGCCCCGGCCAAGAAGGCGGTCGCCAAGAAGGCCGCCGCGCCGGCGGAAATCGTCTCCAAACCCAAGGCGACTAAGGCGTCCAAGTCCGACCTGTCGGTCCCCGCCAAGACGCCGCGCAAGCGCGCCGCCAAGCCCAGCGCCACGGACATCACCTCGTGACCAACGCCATCGGACACGATCCGGAAGATGAGATCGAAGCCTCGCGCGCGCCGCTGATGGATCACCTCATCGAGCTGCGGACGCGGCTGATCATCTGCGTCGTGGCCCTGTTCATCGGCTTTGGCGTCTGCTTCGCCTTCGCGGATCAGATTTTCCTGTTCCTGGTGAACCCGTTCACGGTGGCCCAGAAGCTGCTGGCCGCGCAGCATGCCGGCGGCCAGCATGGGCCGTTCGACCTGCTTCTGGCCCTTCTGGGCCTGAAGGACATCCCGACGACCGACACCAAGGCCCTGGGCCTGGTCTACACCGCCGCGCTCGAGTTCTTCTTCACCAAGCTGAAGCTGGCCGGGTTCGGGGCGGTGGTCCTGACCTTCCCCGTGCTGGCTTGGCAGTTGTACCGTTTCGTCGCGCCGGGTCTCTACAAGAACGAGCGCGGCGCTTTCCTGCCGTTCCTGGTGGCCTCGCCGTTCATGTTCATGCTGGGCGCGGCGCTGGTCTACTACGTGATGCTGCCGTTCGTGCTGTGGTTCTCGCTGAGCCAGCAGATCTCGACCGCCGGCATCTCGATCCAGCTGCTGCCCAAGGTCAGCGACTATCTGACCCTGGTGACGACCCTGCTGCTGGCCTTCGGCCTGTGCTTCCAGCTGCCGGTGGTGGTGTCGCTCCTGGGCATGGCGGGCATCGTCTCCAGCAGGCTGCTGCGCGACGGCCGCCGCTACGCCATCGTGGGCGTATTCATCGCCGCCGCCATCCTGACCCCGCCCGATCCGATCAGCCAGCTGACCCTGGCGATCCCGATGTGCCTGCTCTACGAGATCTCGATCTGGTGCGTGTGGCTGATCGAGCGCCGCAAGGCCAAGGATGAGGCCGAGCAGACCAAGGACGTGGTGGCGGTCTGACCGCCCTCTCGATCTGCGTCCAGAGATAGCAAGTAGGAGGGCCCGCCGGCGCGACGGGCCTCCCTTGGTTCCTAGGGCTTGAAAGGCGGGATGTTCGGCCAATCCGGGCCGTCCGGCGGCTGCAGGGCCATGCAAGCGTCGTACTCCGCGCCGAAGCACGCCTGCCACTCGGGTGTTCCCCGCGTATAGAGAGGATCGCACGCGACCCTTGCTTCGGTCATGCAGATCGTGGGTTCAGCCTGTGCGACCGGCGTGGTGACCGCCGTGCCGGCAATGAACATCGCGGTCACAGCGGTTAGACGGCCAACGTTGCGGATGATGGACATTTAACGCCTCTCCTTGCTTCGACAATCGAAGGTGGAGTGATGACTTCACGTGCCGGCCAGGACGTCAAGCTCAACCTGGGGTTAATCAAACTTATCCTTTTAACCTTAGAGTCGTGCATCCAATACGCCTCCAGGCCGTGCTTAGCCTTTCGTCCAAAGACGGCGACGAGCCTCTGTCTCGCCATGCGGGGCGCCTCGGCCTTGGCGCCCCCGCCGACGCGCCTTAGAGAGGTCCGTTCTTAACGACTTCTCCGCCGAGCGTTCCGATGCACGACATCAAGGCCATCCGCGACAATCCCGAAGCCTATGAAGCCGTCTGGTCGGCCAAGGGACGCTCGGGCGCGGCCGCCGAGGCGGTCAAGCTGGACGCCCAGCTGCGCGCGGCCCAGACCGCCCTCCAGGAAGCCCAGGCCAAGCGCAACGAAAGCTCCAAGCTGATCGGCCAGGCCAAGGCCAAGAAGGACGAGGCCGAGGCCGCGCGCCTGATGGCCGAGGTCGAGACGCTGAAGGGCGTCATGGCCGCCGCCGGCGAGGAAGAGACGATCGTCGCGGCCAAGCTGAAGGACCTGTTGGCCAGCCTGCCCAACATCCCCGCGCCCGAGGTTCCCAAGGGCGAGGACGAAGCGGGCAATGTCGAGGTCCGCCGCTGGGGCGACGCCTCCAAGCTGCCGGCCGGCCGCTTGAACAATCCCAAGGACCACGTCGACCTTGGCGCGGCCCTGGGCGGCATGGACTTCGAAGCCGCCGCCCGGATGAGCGGCGCCCGCTTCGTGGTGCTCAAGAACCAGATCGCCCGCCTGGAGCGCGCGCTGGGCCAGTTCATGCTGGACCTGCAGACCGTCCAGCACGGCTACACCGAGGTGTCGCCGCCGTTGCTGGTCAAGGACGAGGCGCTGTACGGCACCGGCCAGTTGCCGAAGTTCGCGGAAGATCTGTTCAAGACCACGGTCGATCACTGGCTGATCCCGACCGCCGAGGTTTCGCTGACCAACATCGTGCGCGAACAGATCACCGACGAGGCCGAGCTGCCGCTGCGGATGACCGCCCTGACCCCCAGCTTCCGCTCGGAAGCCGGCGCCAGCGGTCGCGACACGCGCGGCATGATCCGCCAGCATCAGTTCTACAAGGTCGAGCTGGTCTCGATCACCACGCCCGAGCAGTCCGAGGCCGAGCACGAGCGCATGGTCGAATGCGCCGAGGCCGTTCTGAAGGCCCTGGAGCTGCCGTTCCGAACCGTGCTGCTGTGCACCGGCGACATGGGCTTCGGCGCCCGCAAGACCTACGATCTCGAAGTCTGGCTGCCGTCGCAGAACACCTATCGCGAGATCAGCTCGTGCTCGAACTGCGGCGACTTCCAGGCCCGCCGCATGGACGCGCGCTGGAAGAAGGCGGGCGAGAAGGGCACGCACTACGTCCACACCCTGAACGGCTCGGGCCTGGCCGTGGGCCGCACCCTCGTGGCCGTGCTGGAGAACTATCAAGACGAGACCGGCCGCATCACCATCCCGACCGCGCTCGTGCCCTACATGGGCGGCGTGACGCACATCGGAGGGCAAGCGTGAGGATCCTCCTCACCAACGACGACGGCATCCACGCCCCCGGCCTCGAAAGCCTGGAGCGCATCGCCCGCGCCCTCTCGGACGACATCTGGATCGTGGCTCCGGAGTACGAGCAATCGGGCGCCGGCCGGGCCCTGACCCTGTCGGACCCGATCCGCGTGCGCCGCATCGATCCGCGCCGCTTCGCCGTCGAGGGCACGCCCACCGACTGCGTGGCCATGGCCATCCAGCAGTTGATCGAGGGACCGGCGCCGGACCTGGTCCTGTCGGGCGTCAACCGCGGCCAGAATCTGGCCGAGGACGTCACCCTTTCAGGCACAGTGGCCGGCGCCATCGAGGGTATGGCTCTGGGCGTTCCGTCCATCGCCCTGTCCCAGGCCATGACCTATTTCCACGACGAGGTCGTGGCCCACTGGGAGACCGCCGAGCATTTCGGGCCCGGCATCGTCCAGCGCCTGCTGGAGATTGGCTGGCCCAAGGACGTGATCATGAACGTCAACTTCCCGGCGCTTGCTCCGGAAAGCATCACCGAAGTTGAAGTCACCCGCCAGGGCTTCCGCGACTCGCACATGCGGAGCATGGAAAAGCGGACCGACCTGCGCGGTCGCGACTATTACTGGACCGGCTTCGTGCTCAAGCCGTCCAAGCCGGCGGAGGGCACGGATCTGAAGGCCGTCTACGAGGGACGCATCTCGGTCACGCCGCTGCACATCGACCTGACCCACAACCAGACCGTGGCGGCGATGAAGGGCGTGCTGGGCGGTGCGCCTCCCAAGCTGGAGGCGGTTTCGTGATGGCCCAGGCCAAGAGCGATACGCCCGAAGCCCGCCTGAAGGCGCTGATGGCCGCCTTGCGGGCCCAGGGCGTCACCGATCCGGCCGTGCTCACCGCCATCGAGAAGACCCCGCGCGACCTGTTCACCCCAGACCTGTTCAAGGAGCGGTCTTGGGAGGACTCGGCCCTGCCGATCGCCTGCGGCCAGACGATCAGCCAGCCTTTCATTGTCGGCCTGATGACCCAGGCCCTGACCCTGGAGCCGCGCTGCCGGGTGCTGGAGATCGGCACGGGCTCGGGCTATCAGACCGCCGTCCTCAGCCGCGTCTCGCGCCTGGTCTATACGATCGAGCGCTACCGGACCCTGATGAAGGAGGCCGAGGCCCGTTTCGCGGTGCTGGGCCTGACCAACGTCATCACGAAATTTGGGGATGGATGGGAAGGCTGGCCCAAACAGGCGCCGTTTGACCGCATTCTGGTCACGGCTGCGGCGCAGGATGAGCCGGAAACTCTGCTTTCCCAGCTAAAGCCTCACGGCGTGCTTGTCGCGCCCGTGGGCAAGGGGCCGGTGCAGAGCCTCCGCCGCTATGCCGGCGACGGGAAGGGGGGCTTCACCGTTGAAGTCCTGTGCGACGTGCGTTTCGTCCCGATCCTGGACGGCGTCGCCCGCGAATAGCGTGGGCGGCGGCTTCGGGTTCCGAACGCGACGCGACATGTTTAATGGTTGGTTTACCCTCGTGACGGCGACTGGAGCCTCGCGAGGCAAAGGAGAGGCTATGAGGCAGTTGTGGACGCGCGCGGCGGTGATCGCCCTGACGGCTGGAACGCTCGCGGCCTGCGAAAGCACCGGCGGCGCGCAATATCCGGTCCGCGGCCAGACGCCCACGCCGAACTTCCCGATCGTCCAGGCGCCGGTCGCCGACCAGCAGCCGGAAGGCGCGACGACCCCGGCCGATGAACCGGCCCCCAGCTTTTCGGCCCCGACCAGCCGAGTCGGCGTTTCCAGCCAGCCGCTGACGCAAACCGAAGCGCCGCCCCCTCCGCCGCCCCCGGCCGCTGAATATCGCCCGACGCCCGCCGCCCGTCCCGTGGTCGTGACCACGGTCGGTGGTCCTGTCGTGACGATCGCCGGCCCGCCCAAGACCTACAAGGTCAAGGCCGGCGACAATATCGACGCCATCGCCCGCACCCTGGGCACCACCCGCGCCCAGCTGGCCAAGGACAACGACCTGAAGTCGCCGTACCGGATCAAGCCGGGCCAGGTGCTGCAGGGGCCCGATAGCAAGGACGCCAAGGCCTATGTCGTCCAGAGCGGCGACACGATGTTCGCCATCGCCAAGCGCTTCTCGGTCTCGGCCGCGGCCCTGGCCGAAGAGAACGACCTGAGCACCGGCTCGCCGATCCGCAAGGGCCAGAAGCTGCGCCTGCCGGACGGCTACAAGGACAAGGGCCCCAGCAAGACCACGGTGATGCAGCCGGCGGCCGAAGGTCCATCGTCCAGCCCTCGGCCGACCAGCGGCGTGCCGCCCATCGGCTCCGCGCCCAGCCGCGCCCCGACCCAAAGCGCACCGGTTCCGTCGCGAGACGTCGAAGAGAACGAGGCGCCCGCCGCCCGTCCGGTCACCACCACGACGGTCAGCGTCACCGGTTCGGTGATCGAGGTCGCCGGTCCGCGCCGCGTCTACACCGTCAAGTCGGGCGACGCGATCGACGCCATCGCGCGGGGCATGGACACCACCCGCGCCGACCTGGCCAAGGACAACGACCTCAAGCCGCCCTACAACATCCGCCCCGGTCAGAAGCTCAAAGGCCCGGCGACCACGGCCAAGGCCTATGTGGCCAACAGCGGCGACACGCTGACCAACATCGCCAAGCGCTTCAGCGTCAAGCCGGCCGTCCTGGCCGAAGAAAATGACCTCAAGGTCTCGGCCACCCTCAAGAAGGGCCAGAAGATCCGCCTTCCGTCCGGCTACAAGGACAAGGGCCCGCTGAAGACCACGACGACCACGACCCCGGCGGTCCCGCGTCCGACCACGCCGGCGCCCAGCTACAATCCGCCGGCCCAGACGACCCCGGCCGCTCCGCCGGCTTCGCTGCCGTCGTCGCCGCGTCCCTATACGTCCTCGCCGTCGACGAGCTATCCTCGCACGCCCAGCGGTCCGGTCTCGGCGCAGCCGGTGACCCCGCCGCCGTCATCCGGCCAGATCATCGGCTCCAGCCCGCCGCCGACCGAGGCCGAGATCACGGCCGCCGGCCGCGGCCGCTTCGTGTGGCCCGTGCAGGGCGAGACGATCTCGGACTTCGGGCCCAAGGGCACGGGTCAGCGCAACGACGGCGTGAACATCCGGGCCTCGGCCGGCACGCCGGTCCGCGCCGCCGCGGCGGGCGAGGTGGTCTATGCCGGCAACCAGGTTCCGGGCTTCGGCAATTTGGTGCTGGTCAAGCACGCCGACGGCTGGGTGACCGCTTACGCCCACCTGTCGACCACGGATGTCAAGATGCGCCAGCAGGTGGCCCAGGGCGCGACCCTCGGCTCGGTCGGCCAGACCGGCGGCGTCAGCGAACCGCAGCTGCACTTTGAGGTTCGCTACGCGCCGACCCCGAAGGACAAGGCGCGTCCGGTCGATCCGGGCCTGGTGCTGCCGAAATAGGCGGACGATTTCTCCCTCCCCCCACGTGGGAAGGGACCGAGGCTTCATTTCGTTTCTACGCCGGCAGGTTCACGCCCAGTTCGCCCGCCAGGTCGCGGATGAACTGCCACGCCACGCGGCCCGAACGGGCGCCGCGCAGCTGCGACCATTGCAGGGCCCGGCGGTCGAGATTCTCGACCTTCAGGCCGAAACGGTCGGCATAGGCGTGGATCGCCTCCAGATAGGTGGGCTGGTCCATGGGCGGGAAGCCGATCCACAGGCCGAAGCGGTCCGAGACGCTCATCTCCTCCTCGGCGTTCTCGGCGGCGGCGATGGCGCCCTGGGTCTCGACGTGGTCGCGCGGCATCAGGTGGCGGCGGTTCGAGGTGGCCACGAACAGCACGTTCTCCGGCGGACCGGCCACGCCGCCCTCCAGGGCCGACTTCAGCGCCTTGGCGGCCGCGGCGCCGTCCTCGAACGACAGGTCGTCGCACAGCACCACGAAACGCTCGCCGCGCACGCGCAAGGCGTCGAACAGGTCGGGCAGGGCGGTGACCTCGTCCCGATCGACCTCGACCAGCTTCAGGGCCGGGAATTCGCCGGCCAGCACCATGAAGGCCGACTTGGTCAGCGAGCTCTTGCCGGTGCCGCGCACGCCCCACAGGAGCACGTGGTTGCAGGGCAGGCCGACGGCGAAGCGGCGCAGATTCTCGACGAAGCGGTCCTTCTGCCGATCCACGCCCACCAGCAGGTCCAGGGCCATCGGATAATCCGGGGCCGGTACGAAGCTACCGCTCTTCGGATCGTGCCGGAACAGCCGTCCGCCATCGAAGTCGGGAGCGGCCGGAGGAGCCGGGGCCAGGCGCTCCAAGGCGTCGGCGATGCGGGCGAGCAAGGGGAGGGCGGCGTCGGTCATGTGCGGCGTCCTAACCCCACCTTCGGCCCTTGTAAAAGGGCCGCACCTGAAAAGTGCGCCGTCATTGCAAAAGCGCAGGTGAACGCATAGCTTCCGCCGACTTGGCGGGCCCCCATGTGTGGCGGGACGCTAGCTAGAATTCTTGGAGACGACATGTCCGGTGGACTGCAAGCCCAACTGATCCAGATCGCGCCCATCATCCTGATGGTCGTGCTGTTCTACTTCATGCTGATCCGCCCGCAGCAGCAGCGCGCCAAGCAACACGCCGCCGCCATCGCCGCCGTCAAGCGCGGCGACAACGTCGTGCTGTCGAACGGCATGCTCGGCAAGATCGTCCGCGTGGAAGAGACCGAGGTCGGCGTCGAGATCGCCCAGGGCGTGACCGTGAAGGTGGTCAAGGCCATGATCGCCGAGATCCGCGCCAAGGGCGAACCGGCCCCGGCCAACGATCCCAAGAGCTGATCACCAGCTCCGCCTTGGCCAAGGCGCCGCCCATAACGAGACGCCGAAAAGCGTCGTCCAGAGTCTGTAATCCATGCTGACCCTCTCCCGCTGGAAGATCACCGCCGTCATACTGTCGGTGATTTTCGGCATCGTCTTCACCCTGCCGAACCTGCTGCCGCAGAGCACGCTCAACGCGCTTCCCAGCTGGGTTCCCAAGCAAAAGCTCAATCTGGGTCTCGACCTGCAAGGCGGGTCGTACCTGCTGTACGAGGTCGACACCGACGCGCTGCGCGCCGAACGCCTGACCAACATGGTCGAGGACGTGCGGACCACGCTGCGAAACGACCAGATCGAGTTCGGCGAGCTGGGTGAAGCCGGCGGGATCGTGCGGGTCCGCATCACCGATCCGGGCAAGGTGGACCAGGCGGTCAGCCTGCTGCGTCGCTCGATCGGCGGGCCCCTGGCCGGCGCCATCGGCGGTCGCGACACCACCGTGGCCAACAAGGGCGACGGCCGGCTGGAGCTGAGCTTCGTGCCGGAGGCCGCCAGGGCCGACGCCGCCAAGGCGGTGGACCAGTCCATCGAGACGATCCGCCGCCGGATCGACGCCCTGGGCACCAAGGAACCGACCATCACCCGCCAGGGCAGCAACCGGATCGTCATCCAGGCGGCCGGTGAAAGCGACCCGGCGCGGCTGCAGGCCGTGATCGGCCAGACCGCCAAGCTGACCTTCCAGATGGTCGACGAGACGGTCTCGCAGGAAGACATGATCGCCGGCCGAATCCCGCCCGGCGTCGTGGTCATCCCCGGCACCCAGCCGGGCGCCCCGCCGATTCCGGTCGCCAAGCGCGCCCTGGTCACGGGCGAGGACTTGGTGACGGCGAACCAGGAGTTCGACAGCCAGAGCGGCCAGGCCGTGGTCGCCTTCCGCTTCGGCGGCTCGGGCGCCCGCAAGTTCGGCGACGCCACCACCCGCAACGTCGGCAAGCGCTTCGCCATCGTGCTGGACGGCAAGTACATCTCCGACCCGCGCATCAACCAGCCCCTGCCGGGCGGTTCGGGCATCATCACCGGCAACTTCACGCCGGAAAGCGCCGCCGAGCTGGCCCTGCTGCTGCGCTCGGGCGCTCTGCCCGCCAAGCTGAACCTGGAAGAGCAGCGCACCGTCGGGGCCGAACTGGGCGCCGACGCCGTGCGGGCCGGCGCCATCTCGCTGGCCATCGGCGCGGCGGCGATGTTCGTGTTCATCATCCTGGCCTACGGCCTGTTCGGCGTCTTCGCCGCGATCGCGCTGGTCGTGAACGTGCTGCTGATCATCGGCATCATGTCGATGACCCAGGCGACCCTGACCTTCCCCGGCATCGCCGGCCTGATCCTGACCCTCGCGGTGGCGGTCGACGCCAACGTGCTGATCTACGAACGGATGCGGGACGAAGCGGCGGCGGGACGATCACCCATGTCGGCGGCCGACACCGGCTTCCGCCGGGCCATGGTCTCGATCATGGACGCCAACATCACCAGCCTGATCTCCGCGGCGATCATGTTCGGGTTCGGCTCGGGCCCCATCAAGGGCTTCGCCTGGACCCTCTCGATCGGCGTGTTCACTTCGGTGTTCACCGCCATCATCATCACTCAAGTGCTCATCGGCTGGTGGTTCAAGTCCGCCAAGCCGAAGAAGCTGCCGATCGCTTAGGTTACCGTCATGGCTTGGCCTCTCATCCGCCTGATCCCCCGCGAGACCCACTTCCGCTTCGTGAAGTGGTCCCCGATCGCCGCCGCCTTCTCGGCCCTGCTGATCGTCGGCTCGTGCGTCTCGTTCTTCACCCAGGGCCTGAACCTGGGTATCGACTTCAAGGGCGGCATCGCCATGGAAGCGCGCATGCCCACGCCGATCCCGCTGGGCGAACTGCGCACCGAACTGGCCCGCATCGGCGTCCACGACGCCCAGGTGCAGGGCTTCGGCTCGCCCAACTCGGCCATGATCCGCTTCCTCCCGGAAGCGGGCCAGGACGCCAACGCCGAGGCCGCCGAGATCAAGCAGAAGCTGGTCGCGCACTTCCCGACCATGACGATGCCGGCCCCGTCGGTCATCGGCGCCAAGGTGTCGGGCGAGCTGCTGGGCTCGGGCTTCAAGGCCCTGGGCATCGCCCTGCTTCTGATGCTGGGCTACATCTGGCTCCGCTTCCAGTGGCAGTTCGGCGTCGGCGCGGTGATCGCCGTGTTCCACGACATCATCCTGACGCTGGGCCTGCTGTCGGTGATGCAGATCGAGTTCTCGATGACCTCGATCGCCGCCCTGCTGACGGTGATCGGCTACTCCATGAACGAGAAGGTCATCACCTTCGACCGTCTCAAGGAGAACCTGCGCAAGTACAAGACCACCCCGCTGCGCGACATCATCGACCTGTCGGAGAACGAGCGTCTGTCGCGAACCATCATCACCGGCTCGACGGCGCTGCTGGCCCTGGGCGGCACCATGGTGTTCGGCGGCCCGGTGCTGTTCCCGCTGGTCTTCACCATGACCTTCGGCATTATCATCGGCACCTATTCGTCGATCTACATCGCCCTGCCACTGATCCTGGTCTGGGGCGTGAAGCGGGGCGACGAGGAAGCCGCGCCCATCAAGCTCGGCGCCGGTTCCCGGCCCTGATGCTGCGCCAGCCGCCATCGATCGACGCCTGGGGCGGCGGCGGCTTCCGCGTCTCGGGCGACTGGCGTCCGGGCTCGCTGCTGATCCTCGACGATCAGCCGCGGACCTGGTCGGTCACGTCGCTGGCCGCCTTGGCGCCCGAGGACTTCGCCGAGGTCCTGGCGGCGGGCGGGGCGGTGGAGTTCGTGCTGCTGGGCGTGGGCCTGGTCAACGCCCTGCCGCCGCGCCCCGTGCGCGACGCGCTCAAGGCGGCGGGCGTGGGCCTGGAGTTCATGAGCACCGAGGCCGCGGCTCGCACCTACAACGTCCTGGCCGCCGAAGGCCGGCGGATGGCGGCGGCCCTGATCGCCGTTTAGGCCGCCAAGCGCGTCTATTTGCCGACTCTGCGTGGCGCCCTATACCTGACTCAAGCAGGGGCATTAGGGGGCCACGACATGACCAGTCTTCTTTCCAATTTCCGCAACACGATCATCGTCAGCGTCATCCTGGCGCTGGTCGTGGTCTTCGGCTTCGGGCACAGCCCGCAGGGTTTCGACGCGGCCTATTTCCAGGCGATCTTCCGCCTGCTGCACGTGTTCTTCGGCATCCTATGGATCGGGCTGCTGTACTACTTCAACTTCGTCCAGATCCGCGTGATGCCGCAGATCCCGGCCGAGCTGAAGCCGGCCGTCTCCAAATACATCGCGCCGGAAGCTCTGTTCTGGTTCCGCTGGGCGGCCCTGGCGACCTGGGTGATGGGCGTGGTGCTGGCCGTGGCGCGCGGCTACTTCGCCGAAGCCGCGACCCTGGGCCTGTGGGGAGGCTACGAGCGCGGCGTCGACATGGGCTTCACCTTCATCGGCCTGGGCATGTGGCTGGCGACGATCATGTTCCTGAACGTCTGGGGCGTGATCTGGCCAAACCAGAAGCGCGCCCTGGGCATCGTCGAGGCCGATGCCGACACGAAGGCCAAGGCGGCCAAGATGGCCATGCTGTTCTCGCGCATCAACACGCTGCTCAGTATCCCGATGCTGGCGACGATGACGATGTACCAGACGCTGTTCGGCTGATCGCTCGATCAACGGAAGCAGAGAAGGCCCGCCGACGCCGGCGGGCCTTTTTCTTTTGGGCGATGCGGCGCATAAGCCGCGCCCATGACCACGCTGGACATCGCCCACCGCAACAATGGCCCGGACACCGACCTGGACGCCCTGGTGCGCCGCGTAGATCCCGACCGCTGGCTAGCCAGCCGGTTCATCGCCGATCCCAAGGCGCGCGCCGACGTGATCGCCCTCTACGCTTTCAACTACGAGCTGGCCCGGGTGGCCGGCGGGGTCAGCAACGCCCTCATGGGCGAGATCCGCCTGACGTGGTGGCGCGAGGCCATGGAAGAGATCGCCGCCGGTCAACCGGCTCGCAAGCACCCCACTGTCGAGGCGGTGGCCGCGGCCGGCTATCCGCTGAGCGCCCTGGCCGAGATGGCCGAAGCCCGCATGGCCGACCTCGAGGCGGCGCCGTTCGAGACCGAGGGGCAGGTTCTGGCCTATGTCGACGCGACGGCCGGCGCCGTCGCCATGCTGGCCGCCTGGCGGCTGGACGGGAAGGCCGACCCCCACGCCGTGCAGGAGGCCGCCCGGGCCTATGGGTTGGCGGGCCTCTGGCGGCTGAAGCGGGCAGGGGTCCAGCGCCTGCCGGCCGACTGGACGCAGGCCGACCTGCGCCGCCGCGTGGACGCGGCCCTGGGCAAGGCCCGCACGGCTCTCAAGGACCTGCCGATCGCCGCGTTCCCCGCGGCCGCGCCTGCGGCCCTGGCGCGGGCCCAGACGGGCGGGCGGGAACTGAGCCAGCTCGAGACCCAACTGCGGCTGACCTGGGCGGTCGCGACGGGGCGGGTGTAGGGGCAGCAGGCAGGTCGAAGCTCCAAATCCGTTGTCATCCCGGAAGCCCCGCAGGGGCTGTCCGGGACCCAGGGGACTGGGCTGATGCTTTGCGGTTCACCTGGGTCCGGACAAGCGCTCCGCGCTTTCCGGGATGACAACCTTGGTCGCGAATCCCTAAGCCGCTTCCGACGGCTTCTTCGGCTGTCGCGTCGCCTTGGTCAGTCGATCCAGCACGTCCGGCACCAGCTGTTCGGAAAAGCCGCCGATGAAGGCCCAGACCATCATTTTGGCGGCGTCGATGGCGGCGGCGAACATCAGGCCGCGATTGACCAGGGTGATCGGGCAGTCGTAGCGGCAAGGCACAATCTGCGGGAAGAGGGTCGCCGCGCCCTTGCCGACGATGTCGCCGTTCTGCACCAGGCCGCTGGCGAAGAAGGCCACCAGCACGAACGACACCGACATCCCCACGAAGGCGGCGATGAACACCGCCGTCAGTCCTTGGCTCAGGGCGCTGACCTGCCGGACCGGGTCGATCTCGGACGAGGCCGAGGCCATGGCCGACTCCGTCCGCCGTAACACCGACACCATGGCTCCCGCCGCGCCGACGAAGGCGATAAGGGCGAAGTTCGAGATCACCGTCACCGATTCACGAAGGCCGCCGGCGGGGGTGATGTTGGGCAACACGCGGGTGATCATCAGGGCCAGGAACAGCCAGCACAGCAGGCCCAAGGCCCAGCGCCGCATCCGTCCGGTCAGGACCTCGCGCTCGCTGCTGAGGGTATAGAGCAGCTTCAACCGCTCCAGGAGGCTCAAGGCCTCGGCCTCCAACTCCGCCCGATCGGCGTCGTCGCCGCAGAAGACGATGTGGTCCAGCTTCAGGTTCTTGGGGCCGACGGCCTGGATGTAGCGCTCGCGTAGTTGCGGCACGAACCATCTCAGGCGCTCGATCCCATAGTCGCGCACCATCCATTTGCGCAGGTCGACGGCGGCGGCGATCTGTTCGCTGGGGTAGGGGCTGTTGAAGCCTTCGGTCAGGCGCTTGAACTTCTCCTCGCGCTCGGCCTGGCTGTTGTCGCTGGTCGTTGAATCCTCGCCGGCGTAGCCCTGGCTGCCATGGCGCAGGGCGATCTCGGTCAGGTCGAGGTCCAGCTCCGCGGCCAGAATCCGCGCCTCGGCGTAGCGTCCCCCCAGTCGCGAATGCAGCGTGAAGCGGTTCGAGATCGCGCGAGACAGGTGGAACATGGGCGCCCCTTCCGTCGTCAAACTAACGGAAGGGGCGATTGGCTGCAATTTAGAAGCGTATTACTGGGCGGGCTCGCCCTTGGTCCACTGATCCAGCCACTTCTGGACCTCGTCGTGCCATTGCACTGAGTTCTGGGCCTTCAACACCCAGTGGTTCTCGTTTGGGAAGTACAGCAGCTTGCTCGGAACGCCCTTGCGCTGCAGGGCCGTGAACGTGCCGATGCCTTCTTCCAGTGGCACTCGGAAGTCCTGGCCGCCCTGGACGACCAGGGTGGGCACGCTCCACTGGTCGACATGGTCGGCCGGGTTGAATTTCGAATAGGTCGTGCCGGCCTTGAAGGGCGGGCCGCCGTTCTCCCATTCGCTGAACCAAAGCTCCTCGGTCGAGTAGCCCATGAAGCGGCTGTCGAAGATGCCGTCGTGATTGACCAGACACTTCCACGGCTCCTTCCACTGGCTGGCGATCCAGTTGACCATGAAGCCGCCGTACGAGCCGCCCAGGGCGCAGGCGCGGTCCTTGTCCAGGAAGCTGTACTTGCTGGTGGCGAACGCCCAGCCCTTCTGCAGGTCTTCCAGCGGGCGGTCGCCCCAATGCTGGCTGATCGCGTCGGTGAAGGCCTGGCCATAGCCGGTGGAGCCGTGGAAATCGATCATCACCACAGCGTAGCCGGCGCCGGCGTAGGTCTGGGCGTTCCAGCGATAGTGGAAGAGGTTGCCAAAGCTGCCCTGCGGCCCGCCGTGGATCAGGAAGGCCACCGGGTATTTCTTCGAGGGATCGAAGTTGGCCGGCTTGACCAGGTAGCCATGCACGGTCTCGCCGTTCCAGCCGGGGAAGCTGAACTGCTCGGCCTCGCCCATTGCGACGCCGGCCAGGGCCTGGGCGTTGTTGTCGGTCAGCTTGATCGGCGCCTCGCCCTTCTTGACCGTCGACAGGCTGTAGAGCTGGGCCGGACTCTTGAGGTTGTCCTGGGCGTAGACGATCGACTGCGGGCCGACGCTGAAGCCGCCGACATGGCCCTCGCCGGTCAGGGCGGTGACGTTGCCGGTCTTGACGTCGATGGCGAACAGCTTGGTCTGACCCACGTCCTCGGCGGTCGTGTAGATCGTCTTGCCGTCGGGGCTCCAGGCGATGGACTGGGCCGAACGGTCCCAGCCGGCGGTCAGTTCGCGCTCGCTATAGGCGTCCGGGTTCTTGGCGTCGTAGTCGCGCACGATGATAGCGAAGCGGTCGGCCTCGAAGCCCGGGCGCTTCATGGCCAGGTAGGCGGCTTTCTTGCCGCCCGACTTCGAAGGCGGCGCGAAGGTCGGTTGGGCGTCCCAGGCCTTGTTGGCCTCAGTGCGATTGACCGGCTTGGCGGAACCGTCGATGGGCGCTCGCCACAGGTCGTAGTTGGTGCTCCACGCTTCCTCGCGGTCGGCCAGCTTGGCCGAGAAAACCACCGACTTGCCGTCCGGGGTGATGACAAAGTCCTCGTCACCGCCGAAGGGCTTGGTCGGCGTGTCGCCATTAAAGCCATTCATCAGGGCCACGGGATCGCCGGTCGCCAGGCCCGCCTCGTCCAGCTTCAAGGCGTAGAGGTGGTTCTGCAGGCCGTCGTTCCACTGGTCCCAGTGGCGGATGAACAGCTTGTCGTAGACGACGCCCGTGGTCTTTTGCGCGCCCTTGGCGGCCAGCCTGTCCTTGGTGCAGTCCAGTGTGTAGCAGTCGGGGAACACCGCCTGGGAAATGACGATCGTCTTGCCGTCCGGCGCGATCTTGAAGGCGCCGACGTCGAACGGCGCCTTGGTCACCTGGACCGCGGTCTCGCCGGCCGCGTCGGTGCGGTAGACCTGGTCCAGACCGCCCGTCCGTCCCGAGACGAAATAGATCGCCTTGCCGTCGGGCGACCAGCGGGCGCCGCTGGCGCCGCCGTCCGACACCGCCAGCCGGCGCGGGGCCATCCGGGCCTTCAGGTCGGCGATCCACAGCGACATCGAGGCCTTGTTGGCCGGCAAGTCCATCGTCCGTACGCTGTAGACCACGAAGCGGCCGTCCGGCGACACGCGCGGATCGCTGATCCGCTCCAGCTGCACCATATCCTTGGCGGTAAAGCCGCGGCCCTCGGCTGAAGCGGCCGGCGCGACGGCGAAGGCGGCGAGCGAAAGGGCGAGGGCGGAGGCGGCTATGCGCAAGGTCTTGGTCATCGAAGCGGGGTCCAGGAGAAGTTGTCGCCGGAAAGCGGCCAGAGCCTAGCGAGAGCGTGCCGGCTAGGCCAGGGGAGGGGGCGGAAGATTGCGTCCGCGCGATTGCCCGGAAGCCCAAGCTGAGCAATGCGACGAAATAGTGGCTTTCGGTTGTCCAAAAAAGCCATCAAAAACAATTGGCTAGCAAGGTAACAATCGGAAACAGGACTTGCTTTGCCGCGACGCAGCATTGTCCCTAAATGGTACGTGGGGCGAGAAGGCGGTCGATTGAACCGCCCCGTTGGTAGTTAAGGGTTTCACGTGTCGGCTTCGGCTTATTTTCAGCACACGGTCGCTGGACCGGTGATTTTCGCGGGGGTGGGTCTCCACACCGGCTCGCACGTGCGCGTCGCCGTGCGCCCGGCCGCGATCGACGCCGGCGTCGTCTTCGTGCGCACCGATGTCCACGACCGCGACAACCGCGTGCCGGTCAAGCCGGACGCCGTCTGCCAGACCCAGCTGGGCACCGTCATCAACAACGCCGCCGACGTGCGCGTCTCGACCATCGAGCACCTGATGGCCGCCCTGGCCGCCCTGGCCATCGACAACTGCGTGGTCGAGCTGGATGGTCCGGAAGTGCCGATCATGGACGGCTCGTCCGAGCCCTTCGTCCAGATCCTGGACCGCGCCGGGCGCCGCAAGCAGGAAGCCGCGCGCCGCTATATCGAGATCCTCGACACCGTCGTGGTCGAGGACGGCGACAAGACCGCCAGCCTGTCGCCCAGCGACCGCTTTGAGGTGGCCTTCGAGATCGCGTTCGACAGCAAGGCCATCGGCCGCCAGCGCGTCGACCTGACCGTCGACGAAGAATCGTTCCGCGCCGAGCTGTCCGCCTGCCGCACCTTCGGCTTCGTCCGCGACGTCGAAGCCCTGCGCGCCATCGGCCTGGCCCGCGGCGGCACGATGGAGAACGCCGTGGTCATCGACGGCGACCGCGTGCTGAACCCCGAGGGCCTGCGCCGTCCCGACGAGTTCGTGCGTCACAAGGCGCTGGACGCGGTGGGCGATCTTTACGTGCTGGGCGCGCCGATCATCGGCCGTTTCGAAGGCGTCCTGGCTGGTCACGGCCTGAACAACGCCATCGTCCGGGCCCTGATGGCCAACCCCGCCGCCTGGCGTGTTCGCGCTCATTCGGTGGAATTGGCGCAAGCCGTCTGACAAACTGTACGGGAGCGTTGGCGTTTCGACCTGATTTGGTCAAAAAGCCGATGTCTGTAGCGTTTGGACGGATTCCCGGGGGGATGCGTCTTGAGGCGTATCCCGGTCACGGCTCGGCTTCCATTTGCGCCCGCATCGGCGTGGTGTAGAAGCCTTGCACGGCGCAGGGGCGCACGTTTGCTTCGAGGGTGAAAAGTCGGTGCTTCGTAATTTCTCGGGACGCAAGACCGCCATGGTCGCGACCGCCGTCCTGGTCGCCCTGTCGGTCTCCGCCTGCGCCGGCAAGCGCAAGAAGCCCTCGATGGCCTATGAAGAGCGCCCGGTGGAGCTGCTCTATTCGACCGGCGCCAACCGCCTGGATCGCGGCAACTACAACGAAGCCGTCGACTACTTCCGGGAAGTCGAGCGCCAGCACCCGTATTCGGAATGGTCGCGCCGCTCGATCCTGATGACCGGCTACGCCCACTACATGGGCAACCAGTACAACGAGGCCATCTCGGACGCCGACCGCTTCATCGGCCTGTATCCGGGCAACCCGTCGGCCTCGTACGCCTATTACCTGAAGGCCGTCTGCTATTTCGAGCAGATCGTCGACGTGAACCGCGACCAGGCCGCCACCGAGCAGGCCATGGCGGCCCTGCGCGACGTGGTCCAGCGCTATCCCAACTCGGAATA
>Ga0102591_1002481_pt1 | contig 19886 bp, 17 predicted proteins | sample AraplaCol_mCL_r2_2_FD_76860 | JGI IMG/M metagenome (GOLD analysis project Ga0102591, IMG submission 76860) | Arabidopsis root microbial communities from North Carolina, USA - plate scrape MF_Col_mCL_r2 (SPADES assembly) (version 2) | ecosystem: Host-associated > Plants > Roots > Endosphere... | reverse complement strand
CCAAAAGCGGGCTGCTCTCGCTCAGCAAGTATATCGATTGTCAGGTGCATCGTTTGTCGGTTTTAGACCGACCTGCCTATACGGGAGGCGGTGCGGCGCATAGGCATGCAACACCAAACATCGACCGGATCGCGAAGGAAGGCGCGCGTTACACGAGCTGGTACCGCCAAGGCGAGCTGTGCCGCAGGCCGCGGATCGTTCATCAATTTGTCCGCTTGTCGTGTTGCATTTCCTCGCACCGGACGATCGGCCCCAGAGCCGACATAGAAGCTCGCATCGGGGAATGGCAGCTTTGCGCCTTCATAACGGTCATCGAGCCATCGGTCGCTGTCGCTGCAAAGCGGACGTGACGCAGTGACAACAAGGGTCGCAGTTGCGCCAGAAGCGTCATTGTGCTGATGGCATAGCCTGCGGAAATGTCCAACTTCCATCGAGCACTTGAGCGCGAGGCCGGTATAGGCGCACGGTGTAATTCCAACCTGCCATTGTCGGAATACAGTTTTCGACCTTCGTCTTATCGCAGTCGCCGAACTGCACGTTGATGGAACCATCGGCAGCCTTGGCAGCCGTAATGTTGTTCAGCGTATAGGCGTTCAGCTTGTTCTTCTCGAAGTAGCCTTTGGAATTGTAGACGCTGATCGACCAGAACCCGTCGACCGGCACGTCCCTGACGGACAGCCTATAGATCGTCTTTCCGTCGTTTTTGGGCGGGGTGACATTCAGGTAGGTGGCATCGTGTTCAGGGTTACCACCCCATCCTGCGGCGGTGCCGATCAGGTGGCGGATCGGATCAACCTTATCTTTCGCGCCGAACGCACCTTTGAAGTCCGGTATGGTTGAGCCAAGCACCAGTAGGGCGTCTCGCACCTTCTTTTGACTCGCCGTGTCCCATTGAGGGGCCTCGAACTTCCCGGCCGTGGTCTGGCTAACCTTCGTAGCATCCTGCAGGCTGTGCACCTGCTGGATATCATCCGGGCTGTTGGGGTCGACCAGGGCGCGCAATCCGACAAGAATATAACGTGTTCCAGCTTGATCGCGGGTGAAGGTGTAGCTGCCAGCGTCGTACTTTTCGTCGCCAATCAGATAGTGGTCTTCGTTGATGATCTGCAGCGGTCGGAAGCGTTTGCCAGCGTCAGGAAGAGTGACGGTGACCGGGCCTGCCTCAAGGTCGATAAGGGCGAACCGAATAGAGCGTATCACGGTTGGGGCGGACAACGGTCTGATGGTCGATCGACATCGGTTCGCGATGATGACCGAACTTGCCAGTCGTGCCACCCGCATCCTTGAGTGCGTTGTTGAAATAGAGATCGGTTTCGGCGCGCGTAAAATTGTCGACGGTAACGGGCATGTCTGCAGCGCGCGCTGCCTGCATTCCTGCGCCGAAGCAAAGAGTTGCCACAGAGGCAAGGTGAAAAAGCCGCATAGTACTTCTCCTTAGATATCTGCCAGAACCCAAGAAGCGGTTCGCGGCAGTGGACATCGCGGCGAACGCCATACCGTCATGGAAGGGCGTCGCTCGGTTCAATTCAGCTTGACCAGGGCTGGTGGCCAGTACGTGCCGTTTGAGACACCATCGAGCGGACCGTAGAAGCGGAACGTCAGTCGGAACTTCTGCCCCTTTGGGATCGGTAGCCAGTTTCCGTCAGGAGCGTCAGCGGGCTTGCTCGTTGCGAAATAGAGCGTGAGCGAGCCGTCAGTGCCGAACTGGGGATGCGTCTGCTCGTTCAGCAGGTAACGGTTCGATGGATTTGGCAGGACGCGGAAGTGGACATTGTCGACAGCGATGACAGACCAGAAGTACTTGGCGAAGCGCGAGGGCAGCGCGTCCTTGGGGAATGTCACCTTGTAGACGTGGTCCCCGGAAAGGTCGTCACCACTCTCGTCCTTCCCGCCGCGATAGTAGAGAACCTCGGGTTTCACGTTCGCCCAGATGCCGCCGTTGTTCACCAGCGTCCGTGCCACATAATCCAGGCCGTATTCGCCGACGACGCCCGGACGCGCCCATCCGTTGTGAACGACGCCATGGCCGATCGTGGCACCAGCCTTGGCGAGTTCCGAAAAGGCGTGCTGTTTGATGACGGCGTCCACGCGTTTGCGCTCCTCAGCATTGTCCTTCACGGCGGCTGCGATCTGTCTCGCGTCCGTCTGAAGTCTCTCCAGCCCCGGACTAAGGTCCGGCTCGCTGTCGAGGGCCGGGATCGCCGCATCGAACGCCTCCACGCCTGGAAGCTTTTCCAGCTCGAAGATCGGGGTCTTCGGGATATCCGGCAGCTTCGGCGCGCCGGTCGCCCGCAACTTGAACTCATGCTGCAGGACGACAGCGCGATCGGGGTCGTTGCCGAGGGCCACGCGGGCAAGGATCCGAGCATGCGGAACAGGAAGATCGATGCGGATGGCCTCCTGAGGCAGCTCCACTTTTGCGCCTCGCAGACAAACGGCGAAATCGCCCGACGCCTTGTTGGGGAAGACGCGTTCGTTGATATTGGCAAGCGTCTCGCCCCACCCGTTCAGGAATTGGACGGTAAAGTACCGGTCTTTGATTTCAGGGACCGAGACGATTGTGCAACTGGTCTCGTCGACTGCAACCCAGGCCTCGGAATAGGCGACGTCCAGGTTCGGATTGGGCCAGTCCACCGCGCCGGGCTTCCTGTGAACCAACTCGTTCCACTTAAAACCTTCCTGGAAGTCGAGCTGTTGTTGGCGTGTGATCAGCAGCCGGCCAAGCAGGTAGATATAGGCCTGGCTGATCTCTTCATCGCTGACCTGAGCGGTCTGCGCCGAGGTCCCACCTGCCACCATCAAAAAAGCGAGGAGGAGGAAAGTAACAGAGCGTAGCGACATGATGACCTTGACCTTGTTAGCGGCGCTGACAACATCCTCGCTTTTCGAGGCACGAGAGGAAGTACGTTACGGTAAATATTGAAGTGTTCTGCAATGCCGACGGCCGATTTGGATCGATGAACGAACCGCTGCACGGGAGGGCGCGTGGGTTGAGGTAGAGGGCACGAGGCGGGCGTCGCGCTAAGATCAAAATCGGGGCTCTCGTTCAAGAAATTCGAACCCGCGCCATGGTCGTCCAGCGAAAGACCGGACGTCCCGTACAATTCGAGATCACGACCGAAGTGAGGGGAAGCCTGCTTGCCTGGCTTGAACGCAGCCCATGAAGGGGATGCTGACGGGACCGGTTACCATTCTTCAACTGGTCCTCGTTCGCGACGACCTGCCTCGCGAGACCGTCTGCCGACAGATCGCGCTCGCCATCCATGATGAGGTGAAGGATCTCGAACAAGCGGGCGCCGGCGATGGTCCAGATCGACGAAGCGGCGTTACGCGAAGGCCTTCCCCTCAGGAAGGGTGCCTGGCAGCATTATCTCGATTGGGCTGTCGAGTGCTTCCGAATTTGCTCCAGCGACGTGGCGGACGACATGCAGATCCATACGCACATGTGCTATTCCGAGTTCAACGACATCATGGATTCGATCGCCGCGATGGACGCGGATGGGATCTCGATCGAGACGTCAAGGTCGAAAATGGAACTGCTCGATGCATTCGTCGGAGAAGGTTATCCGAACGAAATCGGACCAGGTGTCTATGACAAGCCGCGGGTTCCTCATGCCGAGGAGATGCGAGCGTTGATCAGTCTGGCGCGCACACATTTGAGCGACCGCCAACTTTGGGTCAACCCGGACTGCGGCTTGAAAACCCGCAATGGGAAGAGGTCAAACCCGCACTCGTCAATATGGTGAAAGCCGCGCGCAGCCTGCGCGAAGTAGCCGCGGTAGAGGGCTAGCCCTACCGTGCCACCGAACCCCGAAGCCGGGCGAAGGTCCGGCTTCGTTGCCTTCATTATTTGTCCCCAGCGTTTCTGCGTCTGTCTGATGGTATCCGTTGACGCGATTTTCGCCTCGTATACTATATCTTGTGTTCGAGGTTCTTCCGATTCGCGTCGGAAGCTAAGACGGGAATACGGTGCGTGAGGCCCATGATGGGTCGAGCAATGCCGGAGCTGCCCCCGCAACTGTGAGCGGCGAGCATTCGATCGATAGGTCCACTGAACGCCTTGAGGGCATTGGGAAGGCAGATCGAATGTGATGATCCGCAAGCCAGGAGACCTGCCTTGCAACGCAAACGTCCACGGGCGGGGTGTCCGGAAGGTCGCGATTGCGTGCGGGATGTTGCCGTGCGTGCCGCTTCCCCTGACCGCCGCATGAGCCACTTCGGGGTGAAGTCTTATGATCTTGAGTTTCGAAATCCGTCCGCGCGAATGACGGGCGCCTGAGCGTCCGGCGACCGCAAGCGGCTGCCTTCATCATCGCTCACTTTTGGCCGGACGTCGGAGGATGTCCGATCGCTATCGCCCGCCTATCTGACATGAGGATTACCATGACCATCACCGTCTACAGCAAGCCCGCCTGCGTTCAGTGCACGGCGACCACACGCGCGCTCGATCGGCAAGGGATCAACTATGACGTGATCGACGTCTCGACCGACACCGCGGCCTACGAGCTCGTGCAGGGTCTCGGCTACCGTCAGGTTCCCGTCGTCGTTGCCGGTGACCTGCACTGGGCTGGCTTCCGACCTGATATGATCAACGCTCTGGCCTGAGGATCGGCCGATGGGTGAGCTCGTCTATTTCTCCAGCAGATCCGAGAACACCCGCCGCTTTGTCGAAAAACTCAGGCTGCCCGCATCGCGGATTCCGATCGGCGCCGAGCTCACGCTTACGGCGGAACGTCCCTTCGTCCTGATCGTCCCGACCTATTGCGGCGACGGCGGCAAGGGCGCCGTCCCCAAGCAGGTGATCCGTTTCCTCAACGATGCGGCGAACCGCTCGAACCTCCGTGGCGTGATTGCCGCGGGCAACAGCAACTTCGGCGAGACCTACGGGCTTGCCGGCGACATCATCGCAAGGAAATGTCAGGTGCCCTACCTCTACAGGTTCGAGCTTCTGGGCACCGTGGAGGATGTCGCCAATGTCAAACATGGATTGGAACGATTTTGGACACGGCAGTTCTCGAACGCCCTGTGAAGGTGGCGGATACGAAGGTGGCGGACGCAACGCTCGACTACCACGCGCTCAACGCGATGCTGAACCTCTATGACGAGGACGGAAGGATTCAGCTCGACAAGGATCGGCAAGCGGCCAAGCAGTATTTCCTGCAGCACGTAAACCAGAATACAGTGTTCTTCCATAATCTCAGGGAGAAGCTCGATTACCTCGTCACCGAAGGCTATTATGAGCAGGAGGTTCTGGACCAGTATTCGTTCAATTTCGTCCGCGACCTGTTCGATCACGCCTACGATAAGAAGTTCCGCTTCCCGACCTTCCTCGGCGCGTTCAAGTACTACACCAGTTACACGCTGAAGACCTTCGACGGGAAGCGTTATCTCGAGCGCTACGAAGACCGTATCTGCATGGTGGCACTGACGCTGGCGCAGGGCAGCGAAGCGCTGGCCCGCGACATGGTTGATGAGATCATCTCGGGCCGCTTCCAGCCGGCGACCCCGACCTTCCTCAATGCCGGAAAGAAGCAGCGCGGTGAGCTTGTCTCCTGCTTCCTGCTACGCATCGAGGACAATATGGAGAGCATCGCACGCGGCATCAATTCCGCTTTGCAGCTCTCCAAGCGCGGCGGCGGTGTCGCTCTGTCGTTGACGAACCTGCGCGAGGCGGGAGCGCCGATCAAGCAGATCGAGAACCAGTCGTCAGGCGTAATCCCGGTCATGAAGCTCCTTGAGGACAGCTTCTCCTACGCCAACCAGCTCGGCGCGCGACAGGGGGCAGGCGCCGTCTACCTCAACGCCCACCACCCCGACATCATGCGCTTCCTCGACACCAAGCGCGAGAATGCCGACGAGAAGATCCGCATCAAGACGCTGTCCCTCGGTGTTGTTGTCCCCGACATCACATTCGAACTGGCAAAGAACAACGAGGATATGTACCTGTTCTCGCCCTACGATTTGGAGCGTGTCTACGGCGTCGCCTTCAGCGAGATCTCGGTGACGGAAAAGTACCGGGAGATGGTGGCCGACAGCCGCATCAAGAAAAAGAAGATCAAAGCGCGTGACTTCTTTCAGGTTATTGCCGAGATCCAGTTCGAAAGCGGCTATCCCTACATCGTGTTTGAAGACACGGTGAACAAGACGAACCCAATTGCCGGACGCATCACCATGAGCAACCTCTGCTCGGAAATCCTGCAGGTGAGCGAGGCGAGCGACTACAATGACGATCTATCCTACAAGCACATGGGCAAGGACATCTCCTGCAATCTCGGCTCGCTGAATATCGCTGCAGCGATGGATTCATCCGATTTCGGCAAGACGATCGAAACCTCGATCCGGGCGCTGACTGCCGTTTCCGACATGAGCAACATCACGTCCGTTCCAGCCGTGGCTAAGGGTAACGCCGACAGTCACGCGATTGGTCTCGGGCAGATGAACCTTCACGGCTATCTCGCCCGCGAACGTATCTACTATGGCTCCGAAGAGGGCGTCGACTTCACCAACATGTACTTTTACACAGTCACCTATCATGCCATCCGTGCCTCGAACCGGCTGGCCGTCGAGCGGGGTCAGAGCTTTAAGGGTTTCGAGAATTCGAAGTACGCTTCGGGCGAATATTTCAACAAGTACACCGAAGCTGAGTGGAAGCCCGCGACAGCGCGTGTAGCAGAGCTTTTCGAGACGGCAGGGGTCCACGTTCCGACGCAAGACGACTGGTTGGAACTGAAGCAGGCCGTCGTGGAAGGCGGTCTCTATAACCAGAACCTGCAGGCAGTGCCGCCAACGGGCTCGATTTCCTACATAAACCACTCGACCTCCTCGATCCACCCGATCGTTTCGAAGATCGAAATCCGCAAGGAAGGCAAAATCGGCCGCGTCTATTATCCAGCCGCCTTCTTGACCAACGACAATCTCGACTACTACCAGGATGCTTACGAGATCGGGCCGGAAAAGATCATCGACACCTACGCCGCGGCCACCCAGCACGTCGACCAGGGCCTGTCGTTGACGCTGTTCTTCCGTGATACTGCGACGACTCGTGATATCAACCGGGCGCAGATCCGCGCCTGGAAGAAGGGCATCAAGACCATCTACTACATCCGCCTTCGCCAGATGGCGCTGACCGGCACGGAAGTGCAGGGCTGCGTCTCCTGTGCCCTTTGATATCAGGTGAACGAGATGAACATCCAAGTAAGGACCAAAGCCCCGAAGACTGCCGCCGCCGTGCGTGCCATCAACTGGAACCGCATCGAGGACGATAAGGACCTCGAGGTCTGGAACCGGCTCACCGGCAATTTCTGGCTGCCGGAAAAAGTGCCGCTGTCGAACGACATCCCCTCCTGGGCGACGCTGAAACCGGAAGAACAGCAGCTCGCGATCCGCGTCTTCACCGGACTGACGCTGCTCGACACGATCCAGAACGGCGTCGGCTCGGTCGAACTGATGGCGGATGCAACAACGCCCCATGAGGAGGCCGTGGTTTCCAACATCTCCTTCATGGAGGCGGTCCACGCGCGCTCCTATTCGTCGATCTTCTCGACGCTCTGCTCGACGCCTGATGTCGATGACGCATATCGTTGGTCGGAAGAAAACGAGTTCCTTCAGCGGAAGTCGGCGCTGATCATGGAGCAGTACGGATCCGCCGATCCCTTGAAAAAGAAGATCGCGTCGGTTTTCCTCGAAGGCTTCCTCTTCTATTCCGGCTTCTATCTGCCGATGTACTGGTCGAGCCGTGCCAAGCTCACCAACACCGCCGACATGATCCGGCTGATCATCCGGGATGAAGCGGTGCATGGCTATTATATCGGCTACAAGTTCCAGCGAGCTATCGAGCGATTGCCGGAGGCGCGGCGCCAGGAAATCAAGGACTTTTCCTTCGACCTGTTGCTGGAACTCTATGACAACGAGGCGAAATATACCGAGGCGCTCTATGACGGCGTGGGCCTCACAGAAGACGTAAAGAAGTTCCTGCACTACAATGCCAACAAGGCGCTGATGAACCTCGGCTACGAGGCCTTGTTTCCAGCAGAGGCGTGCAAGGTCAATCCGGCCATCCTGTCGGCGCTATCGCCGAACGCCGACGAGAACCACGACTTTTTCTCAGGATCCGGTTCGTCGTATGTTATCGGCAAGACGGTTGCGACCGAGGACGAAGATTGGGATTTCTAAATTAGGTCGTTGCGCATAGAAGCTTTCCTGCAGGAGCAGCCAGTCCTTGCGGCGTCGTGCGTTCGACTCCGCTCAAGACCCTCATTCGTTTCCACATTGTCGCGATGGCTTTTCGTCAGGCACCAATGGGGGTTCTTGCTTCCTGCGCTTGCCTCTCGGCGTAAAGTCCACCAGCAGTGATTTGAGTTCCAGTTCACGAACCCGCCGGGCAGCTTCGTCCGGAGCAAGCCAGGCCATTTGCCGCTGCCCTTTTTCCTTGAACACGTTCTTCTGGTCCGTCACCTCAATTTGGAACAGGTCGACGATGATCGGCGCGATCTCGCCATCGTCGAGGAACTTGAGGTAGGTATAGCGGCCTACGGGTGTCTTGTGCACGACGCCATTGACGCCGGCCTCCTCCCAGGCCTCGATTTCAGCTGTCTCATATGGCTTCTTCCTTTTCATCGGCCAGCCCTTGGGCACAATCCATCGACCGGAATCCCGGGAGGAAATCAGGAGGACTTCAATGTTGCCGGTGTCATCGATGTAGCGGAAGCAGACTGCACCATATTGTTGCCGGAAGGCCGCAGAAAACAATTTTTCCGGTTCCCGCGCCAACTGCGCCAAGAGGGACGGACGGCTTCCCGGCGCTTCCACCTTCTGCTTTTTTCTCGGCATCAAATCGAGTTCCATGTTTTGTCAGACCCTAATAAGTCCTATCGGGTTAAGATAGGGTCGGAGGCGACGATCAGACGCTCGCCGAGTGTGCAAATGAACCTCTCACGTCGCGATTTCGTGGCCCGGATCGACACCGTGTAACACCGCGAACGCGTGAGCAAACCTGCAAGATATTTGACGGAGAATCCGTTTGGTGCCTTGCAAAACCATTATTGACGTATTTGCACGCGTGTGCAATATGAACGCGTGTGCAATTTGGAGGGCCTCATGCGCGAAGCCGAATTCTGTGAAGCTCAAGAACGCGTAGCGCTGTGCAAGACAGTGATCCGCTCAGCCGGCGAGCTTGTTCTGCAGGGCTTTCGAAAGCGGACGGCAACGTCGTCCATGAAGGGTCCTCAAGACTATCTGACCGAGACCGACGCCGCTTCCGAGGCGCATATCCGCGCAGTGATCACCGAGCATTTTCCGGATGATCATTTTTTTGGTGAGGAAGGTGGCGGAGTAATTGGTGACAGGATCTGGGTGGTCGACCCGGTCGATGGTACTGCGAACTTTGCACGCGGGATTCCACATTTCTGCATTTCGATCGCCTACGTCGAGGCCGGGCAAACACAATTTGGCGCAATCTTCAATCCCGCGCTCGACGAACTTTACTTCGCCGAACGCGGCAAGGGCGCCACGCTGAACGACCGATCAATTGATACGGCCAGGACCAACAGGTTCGAGGCCGCCTCCATCGAGATGGGCTGGTCGACCAGGGTACCGAATGAGACCTACCTTGGTGTGATGGGCGAGCTGCTTGCGCTTGGCGCCAATGTGCGACGGGCAGGGTCAGGTGCCATGGCTCTCGCCTATGTCGCCGATGGCCGTTCCGACGGTTATGTCGAACTCCACATGAATGCCTGGGACTGCCTGGCAGGATTGCTGCTCGTCAGCGAAGCCGGCGGGGCCGTCTGCCCGTTTTTTGAAATTGGGACCCTGGAATTTGGTGGACCTGTGCTTGCGGCGGCGCCCGGGGTGGCCAGCGGCGTCAGCAATGCGGCCCGTATTCCGATTGCCGTTGCACCAACAGCTGACAGGCTGGCTGCCTCCGGCTGATGACAGTCACGAGGCGCCGGAACAAGCGTTAGCGTACCAACCAAAGGATTTCGAGATGGATGGACCAGTCTATTCGCGCCCGGCAATCAGCCTGATCACCGATGGCCTCGGCCCCCATGGCTCATCGCTTTACATCGGCGGCAGTGACGGGGCGAGCGATCTCGGTCTGCTTCGTCGGCATGGCATTACGACCGTTGTCAATTGCGCCGTCAATCTTGACATAAACTACGTGCGAGGTGAACCGGAGAGCGAAGACGTCAGGGCCTCAGGATATGGGGATATTCGCTACTACAAGGTCGGTCTGATCGACGGGGAGGGAAGTCCCGATACGATGATGCTCGGGGCTTATTACATCCTTGATGGTGCCCTGCGCCAGACCATGCCGAAGCGGCATACGTACCCCTTCGCTGATGGCGGAAACGTATTGGTCAACTGCAGGAGCGGCCGTAGCCGTTCTGTCGCGCTCGTGGCGCTTTGCATTTATAGGCAACAGCGCGACCTTTTCCCAACAATCGAGGACGCCATTTCCCACATTCGCGAGCGCCGTGAACTTCGCCCCGAAGAATGGTTCGAGACGCCCAAACCAATGCTTTTGGCGGCAGCGAAGCGAGCCTCGAACTGGATTGATACCATCGAACAAGGAGCGACCGGCGGATGAGCGTTCGCCGTTTCTCCGACATCGCGGTGATCGCAGACGCGCATTTCCATGAACTGAACAGCGATTTCTGTCTTTCAGGAGACACTGCGGACGGTGAAGGGATGTCCCTGCGCAGCTGGGCCGACACGCGTCAATCGACGCGTGTCTTCAATGAAAGTGCTGGCGCCTTAACAGCGGCACTTGACGAGGTCGCCAAGCGGCGTGTCCGCCACGTCGTTCTCCTTGGCGACTACACCGACGACGGGCAGAAAAGCACCACCGAAGCTTTGGCCAGCATCTTGAGACGGTACCGCGATGCTCATGGAACGGCATTCTACGCGTTGCCTGGTAATCACGACATCTTCGGGCCTTGCGGACGCCACCACACGAAGGAATTCTTGAAGGACAACGGCAATACCATCCTGATATCCAGCGACGAGACGCAGGCTGGACCGGGTACCGTGATCAACCGAGCCATGTATTGCGCCGGATATCCTGAAGGTCTCGGTCCGATGGCCGAGTTCGGCTACTTCAGGCGAGCGGAGTACCTCCACTGGGAAAGTCCCTTCGGGGGCTCCGACGCCTCGTGTGACCGTCTCTATGACGCTGCATCGCCTGACGGGCGGAATCAATACCGGCTGATGGATGCCTCCTATCTTGTCGAACCAGAAGACGGGCTTTGGCTCATGATGATTGACGCCAATGTGTTTGAGCCGCTGAATGGCGCGTTCGGGCGTGGAGTAGAGGCGGCATTTACCGACAGCACTGTCGGTGGCTGGAACGCAATGCTCCGCGCCAAGCCCTTCATCCTTTCCTGGATGAACGACGTCGCGCAACGCGCGCGGATGCTGGGCAAGACGCTCCTTACCTTTTCGCATTATCCGGCGCTGGATCCGTTCGACGGTGCGGCAGAGGCCGAGCGGTTCCTGTTCGGCGAGACGAATGTCGTGCGGCGCACACCTCGCCAGCCGGTCCAGGACGCGTTTTTCACAGTCGGCATAGAAGTTCATTTCAGTGGCCATCTCCATGTCGAGGGGCTGACCCGGAGGACACGCGCCAATCGAAACTTGACGAATGTCGCGGTTCCGTCGCTTGTTGCCTTTCCGCCTGCCTTCAAGGTCGTGACGCTCTCCAGCGACGAGATATCGGTCGCGGCCATCGAGCTGGCTTCCATTCCCGTCAATCCGGCAATCCTGGATGGATATGCAAGGGAAGTGGCATTTCGCGGGGAAGAGGTCGATCGATCGTTCGCCTCCAGCAGCTACGGTGAATTTTTGCGCGCGCACAAACAGGCGCTTGTCATCCATCGCTATCTTGCGAAGGAATGGCCGGCCCAGGTTGCGGCTTCAATTGCCGTCATGAACATTTGGGAAGCGGCCAAATGCGTGACAGACGCTCTGCCCGCTCTCGATCCTGCAACGATCGAACTCGCCAAAAGTGTTCCGATGACCGAGCTCATCGCTGATTGGTACTGCCTCAGGCAGGGCTCTTGCCTGGCCTTCGGTCATGTCGAGGCCGAGAGGCTCGCACTCTATCGCATCGTTGCGGCGTGCTGCGGGCAGCAACCGCAAGCCCATGACAAAACGACAGAGGGCTTCCTGGCGATCTTCTTCGGTGCATTGGGATCCTTCCTCGATCGCGCTCAGAATGCCGGTAAATCGGTTACGATAAAGTTTGACGACGTCATGGACAGAATGCCCGCTTGAGCGAGGCAAAAGTCCGAAGCGGGTGGGCGGCGTTAAGTGGCCGCCGCGGAAATAGTGAGTGATGCTAATGGAATCGGCGATTGTCAGCGTCAATCTCTTTGGCGCAGTTGCGCTCCTGCTCTTTGGCCTCAGCCAGGTCAAGGACGGGATGACACGTGCCTTCGGCGCGAAGCTTAGGGTTGGCCTGGCAAGGGGAACGCGCAGCGGCTTTCGCTCGTTGGTCGCCGGCTTCATTGCGACAATTGCCCTTCAGAGTTCGACCGCAACCGCGCTCATGGTAGCATCATTCGTCGAGCGTGACCTGATTGTCCCGGCAATGGCCCAGATCGTTCTGCTCGGAGCCAATATCGGCACGGCTGCCACAGCCTGGATCGTGGCGCTTGGTCTTGAGTGGCTGTCACCGCTCCTTCTTCTTGTCGGTGCTGTCCTGATGCGCCGGCGCTCGACGGCGGTGCAGGGGACCGGCGTTGCTTTGATCGGCGTCGGCCTGATGCTCTTGTCGCTTCATTTGCTTTCAGCAGCGACGGAACCCTTGCGCCAATCGCCGGCGCTGAGCGTCTTCATCAGGATGCTTGGAAACGCGTGGCCCGTCGCTTTGCTGTTTTCAGCATTCCTTGCCATCCTGGCATCATCGAGCCTTGCGGTCGTCGTGCTCATCCTGTCGCTCTCGGCAAGCGGTCAGGTCGACACCGGTCTAGTCATCGTGCTGATCCTTGGAGCCAATCTTGGCGGCGCCGTTCCCCCCGTGCTAGCAACGCTGAAAGCGCCTCCAAGCGCAAGGCGGGTCGCGGTTGGCAATCTGATCGTGCGCGCTGCGGGTGTCTGCCTTGCTCTGCCATTGGCAGGCTACGGTGCGTTGCTGTTGGAGGCGTCGCCGCTTCCACATCCGAATTTTGCAGTCGATGCGCACCTTGCCTTCAATCTCGCCCTTGCGCTTGTAGCCTGGCCCTTGTCGAGGGTACTCCTCAAGGCGACGAGCTCCCTATTGCCCGACCCGAAGATGGATGACAGCCAGACCAGTTTTCTAGATCGCAGCAACCTCTCGCATCCAGTCGCCGCCATGGCGGGCGCAAGCCGTGAAGCGATGGCGGTCGGAGACCTTGTCGAGCGAATGCTGTCGCAGGCAGCCAGCGCAAATACGCGCAATGACCAGGCAGAGCTCGCAGGCATCATCAAGCTTGAAGGACAGGTCGACCGCATACAGCATGACATCAAGGTCTACATCGCAAAGCTTGGTCACGATGGCCTGAGTACGGCCGAGCATCGGCAGTCGATGGATATCGTGGAATATGCAATCAATCTGGAGCATATCGGCGACATCATCGAAAAGGGGATCGCTCCTGAAATCGCCAAGAAGATCGACCGCGGTCTGCAGTTTTCTGAAGAGGGACACCGCGAGATAACGGCTTTATTCGCCCTGACACTCGACAGTCTTCGCATGGCACAGGCTGTCTTTTCCACGCGCGATCCGGATCTTGCCCGGCGCCTTGTCGAGGTCAAGGAAGAGGTGCGTCGTCTGGAGAAGCAATCTGCTGAACGCCATTTGCAACGACTTCGTGAAGGCCGGCTCGATAGCGTGCAGACAAGCTCGCTGCATCTCGATCTGTTGCGCGACCTCAAGCGGATACATGCGCATCTGGCATCGGTTGCGCATCCCATTCTCGACGATAGCGGCCTTTTGATCGAAAGCCGCATTCGCCAGGGAGTCTAGCGTGCCGTCGTGCGTTCTACCATTGTTACGGAAACGACTTGTAGCCTCGTTTCCGCCTCATCATTGTCCAGGGCGCCAAGCACTTTGTCTGTCAGTTCCTCGAGCGACTGGGCGACAGTTGTGAGCTGGTATCCCTTCCAGCCGGCTTGTGGAATGTCATCAAAGCCGATAATCGAGACCTCCTCGGGAACCCTGCGGCCCATCTCAAGGCGAGCAGCATCGAGAAAGCCCAGAGCAAGCAAGTCGGTAACACAGAAAGCACCGTCGATCGCCGTATCGGTGAGTAGTTCGCAACCGGCCCTATATCCGCTCTCGTAACTCGTCGGGCCATCGGACCAGGCCACGACCTCGATGCCTTCAATACCCATTCGCTGGCTAAAGGCATGGGCTCGCCGTGTCTGTGCCGGTGTCTGGCTGCTGCCGGAGACAACGGCAACCTTCTTGCATCCCGCCTCAACCAGACGCATGGCCGCGAGGTCCGCCCCATGTGAATCGTCGCTGAGAACCATGTTGGTGTCCGTGCGATCGAGCCTCTGATTGATGAGAATCAGTCGGACACCATTGGCAATGCACTCATCAACAATCGATGCGGGCGGCTCGCCGGACAGGACCACGATCGCCTGCACCCTGAACTCAAACAACAGCTCAATCAGCGGCGCGATGTCCTTGCGAGCATCGGCAGCATTTAGAAGCAAGCATTGCAGCCCGCGGCGCAAAAGCCCGATACTCAGAAGATCGAGCTGCTTCGAAATGAATGGAGAGCCGAGATTGGCACCGACAACACCGATCAGATTTGACCGATCGCTGTTAAGGCCCTGGGCCAGGCGATTGACCCGATAGCCGAGTTCCCGCGCGGCTTTCAGAACCTTTCGCCTGACAAGCTTCGAGACGCTCCCACCTGGAGTGAACGTCCGCGACACGGCGGAGCGGGAAACACCCGCCCGCTTGGCTACATCTTCAGCTGTTACAAACGTTGTTGCCATATGCCACTTTCAACAAATCAGCGCGGTTATCACAGGCCACAAAGCTTCGACTTTTCCAACCGGAAAATTTCTCGACCGGTTCGCGCTGCAAAAAGTCGGGATTCGCAGGCGGCTCCAGCTTTGGTGCGGAGAAGATGCATGCGGTCGAAACGGAGCGTTTATTCCATCGCTCAATCGATTGACTGCAAGCCCGTTCGAAAAATATCATATACAGCAAAAAAGAAGCATGAAAAAACAACGACATAGACGTTGCGCACGTGTGCAATTTTCTGTTGACAAATATGCCGATTACGTGGATCATGCATTCTATAAGCAGGAGAATATGGAATATTTATTCTGTATTCTCCTGTGACAAGCACGCCGGAAGGAGCTGGCCTGCTTGGTGGGAGGCGGATCGCGACGGTCCACCTTCGGAGGACATTTTCGTAACCCTTGCTGGGCGAGACCGTGGTGTTACCGCGGACGGCTTGTTGCGCCCGAAGTGCTGGCCGACCAGCTTGGGCTGCGAACATGACGCGATGGGAGGAACGGTTGAGTTTTTACAGTGAAGCCATGAAAGCAGAAGCGTCTCATAAGAACGCACTCGCAGCACCGTCCAACTGGCAGCGGTGGCGGTACCGTCTGAAGATTGCCTTGCGCGAGCCAACGACCCTCGTCGGCATTTTTGTGGCTCTGCTCTTTACCTACCTCATAGTCGTGCCGATCATATCGATCGTGCTCGACGCGGTTAGGGTGCAGTTTGGTCACGAGCGCCGCCTCGGCAAGGAGGTTGGAGACCTAACCCTTTACTATCTCGACCGGGCATTCTTCTCGCCGGTTGCCTCCGACCTCTTCTGGTACCCGCTTTTCAATACGCTGACAGTTGCGCTTGGCGCGATCGCCCTGTCTCTTGTGATCGGGACGATGCTTGCCTGGCTGATCAGCAGGACGGATATGTTCGGCCGCCGATGGTTTGCGACCGCGCTCATCGTGCCTTACATGCTTCCCGCCTGGACATTCGCGCTTGCCTGGACGACCTTGTTCAAAAATCGCACCATCGGCGGCACGCCCGGCTGGTTCGAAGCGATGGGTATGACCCCACCCGACTGGGTCGCCTATGGACGCTTCCCGATCACGATCATCCTGGCCCTTCACTATACCCCGTTCGTCATCCTGCTTTTTGGTTCGGCCCTGCGTCGGTTCGATTCACAACTTGAAGACTCGGCCCGCATCCTTGGCGCCCGCCGGTATCAGGTCGCAATCCAGGTCATCCTCCCGCTGATGCGCCCGGCACTTCTCTCGTCGATGGTTCTGATCTTCGCGAAATGCCTGGGCGAATTCGGCGTCCCCTATGTGCTCGGCCTGCCCGTGAAGTTCGAGGTGCTCTCGACGTCGCTTTTTCGCAGCATCGCGTCACGCCAGACAGGTGTCGCCGGCGTTGTGGCTGCCTCGATTATGGTCATCGGCATCATCACGCTCATGATCGATGCGCGCCTGGTGAGGGAAGCCCGGCGGTTCGTCACCATCGGATCGAAAGGGTCGATGAACCGGCAAAGCCGGCTCGGCAACATGCGCATCCCGGCAACCGCATTTGCTGCGGCGATCTTCGTTCTGAGCGTCGGCTTGCCGATCCTGACCCTTGCGCTCTCTACAGTCATGAAGATCCCCGCGCAGTTCACCTTCGATAATTTCACGCTGGACTACTGGATCGGCACGAACCTTGACACCGTGGCGTTGCAGAGCGGCATCCTGCTAAGCCCAGACCTTTGGGCGGCGGCCAAGAATACCATGATGATTGTCGGGCTTGCCTCGCTGACATCGGGAATTCTTGGCCTCTTCGTTGGCTATGTCGTGATCCGCACACCGGTGCGTGCACTCTCCGTGTACCTTCGCCAGGTCACTTTCCTCCCATACCTTGTTCCCGGCATCGCATTTGCAGCCGCTTATCTCTCGCTCTTCGCAGTGCCTCGGGGCCCGATGCCGGCGCTTTATGGAACAGTGACCATTCTTGTGCTCGCCCTCATTGCCGACCAGATGCCCTATGCCTCGCGTGCTGGCATTTCGGCGATGACGCAGCTTGGAAAGGACCCCGAAGAGGCCGCGCAGATCGCCGGCGCCGGTTGGCTGCGACGCATGGTTTCGATCGTTATCCCGATCCAGAAGGGGTCGCTGGTAACAGGTGTCCTCCTGCCGTTCATATCAGGCATCAAGGGCCTCAGCCTCTTTGTCATTCTCGCTGTGCCAAGCACTGACGTCCTTACGACCTACTCGCTCCGACTGGTCGATTACCACTACACGCAGGCCGCCAATGCGGTGGTCCTCATCATCGCCGGCATCGCCTATTTCGGCACGCTGCTCGCTCAGAAACTCACGCGCACAAATCTTGCAGAAGGACTTGGAAGCTGATGCCCACTATCAACCTGCGCGGTGCGCAAAAGAACTACGGCATGAACTCGGCAAATGCTGTTTCCAATCTCGATCTGGAAATCCGTGATGGCGAATTCATGTGTCTCCTTGGCCCTTCTGGCTGCGGCAAGACCACGACATTGCGAATGATCGCGGGGCTGGAAAACCTCTCCGGCGGCGAGATCATGGTTGGCGAGCGCGTGATCGACTCCGTGGCCGAGGGGATATTCGTTCCGCCGGAAAAGCGGGAGATGGGCCTCGTCTTTCAGAGCTACGCACTCTGGCCCCACCTGACAATAGAGCGCAACACCGATTTCGGCCTGCGCTTGCGAAAGCTGCCGAAGGCAGAGCGTGAGGCGCGTGTCGAGAAGGTGATGCAGGCTCTCGACATTGCCAAGTACCGCGACCGCTACCCCTCGCAACTTTCTGGAGGGCAGCAGCAGCGCGTGGCGCTCGCCCGCATGCTTGCGGTCAACCCGGGTGTTCTGCTTCTTGACGAACCTTTGTCGAACCTTGATGCGAGGCTTCGTCTCGAGATGCGCGCAGAGCTCAAGCGGCTGCACAAGGAGTTCAAGACAACCATCGTCTTCGTCACTCATGATCAATGGGAAGCGATGACGCTCGCGACAACGATCGCCGTGATGAACGAGGGCACCCTTCAGCAGATGGGAACCCCGAACGACATCTATGACAAGCCGGCCAACCGCTTCGTTGCCGAGTTTGTCGGAAGTCCTCCGATCAATATCCTGACCTTCGGCAAACCCGGTGCCTCCGATATTGCCGACAAGGCCGAAGCCTATTTTTCTGCACGCTACTCAGCTTTGCGGGGCATCGGTTCGGTTGGCGTCAGGCCGGAGGCAATGGGCTACGTCACCAGGATCGAGGACGTGCCTCAAGGTGAATTTTCCGCAGAAATGACGGTTACCGGCGTCCTGCCGACGGGGGGCAGCTGGATCCTTGAACTGAGAAGCGACAACCACACGCTCTTTTTGACCACCCACGCATTGCCGCGTCTCGAAGGAGGCGAGCGCGTGTTTTTCCACGCCCCGCCAGAAGCGCTCCATGTCTTCGACGCGCAGGGAGATCGTCTCGTCGAGGCAGACATATTGCTGCGCGTTGGCGTTTTGAACTGACTGAATAACGTTCTTACTGAAGGAGGAGCAGTATGAGGCGCATGATGAAAGACAGTGCTCGCAGGTTGCTTTGCGCGGCATCAATCGTTGCGACAACGGCGGGAGCTGCAGGCGCGGGCGATGGTTTTGACCTCGACGGGCTCGTTGCAGCCGCAAAGAAGGAAAAGCCGATAACGGTTTACGACAGCACCGGCAAGATCGTGGAGATGGCGAAGAACTTCGCCAAGAAATACGGTCTTGAGGCGGAAGGTTCGAAGGTGAAGGCGTCGGCCCAGCTTGAGATGATTATCCGTGAAGCACGTGCCAACAACATTCAAGGCGACGTATCTATCATCAGCGACGCGCCTGCCGCCGTCGCCCAGCTTATCCCGCAGGGTTTTGCGGAAAGCTGGCTGCCGCCCGACCTTGCCGCCAAGATTCCCGTCGAATACCAGGATCCCTTGACCGTGGTCACAAGCGCCAATGTTTGGTCCTACAACACGGCGCTTTTCGACAGTTGTCCAGTCAGTAATATTTGGGAGCTCACCGAGCCGAAGTGGAAGGCTAAGGTGGCGATGCAGGATCCGCTCGGAAAAGCCTCCTATGTCGACTGGTTCAACCAGATGGCAAAGCACGGGGACGAAGAGGTCAGGGCGGCCTACAAGGCGCGCTACGGAAAGGATCTGCAAACAAATGAGACAAGCGCCACTGCGGCCTGGGTCAAGGCGCTCGCCGCAAACGCGCCGCTTCTGACTGATGCCGATGCCGCCGCTGCCGATGCGGTAGGCGCTCCAGGTCAGTCGCAGCCTTTCATGGGGTTGATCAGCTCTGCCAAGTTTCGCGACAATGCCGACAAGGGCATGAAACTCGGTCTCTGCAAGGACCTGAAGCCATGGCTCGGCTGGCTTTACCCGGGCGTCGGTCTGATTACCAAGGGTACTGACAGCCCGAACGCGGCCAAGCTCTTCGTCCACTTCATCATGACAGAAGAAGGCATCACCCCACAGGCGATCGACGGAAAAATGTCGACGAACAAGGATGTCAAGCTGCCGGCGGACGAGCCTTCGGGAATTGGCGCCGCGTTGAACCAGCTCCTGCCCTATTCCATGGCGACGAGCCTTGACGACTGGGATGCTCGTGAGACGTGGCAGGACTTCTGGCGAATGAACTACCAAAAATAAAACGGGTACGGGAGGAAATACATGACGAACTTGAAGAAGGTCAGGGCTGCCGGACTTGCCTATGTTGCAGCAATCTCCGTCGCTTCCATGGCCAGCGAAGCGGCCCGAGCCGCCGACGCGTTCGATCTCGGCGCAATGATCGAGGCCGCCAGACAAGAGCCGCCGATCACCGTCTACGCCGTGACCGGCAAGATTGTTGATACCGCGCAAGCCTTTACCAAGAAATATGGGGTTCAGGCGAGCG
>Ga0102591_1002478_pt1 | contig 19901 bp, 26 predicted proteins | sample AraplaCol_mCL_r2_2_FD_76860 | JGI IMG/M metagenome (GOLD analysis project Ga0102591, IMG submission 76860) | Arabidopsis root microbial communities from North Carolina, USA - plate scrape MF_Col_mCL_r2 (SPADES assembly) (version 2) | ecosystem: Host-associated > Plants > Roots > Endosphere... | reverse complement strand
AATCTGGTCAAATGTCACTAACTGTTCTGGGATTGGAATTATGGCCATGCAAGACCTGAACGACCTCTACTACTTCGCCATGGTGGTCGAGCACGGCGGTTTCGCCGCCGCCGAGCGCGCGCTCGGCATTCCGAAGTCCCGCCTGAGCCGCCGCATCAGCCAGCTCGAGACCGACCTAGGCGTGCGCCTGCTGCAGCGCTCCACCCGCCGCTTCGCCGTCACCGACGTCGGCAACAGCGTCTACCGGCACGCGCAATCGATGCTTGCCGAAGCCCAGGCCGCGCACGAAGTCGTCGACCGCCTCAGCGCTGAGCCGCGCGGCGTGATCCGCGTCAGCGTGCCGGTGGGGATGGCGCAGCAGCAGATGCCCAAGCTGCTGCCGGAATTCCTCGCGCGCTTCCCGCAGGTGCGCGTGCAGCTGCTGGTGAGCAACCGCCGCGTCGACATCATCAACGAAGGCATCGACGTCGCCCTGCGCGTGCGTTCCAAGCTCGACGACGATGGCAGCCTGGTGATGCGCAGCTTCGGCCAGATCCAGGAACTGCTGGTCGCCAGCCCCGATTACCTCAAGCGCATGGGCCGTCCGAAGAACCCGGACGAACTGGCCGACCACGTCACCCTCAGCATGAGCGAGGACGACGCGCGCCAGCGCTGGGAACTGCACGGCCCCGATGGCGACGTGCGCCGCGTCGAACTCAAGCCGCGCGTGATGGGCTTCGATTTCCCCATGCTGATGCAGCTGGCGCAGCAGGGCGTGGGTATCACGCTGCTGCCGGAAACCATCTGCGCCGAAGCCGTGCGCCGTGGCGAGCTGGAAGTCGTGCTGCCCGACTGGCGCCTGCCGCAGGGCATCTTCCACGCCGTGTTCGCCTCGCGTCGCGGCCTGCTGCCGGCGGTGCGCGTCTTCATCGACTTCATCGCCGAGAAGGCCCCGGGCCTGGTCGAATCCGCGCGCCTGCAATGCAGCGAGATCAAGGGCAAGCCCTGCCCGGAGGACATGGCGAAGCATTCTCCGGCGGCAATCCCCGCACCGGCGCCCCGAATCGTGACCGAGGCATGAGAGAATGCGGCCCGCATCACGCGGGCCGCTTCTTCTGGACGGCCCGATCCCCGCGCACCGCGGCGTCGATGCAGGGCGCACTGCCCGCACGGAGAGATGGCCGAGTGGTTTAAGGCAGCGGTCTTGAAAACCGCCGAAGGGTCAAACCTTCCGTGGGTTCGAATCCCACTCTCTCCGCCACTTTCCCGCCACCCGAAGCCGCGTTCACGGCGACTTCCTGCCTTTGGTGGCACAACACAAGCGCGCAACCGCGCCCGGGAGTCCCATCGCGATGCCGGATCGACAACGAAGCACCACCCTGCAGCCCAGCGCCCATCTGACCGGGCCGGCGGACTGCGCGCGGTGCGACGCGGTCTGCTGCCGGCTGACGGTAGTGGTGCAACCCGAAGACAACATCCCGTCCCACCTGACCACCCAGCTCCCCAACGGGCCGGTGGTCATGGCCAAGGATGAGGACGGCTGGTGCGTCGCAATGGACGGCGCGCGCATGAACTGCGGCATCTACGAAAGCCGGCCCGAGGTATGCCGCCGCTTCGTCATGGGCGGCCCGTACTGCGAAGCGGTGCGCATGGACTACGCACGCGATCGCGCTCGCCAGATCGACCTGGTCCTTCAATAATCCCAAGTCACCGGAGGCATCACCCATGTCCACCTATCGCCCGAGCGGTTCGGACGGATACTCCACCTCACCGTTCGGCAAGCCCGCCGCCGACAAGGCGCTGACGCATGAGCGGATCGCCGCGGACATGGAAGCCTTCAGCAAGGCGGGCGGGCATGTGGAAGTGCTGGGCGTGACGCCGTTGCGGCGTAAAACCGACAAGGCCGCGGCGGCGGGCAAATCCGCCTCCGCACAATCCAAGGGCGACTGAGCGCGAACACGCGACGCATCGCCGGCGATAAAGTTTCAAACAATCCCTTCATACGACAGAGCGAGAAGCCCACTTGGCAAAGCCCAACTATTCATTCGAAAAGCGTCAGCGCGAAATCGCGAAGAAGAAGCAGCAGGACGAGAAGGCTGCGAAGAAGGCCGCTGCGCGGGAGGCGAACAAGGCGCCTGCTGGAAGCGGCAGCGAGCACGATCGCGAGCCGCCGGCCGAGCAGGAGTAAGCGCGGCTGATGCCGCCCGCCCCTCGGTGAGAGGGGCGGCCTCGGGCGGGTGTTGCGTCCGGGTGTTGAGGGCCGCGTGGGTAGCCGCGGCCGCGAGGTGCTGCCGAGCCGAATCAGGCTCCAGTCTGCAGCAACTCCAAAGAATCAATCATTTAGAGGCATCGAAGCCGCGACTTCTTCTGCCCGACGCACAGGTTTTGCTTGACGGAACAACCTATAGAATCTATAGGTAATGACAGGCGGCTGGACGCATGGATGGGCAGGAAGGTTCTTGAGTTCCGGTTGGCCGACGCAGAGGCCAAAAGGCTGTTGCAGCAGATCGCTGCCGAGAGCGACGCAGTCCACTTCACTCAGCACGCTCGCCAGCAGATGAGGAAACGGAAGATCACCCCGCTGCAAGTCATCAACTGCCTCAGGAAGGGGCGAATCACCGAATCGCCATGCCTCGATCTACACGGCAACTGGCAACTTCGAATCGAGCGTTATGCGTGTGGTGAGGAAATCGGCTGCGGCGTGGCAATCGACATGACCGGCCCCAAGGCAATCGTCATCACATCGTTCCGGGTGAACTGACATGTACCACTACCTCGAATCAGGCTTGCGCAACGTCTATCTGCGCAACGGCTACAAGCTGTCCAAGAGCCCCTACGGGGACACAGTGGCGATCCAGGACCTGCCCGGGCTGCACAAGGCGCTCGCAATGAAGCTGGTGATGAAGCCCGCCAAACTGAGCGGGACGGAAATCCGTTTCCTGCGAAAGGAGATGGAACTGTCGCAGGCATCCCTCTGCGCGATGCTCGGCGTGAACGTTCAAACGCTGGCGGCCTGGGAGAAGGGCGGCACGAAGATCACCGCGCCGTCGGACAAGTTGCTGCGACTGGTGGTGAAGGGCACTTACAGTGGCACGGTGCCGGTCCTCAAGATCATCGAGGCACTGAACAACATGGATCTGCAGCAGCATGAATCCAAGCTGGTCTTCCGGGAGGAAGGCAACAAGTGGGTGGCGGCTGCGTAGTGTTGTTCCGATTTGGAACAGGCGTGGCTTCCCAAGCTCGTCGGGCGGGCTTCGCTTGCGAAACCCACCTGACGGAGTCGGACTACCTGGCGGCAGCGTCGAAGAGGATGCCTTCGATGCAGGAGAAGAAGCCGATCCAATAGCCTGCGCAGGACGGGTCGCGGAAGTCGATGTCCGAGGCGATCCAGCCCAGGGAACCCATGCCGACCAGCTCGGGGTAGGACTGCAACCACTGTGCGTAGTGTCTGGCGTATTCACGACCGAGACCTTCGGCGGCGCAGTGGTCTTCCAGGGTTTCGCCGACAGGCGGGACGCTCCAGTAGTGAGGTCGGCCCTGTTCGGGCGTGGCGACGAAGGGCAGGGTGGCGGTTGGGAGGGTGACGGCGGGCAGCGATTTGGTCCGCCTTATGTGGCCGGTGCACTTCTTTCTAGACATGTATCGGGATTCCTTACGCAGTAAGAAATCCGGCACCACGATGCCAATCGAGGTGACGGACGACACGAGGTTGGCATACCGGCGTAAGGTTCCGGCGAGCCTTGCGGCTCCCTCGCGCCGCCCGCCATAGACGAGCTGCGTTTGACGTAAAGCCCATCATCGCGAATGCACGGCGAAATAAGAAGCGCCGACACCGGATGATGGGCGCTTGCGCCCTTACGTAATCCGGGATGCCAATCCCGACACCGTATTCGCCGGTGCCCAATCAGCGTGCCGCCGCATCGCGCGCGATTCAACGACGCATGTGCGTCAGTTCAAACTTTCGCCTCAGCCTTTTTCGCAGTCGCAGTCGCAGTCGCAGTCGCAGTCGCAGTCGCAGTCGCAGTCGCAGTCACAGTCGCAGTCGCAGTCGCAGTCGCAGTTGAAGTGTGCGCACGTTGAGCTGCGTAGGATGGGTTTCGCTCGCGAAACCCATCATTGCCACGTGTCAGCGACCGGCCCGATGGGTTTCGCGGTGCGAAACCCATCCTACGAAGGCATCACGCGAAGCCATCACGCGCGCTCGAAATCCCCCGGCCGCCACGTCCCATCGAACGCCGCCGCTTCCGGCCCGTAGATACGCAGATACACGAACCACCCCTTGCCTGGAATCGTTCTGATCCAGCGACCGGCAGCATCGCCCTTCGGCGCTTCAGGCCCGAAATGCAGCTCAGCGTGATCCCCCGCCAGATCCTTCAACTCGAACAACGAACGCAACGCGGCCTTGCCCTGTTCGGTCTCGATCTGCGAACGCGTATCCATGTCGTACACCGTCACCGACCAGAACAACCTTCCCGGCACCGGCAGCGGAATGCGCAACGTGTACGCCTTGCCGCCGTCCAGCGGATTTCCATCCTTGTCGCGAAGTCCAAGCCAGTACAGCGAGCCGGCCTGCGCATCGCGACGGAACATCGCGGGCGATGCGCCGACGGCCTGGTAGAACCACTTCTCGCGCGCTTCCAGATCGACATGCGTGGCGGCATTGAAGTCGCCATCCTCGAAACGTAGCGCGGCCCACTGCCATTGCCGGTCGTCCCAGACGTTGCGATCCGGACGCCGATCGCCGAAAGACTGCACGCGCATCAGCGCGTTTGCAGTGATCGCCGCCTGTTCGAGGATCGCGCGCATGCGCTCATCGGGCGCGAACGGCTTTCCCTTCTCGATGCCCAGTGCCGACAGCAATCCGTAGTACGCGCGATAGCCCTCGAATACCGGTTCGCTGTCGATGGTCTGGTGCAGGACGGTCCAGAATTCGAAGCTGGTTTCCAACGGTACCGGCGTGGTTTCCTGCGTCACGCCAGTGACGTCCTTCCATTGTGGCTCCGTCCACGGCGTCTTCGGATCGAACGGATATACCTTGATCGTCGACAGACGTTCCTTCGCGCCTTTCACATCGCCGTTTACCGGCAGCGAGCGCGCGCCGACGACCTGCAGGTTGCTGCTCGCGCGATGCACGTAGTACCCGTCCTTGGGAATCGGGCCGTCGTAGTCGGGCGGCAGCAACAGATGCTTGCCGCCTTTACCGGCGTCCGGCCCGGGCAATCCGATGTCGGCGACCCACCGCTGGTTCACGTCCATCGAGCACACGATGAGCGGACCGGGTTGCAGCTCGATCACCAGCGGACCAACGCTCAGGTCGAGCATCAACGGCCCGTAGGGCGTGTCGGAGTTGGCGGTGAACACGTGCTGCGCGGGCGCGCAATCGAGGATACCGAACACCTTGTTCGCGACGATGCCGATCTGATGGTTGCCGCGCACGATGGCGGCGCCGGATACGGTCGGATAGAAGAAGCGATACGCCTCGATGGCGCGATGCAGGTCGCTTTCGTCGTACGCGCGTTTGGTCGTTTCCGCGGACGGATGGCCCAGCGTGAAGTCGTAACCCGATGCAACGGCCTTGTCTGCCATGACCTGCTCCGTTTGTCCCGCCGAACGGCGGCGCGAAACGTGATGAACGCGCTGGGCGCGTTAGGTGGCAGTGAAGGATCGATGTCGGCTTCGAGGCAAGGCAACAAGGCCGCGCATTCATCCGAAAGTCCGGCGCGGACCGGCCGATATCTCCATCAAGTCAGGAGAGTCGGCCCATGCCCGATACGTTTCCAACCCGACGCCAGCTCGTGCTGGGCGTCATCGCGATCGCGCTGCTGGCGGCTCTGGGATCCGTTGCGGTGCAGTCGCGTGCGGCGGAGGAATGCCGCTCGGCGGTATCGCAGGCCAGCACGTCGTACAAGGTGGAGAAGGCGATGCGCAGCGCGACCTGCCTTGAGGCGCGAGGGCACGGCACCGGGCCTTGACTCGACAGGCATGCGCCCGCCAGTGTCTCGTTTCGAATCGGAAGGACCACCGGCGACGTGCGGATGCATGCTGGGTGTTACAGGAACGACTTGCCTTGAATGCCCGGAATTTCCATGTGATCACGGGCGCATCCGGCGGCGGAAAATCGACCCTTGTCGACGCGCTTGGCGCACTGGGCTATTCCGTCGTGCCGGAGGTCGCGCTCTCCATCGTGCGGGAGCAGGAAGAGAACGGCGGGAATCTCCTTCCATGGACCAACCTTCCGGCCTTCATGGAGGAAGTGTTCGAGCGCAATGTCCGGGCCTACGACGCAGCCCAGGCGCTGCCGCCGCCCGTGTTCTTCGACCGTGCGATCCCGGAGTGTCTGGGGCACATGCGCCTGCTGGGCCTGGACATCAAGCCGGCGCATGAGGCGGCGCTGCAGCAGCGCCGCTTTGCGGGCACCGTCCTTGTCGCGCAACCGTGGCCGGAAATCTATGTTCGCGACCGCTGGCGGCAGGCGGACTTCGCACGGGCATCGCGATCGTTCGAACCGACCGTGGCGGCGTATACGGAGGTGGGATACGACACGCGCATCATTCCCCAGGTATCGCTGGAAGAGCGGGTGGCGTTCGTGCTTCGGCAGGTCGAGGCTGGCTGATGCGGGTCAACGCTGTCCGACCGATGGCGATGCCACTCTCGGCCTGCTAAGGCCGCGCCGCCGCACCGGCACCGCGCGTCGTGGCGTGACTGCTGCGGGAGGCGCGCGGCACCAGCATCGGCACCTCGCGCCGATACTGCGCATACTCCGGCAGCGCATCGAGCAGGTCGCGTTCCTCCAGCCGGATGGCGATCAGGATGTAGGCCGTCGTCATCAGTGCGAACACCAGATGCGTCACGGTCATCGTCGGCGTCGCCCAGAACGCGAAGAACCAGCCGACATAGAGCGGATGGCGAACGACGCGATATGGGCCCGGCGTCTTGAACGGCAGCGGACGGTAAGCGCGACCGCGGAACTGCAACCACACCTGGCGCAGTCCGAACAGATCGAAGTGGTTGATCAGGAACGTCGAGACCAGCACAAGCCCCCAACCGAACGCGAATGCGACGTACAGCAACGCGCGGCCGACTTCGTTGTCCACCTGCCACACCACGCCGCCCAGCGGCCGCCACTGCCAGAACAGCAGGATCAGCGCGACGCTCGACAGCAACGTGTAGGTGCTGCGCTCGGCGGATTCGGGAATCACGCGCGTCCAGGCGCGCTTGAACGCCGGCCGCGCCATCACGCTGTGCTGTAGCGCGAACAGCGCGAGCAGGCCGAGATTGATCGCCAGCGCGACCGGCGCGCGGGTGTCGCGCGCCGAATCCATCGCCTTGGGCACCCACAGGTTGCCGACGAAACCGATCGCGTAGAGGAACGTTGCGAAGAAGACGGCGTAACAGGCCACGCCGTAGAGAAGGATCAACCATCGCTTCATGACAGCCTCGAAAGCCCGTGGGGGAGGGCGGTGGACGTGACGGCAGCATCCGCTCCGGTGCTGCGCGTTCACAGGGGAAGGACGTCCCGCCGTCGGGCCCGCGTGCGCGCTACCGGGTGAGCTTTGTCCCGACTAGACTGACGGCAGACACGCCGAGGGCGTTCGGCCATGAAGCAGTCGATCCGCTACCTGACCAGCCGCGAGGGCACGCGCATCGCGTGGTCGTCGATGGGGGCGGGCCTTACCGTGGTGAAGGCCGCCAACTGGCTGAGCCATCTCGAGTACGACCTGGAAAGCCCGATCTGGCAGCACTGGACGCGCTTCTTCGGCAGCCACTTCCATTTCATCCGGTACGACGAACGCGGTTGCGGGATGACGGGTGGCGATCCACGCAGCCTGTCGCTTCCCGACTGGCTGGCCGATCTGGAAAACGTCGTCGACGCGGCCGGCATCGACGGACCGTTCGCATTGATGGGCGTCTCGCAGGGCGCGGCGGCGTGCATCGCCTATGCGGTCAAACATCCGCATCGCGTGTCGAAGCTGCTGTTGTACGGCGGCTACGCGCGCGGCGCGTACGAGCGCGACAACCCCGAGGCGGCGCGCATGTACCGTGCCATCGTCGATATCGCGCGCGGCGGGTGGAACGATCACAACCCGGTTTTCCGGCAGGTGTTCACCGCGCGCTTCATTCCCGACGCCACCGATGCGCAGGTGCAGTGGTTCAACGAACTCGCGCGCACGACGACCACGGCCGAAGCCGCCAGCGCGCTGCTGGAGGCGCGCGCGCACATCAACGTCACAGGGCTCTTGCCGCAGGTCGCCGTGCCGACGCTGGTGCTGCACAGCCGGCAGGATGGCGTGGTTCCGCTGGAAGAAGGCCGTCTGCTCGCTGCGAACATTCCCGGTGCACGCTTCGTCGAACTGGAATCGCGCAACCACGTACTGCTGGAGAACGAACCGGCGTGGACGCGGTTCCGCGAGGAGACGTTGCGCTTCCTCGGTGGTGAATCATCCGATCGCCTGGCCGCACTGACCGAGCGCGAACGCATGATCGTCCAGCGCCTGGTCGCCGGTTGCACCAACGCCGAGATCGCGGCATCGCTGTTCATCAGCGACAAGACCGTGCGCAATGCGTTGACGCGCATTTTCGGGAAGCTGGGCGTCCGATCGCGAATGCAGGCGATGGCGTTGCTGCGGGACGACGGGACGCTTGATCGCTGAGCGACGCGTGCGTAGTGTGCGGCTGGGCCGGCACGCGGTCTGGGAGCCGGGGCGATGGGAAGAACCTGCGAATCATCGATGCACCGCACGCGGCTGCTCGCAAGCGATGTGGCGGTTTGCTACTACTGCTTCGCGCAGTTTCCGCCTTCCACCATCAACGAGTGGTGCGACGGCGACGATCAGGGCCAGACCGCGCTGTGCCCGCGTTGCGGCGTGGACGCGGTCGTAGGCTTCGACGGACCGGTGGACGCGGCATGGGTCAAGATGGCCCATGAGCGAGGTTTCAAGTAACTCATCCTCTGAATGACGGGCCCGGGCGAGCGGACGACGATACGGACTACGCGCTGCGTCATCCGCCAATGACATGCACCACCGGCTTCCCGCCCACCTGTTCGAACCGGATCCGATACAGCAGCGTCACCGCCTGCGGAACGCTCTTGCCACCGTCGCAGCTGGCGACGGCGCGTTCCTTGTCCTTCGCGTTCTTGAACACGCAGCGCAATGCGGGGTCGAACTTCCAGCTCTTCGCCGCCGATTCCGATGCGGCCAGGAACTCCGGTTCCGCATCGGTCGCGCAGTACTCCGAAGCCGGCGCCCTGGCGACCACGGTCACCGCGCCCTTCTCGTTGATGCCCACGCGAAGGCAGACCGTGCGCGGCGGCAACTGCTTTCCAAGCAGACCCTCCGGGTAGCTGGGATGCACGTTCTTCGTGTCGTCCAGCGGCATCAGGAACGATTCGTTGTCGGCCATCACCAGGCGGTCGCCCTGGGGCGCGGTGCCCGCTGCGGGTGCAGTCGAAGCGGCTACGGTCTGGGCATGCGACAGCGCGGCATGGCCAAAGAGCAGGGTCGCGGCACATCCCAGGATCGTCCACTTGGTCATCGCAGCTCTCCGTTGGTTAGCGGGGCCGATTGGCCCCTGCGCTTGAGGGAGCCAATGGGGGCGCCACTCGTATAAAGCCCAACGCAAGGGCATCGTTGTTTCCGGCCAACGGGACCGCGCCTCCTCTGGATAGGTGCTTCGCGACCACTAGTGGTCGCGAACCGGATCCGGCAGAATCCCTGCGATCGAAATCATGGAAGTTCGCATGACACCCTGGAAAGTCGCAGCTTCAGCCCTCGTCGTTTTCGCCGCGGGTTGCGCAAGTTCCCCTGCACCCGTCGCAGTTACGTCGCCCGAATGGATCGAGCCGGGCCAGGCGGTGCTGGCTGCCGCAGCGGAGCCGAAGAAAGGTGTCACGGGTGTATTCGTCATGACCGTCAAGGCCATGGGGCGCGTGGACGATGTGCTGTATCTGAACTCGGAAGAGGATTACCGGGACCCGCGGAACATTTCCATCGAGGTATTCCCGGACGCGGCCGCGCAGCTGGAGCGCAATCTGGGCGCGACGCCCGACATGGCGCTCAGGGCCAAACGCATCCTTGTCTCCGGCACGGCGCGTCGTACCCGGATCGGCTTCTTCGTCGGCAACAGGCCGACCGGTGAGTACTACTACCAGACGCATGTCAGGGTAAACCAGGCCTCACAGATACAGATCCTGTAAGGCCCCGTTCGGGCGGCCGGTGTCGACCAGTCGCGCCGGCTTACATCAACGACTTCACATGCGCCACGAACTGGTCGACGGCGATCTGCGTGCCCTGCTGCCAGCCGTTGCCCTTGTTCTCCTCGAAGTCGGCTTCGTTGCGGTGCAGTGCGGTGAAGACGTAACGCGTTCCGCTGCCGTCGGTTTCCATCGTCACGATCGCGGTGATCGGAATATCGTCGAACACCGCCGGGCGATAGCCGGAGAACAGCATGGACGTCCACGACAGGCGCTCCATCGGAACCACGTCGAGGAAGCAGCCCATGTGCGGGACCTGCTGGTCCTGCGCCGTGGTGAGGCTGAAGTTGCCACCCGGGCGCAGGTCCATTTCACAGTCGTAAACCGTGCCCCATTCCCGGGGCATGTACCACTGCTTGAGGTGTTCCGGCTTCGAGAGCGCCTCCCAGACCAGATGCACGGGCGCATCGATGAACCGTTCGATGACGAAATCGGTTTTCGGGTTGATCGCGAAGGGCTTGCTCATGACCTGGACTCCTTGTGCTTGAGTTGTTTGACGTAGTCGTCGAAGCGGTCGAATCGGGCTTCCCATTGCTGGCGTCGTTCGGAAAGCCAGTGCTCGGCGACCTTGAACCTTTCGGGCGCGATCTCGTACGTCCTCACGCGCCCGGTTTTTTTGGACTTCACCAGCCGGCTGCGTTCGAGCACCGACAGGTGCTGCACGAACGAGGGGAGTTTCATGTCGAACGGCGCCGCCAGCTCGGTCACCGTCGCCGGGCCAAGCGACAGTTGTTCCAGAACCTTGCGTCGGGTCGCGTTGGACAAGGCGTAGAACACCTCGTCCGCTAGGGCGGATGGCTGCATTTCAGCACCATGGGTTGGGCGGGTTGTCCGGTCTGGCGATGCTGTTCTATCACCGGAAAACACTTAGGTCAATGCCTAAGTGATGGTGCCGGTGCCAGTGGGTGTCTGGGCTGTCGGGAGAGACCGCGCGGCCCTATAGTCGCCACACGACACAAGGAACCGAGACGGATGCTCGACTTGCTGGTGCTGATCACGCTTTTCGCCTTCGCGATCCCGAGCCTTCGCATGGCGCACAAAGCCAGGGCGCAACTGGTGCACATGGAACGCCGCATGGAGCGCCTGGAGGCGATGCACTACGACGCGCTTCTCAAGCTGGGTTACGCCGCCGATGACATCCGGGCGGCGTATCCGCGGATGACGCGTTTCGACGAATCCGCAGGCTGAGCCCGGGGGCGGAATGCGCACGCACGGAACGCTGACGAAATGGAACGACGACCGCGACTTCGGCTTCATTACTCTCGCGCAGGGCGGTGAGGAAGTATTCGTCCACATCTCCGCGTTTCCACGCGATGGGCAGCGCCCACGCTTGAACGAACTGATTTCGTTCGAGGTGGAGAAGGATGCGCAGGGCAAGTCGCGCGCCCTGCGCGTGATGCGGCCCGGGCAACGAAAGGAATCGCGGGAACGCAGTCGATCCGCGCAACCGCAGCGATCCTCGCGACTCGTATCGAGGTTGGTTACGCTGGCGATGATTGCGGCGATCGGCGCCTTCATGTATTCGCGCATGGTGGACCAGGCGGACCAGGCGGGACCGGACGCCACCGCGTCCGCACTCGCCATGGCGCTGTCGAATCCCGCTGCGTCTGCCACCTTCCAATGCGATGGCCGCACCACTTGCCCGCAGATGACCTCCTGCGCCGAAGCCCGCTATTTCATCCAGCATTGCCCCAGCACGACGATGGACGGCGATGGGGATGGCGTGCCGTGCGAGCGGCAGTGGTGCGACTGAAGCAACGGCGACTTACTGTCGCAGTATTCCCTGCTTGACCTGCGACTTGCTCTCTTCCATCGAGTAGTTCTGCACCACGCCTTCCTTGTCGAAGAAGATCACCAGTTGCTTGGTTTCGACGTTCTGGCCGGAACTGAAGAGGTTGGCGTAGGGGATGAAGTTGCGTCCCATCGCCGTGGATTCGCTGCGCGTGTAGTGCCACACCTGATTGCCGCTGTCGGTGAAGTTCGTCGAATCCGGCGAACCCAGGAATGCGCGGACTTCCGCCTGCGTCGTGTGGCCCTTGGCGATCTTGGTGGCAATCGTCTGGGAGGTTTCCTGCTTCAGTGCAACGTTGCCGGCACTGGCGCACGCGGTGAGGGCGACGGCCGTAAACAGGGCGAAATAGAGCTTCTTCATGGTGCAACTTCCTACTTGGGGGCGGTGCGAGAGGCACGAAGACGCGTCGCCGCGCGACGAAGGCTCGTCGCTGCAGCTGCAGTCTTCGAAGATGGCGGCGAGGGCGGCCGATGGGTACCGGAGCGGTAGTCGCATCCGCCTTCGCTCCCACGAACGCTTGCGCGCGCGGGGCGTGGTGCTTCTCGATGGTGCAAATGATGGGCGGGCCGCCCGGGTCGAACCATGGGAAATGTCTGAAAGTGTCTAATGACTTGGCCTAATTTGCCCATCTAGTGGGCGGTGTGCGGTCGCATTCTCGGACGCGCCTCCGTAGGCCGGTTCGTGTGTCCCAACGATGCGAACACCACCTTCACCACGACCGCGAAGCACTCACCACCACCGCCGAATGATCCACCTGTTGCGACCCCGGATAACGCACTTCCTCGCCGTCGCTTGAAACCCACGCGATCTGCACGTCGAAACCCGCCAGGTCGACGCCGACGCCGGCGCGCAGATCGAAGTGCTGACGCTGCAATCCCGGGAACGATTCCTCGCTGGTGTCGTGATGCAGCCAGCCGGCGTGGCCCATCAGTCGCACGCGGTCGGACACGGGGCGGCTGCCGTTGAGTTCGAAATAGACCGCATCGGAATCGTCGCCAAAATAGCGGTGCGCGAAGGAAATGCGGACGCCGAGATGCTCCGAGTTCAGGCCGATATGGACTTCGGGATAGTCGTAGCCCGACGCATCGACGAAGGCGGCGTAAGCGATGCCGACGTCCCAGCTGAGCCCGTGGTCGAGGCGCCGCGCGAAACCCATGTACGGCAGCAGCTGCACGTCATCATCACTATCGGAATCGGGCCGTACGCTGGACGCGAGCACGCCGGCATACACGCCGTTCGCGCCGTCGTAAGCCATCGCGAGTTGCAGGGCGGGGCGGTTGTCGCTGAGGGAAATGCCGCGGAAGCGGTAATCGGATACCAGCGTCGCGCTGCCCGAAACCTGCGCGCGGGAGGGTGTGGCCATCAGCAATGCCAACAGTACGAACACGCCACGCGGCACGGCGGCTTCTCAGCGGCGCGGCCTCGAACTCGCGGTGGATGTCGCGGTGCAATCGCATGCGCATCGCTGCGCCACGCGGACGACTGCAGCACAGGCATCGATCCGTTCCGGCCGCCTCGGCGCGAAGCCTAGCCCAGCCGGGGCGAGGGCCGCGCGAAGCCGGTCCGGGGGCGCGTGCGGGGCGAGGCCACGCAACAGGGCCACCAGGCCGCTGACCTGCGCCGCGGCGTAGGACGAGCCGGACACGAGGCTCCAGCCGCCGCCGATGGTCGTGGTCGGAATGCCGCGATCGGGCGCGAGCAATGCGGCCGACGGCGGAGGGGTTGCCTGTTCGCCCGCCACGGCCATCACATCGCGATGCGAAGCCGGAAAGCCGCCGTCCGCGCTGCGCGCATCCACGGCGGCGACGACGCTGATGCCCTGCGCGATCGCAACATCCAGCAGCCGCCCGAGCAGCGGATCCGGCGGGCCGGTCAGGCTGAGGTTGAGCACCTGCACGTGCGAATCCAGCGCGAACTGCAATGCCTTGGCCAGGGTAAAACTGCTGCACACCGCTGCGCCGCCTGCCGCGCGATCCGGCCAGCACGCGCGCAACGCGAGCAGGCGCGCCTGCGGTGCGACGCCGATGATGCCGACGCCGTCGTCGCTGCGCGCGCCTATCAGGCCGACGACCTGCGTTCCGTGCGCTTCGGCGGGGTATGCGCCGGTATCGACGAAGTTGCGCGTGAGGATGCGGTCGCCCTGCAGATCGGGATGCGCGATGTCGACCCCCGTGTCGATGACGGCGACGGTCACGTTGCGCCCGGTGCCCAGCGCATGCAGTTCACGCAGATGCCAGTCGATCACCGCGGGTTGCGCGGCGGCCAGTGGATCGCCGTTCGCCAGTGCATGGAAGACCTGCATCGGCTGCGCGAGTTCCACGCGCGGATCGGCGGTGAGCTGTTGCACGATCTTCCCGCGCGCGGCAGCGTCGTCGGCTTCCATCACGAAGCAGTCCATGCCCAGCGCGGGCATCGGCCAGTCGTCGACCAGATGCAGGCCGTGGGCCTGGGCGATCTGCTGCGCGATGCGTCGCCGCGCCTCGCGTCCGGGCGCGCTTCGATAATGCCCGGCGTAGTCGGCATCCGGGCGCAGATGCTGCGGTGGGACGCGCAGCATCACCAGCAGCTGGCGGTCGTTGTTCGCCGGTTGCGCGAGGTTGTCGGGCGTGGCGCGCGCCGGCTGCGCGGTGGATGCCGCCGACGCGACCGCCACGCAGGCCAGCAGCAGTGCCAGCAACGCACGCATCATTGGCGCTGCCCGCCCGCGTCGAGGCTTTCGACCAGCGTCACGCCCGCTGCCGCGCGCAGCGCATCGCGCACGCTGGCTTCGCGTGCGGCGGGAACCGCGAGCACGTAGGCGCCCGCTTCGTTGGGCCCATCGACGATGCGCGCCTGGCTGGCGCGCAACAGCTGCTGCATCCGCGCGTGCTCGATATGCGGGTCGAACACGACGATGAGATGGCGAAGGTCCGCATCGGCGACCGTACGCGCCGCAGGCGCATCGCCGAGCGTGCGGTACATCGCAGGTGGATCGTCGCGATACAGCGCCAGCCCGAACAAGCCCACGGCGAGCACGCACGACGCGGCGACGGCGCCGCGCAGCCAGGCGGGCCGATCGGACCACGCGCGGCGCGCACGCGCAGGCGGCGTGGGCACGCGTGCAGGCTTGAGGCGATCACGCAGGCGAACGAACGATGCAGATGCATCGGCTTGTGCCGACGGCTCCGCCACCACGGACTGCACACCGCGCAGGAACTCGACCTCGCGCTGGCACTGCGCGCACTGCGCGAGATGACGATCCACCCGCGCCTGTTCCGCGGCGTCCAGCGTCTGGTTGACGTACCACGGCAGCAGCCGTTCGGTTTCGCTGTGGGCCGAGCCTTCGAAACGCAGAATGTTCACATGGCCTCCTCACGACTCGCGCCGAGCAGCGCCCTGAGTCGGCGCCGCGCGTAGAACATGCGCGTCTTCACCGTATCGACCGGGCAATCCATGATGAGCGCGATCTCGCGGCACGCGTAACCGAGGTAGTACGTCAGCTCGATCACGGCGCGCTGCTCGGCCGAGAGCGCGCGCATCGCGCCATCCAGCATCGCGCGAAGATCGCGTTGTTGCAGCTCCAGGTCCGGCGCGGGTTCGGGCGAGGGCATCGGAGCCTCGTCCAGTTCCGCCGCGGCGATGCCGTTGCCGGACTGGCGCAGGGCCTTTAGCGCCTGCCGGTAGGCGATGCCGAAGATCCACGTCGATACCTTCGCTTCGGGATCGAAGGTGTGCGCGCGGCGCCAGACCACCAGCATCGTGTCGTCGAGGATTTCCTCCACCAGCGCGGGGCGATGCGTCATGCCCGTCAGGAAGCGCGTCAGTTTCGGATGATAGAGCCGGTACAGCACCTCGAACGCGTCCATCTGCTCGTCGGCCACGCGCTCCATCAGGGCGACCTCATCCACGAGGGAGTCGCCGCGGGGAGCCTCGCCGCCGATGCCAGACGTCACCTGCGTCCTCCAATGCCTGCCTCGTCAATACCGCTGACGCCGCGTCCGGTTCAATTCTCGGCGCGACGCTTGCGGGAGTCGTTACGTTCGCGTGATACGCAGGCGGTTTGAACCCGATCGCGCGATTCGGGAATTCATGTGCCGGGGCGCGCCCGTCGCTGCCGCGACGACGCGCTTCCTTCCCCACACTCAGGAGCCCGGACATGAAGTCGCTAGTCAGACACTGCACATCGCTCGCGCTGGGAATCGCGATCGCCTTCGCCGCCGTCGGTGGCGCGCAGGCCGCCGACGTGCGGTTCACGCAACGAAACCTGGTGTCAGACGGCACCATCCCCGCCGAGCGCACCGACCCGAACCTGGTCAATTCGTGGGGCGTGGCGTTCAATCCGTTCGGCTTCGTCTGGGTCGCCGATGCCGATGCGCACGTCTCCACGCTGTATGACGGCGACGGCAACGTGCAGTCGCTGGTCGTGCAGATCCCGTCGCCCACCATGAACACCGGCGGCGAACCCACCGGCATCGTCTTCAACGGCTCCAACGGATTCGTCGTCGCGCAGAACGGCGTGACCGGCCCGTCGCGATTCCTGTTCGCCACCGAGCAGGGCGTGATTGCCGGCTGGGCGCCGAACGTCGATCCGACGCACGCGATCCGCGCCGTCAACAACTCGGCCACCGGCGCCAACTACAAGGGCCTGGCATTGAGTGCGGGCGGCAGCGGCCAGCTGCTGTATGCGACCGATTTCTTCCACGCGCGCGTCGACGTGTATGACAGCACGTTCAAGCGCGTGATCCTGCCGGCCGACGCATTCACCGATCCGGGCATTCCGCGCGGCTTCGCGCCGTTCGGCATCCAGGCGATCGGTGGCGACATCTACGTGACCTATGCCAAGCAGGATGCCAGCATGAGCGACGAAGTGGTCGGCCCCGGTCTTGGTTATGTCGATGTGTACACGCCGAATGGAAAGCTGATCCGCCGCATCGCGTCGCGCGGTTCGCTCAACGCGCCGTGGGGCATCGCGCTGGCGCCCGCGTCGTTCGGGCATTTCAGCAACGCGCTGTTGATCGGCAATTTCGGCGATGGCCACATCAACGGGTACGAGACGAGCTTCGGATTACCGCTGGGCCCACTGCGCGACAAGCTGTTGCGGCCGATCAGGATCGAAGGCCTGTGGGGCATGCAGTTCGGCAACGGCATCGCGAACCAGCCGGTGAACACGCTGTTCTTCGCCTCCGGTCCGGATGACGAGGAGCATGGGCTTTATGGCCGCTTGGACGTGATTCCGTAACCGCAACGCGCTTGCGTAGCGCGGGTAAGCGAAGCGCACCCGGGGTTGTCGCGGCGCAAGGTCAATGCGTCGTGGCGATCCCGGGTGCGGCCTTCGGCCTCACTCGGGCTACTGGACGCGCTCCGCTTTAGGCGCCTTCCACGTGCCATCCAGCGCCTCGTTCTTCGGCCAGTACAGCCGCATTGCCATCACGAACGGCCCCTTCGGCGCGGGCAGCCAGTTCGCTTCGCGTTCCTTGCCGGGCGATTCGTTCTGCACGTAAAGCGTGATGCCGCCATCGGCGTCGCGCTTGAGCGAAGACAGCATCGTGGAGTTGATGAGGTAACGCTTGATCGGATTGGCCACCAGCAGGCTCGCCGGCATTTCGTACATGGTCAGCGACCAGAACGCGTTCACCGGCGGCAGCTGTCCGGGCGCGAAACGCACGACGTACTTGTTGGCGCCACTGAGCGGTTGCCCGTTGCTGTCGAGCGACAGCACGGGATAGATCGCTTCCTCGCGCGTGTTGCCATAGATGCCCGAGGTCGCCGCCAGCATGCGATTGAGATAGTTGCCCTTCAGCTGCTCCCGGTTGCCGAAGAGGTCGCCGCTGGTGATCTCGCCGCGATCCAGCCGGGCCTTCTGCTCCTCGTGCGCCTTCCACGCGTCGGCCATGCCGTCCTTCACCGCCTGCAACGTGGCCGGCGACAGCTTGTCGGCGTCGAAGGTCTTGTCCGGGCCGATGCCGAGCGTGCCGAAGCGCTGCATCAAGGCCGTTTCCGAAGGCACGGTCGGGCTGTAGCGCAACAGGAAGTTGAGGATTTCGAAGAACTCCGGCGACGTGTGTTCCTGCTGCGCGGTGAGCGGCTTGATGAAATCGATCGGCGGCGCGGCCGGCGGCGCGGGCTGGCCGAGGAACGCCGACAGCGGCTGCACCTTGTAGCCGGCCTGGACCTTCTTCACGTTCTCCAGGTCGTCCGGTCCGAACAACTGCGTGCGAAAGATGATGTTGCCCAGCTGCGTTTCGCTGCGGATGACTTGGTCGATGCCCTTGGGCGTTTCGCCGCTCCAGTCCGGCCCGGCCAGCAGGACGGTGGTACCGGCGTTTCCGCTCGTCCGGCTTCCCAGGTAGGCGAAATTCTGCGTGTACAGATCGATGAACTGCACCGAGTAGTAGCGGTTCTTGTCGATCTTCGGCACGGTCAACACCAGAGGTTCGGCGCGCAGGTCGTAACCGAGGAACGAGTAGGGCGTGTCGGAGTTCGGCGTCTGTACCGCCTTGTCGTCGGGCGTGAACACCCGCGCGATGCTGTGCACCTGATTCCAGCCGCCCTTGTATTCGGGATCTTTCGTATCGACCAGATACGAATACTGGATGCGATAACTGTCCACCATCGGAAAGCCGTAGACGTAGGCCTCCTTCGCGATCGCCTGCGCATCGGCGGGCACGGGGGCTTCGGCCGCGGGCGCTGCGGGCGCGGTGGTTTCGCTGGGAGACGGGGTGCGCTGGCAGCCCGACATGGCGACCGATATACCGAACATCGCCGTCATGGCGATGGCGAGACTGCGGGTCATGACGCACCTCATCCCTTGGGCGAAGCGCCATGAGAGAGGCGTCCGGGTGAGTGCGCCGTGAAGGCCGTAGAGCGCGCGAGCGACGACTTCAAAGTCCGCCGCCCCAACGATGCTGCCAGCTCACCGCGACCGCATCGAAGTCGTTTCCGGTGCGCGCGTAAACGCCGCTGCTCAGCGCGAACTTCACCGAGTTCGCGCGATCCACCGGCAGCGACAGCGACGCGCCCACGCGCCAGTTCTGCTGGAGATCGCGGTTGTAGCGTCCGTCGACCTGCGAACGGCCACCGGCGAAATACGTTGCATCGAACGACCACCACGCGCCCGATGCCAGGGAACGGATCAGATTTCCCTGCAGGGCATACACCGGGTCCTGCGAGCGCGTGACACCGCCGTAGAACGCGTCGTTGTCGGTGAAGAACGTCGCGCCCAGCTTCACTTCCGCGATCCACGGCCCCTTCGCCTTGGACATGCCGAGTTCGGGCTTGATCGTCCATCGGTTGCTGGCGATGTTGACGATGCGGTTTTCGTCGTACTGGCCCAGCGGTGGCGACACCTGCAGGCTCGCGCCGACGATGAGATCCTGCTTCCAGTCGCGGAACTGCGCCATGCCCATCGCCGGGGCGCCGAGGAAATTCATCGACAACCGGAAAGCGGGCCGTGCGAAGCCGTCGACCTTTCGCTCGACGGGGACGCCCATCAGGTCCGCAGTGCCATCCAGCCAGCTGTACGGCACGATCGCGTCGAACTTGCCCGAGCGGCCCCACAGCGACAGGGTGCGCGCGTACGCCATGATCAGGCTCGTGGTGCGCAGGTCCTCGTTGGTGATCGGCACGGTGGCGTCGAAAGTCAGGCCGCCTTGCGTGTAGGCGACGCCGACGATGGCGAAATTCACGCCCACCGGCGCATTGGAGTACGCGCGCGGCTCGATCTCCTGCGCCCCCGCGTACGAGGCGAACGCAAGCGCCGGCAGCATCGCGATGCGCCGCAGGGTCGTGATCCTCGTGGTCGCTGCTGCGCGATCCATCAGCCCATCGCCATGCCTTCAACGCCGCGTGGGGGCCTTTATCGCACTGCGCATCGGCTTCGCCAATGCGCCCTTGGGCCAA
>Ga0102591_1002477_pt1 | contig 19903 bp, 17 predicted proteins | sample AraplaCol_mCL_r2_2_FD_76860 | JGI IMG/M metagenome (GOLD analysis project Ga0102591, IMG submission 76860) | Arabidopsis root microbial communities from North Carolina, USA - plate scrape MF_Col_mCL_r2 (SPADES assembly) (version 2) | ecosystem: Host-associated > Plants > Roots > Endosphere... | reverse complement strand
ATGCTTTTTCTTGTTGAAGGCGGTCGCGTCGTCCTTGAAGAACTGGATGAGCGTGCCCGGCTCTGGACCCTCATAGAGGATCTTGGCCTTGCCCTCGTAGATACGGCGGCGACGATTCATGGATTCTGTCTCTGTGGTTGTTGGCGCTCTTGGGTCGCGCGCATGGAATATCTCTCGGGGTCCATAACTGAAAAGAACGGATTTCACAATCGGCGTATCTTCCCGTCCCCTGATTTGCATAGGGCGCCCGCGCGTCTCTACCTGGACGCGTCAAGGTCGCCGTGTCACTTTGGGCGCTGCGACGTATGTAGTCCTTGAATCGAAGGCGATTTCAGGAACCATACGGAGGGTAACATGAAAGTCATCAAACCGGAAAACTACGCATTGCAGTTTGACCTCCGTTTTGGTTTATGGCGATAACTGTTTCCGGCATGGAATTTTCAGGGAGATCGATTGATGACGACGATGCAGGATCGCGAAAAGGCCTTCGAGGCGAAGTTTGCGCTGGACGAAGAGCTGAAGTTCAAGGCTGAAGCGCGCCGCAACAAGCTTGTCGGTCTCTGGGCTGCCGGTCTGCTCGGCAAGGCCGACGCCGACGCCTACGCCAACGAAGTGGTGGTTGCCGACTTCGAAGAGGCCGGCCACGAAGACGTTGTCCGGAAGATCAAGGCCGACTTTGACGCTGCAGGCGTTGCCCAGACGGAAGATCAGATCCGCTTGCGGATGCTCGAGCTTCTCGGCGAAGCCGTCCAGCAGATCCAGAACAAGTAAGCCTTCAGGCACCAATGCCGACCATTCACGCCCGGCCATGAAGCCGGGCGTTTTTATTTGTCCTCCGTGCCGAAGACCGGCTTCCATCCGCGCCGCAAGCGCCGCTCAAGCTCCAGACGATCCATCGGGCGGGCCAGCGCGTAGCCCTGCAGCACATCGCAGCCGAGATCCCGCAGCATCGCTGCATGCTCCCAGGTCTCGACGCCTTCGCCGACGACCTCGATGTTGAGCGAATGGCCGATGTCGATGATCGCGCGGACCAGCTTGGCCTGTTTCGGGCTCTCCGTGATCGGGCCGACCAGCGCCCGGTCGATCTTGAGCCGCGCCGGATTGAGATTGAGCAGGCCGATGATCGAGGCGTGCCCGGTGCCGAAGTCGTCGATCTCCACCTCGATCCCAAGCGCGCCGAGGGCCGAGATGGTCTCGGCGATTTCATCTTCCGGATCGTCGAGGAAGATGGATTCGAGTAATTCGAACGAGAGGACGCCAGGGGCGATCTGCAGATCACGCAGGTCGGCGATCAGGCCGGGATCACGCAGGCGCGGCGACGACATGTTGACCGAGATCTTGGGAATGGCGAAGCCGGACTGCCGCCAGGACTGAAAGTCGGCATAGGCGAGCTCCACGACCTTTCGGTCGATGGCCGGCAGGACATTGATCTCCTCCGCGACCTTCAGGAAATGGAAGGGGGCGAGCACCCCGCGCTCAGGATGGTTCCAGCGGACCAGAGCCTCGACACCGGTTATCTCGAGCGAACGCGCATCGAACTGCGGCTGATAGTAAACCGTGAACTGCCCTTCCTCGATCGCCTGGCGAATATCGTCGCCGATTCGTTTGGCCGTCAGAATTTGTGTCTGGATCTGCTCAGAAAAGGCTTCGACCCGGTCCCGGCCGAGGCTCTTTGCCCGGTAGAGCGCGATGTCGGCATTCATCAACAACTGCTTCGCATCGAAATCGTCATGCCCTTTCCAGGCAATGCCGATACTCGCGCCCAGGCGGCAGAGCTGGCCCTCGTAGGGAATGGGGCGACGGAAGGCGTGCACGATACGCTCGGCAAGCTCGGAGAGCTGCGGCAGGTTGCGACCGCGGCGGCAGAGAATGACGAATTCGTCGCCGCCGATGCGGGCAATGAAATCGTCATGTCGAGCGTGCGCGCGAAGGATGGCAGCGGCATGGGTCAGCATGGCATCACCAGCCTGGTGCCCAAGCGTGTCGTTGATCTGTTTGAAACGATCGAGGTCGATATGCAGGATGGCGTTGACCGCGACGTTTTCCGCCAGCATCTGGTCAAGGTAGCGCCGGTTGGGCAGATCCGTCAGGTAGTCGTGCAGGGCGTTGTATTCGATCCTTATCCGCGCCAGCTCGAGCTCGCGGTTGCGCGCTTCGGCGGAAGCCTGGGCCTGGCGCAAGTCCTCCTGCAAAGCGATGTCTTCGGTGACGTCCCAGTTCGCCCCGATGAGCTTTCGCGTTCCGAGATGATCGATATAGGTCGCCGCATTGGAGCGGATATGCCGGATCGTGCCGTCCGGGCGCACGATCCGAAAGGCATTGCTGTAAGGCTTGCCGGAAGTGATGCCTTCGTTGGTCCGAGCGATGACCTTGTCGCGGTCGTCGGGATGCAGCGTGTTCTCCCAGGCTTCGGAGCTTGGCGGCCCATCACTTGGGTCGAGGCCGTAGATCTCGAACATGCGCTCGTCCCAGTCGTCCCTCTGGGCGTCGAGGTTGAAGTCGAACACGCCGATCTTCGAAACGCCGAGAGCGAGCCTCAGGCGGCGAGAGACCTCTTCGAGACGGGCCTCCGCCTCCTTGCGCGCCGTGATGTCCGTGTCCGTCCCGATGATGCGAGAGGGTCTGCCATCCGGCCAATAGGCAACGGACGCGCCACGGCTCTCGATCCAGACCCAATGCCCGTCCGCATGGCGCTCGCGGTACTCGAAGGTGTTGAACACAGCCTCGCCGGAATCCTGCCGCTCGATTGCGGCACGCACATGCGCGTGGTCGTCGGGGTGGACGTTCTGGATCCAGGTCTCAAGACTACCGTCGACTTCGGCATCGTCGGGCAGGCCACGAAGCCGCTTCCAGGTGGTGGAGTAAAACAGGTTCCCGGTTTCGAAGTCGTGATCCCACACGCCTTCAAGTGCGCTGTCGAGCGCATATTTCCAGCGGGTTTCGTCGTTGCGCAGACCGGCGATTTCGTCGACGAGCTCATGGGCGGGGAGCATCAACAGGAGAAAGGCGTCCTGGTCGGCAAAAAGCACGGGTGACCAGGAGACAAGCATCGGCAGCGGACCGGAGAGGCTTTCGAAACGGAGCGTCGTGGACGCGGTCGTCGTGGGCGCCAAGGTGTTCCGCGCCGGCAACAGCGGCCGGTCCTCATCCAGCACGAGATCTGCGAGAAGGGCTTTGCGGAGCGAAGCGGGTGTCCTTAGCAGCAGTTCGCCGGCGCGCGCGTTGGTCGTTATGATCCGTCCCAGATCATTGGCAATGATTGCTCCGGCCGGCAAGCGCTCCAGAGCGGCCTGCGTGAGAACATCCGAATTCGCTGGCGCACCACGCGCACCTTTGGTGAGACCTTCGTTGACGGCCACTTATCCCATGTCCAGCGTTTGCGGCCGCATTTCCAAGGCACGGGAGCCGGAAATCAGGCTGCAAATCAAGATTCGACAGCGCTCAACGCCCTTTGACGACGAGTCACGTTGCCATGCCGACCGATGATGACCGCGGACAATGAACGTCGGATTAATGGGAAGTCGCAGCAGCCGTCAACCGGGGCGGCGAAGCATCAGGGCTTCAGGCGGCTCAGGAACTGAGCGAACACCATCGTTCCCTCCGGCCAGGGGCCATGCCCGGACTCGGTGTTGATATGGCCCGATTCGCCGGCGTCGACGAGCAGCGAACCCCAGGCCTTGGCGATATCGTCTGCGTGTTCGTAGGAACCGAAAGGATCGTTGCGGCTTGCAACCATCAGCGACGGGAACGGCAGGGGATCACGCGGATAGGGGCCGAATGTCATCAGATGCTTCGGGCGGATCGTCGGATTGGCCACATCCGGAGGTGCTACCAGGAAGGCGCCAGCGATCGGCTTGTTGAAGTGGGGCAGGGCGTGCACCGCAGTCGCGACGCCAAGCGAATGGGCGACGATGACGACCGGCTTTTCCGCCGCATTGACCTCTTCGATCATGCGCGCCACCCAATCTTCACGCACGGGCTTTGCCCACTCCGCCTGCTCGACGCGGCGCGCGGTGGACATCTTGCGCTCCCAGCGGGTCTGCCAGTGCTCCGGTCCGGAGTTGGTGTAGCCAGGGACAATGAGGATATGGGCGTCGGATACTTTCATAGTGGCCGCGATGTGGCGCTGAAAGCGGCCGAAGTCAAGACCTGCAACGCCGTGCGCTATTTGAGAGGCGCCATGGTCGCAGCAGCACCTCGAAGGACTGGATGTTTTCATCCCTGGATCGGTGACGACCTGGAGAAACAGGCAGCAGGCGACAGCGCCTTCATTTTCTGTATAATCGCCATGACGGTCGCGGTTGGTGCGACTTTGTTTCGTCGCATCTCTGTTCCGCGGCCGCTCTAGTTCGTTGAGGAGTGAGCCATGACAACATTCCATGTTCTGTCGGGGGCGGATGCGAGTGTCGCCCACCCCGGGATAAAGAAGATTGGTGTCTCGGATGTGTTCGACGCCTTGCGTCTCGGATTTGAAGATTTTCGCGAAAAGCCGTCGCACTACGTCTTTCTATGCCTGATCTACCCGATTGCCGGCGCCGTGCTGATTACCTGGAGTGCAGGCGCAAACATGCTGCCGCTGCTTTATCCCTTGGTCTCGGGCTTTGCCCTGATCGGCCCTGTCGCGGCGATCGGTCTTTACGAAATCAGTCGACGGCGTGAACTCGGCATGGACTATTCATGGCCGCATGCGCTTCGCCTGCATCGCTCTCCAGCCTTGCCATCGATCATGGCCGTTGCCGCCATGCTCTTCGTGGTCTTCATTGTTTGGCTGTTGGTCGCCCAGGCGCTCTACGTACAAATCTTCGGGGCCGAACCGCCGGCTTCGATCGCTGCCTTCTGGAATGGCATCATCGGTACCGAACAGGGCTGGAACCTGATCCTCGTCGGCAACGCCGTCGGCTTCGTCTTCGCCGTCATCGTGCTCGCGACAACGGTCGTATCCTTCCCATTGCTGATCGATCGCGATGTCGGCGCCGTCGCGGCGGTGGAAACGTCGATCCGCGCGACCCTCGTCAATCCGGTACCCGTCGCGCTCTGGGGCTTCATCATCGCGGCTGGTCTGGTGATCGGCTCGATCCCGGTCTTCGTCGGTCTTGCCGTCATCATGCCGATCTTCGGCCACGCCACATGGCATATCTATCGCAAGATGGTGGAGCCAGGTCCGCGCGCCGGTTCACGATAGGCGAGTCACGGCGCAACCTATCAACGCGAAAAGCGCCGCAGGTCAATCGACTTGCGGCGCTTTCAAGCGTGAGCGAAGACCGGTCTTACGGCCTAGCTCACTTCATTGTTTCATCGAAACAATGAAGTGATCTAGGTCTTTGAAATTACGCAACTCCGGACGGAAAACCGTTTCGCACTTTTCCTGGAATTGCTTGTCTTATGACATTGGCTGCCGAACAGGTCAGAACGGAACCGCTGCGGGAGGGTCGCCGCCCTCCCGCAGCGGCGAGGGTCGGATCGTTGGAATTGCGGACCTTTTGATGGGTCGAGCTAGAGTCGGATCGCCCTCGTCTTTCCCTTGAGGCCTGAACGGATACCCGGAGTTCGGCTCCGGATGACAAGCACAGGACAAGCGAAAGATGATGAACGATAGCATCGGGGTCGACATCTCGAAAGACCATCTCGACGTCCACAGGCTGAGCGACGGTGTGAGCCGGCGCTTCGCCAACGACAGCCGTGGCCATAGGACATTGATCGGCTGGTTGGAGCGGCCTGAGCTGCGTATCGTCTACGAGCCGACAGGTCCCTATCATCGGGCCCTTGAGCACAGGCTGGCAGAGGCGGGCTTCGCGCTGGTCAAGGTCAATCCGCGTCAGGCGCGGCGATTTGCCGAGGCCACCGGCAGGCTCGCCAAGACCGACCGGCTGGATGCTGCGATGCTCGCCCGCATGGGGGCGTTGCTCGAACTTCAGGCGCGGCCGGCGCGAGGCCCGACCCTCAACGATCTCAAGGACCTGCGCATGGCCCGCGAGGCATTGGTGAAGAACCGAACGGCGGCCAGGAACAGGGCGAAAAACCTGACCTTGCCGATCCTCAAGCGCCACAACGCCGAACAGCTCAGGCAGATCGAGCGCCAGATCGCGGCCCTCGAAAACGAGATCATGGCGCTCATCAAGGTCGATCCCGACCTCGCACGACGCTTCGACATTCTCGTCTCGATCCCGGGCGTGTCAGCAATCACCGCCTTCGCGCTTCTCATCGACATGCCCGAACTCGGTACACTCGACCAGGCCCAGGTCGCTTCCCTCGCCGGCCTCGCTCCGGTCGCTCGCCAGTCCGGACAGTGGATCGGCCGCGCCTTCATCCGCGGCGGCCGGGCCAATGTCCGACGAGCACTCTACATGCCCGCGCTCGTCGCCATCCGCTTCAATCCCGACCTCAAGGCCAAATACGACCGGCTCAAGGCCGCCGGAAAAGCCTCAAAACTCGCCATTACCGCCGTCATGCGAAAGCTCATCATCATCGCAAACGCATTGCTCAGGGATGGCCGCATATGGGAACCAACCCGTACTTGACCAACACGGATACTCTAGCTTTCGCAATCGCATCTCGTCGCGCCTTGATGATGGGAGTGATCGAGGTGGGCAGATCGGAAAATGCTTCAATGGTCTCGAAGACCGCAACCTCGAGATTGGCCATGGTTTTTCCGCCGGCGGAAACCGAGGTTCTCGATCCGGTCAACACGACGCCATTCGGATTGAAGCCGGATGCGCCCCTGCTTTTGATCAAGGCCAGCCAGCGGATTACCAACGCCGCCGCTTTCGGTGAGACCCATGAGATCGTATTGGCGCAGTCGCCGTCATTTCTCTTCCCCTCCGGCTCCAAGTCGCAAGGGGTTGACGATCTGGAGCCCCTTGACGTCCTTTTCGTTGTCCGTGACCACCACACAATCGTTGGCCCCCGCGACGGCCGCGATGATCATGTCAAGCGCGCTGCGCGGACGACCTGTGGCTTTGCCTTCGGCCATCAATCGCGCCCAGATCAGGGCTGCCTTGTCGTCGAACGGAAGGATACGATTGGCGAACAATTCCTGCGGGCCTTCCGGCCCAGAGAACCAGGCATCAAGCACGTCCCGCTTCTTGCCGCGGGGCTTTTCCAGAATGCCGCGTCGAATTTCGGCAATTGTCAGCGAGGCGACGAACAGATCTTCGTCGCGCTGCTCAGCCCACCAAGCGAGCAGCAGTTCCGAAGGTTGCGGCTTGACGATATTGCTGATGATGTTCGTGTCGAGAAGATAACGTGTCACAGATCGACCTTGCTTTAACGCCGCTCCGCCATGATCGACCGCGACACAACGACAACGAGGCCGATCAAGACCGTTCCTGCGATGAAGAGAAAGGCCGCTGCCGCGATCGCAGGGCTGATATTTTCACGGATGCTGGAAAACATCTGCCGTGCCAACGTCCGCTGGTTCGGGCCTGCGACGAAGAGCGTAAGGACGACTTCGTCCAACGACGTCGCAAAGGCGAGCACGGCGCCAGAGAGTACGCCCGGCATGGCGAGCGGCAGGGTGATACGGCGGAACACCCTGGCCGGCGAAGCTCCGAGGCTCTGGGCCGCAAGCTCGACGCGTTCGTCGATGCCGGCCAGCGCACCGGTGACGCTCACCACCACAAAGGGCACCGCCACGACTGTGTGGGCAATGATCACGCCGATATAACTGTTGGTGAGGCCAAAGCCCGCCAGCAGCACTTGCATGCCGACACCCAGCACGACGGCCGGCACCACCATGGGCAGCAGGAAGAGTGTGCGCATCGAGCCGCGAAAGAGAACAAGGCGGTTGCGCAGGCCCAGCGACGCGGCCGTGCCAAGAGCGGTTGCGAGCAACGTCGTGCCCGTGCCGATGATCAGGCTGTTGAAGATTGCCCGTCGCCAGGCGTCCGCGAAGAAGAGTTCCTCGAACCAGCGCAGGGACCACGACGGGATTGGATAGGTGAGGATCACGCTCGAGGTGAAGGCGAGCGGCAGGATGGCAATGAGTGGCGCGACGAGGAAGATGATCGTCAGCATGGCGAAGGTGGCTTTGGCAACTTTCATCGGCATGGTCAGCGCCCCCCAACTTCGTCGCTGGAGAGCCGCGCGTAGACGCTGTAGAGCAGTAGTGTCGCGACGAGCAGTACGACCCCGAGTGCACCTGCCATGCCCCAGTTCGCCGACCCCGTGGCGTAAAAAGCGATGATCGAGGAGATCATCTGGTCGCTCGGTCCGCCGATCAGCGCCGGCGTGATGTAGTAGCCGATCGCCGAGATGAAGACGAGGAGAGCGCCGGATGCCACACCCCTGAGACTGAGCGGCAGCAGCACACGCAGGAAGGCGCGCAGCGGGTGCGCGCCGAGCGAGGCGGCGGCCGGCATCAGGTTCTTCGGGATGGTGATGAGAACGGAATAGATCGGCAGCACCATGAACGGCAATAGCACATGGGTCATGGCGATGATGACACCGGTCCGGTTGAAGATCAGTGCCAGCGGCGCATCGATGAGGCCGATGGCGCGCAAGAGATCGTTGATGAGACCCTGCTCCTGCAACAGGATGAACCAGGCCGCGGTGCGCACCAGAAGCGACGTCCACAGCGGCAACAGTACGGCGCCAAGCATCAGATCCCGCTTCCAGCCGTCGAGCGAGGCGGCAATGATGGCATAGGGAAAGCCGATACAAACGCAGGCGAAGGTGACAAGCGCGGCGATCCAGAAGGTGCGCATGAGGATCACGCCGTTGACGGATTGGTCGGGCGGCAGATGCTCGATATCACCAGCCGCATTGCGGCCCAGATCGACGGCGGCGAGCAGGTTGCGGTCGGTATAGGGCGAGAGTGCATCTGCGATTGCCAGCCAGAATTCCGGCTTTTCCCAGCGTTTGTCGATGGAAACGAGGTCGACGGGCGGGTTGGCCGTTTCCTTCAATGCACTCGTCGTCTTCCCCATCAGCGTGCGAAAACCCGAGCGGGCGCTGTTGAGGCGCCGCACCATGTCGCCTAGCGCCTGATCGTCGTTGACGGCTTTCAGGTCCTTCATCAGTGCCGTCTGCATGGGAATGGTGGGTGGGGAGTTGCGGTCCCAATCGGCCAGAACCTCGGCGCTGCGTGGCAACAGCCGCAGCACGGCCGGGTCCGACACGGACTGCGACATCATGCTGAAGAGCGGCCAGACGAAGAAGCCGATGAGGAAGAAAAGCAGCGGCGCCAGAAGAAGCAGCGATCGCCCAGTGCGGGAGGAGGCTGCACTCATGGCGCAATGACCCGGCAATCGCCGGCCGAAAACGCCGCGAAGACTTTGGTGCCCGGCGGAAACTCGCGCGACCTTCTGCCGAGCTTGGCGATCAACGGGTGAGTGGCGTTGTGCAATTGCACGCGCAAATGATCGCCCTGATAAACGGAATCCGTAACTTCCGTTTCCAAGACGTTTCGCCCCTCACTCCGCGTCTCGCTGAGATCAACCCGTTCCGGACGGATGGAGAGAAAGACGGATTGGCCGGAAGCGATGCTGCCGGAAACCGCCGACACGATTTGCGCCCCGGAAGGAAGACGCACGGTTGCTTCCGCGCCTTGCACGGTTTCCACGACACCTTCGACGAGATTGGTCTCGCCGATGAATTCGGCGACGAAGCGCGTCGCCGGTTCGTCGTACACCTGGCGGGGTGTACCGATCTGTTCGATCTTGCCCTGGTTGAAGACGGCGACGCGATCCGACATCGTAAGCGCTTCGGACTGGTCATGCGTAACGAAAACGATCGTTAGGCCGAGGCGGCGGTGCAGATCGCGAATGTCGAGCTGCATCTGCTCGCGCAGTTGCTTGTCAAGCGCGCCGAGTGGCTCGTCCATCAGCACGACACGCGGTTCGAAGACGAGCGCCCGGGCAAGCGCCACGCGCTGCTGCTGGCCACCGGAGAGCTGCGAAGGGCGCCGGTCGGAAAGGGTCGAAAGCTGCACCATGTCGAGTGCGCGCTTGACGCGCTCGTCGATCCCCGCCTTGCCAATGCCCCGCATCTGCAGCGGAAAAGCGATGTTGTCGCCGACTGACATATGCGGGAAGAGCGCGTAGCTCTGGAAGACAACACCCATGTCCCGCTTGTAGGTGGGCACCGCATTGATGGCAGTTCCGTCGAGCAGGATCTCGCCCGCGGTCGGCTGCTCGAAGCCAGCGAGCATCATCAGAAGTGTCGTCTTGCCCGAACCGGACGGGCCGAGCAGGCTGACGAACTCACCCTTCCCGATGCCGAGATCGAGATTTTCGACCACGCAGAGCGGGCCGTAGAATTTCGTGATGCGGTCAAATCGAATGAATTCGGCCACGGAAGACTCCATCGCTAAAGGCGAAGGCTGCGTCCTTAAGAAACGCACCCGGCCATGCAGGAAAGGGCGCCCCGCCGGAGCGCCCCTCACCACGGATGTTCTTACTGGGCGAGCCAGGCGTTGAAACGCTGCGTCAGCGTTTCGGCATTGTCGATCCAGAAGTCGACATTGAGCGGGATGGCATCCGTCATGTTGGCAGAATCGGTTGGCAGGTCCTTGGAGAAATCCGCCGGCACTTTGGACGCAGCCTCCTTGTTCGGCAGGCCGTATGCCACGAATTCCGGCAGCTTCGCCTGGTTTTCCGGCAGGCTCGCAAAAGCGATGAAGTCCTGCGCAGCATCCTTGTTCTCCGCATCCTTCAACACCACCCAGCTATCGACTGCATAAATGCTGCCGGGGAAGACAACCTTGAAGTTCTTGCCTTCCGACCGATTGATGCCGGTGATGCGGCCGTTATAGGCCGAAGTCATGGCGACTTCACCCGATGCGAGAAACTGCAACGGCTGTGCGCCGGATTCCCACCAGACGATGTTAGGCTTCAATTCGTCGAGCTTCTTGAAGGCGCGGGCGACCCCCTCCTCCGTGCCGAGAACGTCATAGATCTCATCCTTGGAGACACCATCGGCGAGCAGCGCGAATTCCAGCGTGTATTTTGGGCCCTTGCGCAGCGAGCGCTTACCGGGGAACTTTTCGACGTTCCAGAAGTCCGCCCAGGAAGTCGGGCCTTCCTTCAGCTTATCGCCGTCATAGGCGATGGCCGTGGACCAGACAATGGCGCCGACACCGCAGTCATTGACGGCGGAATCTAGGAATTTGTCCTTCCCGCCCATCTTGTCCCAGTCGATCTTTTCATAGAGGCCGTCAGCACAGCCGAGCGCCAGTTCTTCGGCCTCCACCTGCACGGCATCCCAGTTCGGTGCGCCGGCCTTCACCTTCGACTGGATGACGCCGATGCCGCCGTCCCAGGCTTCGTCGAGTACCGGCTTGCCGATCTTTTCGGAGAACGGTTTGAAGTAGATGTTGCGCTGGGCATCCTGATAGTTTCCGCCCCATGAGACGACTGTGAGATCTCGCGCGAAAACCGGCGCAACAAGACCCGCCGACAGAACGACGGCCGCCGCCGCCAGGACACCCGACTTAAAGATTGTCTTCATGGCATTCCCCTTTTCTTCGTTTATGAAAGAGCCTCTGCGGCTCCGATGACGATCCCATGCAGACCGTTGACCCCGTCCTGTTTGCGGCGGTGGCTGCGGCCTCACCGGCCTTCGCGCCCTTTCTCCCCTGGGCGTTTCGACCGATGGATGCGTTCTGGTCATTGCCGGTCAACGGGGTTCTCCCGGTTTTGACCGTTGTCAGACGTGCTGCCCTCCGTTGATGTGGATTTCCGCGCCGTTGATGTAGGACGACGGCTCGGTGCAGAGGAAATAGATAGTCTCCGCGACTTCGCGCGGTTCGCCCAGCCTTCGCATCGGCACTTCCGCCGCCACCAGTTCATCCGTTCCGGGCGACAGGATCGACGTTTCGATCTCGCCCGGCGCGATGGCATTCGCCCTTACGCCGCGTTGGCCGAATTCGTGCGCCATTTCGCGGGTCAGTGAGGCAAGCGCCGCCTTGGACGCCGCATAGGCAACGCCTGCGAAAGGGTGAACGCGAGAGCCGGCGATGGACGTAACATTGACGATCGAGCCCTTCGCCGCTTCCAGTTCCGGCATGAGCGCGCGGGCGATCAAAGCGGTCGAGACAAGATTGACGTTGAGCACCTGCGTCCAGACATCGGCATCCGTATCCAGCACACCGAGGCGGCTCTTGCCCGGCCCCTTCGGAGAAATGCCGGCATTGTTGACGAGCGCGTGCAGCTGACCGTTCGGCAGGCGCTCGCGCACGGTCGCTGCCAGGCGGTCAATCTGCGTGAGATCCGCAAGGTCCGCCTGGATATGGCTCTCGCGGGCGGACGGCCAGGCGCATTCCTCGGAAAAGGACTGGCGGGATACGGTGAGAATGCGCCAGCCCTTCGATTGGAAGAGCTTGACCGTCGCATGCCCGATCCCGCGGCTCGCTCCCGTAAGCAACATGTAGCGGCATTCTTCGGTCATGCGAGCGCTCCCTCTTGATGCTTGATACATCGTAATGAGCCGACCATGAATTGCAAGCCTCCTCTTCCAGGCGGTGTCAGGCCGGGCGCGCCTCCCGCTCACTGCCCCGTTCGATGCGCTCGAGGATCGGCTTGCCACCGAGCAGGATGTCGTCGACGATCGCCATCGAGGCGGCGGCGGAATCGTGCCGTTTCAGGGCTTCGACAACCGGGTAGTGATGGTCGATCATCGCACGTCCGCCCTCTATATAAGCATCGGAAATGTGCGGTCCCATCTGCAGCCAGAGCCGCCGCAGGATGCCGTTCAGCACCGGCAGCCCGGCGATCTGCGGCAGCAGGAAGTGGAAGGCCTGGTTGAGTTGCGTGCCCTTCAGCCGGTCGCCAGCCTCGATTGCTTGTTCGTTTTCGCGCAAGATCCGTTCCAACGCTTCGATATCCGCGCTCGTCGCCACTTGGGCGGCAGTCTCCGCCGCCAGCCCCTCCAGGCGCACCCGTATTGCACGGATCTCGCGGTAGCGGTTTTCGCTCAAACCCGGGATGCGGATGTCACGCGGCGAGCGGAAGATGATCGCCTCGTCATTGGCAAGCCGAAGGATTGCGTCGCGGATCGGCGTGACGCTCGTGCCGAATTGCTCTGCCAGATCCCGGATCTTCAGCCGATCGCCAGGTTGGAACCGTCCCTGGATCAGGGCATCGCACAACGCACCATAAACGACGCTGTTGAGGTTCTCATGATCCAGTGACGTGAATTGAGGCATGGAATTGGTCCGCAAATTGGAATAACAAGATACTTGATGCATCTTTTTTGCTGTGTTTCAAGTATGACATGTCGCGGCCACAATTCGCCAAACGGCACGGCGCGGCAATGTAGTCGTCGCCGTGGCCAGCAGACGGGCAGAGACAATTGAAGGAAATGCGGGCGACCGCGCCAACGGAGCAAGCATGACGGAGCCATTGCCCACCGCCAAGAACGCCGATTCCATGTCGGCGACATGGAGCGCGACATCGCTTTCCGATGCGGAGGCGGCGGTGAAGCAGGTCTATGGCGCGAGCGGCACGATCAGGCGGCTTTCAAGCGAAAGGGACGAGACCTTTCTTTTCACCCGCTCGGACGGAACGGACTTCATCCTCAAGATTGCCAATCCCGCCGAAGACCCGGCCTCGCTTGAATTCCAGGACGGTGCGCTACTGCATCTGGAGGCTGCGGCCCCCAACGTACCGGTGCCAAGGCTCATGCTCACGAAAACCGGAGCGCCGAGCCACACGCTTTCCACCTCCGATGGCCCGCGCGTCATGCGTCTGCTGACCTTCCTCGGCGGCGAACTGCAATACCGCACCTCGGCCTCAGAGAGGCAGAGCCGCAACGTCGGCCGGGCGCTCGCGGAACTTGGACTAGGCCTCGAGGACTACGATGGCCGGCCGCCCGCCGGGAAGTTGATGTGGGACATTTCCCATACGCTCGATCTGGTCGCCTTAGTCGACCATGTCGGCATCGAGCGCCGAGCGCAGGTGGAAGCCATACTCGCCGAGTTCGAGCGGTCGCTGCCGGCGATCGCCGCGATCACGCGCCGGCAGATCATCCATAACGATTTCAACCCGCACAACATCCTGCTCGATCCGGCAGAGCCGACGAAGGTCGTTGGCATCATCGACTTCGGCGACATGGTGCATGCGCCGCTGATCAATGACCTTGCCGTCGCCCTCTCCTATCACCTTGCGACCGACAACTGGGCCGCCCGCACCGGTGCCTTCCTCGAAGGCTTCCTGTCGGCGCGCGCGCTGGAGCCGGCCGAAATCGAGCTGCTACCGCTTCTCGCCCGTTCCCGCCTCGCCATGTCCATCATCATCGCGGAGTGGCGTTCCGCGCGCTTTCCTGAGAACCAGACCTATATCATGCGTAACCACGCTACCGCATGCCGCGGCCTGCAGAACATAGTCGATCTCACTCCGGCCGGGCTGAAACGGCTCGCGCCCAACCTTTCCGAGGCTTGATCATGTCGATGGTGAATGCTTTTTCGCGTGCAGATTTCGAGCGGCTCGGCGAGAGCGAACGGGCGCTTATCGCCCGCCGAGAAAAAGTGCTCGGTCCCGCCTACCGCCTGTTTTACGAAAAGCCACTGCATCTTGTGCGCGGCGAAGGCGTTTTTCTCTACGACGCGGCCGGCGAGCGCTATCTCGACGCCTACAACAACGTCGCCTCGCTCGGCCATTGCCATCCGCGCGTGGTGGAGGCGATCACGAAGCAGACGGCCGTGCTCAACACCCACACACGCTACCTGCACGAAGGCATCGTCGACTATGCCGAGACGCTGACGGCCACCTTTCCCGAGGCGCTCAGCCAAGCCATGTTCACCTGCACTGGCAGCGAGGCGAACGATCTCGCCGTGCGCATTGCCCGCTTCGTCACTGGAGGCACCGGCATCATCGCGACGGACCTCGCCTATCACGGCCTGACGAACGCAGTTGCCGAATTCTCGCCGTCGCTCGGCGAATCCGTGACGCTCGGCCCGCATGTGCGCACCGTGCCGGCGCCGGACAGCTACCGTCACTCGCCCGAAGAGATGGTGGAAAAATTCGGCCGCGACGTGCGCGACGCAATCGCCGATCTCAAGCGTCACGGTATCAAGCCGGCCATGCTGATCACCGATACCATCTTTTCCAGCGACGGCATCTTCGAGGGCCCGAAAGGTTTTCTCAAGCCGGCGGTGGACGCGATCCACGACGCTGGCGGCCTCTTCGTCGCCGACGAAGTGCAGCCCGGCTTCGGCCGCACGGGCGAAACCATGTGGGGTTTCGAACGCCACGGCGTTGCCCCAGACATGGTGACGATCGGCAAGCCAATGGGCAACGGCTATCCGATGGCGGGCATAGTGCTGCGCCCCGAGGTGATCGCCGAGTTCGGCCAAAAAGCGCGTTATTTCAATACGTTCGGCGGCAATCCGGTCGCCGCCGCGGCCGGCAAGGCGGTGCTCGACACGATCCGCATTGAAGGCCTGCAGCGGAATGCGCTGGAGGTCGGTTGTTACCTGATGGACGGCCTCAAGAGCCTTTCCGATCGCTATCACGCCATCGGGGACGTGCGCGGTTCCGGTCTCTTCATCGGCGTCGAGATCATCGCTGACCCAGCCGCCAAGAGCCCCGATGCCGCGCTGACGACCCGGATCGTCAATGGTCTGCGAGAGCGCCGCATCCTCATCAGCGCCTCCGGCCCCAATGCCAATGTTCTAAAAATCCGGCCACCCCTCGTCTTTTCCCGCGAGAATTCGGACATGCTTTTGGATGCATTTGGCGACGTGTTGAAGTCGCTCTGAACAAGAGGCATCGCGCCAAAGTCGACGTGCTCTTTTGCGTGCGATCTTTCGGGAATTGCGGTTGTCTGAACCATCCCAGACGCCGACCCAAGGCTATCGCCCGGCGATCAACCGGGGGCTTGTCGAAGCCGGGATAATACCGGGGCGAGACATGGCGATCATCGGACGCCAAAGCCCGCATTCGCAATTCCTGTCGCCCCGCCTGACATCCTTCAGCCTATCGCTACGCGACCTCGGGATTGCACTTGCTGAATCGCTCCCGGCGACGATGCCTGCCTTTGCAGACATCTACCCGACGAGAGCAGCGCGAATCCTCTGGCCCATGGCTCTCGTCCCCGGCGAAGGCGACTGAGCAACATTCGATCCTGATGTTTGAGGATTATCCCAAAGGGAGCATCGCTTCACTGAGCTCCCATGTTGGTTCGACGGCTCGCCATGTTCTTTCTTGACAGATCGTTCCAGAATACCTAAATCACGCACATGGCAAGGACAAAGGAATTCGATAGGACACAGGCGCTGGATGACGCCATCCAGGTGTTTCGCGAACATGGCTTCGAGGGCACGTCCACCGAAATGCTCGTACGGGCAATGAAGATTGGCCGGCAGAGTCTCTATGATACGTTCGGCGACAAATGGAAGCTCTATTGCCTTGCCGTGGAGCGCTACGCCGCCGCGGAAACGGACGCCCACATCGCCATGCTGCATGGCGCGCCGCGTGCCCGGGACGGAATCCGGGAGATGATGGAGCGAGTGGCCGAGAATGCCTCCCAGCCGTGTCTTGGCGTGAGCTCAATCTGCGAGTTCGGTCAGAGCCGGCCTGATCTTACAGCAATTCATCAGGTCGCTGACCGACGACTGAAGCATGCTGCCAAGCAACGCATCAGCGAGGCTCAAGCGGACGGGGATTTGAATGCGACGCTCTCCACGGGTGAAGCTGCCAATTTCCTCTTCGCGAACATCGCCGGTATGCGCATCGCAGCGCGCGGCGGCGCGGACTCTGCAGCGCTCAAGACCCTCGCCCACCTCGCGCTTCAGGCGCTGACGTAAGGCAAAATTTTTTGCTAATTTCTGGAATGATTAGTCAAGAAAGGAAGATCATGAAAGCCGTGGTTATGAATGGAATCGGTGGCACCGACATGATGGAATTTGTCGACCTTCCCGACCCGGTCGCCACACCGGGCCATGTGGTGGTCGAAGTCGCCGCTGCAGGCGTGAACTTCATGGATATCGGAGTACGCCAGGGTATGGCATGGACAGACAGGCCGAACCCGAAAATCCTCGGCGTCGAAGGTGCGGGACGCATCGTTGCGCTTGGCGACGGGGTCGATGATTTCGCCATCGAAGACCGGGTCGCCTGGGTCTACGCGCTTGGAAGCTACGCTTCGCACGTCCTGATTTCAGCGGACGCGCTCGTACGACTTCCCGGCACGATTGATGACCAGACGGCGGCCTCCGTCATGATGCAAGGACTGACCGCGAGCCACTTCGCCACCGATTTCTACTCGGTCCAGCCTGGAGACACCGCGCTCGTCCACGCCGCGGCCGGTGGTGTCGGCCTGCTCCTGACACAGATCATCCGGCTGAGGGGGGGAATGGTGATTGGACGCGTTTCGTCCACCGACAAGGTTGAAATCGCAAAGGCAGTTGGCGCGAGCCACGTTATCGTCGACATGGAGGGAACCTTCGCCAATGAGGTTTTGCATCTCACAGGCGGACAAGGTGTAAGCGTCGTTTATGACGGTTCAGGCCCCAAGACGTTTCAGGGATCGATCGCCGCGCTTCGTCGCTCCGGCACGTTCTGCTGGTACGGACCGGTGCTTGGCGGTCCGGGGCCGCTCGACATCATGAGCCTGCCGAAGAGCATCAAGATCGGTTACGCGACATTTTTCGATCACATCAGTACTCCGGACCTTCTTCGCGCCCGTAGCAGACAACTGTTCCGGTGGATTGAGGATGGGTCTCTCAAGCTGCACGTCGGCGGAACCTACCCGCTTTCTGATGCCGCCCGTGCGCATGCCGACATGGAAAGCCGGGGGACCACCGGCAAGCTGTTGCTGGCTCCCTAGGGAAAGACGTCGGAAGCATTGCCAAGACGGTTCCTTCTCGAAGGTGCGAGAAAAGCGCCCGCATTGGGATTTCCATTGAACACAGCGGAAGCGACCCGAACCAATTTCGCCGTCGGAGTTCATGACGATGCCTTATGCGATCCTTTAAGCCCAGAAGGTGATTGGTTCTGCTTTGAGCATCGGCCGGAGATCTGGCCGCCATCAAAGCAAGCTAACCCTGGAAAAGCGCCGGCTGATCGAGCGTGCCGTGGTCATCATTCGGCAGATGCGCGCCCAAGTCGGAATCCCTCCGAGCCGCATTCAGCCGATCCTGTAATCGATCCGCAGACCACCGAGGTGGGCATCGAAAGGCGAAGCGATGACTACGTAAAAGCCGCGCTCCTCGACGCGGCCGATATGATCCGGATCCTTCGGATTATCGTGGATGGGAAGGAATGAGACGGCAGGACGATTCAACCTGGACTTTGGTCTGAAACAGAGTGACAAAGGTCCTAGTTGCATTGCCGAATCTACGTTCCGCCGCCATTGGTACTGAAGCGTCAACCGGCATTGGCCCAACCACCGTTTGCGCTAGTGATCCCAGAGCGCTCCCCCAGCCCCAAGCGAAGAAGCGCTCTGGGATCCATCCCTCTTCTACCCCGAAATCTTGCTCGCGCTTTTGCGCCTAGCGGCCCGCGACGGTTCTGCCTAGCCTGCCCATCGCTAAGGAGGACCTGACATGACCCAAAAGCCAACGGCGCCGGATGAAGGCCAGCGAGATTCCCGCCTTCGTTGATGAGGTAGTTGAGGCCGGCGGCGACATCGGCGAGGTGGGGCACGATATGTATGCGATCGGCGATGTCGACGATCAGAATCAAGCCATCGAGGAGCTCAAAATGACAGGCGACCGATCGGTCGCGGGGGCCTCGGCAAGGGTCGGCGTCAACAGGGCGTCGCTATCCAATTCTTGTCGAAATCACAAGTCGGTCCGCCCTCGCGCATGCATCCCCCTCGTATCCTTTATCCGTAAAGGTCCATGCGGCCCGCCTGCCGAACCTCACATGTTCGGATAGACCGGGCCTTCGCCGCCCTGTGGCGGCACCCAGTTGATGTTCTGGTTCGGGTCCTTGATGTCGCAGGTCTTGCAGTGCACGCAGTTCTGCGCGTTGATGACGAAGACAGGCTTGCCGTCCTTCTCCACCCATTCGTAGACCCCGGCCGGACAGTAGCGCGTCGACGGGCCGGCAAAGACGTCGAGTTCCGACGTGCGCTGCAGCTCCGGATCCTTGACCTGCAGATGGATCGGCTGGTCTTCCTCGTGGTTGGTGTTCGACAGGAACACCGACGAGAGCCGATCGAAGGTCAAAACACCATCGGGCTTCGGATAGTCGATCTTCTGATGCTGCGCTGCCGGCTCCAGCGACTGCGCATCGGTCTTGCCGTGCTTCAGCGTGCCGAAGAACGAGAAGCCGAACAGCTGGTTGGTCCACATGTCCAAGCCGCCGAGCGCAACGCCGATCGCCGTGCCGAACTTCGACCACAGCGGCTTGACGTTCCTGACCCGCTTCAGGTCCTGGCCGATGGCGCTGTCGCGCCAGCCGCGCTCGATCTCGATCGGCTCGTCATTGGCGCGGCCCGCTTCGATCGCCGCCGCCAGCTTCTCGGCCGCGAGAATGCCCGACAGAACCGCATTGTGGCTGCCCTTGATGCGCGGCACGTTGACGAGACCGGCCGAACAGCCGATCAGCGCGCCGCCGGGGAACGACAGCTTCGGCACCGACTGGTAGCCGCCTTCGGTGATCGCACGCGCACCATAGGAAAGCCGCTTGCCACCCTCGAAGGTGCCGCGGATCGCCGGATGGGTCTTCTTGTAATTGAGGTGCACGACGAAGCCGACCGCGACCAGGTTGTCTTCGAGATGATAGAGGAACGAACCGCCGCCGGTCTTCATGCCGAGCGGCCAGCCGAAGGAGTGCTGCACCAGCCCGGGCCGGTGGTTCTCGGGCTTCACCTGCCAGAGCTCCTTCAGGCCGATGCCGAATTTCTGGACGTCGCGATCCCTGGAGAGATCGAATTTCGCAATCAGCTGCTTGGCGAGCGAACCGCGCACGCCCTCGCCGATCAGCGTATATTTGCCCAAGAGCGCCATGCCACGGGCGAAGTT